>JAABUZ0100005618.1_pt1 | contig 16331 bp, 11 predicted proteins | sample 5562091 | NCBI WGS metagenome assembly JAABUZ01 (sample SAMN12813069, study PRJNA571459) | rock metagenome | isolation source: Antarctica rocks | place: Antarctica: Victoria Land, Linnaeus Terrace sud | collected 2015-12-21
CGACCTCGCGAACGCGTTCGGCAACCTCGCGAGCCGCACGGTGGCGATGGTCGAGAAGTACCGCGGGGGCGAGGTGCCGGCCGCCGCGCCCGACGCGGTGCGCGCGTCGCGGGACGCCGACGCCGCGGACCTGGCGGCGTACCATGCGGCGATGGACGGCACGCGCGGCTACGTGCCTAACGAGGCGCTCGCGGCGCTCTGGCGCGTGATCGCGCGCGCCAACGCCGAGGTGCAGGAGCGCCAGCCGTGGACGCTCGCGAAAGACCCGGCGCGCGCCGCGGAACTCGACGCCGTGCTGCACTCGGCCGTGCGCCGGCTCGCGGTCGCGGCGGTGTGCGTCGCGCCGGTGATGCCGCGCAAGGCCGCCGAGCTGTGGTCGCAGCTCGGCGGGCCGGGCGAGGTCGCGGCGCAACGCTTCGCCGGGCTCGGCGCGCTCGACCCGGCGGGGTGGCGGGTGCACAAAGGGGCGGCGCTCTTCCCGCGAGACGCCGCCCCCGCGCCGGCCGCCTGACGCACCGTTAGGCGCGCCGGGCGGCCCGGTCCCGTTAGGCCGCCGTCACGGCGCGGCCTTGTTGCACGACCCCGCGTAGTTGGGGTTGTTCTGCTCCTGCACCGGGATCGGCAGGTTGACGTCGGTGCCGTACGAGCCGCCGCCGGAGTAGCTCCCGACCGGGAAGATCTGGTTCGCCGTGTACCCGTAGTACTTGATCATCCGGCGCAGGTCGCCCAGTCGGTGCGCCGTGAGCCAGAGCGAGTACGCCCGCTCCTTGAACAGCAGGTCGGTCCGTGCCGTGCCGGCCGCGCCCGGGTCGACGACCGTCGCCGTGTCGCCCAGGCTCGTGCGGGCCTGCTGGAGGAAGGAAACGAACCCGGTCGCGTTGCCGCCCGCGAGCGCCGCCTCGGCCTGGATCAGGAGCGCCTCGGTGCCCGTCGCGAGCGGGATGGACGACGTGCGCTGCGGGTACTTGAGCTGCACGACGAGGTCACGCGTCTGGTCGAAGCCAGGCGACTGCGTGTCGTTGTACGGCACCCGCGGGTCGTTGTCGCTCAGGAAGGGGAGCCCGTTGGTCCCCTCCTTGTCGACGGCCGTGAAGCGCTGCTGTTGGAAGTTGAACTGCCAGATGCCGTTGTTCTGGCGCCCGGTGTTGGCCGACGCGAAGAGCACGTACGAGAAGCTGGTCGGCACGCTGGCGACCAGCTGCGCGGCCGCGGCGTACTGCGCCGGGCCCCGGTCCATCAGCGCCCGCGCCCGCCCGACGTAGGCCAGGTAGCGGAGCGAATCGTTCTTGGCCGCTGTGGCGATCACGAGCGCGGAATCGAACTTGGCCTGCGCGAGCTGGAAGATTTGGTCCGACGTCTGCGGCTGGCCGTAGCTGATCGTCGCCCCGTTGGACGAAAGCGCGCTGAACGGCACGCCGGAGCAGTAGCTCTCGCCGATCATCACGTACGCGAAGCCCGCGAGGCTCAGCACCTCCGACCGTTTCGCCGAGTCGGGAGCGAACTGCGCGAACTGCGCCGCCGCCTGCTCGGCGGTCGCGCGGCTGCGCTGGATGGCGCGGTAGATGTCGGCGTTGTTGGCGTTGTCGAGCTGCGTGCTGCGGCGGTCGGTCTCGTTGCGCGTCGGGAACGTGTCCGAGCTCCCCCACTCGTCGGTGAGCAGGCCGCCGTAGTTGATGAGCCCCTCGTACGTGTCGTTGCCGCTGTAGCCGACGGCGAAGTCGCCGATCGCGGCCGCGTAGTACGCGGGGAGGCCGGCGAGCCCGGTCAGCTTGTTCGGGTCCGCGATGCTGGGGTTGGTGACGGTGAGCAGCTTGTCGGTGCTGCAGGCGGCGAGCGCGCCGGCCGCGGCCGCGCCGACGGCGAGCGCGCGAAGGCGCGCGGGCGTGTGCGGGGTCGGCATCTCAGTAGTTGTAGGAAAGCCGGACCGAGAAGAGCCGCGCAGGGGGCTGCGAGAGGAAGTCGAACTGCGACCAGTTAGCCTGCCCGCCGCCGTTCGCTTCGGGATCCAGTCCGCTGTAGTTGGTGAACAGCGCGAGGTTGCGCCCCGCGAAGGTGATCGTGCCCTCGCGCGCGCGGCCGAAGAGCAGCACGTGCGGGAGGCGTGCGGTCAGCGACAGCTCGCGCAGCTTCACGAAGTCGGCCTTCTCGACGTAGCCGTAGTCCGTGCCGTAGTAGTAGGACGCGAGCGCGCGGGCCTGATCGGCGAGCGGCGTGCCCTTTTGGAAGACGTCCTGGCAGTTGAGGAACGATGCGCAGCGGAACGACGCGGTCGAGTTGTACTGGTACCAGCCGCCGCGGTAGTCGACGAGCGCCTGCAGCCGGAACAGACCGTTCGGCCCGAGCGTCAGCGCCGGCTGCACCGAGAGCGTCCGCTTGGGCAGCGGGTTGCCGATGTAGACCGACTTGCCACCGTTCAGCAGCTTCAGCTCGGTCGTGTCCTGGCCGTTGATGAGGCCGTCGCCGTTGGCGTCGTGATACGTGTACGCCGGGAGGAAGTACGAGCCCGCCGGGTACCCGGTCGCGTGCCGCTGCGACGCACCACCCAGGCCGAAGACGATCGGCGTCGTGTCGCGCAGCGTGATGACGTGGTTCGCGAGGGTCGCGAAGTTCCAGGTCACCTCGAAGCCGACGTTCTTCGCCTGGACGAAGCGCGTCACGAGCAGCGCCTCGAGGCCCTTGTTAGTCACAGTGCCGATGTTCTGCGTCTGGAACGGCTGGTTGTAGGCGCCCTCCGCAGGGCCGGTGCCCACCGACGGCGCGATCGGCACCGAGACGAGCTGGTCACGCGTCCGACGGCCGAAGTACGTGACCTGCAGGTCCGCGCGCTGGCGGAACAGCGTCGCGTCGAACCCGAATTCGCCTTCGGTCGTGACCTCGGGACGCAGGTTCTGGTTTCCGATGTTCCCGGTCGTGAAGCCAGGCACGTCGGTAGCCGCGACGGTCACCGAGACCGGCGCGTAGAAGCGTAGTGCCGCGAGCTGCACCGGCCGCTGCCCCGCCTTGCCGATGGCGGCCCGCAGGCGCAGGCTGTTGAGGACGTCCGACTTGGGGAAGAAGTTCTCGTCGCTGATCACGTACGACGCGTTGGCCGACGGGTACGTGATGAACCCGACGCTGTTCCCAAACGCGCTGTTGTTGTCCCCGCGGATCGAGCCGTTGAGGAACAGGCGGTCGCGCCACCCGATCTGCTCCGAGAACAGCGCCCCGAACAGCCGCGTCTCGGGGGTGTTCTCGGCCACCGCGAACCGGGAGTTCGTGCTCGATAGCGAGCCGGTGCCGGGGAGGATGTTGTACCCGTACGCCTCGGTGCCGTCAGTGCGCTCGCGCTGGTACTGGATCCCGACGGTGGACGTCGTCGTGATGTCGTGTGGGAGCGCGCGCGAGGCAGCGGCGCTGCCGTTGGCCGTGTACGTCGCAATGCGATACTTATTGCGGAAACGGTGCCCCTGCGCGGCGTCCTGGCCGAACACCGACGCGGCGAACACGCCGTAGGGAAGTAGCTCCTGGTCGTCGCGGTTGAAGACGTCGAACCCACTCTGCGCGACGACCGTGAGCCACGAGAGCGGCCGGTAGTTGAGCGTGCCGGCCCCTGTCAGGCGGTCGCCCGTCTGGATGTTGCTCAGCAGGTTGAGCGTGTCGGGCCCGCGCAGCAGATACCCCTGGTCGAGCGGGCTGTAGCGGCTCTTGCCGAGGTACCCGCCCGAGACAAGGCCGTAGCTGTTGTTGTCGTTCTGCGGCCGCGGGTTGTACGTATTGAGGTAGCCGAGGTTGGCGGTGACGTCGAGGTTGGAGCGGAGCCGCGCGGTCGCGTTCGAGCGCAGGTTGATGTTCCGCAGCCCGCTGCTCTGGTAGATCCCTTTCTCGTTGGCGTAGTCGCCCGAGAGATAGTACTGGGCGGCGTCGCCGCCCCCCGACGCGCTCAGGCCGTAGCGCTGCCGGTTCCCCGTGCGGAACGGCGTCGTCCGCGGGTCATTGAGCGGGTCGAAGGACCGGATCGAGTCCTGCGACACGCACGACCCGTTGGCGAGCGCGTCGAGCGTGCAGTAGCGGTTGGTGCGACCGCTCGCGGTGTGCCCAAACGCCTGGTAGTTGGCCGGGAAGGTGTACGGGTTGCTCAGCGCGCCGCCTTCGGCGAACGCGTTGTATTGCGTGCGCCCGCGCACGCCGCGCTTGGTCGTGACCTGGATGACGCCGTTCGCCGCCTGCGTGCCGTAGAGCCCCGTCGCCGCAGGCCCCTTGAGGATGTCGACGCTCTCGATGTCCTCGGCCTTCAGGTCGTTGATCCGCGACGGGTACTGGCCGCCGACGTCGAGCGACGACGAGCTCGGGTCGTTGTTGACCCGCACGCCGTCGATGATGAGCAGCGGCTCGTTGTTGCCTGACAGCGAGTTGCCGCCGCGGATTCGCACGCGCGCGCCCGACCCCGACGCGCCACCGCTCTGCGTGATCACCACGCCCGCGACCTTGCCCTCCAGCAGCTGCGAGCCGGTCGTGATCGCCGGCAGCGGCTGCGCGTCGGGCGTGATGCGGCCGACCTGGTTGCCGACTGCGCGCGCCTCCTGTTGCGCCCCCGTGGCCGTGACGACGACCTCGGACAGTGCCTGCGCCTGCGCGCGGTCGAGCGCAAAGGCGAGGGCGACACTTCCGCCGGCTTGGACGTTGGCCGGCAGGGTCACGAGGGCGTAGCCGAGGCGGCGCACGCGGACCTGCGCGGTGCCGACCGGGACGCCCGTGATGCGGAACGCGCCGTTGTCGCCCGTAATCGCGCTACGCGTCGTGCCGACGACGAAGACCTGGGCGCCGGACACCGGGGCGTCGGTACCCCGCTCGGTTACGCGCCCTGAGATGGTGCCGGCCGCCGCAGGCTGCTGCGCGGCGACGGGGGTCGCGAGCGCGGCGGCCATGACGGCGGCCACGCCAACGGCGGGTGCGAGAGCGAGCACCGCGGACGCGCGGCGGACGCCGCGCCTCAAGCTCGTCATGCCGGGATCTCCGTACGAGGGGATAGCGCGCCGACGAGGGGTCGGCGCTGCTCCGAGTGCGGCGGGTGAGCAGAATCATGTCGCAGCGCCGCTACAGGGAGACTCACTGGTGAGCAATCTTCGTCACACCCTTTGCACGTTCTTCACAGCCCGGTGTGCGCGGATCGGCCTCCCGATCCCCCCGACGTCGGCGCGGTACGCGCCATGCCCGTATGGCTCGGAACCGCGCCGCTGACCCCCGCTGACCACGCCCTCATGTCCGTCCCCACCACTGCCGCGGCGTCCGCCCCCGGCTCGGTCGTTTCGCGGTGCGCCGTCGCACTGCTCGCGTGGACGACGGTCGTCCTTTGCGGTTGTGCACACCCTCGTGCGGGTGACACGAACTCGGGTGCGCGCGCCGTTGTAGATACGACGACCGCGCACGCCGTCGCGCTCGGGCCGATTGTCGTCGACGTCGAGAACCTCAGTTCGTACGACGTCATCGTATACGCGCTCCGCGGCTCACTCCGCCAGCGCATCGGCAGCGTCGCCGGGATCTCGCGCACCACCGTTACGGTGCCTGCGACGTTCACAAGCGACCTCGGTGCGTTCTCCATCTCGGCTGTTCGTCTCGCGGGCAACGAGTCTTACATCAGCGACCCGATCGGCCCGCAGCCCGGGATTCGCCTACGCTTGGTCATCCAGGCGCGGATCGTCAACTCGGCGTTGTCGATCGAATGATCGACGAGGCGGCCCCAGTGTCCGGCGCGAGTGCACTATTGACCGCCGGGGAGTCGGCGTACGATGGTGTTCTCACCGGTCCGCCCAACGGTGAATCCGGCGATCGCGGCGGCGACGGCCCCAACGCCGATCACCGTAGCGAGTGCCGTGCGTGCGGTGCTTAACCGGCGTACCCCGATCGAAGCGATGGCCGAGCGCGGAACGGCGACCCGCTCACCCTGCCAGAACGTATCCGCGCCCCCACGCGCGCTGGTTTGTGTGACCGCAAGGATCACCGAATCCGGGGTGGCGAGCGTGTACAGCCCTTGGATCGTCTCGATGCGCGGGCCGACCTGACTCGCGAGCGTGACGCTGCCGGCGTCCGTCAGGGTGACCTGAACAGGCGTCTTCGCGCCCGGCGTCGCATTGGGCGTCGGAGCGTACTGGTAACAGGCACTGAGCACCGCCGCGGCAGCGCTCCAGATGGCGTGGCGTGAAACGCGGCGCGGCGGGCGGGCGCGGATGACCGAGTCGGACGTTGACATGAACGGCGGGGAAGGAAGGCCGCGCAGCGCCGCCGCGCGGCAAGCGAGCGGGCCCGGCCCCCCTGAGGAGTCCGGGCCCGCCGACCTGCGGATCGTTAGGCGCAAGACGTCACGATGAGGTCTGCGTGCCATTCACGGAACACGGGTTCGGATCGTTCGCATTACGCGGCGGCTGCTGTGCGGGCGCCGGAATGTTCGAGCTATTCGTGTTCCGCTCCGAGAGCGGGTAGAGGAACCGGGCTGGGATCAGACCCGTCGCACCCACGACCGGCGTCCGCACCGGAAGGCACGTCCGCTTGTAGTCGTTCCAGATCTCGGGACTCTCGAAAAGCGCTGTGTACTTCTCGGTCATGATCTCGTTGAGGCCCGCCGCACCCGTCGGGAGCGCGCTGAGCGCCGGGAGCGGTGTACCGCCTGCCGCATTCGCGCGCTCGGCGTTGACCGCCACGAGCGCCGCGGCGCTATTCCCGAGCCGGAACTGGGCTTCCGCGATGATGAGCTGCGTCTCGGCGTACGTGACGAGCGGCTGGTTGTACGCCGGATTACCGGGCGCACCAGTCGCCGGGTTCAACGACGCCACGTTCGACGCGGGGCCACCACTCGTGACCGGCGAGCCGATGATCTCGGTCGTCGCGTTCCCCGGCGCGAAGTAGTACGTGAGACGCGGATCGTTCCGCGACGTGAGCAGGTTGACGAAGTAGTCCGACGGCGCGAGATACCCCGCCCGCGACACCACCGTGAACTGGTACCAGAGGTTGAACTCGTTGGGATTGGTGCTCTGGTACGTATTTAGGTCACCGCTCGGCGACTTGATCCCGTTCTGTGCCGCCGCGAGCGCGCTCTGATACGCCCCCGCGTCGAAAGCGGGCGTGCCGTCCGCCGCCGTCCCCTGGCGCTCGGCCGTGTGCAGGTAGAAGCGCGCCTTGAGTGTGTAGCCGGCGGCGATCCAGCTCGCACTGCTCCCGCCGTACCACAGGTCGGCAGGCCCCGGCCCCGAGCCCTTCTTCGACTGCAACTGCTTGATGCCGCGATCGAGGAGTCCCTGCGCTGCCGTGTAGATCGTGGCCTGCTTGTCGAGCGTGGCCTTTTGGGCCGGGTTGAGGGCGGTCGAGTACGGAACGTCGCCCCACAAATCCGCCGCGGTCGCGATGTCGAGCGCCTCGATGATGCGCGCGATACCCGCGGTCGCGCTGTCACCGGCGGCGTCGCTGCGCGACTCGATGAGGCGGAGGTCGACGAGGCCGCCGCCCTGGTACGTCGAGTTCCACGCACCGTTCGAGAAATCCTCGCCCACACTATACTGGGCGGCCGACTGGTACTGCCGGTCCGTCCCGGAGAATTGCTGCATGAACAGGCCGACCGTCCGGGCGACGTCGCCGGACTGGATAGCCGTCTGGCTCGTCTCGACGCCGGTCAGCAGCTGCCCAACCGCCACGCTGGTCGGGGTGTTGGGGTTGTTGACGGCGCTCGGCGCCGAGATGAAATCTTTACACCCCGCGAGCGCGCTGGCCGTGAGGAGCCCGAACGCTGTCGAGCGGGCGGTGTTACGCATCGTGGTCATGGGATTCGGAGCCCCGCTCGGTTAGCGGTTGAGGCTGACAGTGAACACGACGGACCGCGTCAGCGGGGTGTTGAAGTAGTCGATGCCTTGCGCCCCGACCGCCGCGCCGCCGAGGTTGGTCTCGGGGTCGACGCCGGTGTAGCGTGTGGACAGCGCGAGGTTACGACCGGCGACGCGCACGTCGATCGAACTCAGCCCGGCAACACGTCGAATGACGGCCTGGTCGAACGTGTATGCCAGCGAGACCTCGCGGAGCTTGAAGAAGCTCCCCGGCTCCAGGAACTGCGACGCGACGGGACCGAAGCCGCTGCCGAGCCCGGCGTACCAGACCTGGCCGAGCGCCACTGGCTTGCCAGCACCGGGCCCAACAGTCGGCTCGGGCGTCACGTTATTCACCGACTTGCCAGGCGTGAACGTCTGGCCGATGACGTACGTCGTCCCCGTGCACGACGATTGGGCTCCGGTCGGGCAGGTCGCACGGATGTCCTGGTCCGCCGACGCGCCGAAGTTGTAGAGCGCGCCCTTCGTGCCGTTCCACACAACGCCGCCGCGGCGGACATCCATGAGCGCCGACGCCGTGAGCTTGCGGAATCGTACGTTCGGCCGGAACGCACCGGTCCAGATCGGCGTCGGATCGCCGATCACGCGAACCGTCGGATCGGAAATCGGAAGACCGTTCGACGCGATGTAGAGCGCCCCGTTCGGCGCGCCTTTGCACGCGGTCGCTACGTCTTCCGTCCCGTTGATCGTCGTGAGCCCGCGACCGCAGCGCGCGAAGTCCACGCCCCGGAAGACGCCGAGCGAGTAGCCCACGACGGCCGACGGGGTCACGCTCCCGCCGAAGTAGCCGCCCGTCGGGAGACCGACGGCATCCGCGCCGACGAGGCTCAGCACGCGGTTGTGGTTCTGCGCGTACTGGAAGCCGAGCGTGACGTCGACGTCCCGCGTCCGAATCGGGCGAAGGTTGAACGCGACCTCGACGCCACGGTTCTGGATCTTCGCGGCGTTATTCGCCTGCACCGCGTAGCCCGTCGAGGGCGCGAGCGGCAGGTCGAAAATCACGTCGCGCGCAACGCGGCGGTAGAGCGTGAAGCTCAGGTCAGCCCGGTTCCGGAAAAAGCCGACGTCGAAGCCGCCTTCGAGTTCGTTCTGGCGCTCCGGGCGCAGGTTCGGCTGCGGCAGCCGTCCAAGCGTGGAGAGCCCACCCTGTCCGTTTTGCACGTTGTAGAGCTGGTCACCGTACCCGCCGACGGAGTAGTACCCGCCCGTGAACCCGCCCGTCGTCAGGTACGCCCCCGGCTCGGTGCCGGTCTGGCCGTAGGCGAGGCGCAGCTTGCCGTCGTTTAGCGCGTTCCGGGCGTTGAACGCGTTCGTGAACACGTACGAGAGTTGGCCGCTCGGGAACCAGTTGCGGCGGTTGTTCTGCCCGAACGTCGAGAAGCCGTCGTTCCGCACCGTGAACGTCGCGAACGCGTCGGTGAAGAACGCTTGCTGCACCTGTGCGAAGTATGATTCGCGGCGGATCAACGACTTGTTGTCGGCACCGTTCGCGGCGTCGGGACTGACCGTCACCGCGTTGCTCAGCTGGAAGAGGCCGTCCGTGATCAGCTGCGACCCGAGCGTCTGGTTCTGTTGATAACGCTGACTATTGAGCTCCGCGCCAATCGCCACGCGCGTGTCGAAGCCTTCGCGGAACGTGTGCGACGCCTGCGCGTTGACGAGATTGTCGACGATGTACGTAACGTAGTTTCCGCGGGTCACCTGGCCGAGCGGGTTCGCGGAACTCGACTGGGGCAGGCCCTCCAAGCGCTCGTCGCTGGTGTAGTCGGCGCCTAACGTGTACGCGACCGAGAGGAACGACGTCGGGGAGTACGTCAGGTTGACGTTGCCGAGCGCGCGTCCCGCGTTCGCGGTGTTCTGCTGGCGGTTGATGACGAAGAAGGGGTTGTCGTAGACGCGCGTCGTCGTCTGGGAAAACGGGCTCGGGTTCGGGAAGCGATACGAGCGCTGGAGCCCGGATGCCGAGTCGATGTAGTTGCGGTTGTCGAACGTCGGCGTGGTGCGCCACGCGCCGAGCGTGAGGCCCGAGACGTTGGACCCGCGCTGGATGAAGCCGCCGCGCGTGTCGATGTACGAGAAGTTTCCGGTGACGTTGAACTCGCTCGTGACGCGTTGCGTGGCGTTGAGCCGGAACGACTGCCGACGGAAGAAGTCGTTGTTCCCGACGATTACACCGTTCTGGTTGCTCGATCCCGCGCTCAAGAAGAATGTGGTACGGTCGGTCCCGCCGCTTGCCTGCAGAACGTTGTCGAACAGCGAGCCGTTCTCGAAAATCGCGCTCGCCTGGTCGTACGTCGTCGTGCCAGCGGCGATCGGCGCGCCCCAGCTCGCACCGGTGAGCGTGCAGTCCTGCGCCGAGCACACGGCGTTCTTGCCGCGCGAGCCCTGGTTGTAGCTCCGCTGCAGCGACGGAAGTCGGTTGACCTGATCGCTCGACGCCGTCGAGCGCAGTGAGTACCGCGTTTGGCCGGCGCGTCCACGCTTCGTCGTGATCAGGATGACGCCTTGGCTGGCGCGCGCGCCGTAGATCGCCGCCGCCGCCGCGGACTTCAGCACCTCGACGTTCTCGATGTCGTCAGGATTGAGATCGTATGCGCGGTTAGTCGTCACCGTCGCGCCGCCGACGTTCGTACCGCCACTCGTCGAGTTCGTCTCGTTGTTGATCGGCGTGCCGTCTACCACGAATAGGGGCTGTCCGGCGCCCTGGATCGTGTTCAGCCCGCGAATGATGATCTTCGACGACGCGCCCGGATCGCCGGCCTGTTGACTCACGACCACGCCCGGCGCCTTGGCCGCGAGGGCCTGCGTCACGTTCGGCTCGTTCGACCGGAGGATCGCCCCCGTATCGACCTGCGTGCGCACCGCCCCGAGCCGCTCGGCCGTCGTGCTCAGCCCCGCACCCACGACGACCACCGATCCAAGTTGGACCGCGGTGCCGCCGATGCTGAAGTCCTGCCGAACGGTGCCGCCGCGAAGCGTGACCTGCGCACTCGCCGTGCGGTAGCCGACTCGCCGAACCGTGATGGTGACCGTCTGCCCGCTGACGCGGGCGCCGGGCACGGTGAACGAATACGTCCCGTCCTCGCGAGTGGTCGCGCCGACGTTCAGCGTCGAGATGAACACGCTCGCAGCGACGACGGGCGATCCGCCCTCGCTATTGGTGACGCGCCCAGTAACGGTGGCGGCGGTTTGCGCCCAGGCCACCGCGGGCACCGTGGCACCGGCCACGGCCAACGCGAAGGCACGACTGAAATGCTGCTGCATCGTCGCTCCAAGGTGGGAGGAGCTCGGCCGAGGTAGGGACAGCCGAGACGCGCCGGGCTGGACAACCCGGAAATGCGGGAACGCGCCAGCCTCGTAGGATCGGCCGGCGGAACAGGGCGTGAGGCGCCGAATGTGTCCTCAGAGACCCCGCCATCGCAAGCCGCGTCATCGAGGCACGCGAAACTCTTTCGCGGCGCGACCTGTCGTAGTTCCTTGGGCTCTGCACGCCACACACCGACGAGGGGCTCAGCGGGTCAACTCCCCGCTGGGCCCCTCATCGCCCGTTCATGCGTCAGCGCCGACACGCTCGTGCGTCGCTGGACCGGCCGGTCGTACACGCCATCAGCGAGCCGTCCCGCCCGTGGTGCCCGCGCCGGTCGGCGTTCCAGAGGCGCCCGCCGCGCCGGCGCTCGGCGCGACGCCGGACGCCGTCCCGCCGAAATCGACCTTCGGCGCGCCCAGCGCCGCCGGGTCCGTCACCTGGAAGTACTCCCGCGGCTTCGCCCCGGTCACCTTCGCCGTGATTGCCGTCGGGAATGTGCGAATCGTCGTGTTGTAGGTCTGCACCGCGCCGTTGTAGTCCGTACGCGCGACCGCGATCCGGTTCTCCGTCCCGGTCAGCTCGTCCTGCAGCCGGAGGAACTGCTGATTCGACTGCAGCTGCGGGTACGCCTGCACGAGCGTGAGCATCGGCGCGAGCGCGCGCGTCAGGTTGTCGTTGGCCGACGCCAGCTCGCCCGGCGCCGAGCCGCCGGGACGGGCGAGGGCGCCCGTGAGCCCGCGCTGCGCATCGGCCACGCGCGTGAAGATCGTCTCCTCCTGCTTCGCGTAGCCTTTCACGGTCGCGACCAGATTCGGAATCAGGTCGGCGCGGCGCTGCAGCTGTACCTCGATCTGACGCTTGGCCTGCGCGGCCTGCTCATCCTGCGACTGAATGCTGTTGTAGCCGCAGCCGGTCGGCCCGCCGACGGCGAGCGCGCCGGCGAGCACGGCCACGCGCGCGGCGGAACGGGTCTGCGAACGAATACGTGACATGCGGGAAGCTCCTGTTTCGTGATAAGTCGGAACAAATTACCGGCGTTCCGGCGGCCCGCCCGGGAGGGCACCGCCGGCCAGGTCGGACCGCGCTGCGTCGGACGGCGCCGGACCGATGCGCACCGCGTCGACGTGCGCGACGAGGCGTTCGAGCGCGACGAGATAGCCCGCCAACACTCCCGCCGCGTCGCCCGGCGCGAGCGCGACCTGGCGGGGCATCCCGCCGGGCGTCGCGCCGCCGGGCTGACCGGCGTGCGCGATGACGCGCAGAAATGGCGCCGCGTCGAACCGCGCCGTCTTCCCCGCCCAGTCGGCGAGCGCGCCCGCGTCCGTCAACGCCGACACCCCGTGCAGTCGCGCGAGCGTCCGGAAGAGCACGAGGATCGTGCTGCGGCTCGCTTCGAGGAGCCGGAGCAATCGGCTGCCGTCGTTCCCCGAGGCGAGAATGCCGCCGCGCAGCTGGAGCAGCGCGCCGAGCGTCTGGTGCTCGAGTTGATGGCGCAAGTCCCGCGGGTCGACGGCGATGCCGTCGAGCGGCAGCGTCCCCGCGAGCACGCGGTGCGCCTCGAGCACGTCGGCGTATTCCATCGGGAACACGTCCGCCGACGCGCGCCACTCGAACGTGGTGAGCGTGAGCGGCGCCGGGTTTCCGGCCTCGATCCACGCCCGCGTCGTCGGCGCGACCCGGCGCAGCTCCTCCATCCCGAGGTCGTCGACGAGCACGAGCAGATCGTAGCCGCCGCGCGGCACGGCGCCTGCCGCCGTCGGTCGCGCCGCGGCCGGCGTCGCCGGACCACGCGCCCCCGAGCCGTAGAGCACGACCGCGCGCAGCGCGCCGCCGTACGCGGCCTGCAGCTGACCCGTCACCTGCTCGAGTGTCATCGTCGCCATCCTACGCACTCCGGGATCGTTGGTTACACAACCGTGGGGTCAACACGGGCCACGCAGTTCGAGAGGCGCCGCTCAAAAGTCACCGCTCGAGCCACCACCACTGAAGCCACCGCCGCCGCCGAACCCGCCGAAACCGCCGCCACCACCACCACCCCAGCTCCCCCCGCCGCCCCACCCCCCACCGCCCCACGACCCGCCCCCGAAACCGCCGCCTCCGCCGAAGGGGAGGAAGATCGGGATGCACCCGCCGCAGCCACGACGACCGCGCCCGCCCATGGACGACAGCAGGCTCACGACGACGAAGAAAATGACGAGCAGGACGACGGGGTTGATCCCGCCGCCCCCGCCGCTCGTGCGGCGCGGAACGCGCTCGTAGGTCGGCGGACCGGTCGCGTCGGGTAAGGCGACGCCGAGCGAGTCGAGGTCGAAGCCGAACTCGCGCGCGTAGTGTTCGGCCACACGCTGCGTCATCAGCTCGACGGCGGCGCCGTAGTCGCCCTGCTGGAGCAGCGGCGTCGCTTCGCGGCGGATGTCCCCCGCTTCGGCGTCGGTGACGAACGCTTCCGTGCCCTGCCCCGTCTGGATCGAGACACGCCCGCGCCCGGTGCTGCTCGTCTGGCGCGGCACGACGAGGATCACCGTGCCGGCGTTCCGCGTGCGGTCGCCGATCTTCGCGGCCGCGCCGACCTTCCACTGGCGGCCGATCTGGAGCGCGACGTCGCCCGGGTCGCGGTCGCCGATGTCCGGGAGTGTGACGACCGCGATCTCCCCGCCCGAGCGGCCGCGCACGGCCTGCGCGAGCGCTTCGATGCGCGCCGCGCGGTCGGCCGCGATCACGTGCGCAAAGTCGTTCACGAGCCCCTGCGGGGCCGGAATCGTGAGCGGGCCCGTCGCCGGGACGGGGCTCCCCGCGGTGCCCCCCCCCGCGGCCGCCCCTTGCGCCGGAAGACGGCCGGCGCCGCCGAACTGGCCGACGAGCGCGAGGAGCGCGAGGAGGAGCGTGGACGCGAATCGGGTCATCGGGCGTGTATCTTATACGGGCCTGCCCCGCCCGGGGTGTCGCTTCGGTCCTGCCCTCGACCTCCTCGTCCTTCCACGCATGCTTCCCACTGCCGCGCGACGTGCCGTCGCCCTCTCCGCCGTCGCGCTCGCCGCCCTGTCGGCCGCGGGCCTCGCGTGCCGCGCTGCGGCCTCGGAGAACGCGGCCTCGGCGAACAAGGGCGCGGGCGCCGCGTCGGCCGCGACCGGCGCGAGCACGGCCGGCCGGCCCGGCGCGGACTCCCTCGCACTGCGCGCCGCGGCCGACAGCGGACGGATCCAGGGCACGCCGGGCGCGAAGGTGTGGCTCATCGAGGTGAGCGACTTCCAGTGCCCCTACTGCAAGATGTGGCACGACGAGTCGTACGACGCGCTCCGCCGCGACTACATCGCGACCGGCAAGGCGCGCGCGGCGTACGTGAACTTCCCGCTCGACATGCACGTGCAGTCGATGGCCGCCTCCGAGGCCGCGATGTGCGCCTCCGCGCAGCACAAGTTCTGGCAGTATCACGACGCGCTCTTCCACACGCAGGAGCAGTGGGGGCAGCCGGGTGACCAGTCGGCGAAGTTCGACTCGCTCGCGACCGCGGTCGGCGCCGACGTGGCGAAGTTCCGCTCGTGCACGCGGTCGCACGTGATGCGCGCGGTGGTCGAGGCCGACCGCGACCGGATGGAGCGCGCGGGGGTCCGCAGCACGCCGACGTTCTACGTCGCGAACAAGCAGATCGCCGGCGCGCAGCCCGTCGCGGTGTTCCGCCAGGCGCTCGACGCCGCGATCGCGAACCCGCCCGCGCTGCCGAGCGGCGGCCGCTGACGGCCCCCGCGCCGCTCCGCGCCGCGTACGCCGCGTTAGGCGTCGCGGCGCGAGCGGCCGCGGCCCTCGCCCCGCCGGGCGGCGGCAAGTTCCGGCAGAGCCTCCACGCCCGCCGCGGCGTCCGCGCCCGCTACCGCGCCTGGGGCGCGGCCTACCGCGACCCGGCGCGCCCGCTCCTCTGGGTGCACGCGCCGAGCGTGGGCGAGGGGCTGCAAGCGCGTCCCGTGCTCGAGTGGGCGCGGGCCGAACGGCCCGACGCGCAGCGCGCCTACACCTACTATTCGCCGAGCGCGCATAAATTCGCGCGCGGGCTCGTGACGGCGGGGCTGGCCGAGCACGCCGACGTGCTGCCGTTCGACACCGGGGGCGACGCGGCCGTGCTGCTCGACGCGCTCCGCCCGACGGCGCTCGTCTTCAGCAAGCTGGACGTGTGGCCCACGCTCGTCGCGCGCGCCGCGGCGCGTGGGGTCCGGCTCGGCCTCGTGAGCGCGACGCTCGCGGCCGGCGCGGGGCGGCGCGGGCGCGTCGCGCGCGTGCTGCTCCGCGACGCCTACCGCGCGCTCGACCGCGTCGGCGCGATCGACGCGGCGGACGCGGACCGCCTCGTCGCGCTCGGCGTCCGGCGCGACCGGATCGAGGTCACCGGCGATACGCGGTACGACCAGGTTTGGCGCCGCGCGCGCGCCCTCGCGTTGCCGCCCGACGCGGCGGCCGCACTCGACGCGCTCGCGGCCGCCCGGCTCGGCGCCGGCGGCCCGCGCTTCACCCTCGTCGCCGGCTCGACGTGGCCCGCCGACGAGGGCCCGCTCGGCGAGGCATGGACGACGGTCCGCCGCCAGGACCCGCTGGCACGCCTCGTCATCGCGCCGCACGAACCCACCGCCGCCCACCTCACGCCGCTCGAGCAGTGGGCCGCGGCCAACCGGCTCCGCCTCGTCCGCTGGTCGGCACTCGTCGACACGCCCACCGCGGCGACCGACGCCGACGTCGTGCTCGTCGACCGCGTCGGGGTGCTGGCCGAGCTCTACGCGGCGGCCGACGCGGCGTTCGTCGGCGGAGCGTTCCACGCGGCCGGCCTGCATTCGGTGATCGAGCCCGCCGCGTTCGGCGTGCCCGTCGCGTTCGGGCCGCGGCACGAGAACAGTCGCGACGCCGGGCTCGTGCTCGCCGCGGGGGGGGGCGGGACCGCGCCGACGGGGCGCGCACTCGCCGAGTTGCTGCGGCGGTGGCGGACGAGCGACGCGTTGCGCGCGCAGTCGGGGGCGGGGGCGCGGCGGGTCGTCGAAGAAGGACTCGGAGCGGACCGGAGGACGTGGGAGCTGGTGCGGGGGTTGTTAGGATGAAGGGCGCTTGGGGAGTGTTAGGCAGGGGCAGCGCGCTTGTCCGCGACCGGTAGGGGATACTCCTGCAGGGGATACGACGGCCGGGGATACTCGAGAAGG
>JAABUZ0100005620.1_pt1 | contig 16329 bp, 11 predicted proteins | sample 5562091 | NCBI WGS metagenome assembly JAABUZ01 (sample SAMN12813069, study PRJNA571459) | rock metagenome | isolation source: Antarctica rocks | place: Antarctica: Victoria Land, Linnaeus Terrace sud | collected 2015-12-21
ATCCCGACGATAGGATCCTTGCATCACCGCCCATCTTGCTGTCGCCGCTTGCCGTCGCAGAGGTCGTCTCAGGGGTGGTATTGGCTGGAGTGAAACGGGTGGTGATCTTCTGCATCACGCCCGTCAGGTTCAGGACACCGAGCACGATGAGCATGAGAGCGACGCAGAACTCCATGGATAAGCCCACGCGCGGCGGGATCTCTACCCCGAAGAGGATAATGAGCGCGCCTACGATGAAGATGGTAATCGTGTGGCCCAGCCCCCACACCGAACCGATGAACGCTGCATTGCGTATGCTGCGCTGTTTGCTGACGATTGTGGATATGGCCACCACGTGATCCGCGTCGGTGGAATGCCGCATTCCGAGAAGCAGTCCCAAGCCCGTGACGAACAGGACGGGGCCAAGCCTCTCCTTGGTAAAGAAGTTGCCGCTGAGATGGCTGAGGTGAATGCCGGCGGAGGCTTGCCACGCGACAATAGAGCCGAGCACCATGATAAAGGCGGAGGACGCGACCGGCAGCCAGCGCCTGGTCAGCGGGCCATCTACTTGGAGATGCGTCATGAACCGGCGCGCGTAGACCATCAAGGTTCCAAAGCCGATCAGTACGGCAGCGAGACCGAGGCTGAAGGCAACAATAAGAAAGAAGCCCAGGACGATCCTGTGTAGCGCGAATGCGCTCAAAAGGACGATCAGCGCTGCCGGGCAGGGGATAATTCCACCGGTAATGCCGAGGGTGAAGAGTTGGGCGAGACTCACGGGCTTCGCGGATTTGGCCGCTGCACTCGCCAGACGCGCCTGTTCACCATCCGTAGTCGCTTCCTGCGAACGTTTTAATGAGAACCAGTGGCCACCGCTCTCGCCCGGCAGGTGGGAGTGGTCGGTCGCCGTACCGGTCAACCGGCGCAGGAGCATATAGCCTCCTAGCCCGGTGATGGTGAGGCCGGAGAGCACACCAAGCCAGGGGTATAGCTGCTCCGGCACGATGTAACGCGAGGCGTACAGGGTGATGGCGCCAAGCGCGAAGACCCCGAGGGTATGAGAGGCCGTCACGATCAGGCCGAGCAGAACAGCATGGCGTGCGGTCCCGCGAGAGCCGACGAGATATGCGGCCACGATGGTTTTGCCGTGACCCGGCTCGAGCGCGTGCAAGCCTCCCAGACCCATGGCGATAAGTGCGGCCGTAAACAGAAACCAAAGGCCAAGGTGCCCGGTCGTGATCAGCTCAGTGAATCTGTTGCGCGGCGTCTTCTGCTGGTTTGCCTCGAGATGCAACGAGGCTGGCAATTCCGGCACTCGGCTGACGCTTGCGGCGACTTCAGCAGCTGCGGGCATTTCAGGTTTGATCGCAGGCCTGGGGCTCGCCGGAATCGCCTTCGACCGGCTCCCCTGCGCAGACGCGGGCCATACAAGATCAAGTGTCCGCAGCGATGTCGCCGCAGGCAGCTTTTTCCCCGGGGATACCTGAGCGGCCAACGCTATCGGCGGCAGCCTAGCGTCGAGGGAAGCTTCAAGAGTTTGCGGAGGGCTGGTCAGCAGATCGGTCGGATAGTTGCTCAGCTCAGCGCTGCGATCCGTCGCCGGCACGGAGCTCCTGAGCAGCGAGCCGCCCGGAACAACGGCGATGATCTCCTTCCATCCGCTATGCCCAGGGTAGTTGCTGTCTGCGTAGTGCAGCGCAGCGTGGTCCCGGTTCACGGCGGCGGGATACGACGCTTCGTAGACGAAGCCCAACTTCATCGTGGGAAGACCCCCTGCACCGGGCGGAAAGATCACCTCGCTGGACCTGAGATGGAGTGGCACTGGAGTGCCGTCCAGAGTGAGGCCGAGGCCATGTCCCAGCTCCGCTCCGCGTGCCGCGATGAAACGCAGTACGGCAGGGTCACCGGGAGTGGCCGTGATGCTCCCACTCTGCAACTCCTGGTACGCCGAGATCTCCGCCAGATCGATGAAGTACCGGACAGTAATCTGATTCGATCCCAAGGTGATTTTGGAGTAGTGATTGACGCTGAAATTTCCCATGGGATGGGCATAAGCCGGGCACGAACAAAATAAGGAGAGCAACAGCGTGAGAAGAAAACTTGGTCGTTTAAGAAAGCTCTGATTATGCCCAAGCGCCTTGCCTCCGGGGCTAAAGCCCGCTCCCCTTTCCGTTGGCAGCGCAATGCCGCACAGCAATGTGGTCTGGTGAATAGGCCGATCCCGCTTAGTGTGCATGGCTATCCGAGGTCGCCGTGGCCGCGCCAGACTCGAACTGAGTGTTCAGTGCGTTGAGCCTTTGCTGCGCTTCACCGGCATAGATCAGATGGAAATGAGGATTGACCGCAAGCGCCTCGGCTAGATCCTTTTTAGCTCGATCCGAATCTCCCAGCTTTGCGGCGATCATGCCGGCGTGGTACAGCAGAAGTGCATCGCGCGTCCCGTACGCCAGCGCCTTCGCGCTGGCTTTGCCGGCATCGGCATATCTTCCGTTCTTGTAGAGCGCCCAGGCCAGGGCGTCCCATGTGTAGATGTCGTGGCGCACCTCGAACTCCTTGTGCGCCAGCGTCAGCGCCTCGGGGAGCTTCGTGTCGTGATCGGCATAAAACAGGGCAAGATCGCGGTTGTGCAGCACCTGATTAATCGTTCCAAGCAGACCAATGTATTCGACCAGCTGATACTGTTTCTTTGCCTCGGCTTGGTTGCCGGTCCTGGTATAAAGATCTCCGAGCTCCCCAACAAAGATCGGCATGGGCACGACAGCGATTGCCTTCTGGTAGAGCACGATGGCCTCAGCATACCGTCCATTGTTCGCGCGCAGCTTCGCAAGGCCGGCCAGGGCGCGGTAGTCTCCCGGATGAGTCTCCAGGGCGGCGAGATAGGACGCGTTGGCGGAGAGGGCATCGCCTGCCTGCGTAAGATACTCACCCAGTTCGTAGTAGAGCCACGCTAGATTTTCCTTCGGCAGCTGGGCTTCGATACCCTCAGCCACGGCGACCTTCATGAGGCGGATGGCCTCCGTCGTGTCTCCCGCGATGAAGCGCAGATAGGAGATCCGGCTGTCGCGCGCATAGGCGGCGCGCGGAGCGAGGGTCATATCCGGTGGCGTGAGCCGGGCATATGCCGCGGCGCCCTTGTCATACTCCCCCATGTCCAAATCAGCATCTCCGACGATGGCGAACGGCGAGACATCGCCCGATCCCAGCGACAAGGCACGCTGCGAGTACGTCAGCGCATCGGCAAACCGATGCTCTCCCATGCAGACCTCGGCCAGGCTCTCTAGCGGTGCTTCTGCCGAGAAGTCGGCGGAGACGATGTCGAGCGAAAGATTGAGCGACTTCTCCGCAAGCTGGTAGTCGCTGACGTCCCCCGTCTCTCTGGCTTGTTGAAGGTACGCGGCACCCAGGACGGCATAACTTTTGGCGTCCTTTGGACTTCGTTCCACACTGGCCTGCGCGTTGCGGATCATCCTTCCGGTGCCCGTGGGAAGAGGCGTGAGCAACGCCTGGGAAACGGGTGAAAAGCTCACAGGCGAGACGACCAGGCCGACTTTGACAGGCGTTGCCGCAGAGTTTGTCGAAGGCGACGCGAGACTCGGGGTAGCCGCGTCGAGCGCAGATGCCTGAGTGGGAGCGGAGCTGGCCACCGCGACTTTCGACTCCGCCTGAGCGCGATGCACGCGAGCCAGGTTTTCAGCCGTATAAGGGTACCCAGGAAAGACCTGCTCGGCGCGCTCGAGCACCGGCATAGCCGCCGCGGCTTTGCCGGAGTCGATCTGCACCGAGGCAATCTGATTGGCAATCCAGGCCAGCTCTTCCACCTCCGCCGGCGAGGTCTCCGTATATGCGAGCCTGAGAAGGTCCAGCGCACCCTCCGGGTCGCCGTACAACGCTCGCAGTTTGGCTGCCAGCAGAAGACCGGGAACATTGTTAGGGCGCATGTTTAGCATCCATTGCGCGCTCTTCTCCGCTGCGGGCAACTCGCCGAGCGCGATCTCCGCCTCCGCGAGATAGCCATAGGTCATCACGTCGTCGGGCGTGCGCTGGTTCAGCAGCGTTGCCTGTTCTTTTGCCTTGGCGTACTCCTTCAACCCTAGCAGCAAAGCGACTTGCGTCTTTTGCAGCTGAAAATCTTGAGGATTGAGGCTCAATCCTTGCTTAAGAGCCTCTGCGGCATCGGTACAGTACTTGGGATTAGCCGTCTCGCGTGCCCGGCTCAGATAGGCCGTCGCCAGATCGTTGAAAGCTTGCAACTTCTTCGGATTTGCCAGGATCTGGCGCTTGGCCGCCGCGATATGCGCCTGCGCGGGACTTTCGACCTCCCGGACTATGCTGCCCGATACCGGAACAGGCTGGTCCGCTCGGGAGGGAGCTGTCCCTTGGGGATGTCCGGGAATGGCAAAGCACAAAATACCGAAAAGAGTAATCGTCGCCTGCGAGGATTTCATAAGGACCTTCAGTGAATTGGGCAAGCAAAGGCTCCACGCGTATGCTCCCGCGAAGAGCCCTCTTGATGACCGGTACGGTTCACTGGACAGGACAGATCGCATTGCCGCCCTGGTTAGAGGGGGGCGCGCCGGCGCTGGTCGAGAGCGTTGGCTGTTCGCCACAACCGTTCTCGCCTGCATCGATATGACGGCTGTCACGGCCGCTGTAGGCATAATGCACGTAGGGGAAGGTCTCCTGGGTGGGAACATCGGTTGTGTTGACGCCATCCCCGATCAAGTTGTTGGGCGCAACATTAAAACCCTTGGCCAGAACACCACCCCCAACCACCCGGGCAACGATGTCCAGCACGTCATCGGTAACGCGCCGGCCATTCGGGAAGCCGGCGGGGTCGCCCCCGATCAGACCAAGCCGGCTTCTGTTCGCAGTGGGCGTAGGCGGAACACCGGTATTCAGCCGAAGAAGATCGGCGATAGGACCGGCAGGCGTACCCTTGGCGGCGATCGGTGCCGAGTAGGTTACCAGCGGCAGGAGATCATAGCGCGGCGGTGGAGGGATAGCGATTCCATACACCGCATTGAAGACACGGGCGATGAGAGGGTCCAAATCGGAATTTGCGAACTGGGCATCGTTTACAGGTTGCTCCATGCTCCAGCGGTCCTTTGTACCCGTACCGATCAACAGTTCATTGACGAGCGGGTTGGCAAGGCGCTGAACCTGGTAAAAGTTGCCCGCGTTCTCGTTGGGGAGCGGGGAACGGCGAATCGTGAGCTGCTGCCTAGAGGTCGTCGCCCAGGCACCGATCGTGGCGCGCGGGTCGGTGGCGGGGTGTTGGGCTCCATCGCTGGTCAACATGGCTATCGGAACCTCAATGATGATGGTGTTGACGTTGAACCCAGAGAGCGAGTCCATCGCGAGATTGAAGTGGTCGTTCTTGTCCTGTGCGGGAGTAAGAACGCCACCGCCTGCGCCTTTCCGGAAGTTGAGGCTATCGAAGGCCGCCCCAAGGTCAATAAAGAACGGGTCCGCCACTGTACCGGCGAAGACGCTGACGTCGTAGGCGCCGTTGCCCTGCACATGGTAGATGCCCTGCTGTGCAAGAGCTTCGTAGGCCGGCATTGTGCGCGGGCCGACGTTGCTTGGAACCGCGATCAGGTCGGAACCATCTGCCTTGGCAAGTTCAATCGTCCGGCCGTTACGCACCATCTCCACCGTATAGGTCTGGCGGACATTGATGCCGGCAGACCCGGGACCGTCCAGCGAGGTGATCGCAGGCGGCACGATGGGGGTGCCTGGACCCAGGGGCGCCGGGGCGTTCGCCGGCGCGTTGATCCCGCTGCCTGCACCAACATAGGCCTGAAAGACCTGGGGTGCACGGATCTGAGTCTTGAAGCGTATCCGGAAGCCAACCTCTTCCTTTGCGCTTTGATTGTTGTCAATCTTGATCTGATAGAGGATGGCCGGATCGAAGGGGAAATAGTTCGGTCCGTTGCTGGGTTCGAGAAAGGGATCGACGTTCATAATGAACGTGACGCGATCCGGATGATCGTAGCTGACGAACGCGTAAAAATCAGTGATATCGGCTGTGTGGTCCAGCGCCGTAATGGGCGCTTCCCGGTGACTGGACGCGAACGTGCTCGGCGGCACGGCTAGCAGGAGACCCAATGTGAGTCCGACGATCGGTTTTTGCTTGAACACGTGGATCTCTCCCTTTAAGTAGAGTGGCTCGGGGTTAGGGAGCGGAACGCCTGAATAAAAGGCTAGCTCGAAAGAAGGTTGGGAATCCCGCTCAATGCAAGAGCTACGCAACAACGCAAGACTTTGGATTGCAAGTTTGCGGAATTCCACATGAGACCGAGTGCGGGAGTAGAGCAATTTCACGGGGCCTCAGAGAACTAGGCGAGTATCCGCCGCCGAACCACACCCGCCATGCCCACTAAACCAGTGCTCAACAGGACGATTGTGTTTGGTTCCGGAGTTACAGCTGTTACCTGCGTTATTGTGATCGCAACATTTTCATTGACGGCCGCCCCGTTCGTGCGCAACAGAAATGCATCACTGGGATCGAACGGCACATGGTACAGATTGACCTGGGCTCCGTTATTCAGCTCAAAAGCGACACCAGCCTGATCGAAATATCCTCCGTCCGACTGCGGATCGAACAGCAGGTTGTCATTGGGAGGAACGGTACCGCCATTGGAGAATGTCGGAAACGTTCCTGGAGCCAGCAGACTCGCGATTGTTCGATTGACACCATTGCCTGTGTCAGTTGTCCCTGAGATACCCGTGATCAAGTACTGCCCTGCGGAGACGCTTGAGGCGGTGAATGTTCCCGAGCCACTGAAGGCATCGGCGGTGGTCCCGAAGGTAAAATTGAAGGTGTCGGCGCGAGCAGCAAGACTGGCCGAAAGCACAGCGGCGGCAGCCACGAGTAATCGGAGACGCATATGAACTCCTATGTTTTTATGCAGGAAGTGAAACCGGCAACGAGACTGACGTTACTAAAACTTCGGTGGGGAGCCAACAGACTAATGCCATCGCTCTGCACTTTCGTTACTAGCGGGGCGAACTCATGCCCACGAGATCGGCAAGTTCCGGGACAAAACGGTCTAGGCGCCCCCTCCTAACCAACTTTGTACTGTCTGAAATGACCCTTACAGGTCAGTTCCCTTTCCTCCTTCCGAGAACAGGCGGCTTGACTTCGCTGCCGGTCCTCGAACCTGAAAGCTTAATTGTTTGCTCAGGTCCCTTGGGGTGTTGCTCGCTCCATAGCTCCAGGAGCAGCGGCGGCATCTCGGACACAACGGTTCTGGTGCGATGCACCTTTGCGTGACAAGCCGGGCAGAGCGAGATCCCCAAATGCAGGACGGATCCTAAATATGACAGCCCTCGCTAATATGACAGCCCTCGCTGGTCTCTACTGCAGCTCTTTGTTTATGACTTTCTCTCGTTGCTGCGCGACCTCAGTTCTTTCGGCGATACTTCTTCGAAGGACTCTCATGAGACGTGGTTGGCTGCTGATCTTCTATGTTTGTTGTTCCGCAAGGGAAATGTTGGGCGCATCGGATGGTTGTAGCACCCTCAAGCACCTGAACGTACGTGCGGGAGAGATCGCTCTTGCGACCCGTGGAGCCATCGTCAGTTCAGTCAAACGGGTACATCGTCCCACCTCAGATTTCTGCAAGGTACTCGGCAGTATCCGCTCCGTAGACCCTGCAGCCGATCCGATCCACTTTGAAGTGAATCTGCCGGAGAACTGGAACCGCAAGGCCGTGCAGTTCGGCGGCGGCGCTTTCGACGGATATCTGCACGAATCGGACGGGCTCCGGTCAACCGTCGTTGGCGACAAGCACCAGCCGACACCTCTCGAGCGGGGCTATGTCACCTTCGGAAGCGACTCCGGCCATCATCACCGGTATCTCTTCTTGCCGGACGTCGTGAACGCGCTGAGCGCGAAGTTCGCCCTTAATGACGAGCAGCGAAAAAACTTTGCTTCTGAGGGTCTGAAGAAAACACATGACCTGGCTGTAGCGATGATGAAGGCCCGCTACGGTGAAGGACCGAAGCGGATGTACTTTGTCGGTGGATCCACGGGTGGACGTGAGGCGATGAAAGTGGTAGACCGCTGGCCCGAGGACTATGACGGAGTGCTGGCCGCGTATGCCGCGTGGAACCAGATTGAGAGCGATCTGCAGTTCATCCGGGTCTCGCAGGCCATGTACACGAAAGGTCCAGACGGGCAGTCGGGATGGCTACCGACAGCAAAGACGAAGCTCCTCAGGGATGCCGTACTCCAAGCCTGTGACGCCGAGGATGGGCTCAAGGACGGAATCGTCAGTGATCCGGCTGGCTGCCATTTCGATGCAGAGAGCCTGCGCTGTCCCGATGGCAAGGATCACAAGGGATGCCTGTCGAGTGGTCAGGAACGGACCGTTGCAGCGTTCGCGGAGCCGCAGGTCTCTAACTTCGTTGTCGAGAACGGCATTCGCTCGGAACCTGGATATAACCTTCTTCGCGGAGCTGACCTGGTCGGAAACACAGGGCTATTTCACCATGCGTTCCATCCTCCCCTTCCCTTGTTGAACTCCTTCTATTACCTCGTGGGGGATGGCGTGCTCCGTTTCTTCCTTAGCAAAGATGCCCACTTCGACACCCTGACCTTCGATACCAAGACGGGAGGTCCGGGAGGGAGGTGGGTGCCGGGAATCCTCCAGCAGTCAGCGGAGGACGACGCGAGCACGGCCGATCTTAGTCCCTTTGAACGTCGTGGAGGCAAGCTCCTGCTTGTGCATGGGGTCGCGGACTCCACCATTCCGACCGACGCTTCCGTATTTCTTTACCAACGCATCGTCGACGCGATGGGGTCCTCGCGTGTGAGAGGCTTCGCACGACTTTATCTAATCCCTGGGTACGGTCATGGCCAGGGTGTCTTCAATGCGGGGTTTGACACGGTAGGAGTTCTGGATGCCTGGGCCGACGGAGGTGTAGTGCCGGATGAACTGATTGCCTCAGACAACAACCAGGGGATCACTCGAAAGCGGCCCATGTGCCCTTGGCCAAGCTGGCCGAAGTATCGCAACGGAGACGTCAACGCAGCTGAGAGCTTCACCTGTGAACACCCCCGCTGAGCGTGACATCAGTGTTTTTGGCTAGGATTTACCTGAATTGGACCATAAGCCTTAATAGAACATAAACGCTCGTGTACTTTCTGGAACGTCCGTTGCAGTCGATTGGCGTTTACGCAGACGTAGCTCACAAACGACCGTTTGTGAAAAGTTCTCGCAGCTGCTGGTTCGATACGAACTTCAATGGGCCGGAAGCCATCAAATCTTTGCAGCATAGTCATATCAGTATAAGTGCCCGTTCTGTTATGTCGGCTATGCTAGCGTCTCCACGGACACAAAGACAACCGAGGCACAGCTTCCCGAACTGAAGAACGCCGGGCATCAGAAAACCTATCAGGAAACGCGGCCATGATCGATCGGGCCGGATACAGATAGCTCAGCGGTAGAGCCGGGATACGGCACGCAGGATCCGGCCTTTTAGGCTGGCGAAGGTGCGCTGCATCGTCATGTCAGTGGCCAGGAACTGCAAGCCGATCGCGTAGGTTGGATAAGGATGCACCACTCCCGCGAGATGCTGCAGCCGGATGCCGCGATCGATCGCCACCACGACCTCCGTGATCGCTTCACTGGCGCGTTCGCCAACAAACGTGCCTCCGAGGACTCTGCCGTCGGGCAGGGCAAGCAGCTTCAGGAAGCCTCGAGTGTCGTCCTCACTGACCGCGCGGTCGATGCGGGTGAGGGCAAGCGTTCCGGCCTGCAGCTTGTCTCCATATTTGGTTCGCGCCTCTTGCTCCGTCAGTCCAACCCGGGCCACTTCAGGAGACGTAAATGTGACTCGTGGCATGGCGCGTGGCGTACCCGGGGCGTTGCCCGGCAGCAGGGCATTGCGCGTTGCCTGGAAGCCCTGCCACCCCGCCAGGTGCGAGTACTGCGGGCCTCCCAAGACATCACCTGCCGCGTAAATACTGCGCGCGGACGTGCGCAGATGCGCGTCCACGGCGATCCCCCGGGCCGTGTAGCGGACGCCCGCGTGTTCGAGCCCAAGCCCCTGCACGACTGGCGCGCGACCCGTCGCGATAAGCAGCATGTCGCCACAAACCTCCCCTGCAGAGGTGGTGACGGTGAACACATCGCCCGAGCGAGCGACTGCCGTCGCGCGTCCTTGCACCCACTCGACGCCTTCTGCCGCGAATACGGCCGCGATCACCGCACTCGCTTCGGGCTCTTCGTTGGGCAACAGCGCTTCTGCAATCAGCGACACCTCCGCGCCCAGCCTGCGATAGCTCTGCGCTATTTCGCAGCCAATGGGTCCGCCTCCGACCACGATCAGCCGTTGCGGCAGGCGATCGTTCTGGAAGATGTTTTTGTACGTCGCGTATGGCACATCATCGAGCCCTGCGATAGCGGGGGTGCGCGGCTGGGCTCCCGTGTTGACCAGAATCTTGCCAGAGGTGATTCGCTGCTCGCCCACTTGTATTGCGTGTGCATCCGCAAAGCTGGCCGGGCCGAGCAGCACCTCCATCCCCTTTGCGCGGAGCGCCTCGGGCGTGGTGGGTGCATAGATGTGTTCGATGGTGGAGTTCAGCCACGCCCGCACCTGTGGCATCGCTGTGGGCCTCGCTTCCGCGCCTATACCGAAGCGCGCGGCCCCTTGCACGGCATGCGCCACGGAGGCGGCCTTGATCAGCGACTTGCTGGGCACGCAGCCGGACCACGTACAATCCCCGCCGATGCGATCCTTCTCGATGAGCACGACACGCGCACCCAGCCTAAGCGCAAAGTCCGCAGCGATGAGGCCGGAGGCACCCGCGCCAATGATGGCAAAGTCATAGTCGTACTTCAACGGCTTGTTCCTCCTGCCTCAGCCCGAGCTTCCTGTGGGATGCGCGCCATCAGAAGAAGCCCGGCCACTGCCAGCAACACGGTTCCCAGCAGCAGGCCATCAAAGCGGAACAGTTTGCCCAGCAAACCCGCCATCAAGGAACCGGCAATCGCGCCCACGCTCAGCAGCACGGAGTAGATACCCATGGCACTGCCTTTGCCGAGCCCGCCATGCAGCGAACCCGCCAGCCATGAGAGTGCAGCCGGGGTAAAGCCCGTCTCTACCAGGATCAACAACGCCGTCGCGATACCCAGGGTCCATCGGTAAGCGCTGCTGGCACCGCCGGCATGGTTGACGAGATAGAAGCCCAGACACACCGGCAACATGGTCGCGAGCGACACCAGCATGGCACGATGAACCCCCACGCGCGGGAGTGCCATGCTCCAACCTGTGACCCCGGTTGCAAAGAGCAGCGCGTACGCCAGCAGCACCCATCCGAAGCGTCTGGGGTCAGTGGCATACAGGCCATCGAAGAATTGGGTACGATTCGGCGACGACGGCGCGGTCATCAGAAAGGCAAGGGTGGGTCCCAGCCACAGCCCGGTCACCGCGTTGACGCAGAGCCACACCGGTGCCAGACGACGCACACGGTCGTCCCGCAGTGCAAGTCGCAGGCCATCCAATGCATTGCGCTTCGGTGCCGTTTCTGCACTACCTGCAAAGAACGCAAGCAGCAACGCTGCGACCAGGTACCCTGCCGCGGTAAGGCCGAACGCTGCGCCGTGAAAGTGGCTCCACAGCTGCGTCGCGGCCACACCCCCCAAGGCGAGACCGGCCAGAAGTGAGAGTTCGAAGAAGCTCATGGCGCGTGCACGGGCGCGCAGGTCGCCTTGCGTTCGATCAGCCAGCCACGCCAGCAGCGGCGGCGTGATGGCTGCGACACTGATGCCTTCGAGGACCCGGCTGAGATAGAAAATCGCGCTGTTATGGGTGAAGCCAAACAGTTGCACCGCGGCCGCTCCCAGCAGCGCACCTGCCACCATGACCCAACGCGGTTTCCACGCGTCCGCCAGCGTGCCCAGCGGGATGGAAAAAACGAGTTCGGCTGCGAACGCGACTGCACCGAGCGTGCCGGCCGTACCAGCCCCTGCAGACCCGATGTGGCTGCGCTGCAAGGATACGAGGTAGAGCCCGACTAGCGTACCGCTTGCACTGCCTGCGACGCGAATCAGTCCGTTCGCCGACAGCGTGCCTGCCAGTGATCCGCGCTGGCCAGTCATCGAGGCCGTACTTTCGGCGGAGTATCATCGGTTCGTCGCATAGGTAACTTGGCTGCTCCAGCGTACGCTTGCTACCGCGCCTCGGCCAGCGCCACCCGCCGAAAGAGGCCACATGTCGATGCTCAACCTTGGAGTGCCTTCTCTGCCGATGCAAAAGAAGGACGCGGATTACGTCTTCTATGAGAAGACCCGCAGCATCTGTCCAGAGTGCCGCAAGGTCATCGACGCGAAGGTGCTGCTGCGCGACAACAAGGTTTACATGAGCAAGCGCTGCCCCACCTGTGGCCCATTCGAAGGGCTCATCTATGGAGACGCGCAGGCCTATGTCGCCTTTGGCAAGTACAACAAGCCGGGAACCATTCCACTGCAGTTTTCAACGGAGATCGCCGAAGGTTGCCCGCACGACTGTGGCCTCTGCCCTGACCACCAGCAACATGCCTGCCTTGGTATTATTGAGGTGAACAGCGCCTGCAACATGGCGTGCCCATTATGTTTTGCTAATGCAGGCCCCGGCTTTTCGCTCACGCTGCCGGAGGTGGAAGAGATGCTCGATCACCTGGTTGCGACAGAAGGCAATCCGGAGGTCGTCCAGTTCTCTGGCGGCGAGCCCACGATCCATCCGGAGATCCTGGACTTTGTCCGTGCTGCCCATGCGCGCGGGATCCGTCACGTCATGATCAACACGAACGGCAAGCGTATCGCCGTCGATGACCGCTTCCTCGCCGAACTCAACGAGGTACGCGCCTCCATTTACTTCCAATTTGACGGCTTCGAGGAGGAAACCTACCGCATCATCCGCGGCGAACCCGGCATCCTCCCCGAAAAGCTCAAGGCCCTCGACCGGCTCGCCTCCATCGGCATCAATTGCACCCTGGTTCCCGCGATTGAGCGCGGCGTCAACGAGCACGAGATCGGCCGCATCATCGAGTTTGCGATCCGGCACCCCGCCGTGCGCGGCATCAACTTTCAGCCCGCCTTTCACACAGGCCGCCACATGCAGCACGACCCGATGAACCGCATGACGATTCCGGACATTCTGCAGCTGATTGAGGCGCAGACCGCGAAGCAGTTCATGGTGTCGGATTTCATTCCCGTCCCTTGCTGCTTTCCCACCTGCAACTCGGTGACCTACGCTCTGATTGACGGCGAGAATGTGACGCCGCTTTCGCGCGTCGTCAATGTGTACGACTACCTGGACTACATCACCAATCGCGTCATGCCGGACTTCTCGCTGGAAATTCGCAGGGCGCTTGAAGGCCTGTGGTCCTCCTCATCGGTCCCGGGCTCGCAGAAGTCCGCCGAGCAGTTCCAAGTCTCCTGCGAGGCCTGCGGCATTCCTGCCAACGGCACGCTAGGCGATCTCGCCAAGAACATGTTGATGATCATGCTGCAGGACTTCATGGACCCTTACACCTTCAACCAGAAGAACCTGATGAAGTGCTGCAAAGAGTTCCTGATACCCGGCGGCAAGCAGATCCCCTTCTGCGCCTATAACACCATCGGCTATCGCGAGCAAGCGCGAGCACAGCTCGATGCGATGGAGCCCGCGCGTCGCGAGGCGCGGCGTGCCGGTGTACCGTTCACACCGCAGCCGGTCGTCTTCGACGTGAAGAACGCGCAATGGACGCGCACGGACACGATGGACGCTCTGCACGCCATTCAGCCAGTCGTGCTCGCATGACCGAGCCGCAAGTCTCTGAGGCTACCGTCAAGCAGTGCTGCGCCACCTTCTACGGCAGCGATGCCGCACGCTTCCTGCTGGGCGAAAGCTTCCACCCCGGCGGCACACAGCTTACACATGAGCTGGCGCAGCGCATGGGGCTTGGCCCACACTCCCGGGTGCTGGACGTGGCCTCCGGTCAAGGCACCAGTGCGCTCTACCTGGCGGAGACCTTCGGTTGTGAGATCGTGGGCATCGATTTCAGCGAAGAGAACACCCGCCTCGCACAGGCTGCCGCGGCCGAACGGGGACTTACGAGTCGCGTCACTTTCGTGACTGGCGATGCCGAGCACCTGCCGTTCCCGAATGCGGAATCTGCCGCGGGTTTTTTCCGCAATCGTTTGCGAATGCGCGTTCTGCACCTTCCCGGATAAAGCTGCTGCCGCCGCGGAGTTCTTTCGCGTGCTCGCTCCGGGGGGACACCTGGGACTTGCCGATCTGACCAAGGCGGCGGGCGCAGCGGCAGAGCTCGAAGGCCTGCTGGCCTGGATCGCCTGCATCGGCGATGCGCAATCGGCAGGGCGTTATGAAGCCTGGCTCCGGTCCGCTGATTTCGACATAGAGGAGCGGCTTGATCGCAGTGGATGCTTGATGGAGATGGTCCGTCAGGTGAGCGGTAGGCTGTTGATCGCGGAGGTTATGACCAGGCTGCGCAAGCTGGACCTGCCCGGGTTCGACCCAGTGCAGGCCAAGCAGTTCCTTGCCGCCGCTTCGCGAGCTATCGCCCATGGTGAGCTCGGCTATGTCCTGCTCCTCGCAGCGAAGAGCCAGGCATCCCTTATGAGGTGAGAGCGATCGGGTCCCCGCGCGTCGGCCTGTTCGGCCGCGTCGCTCCGAGCGCGGCGGTTCGCGGCCCGGCCATGAAGTGCAGTGTGGGTGGTCGCGAAGTGTCTCCGGAGCCGCACCAGATGCGTCTCGACGGTGAGCAGCCGGCAGAGACCATGCGCGAGAATCTTCTGATTCCCGCAGCGCAGTGCATCGATCTCTGAACGCCCTTCTTCACACCTCAGCTCCCGCCGGCTTCGTTCCGCGCGTCACGTACCTGTAGACCGTGGCACGATCCACACCGAACTCCCCGAGCTAGCGCGGTTTTCCCTTCGCCCGCAGCCAGCCGCCGCCGCCGCTCCACCGCCTACGCCGGTGAGAGAGTCCGCTTGCGGCCTTTGTACGCCCCGGCCCGCTTCGCCAGGTCGATTCCCTCTCTCTGACGTTCGCGGATCAACTCGCGTTCAAACTGCGCGACCGCCCCTAAGACGCTTAGGAGCAGGTTCGCCATCGGCGAATCCTCTACGGTGAACGTCAGGCTCTCTTTCACGAATTGAACCTGTATTCCGCGTTGCGTCAGACCGGAGACCAGTTTTCGCAGATCGTCGATGTTGCGGCCGAGCCGGTCATCGAGTGGCAAATCACCGTGTCACCTTCCCGCACGAACGCCAACAGCGCGACGAGCTGGGGACGGTTTATGTCCCCGCCCGAGGCTTTGTCGAGAAAGCTACGGTCCAGCTCGATTCCTTCGAGTTGTCGCCCTTCGTTCTGATCGAGGCTGCTTACGCGCAGGTAGCCGACCCGTTGACCCTTTTCGAGCATCTTTTGTTGCAATAGGGTCAATAGCTTCGGCATTTTCCGTACCATAACTGAAAAAAGACTCTAATGCGACGGACTTCTGCGCTATGTGCAACGTTAAAATGAGGTAAACCCCAAGGCGACAGCCTATTTGCGGAAATTGAGCCGAGCTTCCATCGCTTGCAAGAGCCCGATGGCAAGACCTGCGCCTGATTATGGTCCTCAAGATAACTAACTTACGGATCGCTCATTGAACACCTGCCTGCATGCCAATCTTAGCCAGCGAGAATAATCGGCAGCGTCGGTGTCTGCGAACCGCCCTCATTCTCGATCGTCACCGCGAATCCCTTCGCCGGCACCGCCCTCGGAAACTGCCCATATACGACGCTCGCGTTACCTCGCTCATCCGGCGCAAACGTGCCTGCCGGAACCGGATTAGAACCATCTGCGGGCATGATCCAAAGTTGATACACCTTGTTCGGTTGCAAAGGAGCCAAATTGCTCGCCAGAAACACCAGCGTGCCCCGGCTCGCCACATAGGTAGCCCGCCCCGTCGGAGCCGTGCTCGTCTTCGGCTTAGTTAGCGTCACCCGCAGCGCCCCTGGGTCGGTCAGGGCCTCCAGCACCTGCCGTGCCTTCGTCGCATCCGTCGTCAACCGAGCCATCTGGTCCGCTTGCGCTGCTACCGTCCCTCGCAGCACATCTTGCTCTCGCATCGCATTCGCCGCTACCTCAGTCTGCTCGCCCGACTTGGCGGTCTCTTCGTTCAGCTTTGCCGTCTGGCCAGCAGCCGTGGTCCGCAGATTTGCCGTCTCACTCTTCGCTCTCGATGCCTCCATTCGGAGCGCCTCAAGCTCTTTGGCCTGCTCCGCCACGTCGGTCTTCAGCGTATCCCGCTCGTGATACACGGCCATGGCATCGGCGGACAGATGTGTCACCTGCCCTGTCTGTGCAGTC
>JAABUZ0100005622.1_pt1 | contig 16317 bp, 18 predicted proteins | sample 5562091 | NCBI WGS metagenome assembly JAABUZ01 (sample SAMN12813069, study PRJNA571459) | rock metagenome | isolation source: Antarctica rocks | place: Antarctica: Victoria Land, Linnaeus Terrace sud | collected 2015-12-21
AGATCGGCAATGAATTCCACAACCGCAAAGTTTTTGATTGGCGCACGGAGCATGCCGGAAAACCGTTTTGGGAGACGGCGCGAGTGAGCTCCGCGAATCTGCCTATTGCAGAGATCGATAAACTAGTCGCGCCGCAATTCCCGATGGTCGGCAGCAACGCGCCCGATGAAATCAAGTTCACGGTGGATGACTGGCTGAAGGTGACGGATCGCGCCGTTCAACTGGTGGGCGACGAGCACGTAATTCTAGGAACCGATTTCGACGGCGGCCCCACGCTGCCGCGTCCCATGCGGGATATTCGTGACACGCAAATGATTACGGAAGCCATGCGTCGGCGCGGTTATTCAGAAGAGCGAATTCGAAAAATTATGGGCGGAAATCTACTGCGCGTTTTTCACCAAATCACGGAGAAGCGCACGACGCATTAGCTCAGTTGAATATGGTTCAGCTTGATGCGCTTGTCCTGGAACTCGCCGAGTCCCAGCATGCCGGCGATCTCGATGTGTTCAACCTGACAATTCAGAAAATGACTGGCGTCGTCGGGCTTTGATAAAGCGACTGACCTCATTCCGACCTGCTGGCGCTTGGCATCAATGGCTTTCCAACCTGTTTTGTCGAGCGCGACAGGATCGGTTCCGAAATACAGCGTTTTAGGTTCCCAGAAGAACTGTGGGCGTCCTGTGGGACCGCCATGATAAGAAGCCCTGACTGCGTCAACGATATGCAGAACCACCTTTTGACGAATGATGGGAAGGCTCACTACGGAGGGGATAAACAGGCCGCAGGCATTCGCCGTGGGAGTCATGTGGCTGCGGTTCACGTTATTGACGAAACCATGCGACATGTTTTTGAGCGTAATGGTGACGCCTGCTGATTGATGGTGCTTGAGAACGGGCAGGTTGATAATCTTATTGACGCGTTGCGTAACAGTCTTCGCGACATAGGAACGCCGGGAGCGCTGATCCGTGGGATCGTCGCCGGGTTTGACAATCGCCATCTCCATGAAATGGTTCTCGTCATAGCCATCCATGTCCAGTTGCTTGTCATCGTACGCGGGCGAGGGCGCTTCGAAGCGCATCCCAGGACGCAGCCACTTGTCGATGCCCGCCTCCAAAATCTCCGCGCGGTACCGGCTAAAGACAACGATGTTTCCGTCCGGAACGCCAGCGGCATTCAGGCCATCGAGGATCGAATGCAGCACCGTGGCGTCGGAGGAAAGCTTCGGCCCACCCACCGGACTGACTTTGATTCCCACGACATCGCCTTTCACGAACATCGCGCGCCAGGCATCCTGCCAAGTGGGCGCTCCCGTCAACTCCTGCATGCCTCGTTCGACCATATGGCGGACAGGTTCAGCTTGGTAAGCACCGGAAACCAGGCAGGCGGGATGCTCAACGGCAATCACGCGTCCCGGATACGGACCTGGCATGCCCAACGGAGCAAGCTCGGCTTTGCTCCGGGATTGGGCAAGCGTCGCGGACGCTCCCAGGAAAGCAGTTTCGAGGAATTGTCTACGGCCGGTCGGCATACTTCCCTCCTGTGAAAGCGTCGCGCCACCGTGAAAATTGAAAGTGGCTGCATTCAGTCTATCGCTGGGAAATCAAAGATGTTTTGGCTCGGCGAATCAGCATAGCTCGTCAAGAGCTGATGACTACCAGAGCCTTCGCGGGCGTGTCTGACAATCCGCAGTAGGAGTGAATCGCAGAAGCATCGAAATATGCCGTATCTCCCGCATCAAGCAGGTGCTCCTCGCCGTCATGAATCACCAGTAAGCTGCCTTCGATGACATAGAGCAGCTCGAAACCGTCATGGGCGTGCTCGTTTACTTCAGTGCGGGACCCTTTGGGGAACTCGGCCAAATACGGAAAAATGGTTTTCTCGGTGGCTCCAAAGGCCAGCATCTCGAAGTAGTAGGCCGGCAACTGCTTTCCAGGTTCGGGAAACCGTATCAGCTCCGCAGCCCGAGTGATCGAGAACGTCCGGGCGGAATGGTCGGTGAAGAAATAACCCAGTCCAACGCCGAAGACCTCCCCAATCCGCGCCAAGGTGGGCAAAGTCGGCATGAGCTTACCGCTTTCCAGTTGCGACAACAGAGACGCCGACAAATTGGTGCGCTGACCTAAACTGACCAGACTCAGCTTCTTCTTCAATCGAAGACGACGGAGCTTTTCTCCGATCCGGTAATCCGACAAAACGCGCCGGATTGTTTCGTGACTGGTCTCCTTGTGCAAGACGGACCTGTTCGCTCAGTATTACAGAATACATGCTGACTTCCTGATCTGTCAGAGTTTAGTTGTTCGTCCCCGCGACATCACACAAAACTTGAGGAACCATGAGCTAACTCACTGCCGTCTCACGCGTATTACCGCAGAGAGTGATAGCGATGAAAGAAATAACCGTAACCGCCGTGGCGCTTCTGTTGAACGTAACCGTTTCATTCGCCACCGACGGACAATGGAAAACAGCGGGCGTAAGCTTCATGACCGCCTGTTGGCGGCTGAATCGCATCTGTTCCAAGTTTTGCTGAGCAGCGTGATCCGGCGTCCACCCTGTTTTCCATTGAGGCGCTCGCTATTAGCCCTTCCTGTTTCAAATCATCTCGTTTCCACACCGGCAACGTTCGAAAACGAGCTATAATCAGGCTCTTTATGAATTACACGGTGACACTGGACTTAACGGAAGACGAGTACTATGAGCTGAAATCAGCGGTTGAGATGAACAGGAGATTGGCCCAACATTTCGACAATGATGAGAGAAGATTCCGCTCTGAGGAAATCCAGAAAAAGCTGGACGCATCAGAACGATTGTCCCGAAAAAAAGAAGCCAAGGGAGGCGTGGAAGCGGAAATGTAAAAGGCTGCGCCGGTTTGGCTCTTCTGGGCGGGTTGCTCCTGTTTTGGATAGTCATTCATCAATGATGAGTAGAACAGGTCGTCACCGAAACAAAAATCTGCAAACCATCGGAGCCATCCAACCATTCAGTTCTGTCTGAATTGGATTAACTGTTTTGTTTTTCTTGGTGCGGATGAGAGGACTTGAACCTCCACGAGATTGCTCCCACTGGTACCTGAAACCAGCGCGTCTGCCAATTCCGCCACATCCGCAAGATGAGTAGACTTGACCATTGTAAACCACACGCGATTGTTATGTATCCCATCTGCTCCCATCCCTTGTTTAGGGGATGCACCGTTAAATACCCGTTAGAACAGCAACTGTGCCGTATGCGCTGCCATCTGTCAAGTGGAGGCAGTTATGAAACGCAATATAGCAACAGCAGTCCTTAGCACTTGTTTGCTGGCCGCTTCTCCGTTCGCTAGCGCGGGACAGGCCCCGAACTATCCTGGTTACGGCCAAAACCGTTACAACGGCGGAGCGTACTACCAAACCGATCCGAGGGAAAACCGTGCTCCTGTCTACGAACGCCAGCAATATGGCCGAGGATGGGATCGAGGCGCCGACCGCCGCGAGGGCTACGGCCGCAACGATTACTATGACCGCAACGGCTATTACGGCGGCGGCTATGAGGGCGACCGGTATGGCTATGAGCGTAGCCATCGTGCCGGACGATCAGCCGCTATCATTGGCGGGAGCGCTGCTGCCGGAGCGGTTCTGGGCGCGGCGGCTGGCGGAGGCAGGGGAGCCGCGCTAGGCGCAGCCATTGGAGGCGTGACCGGGTTCATTGCCGATCAATCTGTCCGGCATCATGATCGATGGTAGGCTCGAACACTCCGGCTCGCCAAGGCCGGTACACGAGCTTTCGTGCCGTCCTACAATCATGGAATGGCGCAGGACCGTCGAGGTCGTGATCTCAACCGCCGTATCTTGAAAAGCGGCTCGCGCCCGAACGAACTCCGTGATGCTGCTTTTCGGCGTATCATTCTCTCCATCCCAAGAGGAAAAGTCGCCACCTACGGTCAAGTGGCCGCTGCCGCCGGATACCCTCTCCACCATCGCGCGGTAGCTCGCCTGCTCCGAACCAGTCCTGCCGATCAACTTCCGTGGCAGCGCGTGGTGGGCGCGGCTGGCGAAATCAAACTTCGTTGGGAAGCCGGCGCTGAACAGCACTTTCGTCTTCGGATGGAAGGCGTCACTTTTCGCGGGAAGAGAGTGGACCTCCCTCTTTACCAACACACCTTCCGAGCCTGGGAACTGGAGTGATTTCCCTTTTACAGCGTAATCTGCTTTTGACTGGGGTCATCAAGGCTCAGGGTGTGAGCGCGGGATCTGCCGGCAACTGTTTCTACTTTCAGCCGTAGGGCAGTCGGAATCTTAGATAGAAACGCGGTAATCAGGCGATAGCGCCAACCGGGAATCACAAACAGCTTGCGGCGATGCAGTCCCTCGAGCGACTGGTCTACGACATACTCAGGGCTCATCCAAAGCGAGGAACCCGCTAACCGCTCGCGGCTAATGCCCATGGAAGCTTGAAATTCAGAATAGGTGAAGCCCGGACAAAGCGCCTGGACTACCACGTTCGAGCCAATGCCCCCCAGTTCCAAATAAAGCCCTTCGGTGAAAACAGTCATCCAGCTTTTCGTGGCCGCGTAGCTGACCGTGCCGGGGCTGCGCACAAACGCCGATACCGAAGCGACATTGATAATGCCGCCCCGATCCTTCGGAACCATGTTGCCTAGAGCGGCATGCGTGAGGCGTACGGTCGCTAGCACATGGAGCCGGTGCATGGCCTCCTGCGCGGGAAGCGGCGACTCCCAAAACCTGCCTCTGGTGCCGAAACCGGCATTGTTCACCAGCAGAACGAGCCGCTCTTCACGAGCAATGCGGTCCGCCGCCGCGGATTGGCCGTCATCGGAGGCGAGATCCGCCTGTAAAACCTCCACTTGGCAGGCATGCTGTTGCGTAAGCTCGGCCGCCAGTTCGTCGAGTTTCTCTTTACGGCGAGCGATAAGCAGCAAATCATGCTCTGGAGCCAATTTACGGGCGAACACCGCGCCGATGCCGCTCGAAGCGCCGGTAATAACAGCAACTGTTCTGGCCAAACTATTTCCCCCTCTTTCCAGTTTGCAACGGGGAGGAGCGGGAAGTGCCCCGTCTTTTTCGCATTTCTTCATTGACACCGGCGGATGACGCGCCTAACGTAGGTGGATGGCTCCCAGTTATGAGTGCGACAGTGTCATCTAAGCCAGGTTCGCGAACACAGCCCGGCACGATACGGAACTTTCGTTGGTTTATCTGCGCCTTGCTGCTGTATGCCACGACGGTCAACTACATGGACCGCCTAGTGCTTAGTATTCTGCAGCCGGTTATCGCGCGCGACCTGCACTGGAACAATACGGAATACGGCACCATCAACGCTATTTTTCAGGCAGGGTACGCCATCATGATGCCGCTGGCGGGCCGTCTGATCGATTGGTTGGGGCTGCGGGTCGGGTATTCTTCCGCCACGCTTGTTTGGAGCGTTTCTTCTCTTTGCCATTCGCTGGCCAAAACGGGCACGCAATTTTCCATAGCTCGATTTGGCCTAGGGCTGGGTGAGGCTGCTAATTTTCCGGCCTGTATCAAGGCCGTCGCGGATTGGTTTCCGAGGCGGGAGAGAGCCCTAGCCACGGGAATCTTCAATGGGGGCTCAAACCTGGGCGCGGTGATTGCCCCGCTGACGGTTCCCTTTATTACGGCTCGTTTTGGATGGCAATCCGCTTTTCTTTTTACCGGTTCGTTAAGCCTCTCGTTTGTGATTATTTGGGCTCTGGTGTATCGCGAGCCGGAAGAGCACAAGTGGTTATCCGCGGAAGAACTGACGTTGATTCGTTCGGACCAGGAAGGCGTTTCGACGGATAAGGTTCCGTATCGCAGTTTACTCGGAAAGAACGCAGCCTGGGCGTTTGTGATCGGCAAGTTTTTGACTGATCCGGTGTGGTGGTTTTATCTGACGTGGCTGCCGAACTTTCTCCATAACAAGTTCGGCGTGGATCTGCTGCACCTAGGCGCTCCGCTGATTACGATCTATGCGGCGTCGGCGGTGGGATCGGTCAGCGGAGGCTGGCTTTCTTCCTTCTTCCTCAAGCGGGGCTGGCTTTTGGGAACGGCGCGAAAATCCGCGATGCTCGTGTGCGCCTCCGCTGTTACGGCAGTGATGTTTGTGCCGAAGGCGGCAGGAAATCTCTGGCTGACAGTTGGGCTGATCGCCATTGCCGCCGCTGCCCATCAAGGGTGGTCGGCCAATCTGTTTACTATGACTTCCGATTGCTTTCCGCGCAAGGCCGTGGGCTCGGTTGTTGGACTCGGCGGATTGGGCGGAGCAATAGGCGGCGTGCTGATGCAGTTCGCCATTGGAAGATGGCTCGACTTTTCTGGAAATTCGTACGGCCCCATTTTCATCTGGGCGGGAACGATGTATCTCCTGTCGCTTTTCATCGTGCATCTTCTCCTGCCCCGCTTTGAAACGGTTAAATTGTAAACCGATGCGCTGTCTTACTGGTTCACGCCGGAAGCCAGAAAGCCGCCGTCGACCGCAATGGTTTGTCCGGTAATAAAACTGGCCGCGTCGCTCGCTAGAAAAATAGCGGTACCTACCAGTTCAGGAATGTTGCCGAACCGTTTCAACGGCGTCCGCATTTTGAGCTCGCGCCCGCGATCCGTGCCGTCGAGCAAGCCTGCATTCAACTCCGTGCGAAAGACGCCGGGTGCGATGCCGTTGACGTTGATGCCGCGCGGCGCCCACTCGACCGCCAAGCTGCGGGTCAGGCCGAGAACGCCCGCTTTCGAAGCGGCATAGGCCGTGACTTCCAGAAAACTGACAAACGAATTCAGTGAAGCGATATTAACGATGCGGCCACGTCCGCTCTCGGCAAGCGGTTGGTAGAAGCTTTGGCAGGCCCGCAGCGTGCCGGTGAGATTTACATCCACCAAGTTGTTCCACTCGCTTTCCGTGACGGCAATAGTAGGCTTGCGGAAGATTTGTCCGGCTGAGTTCACCAGAATATCGACGCGACCGAACTCCTGCGTGACCGCATCGCGCAGCGCATCGATGGAAGCTCGATTGGACGCGTCAACGGTAAGGCGAAGGCTCCTTTTGCCGGCCGCTTCAATCTCCTTCGCGACTTCCTCCACATTGGCCTCGCGGCGGCCCGTGGCCACCACATCCGCGCCTGATTGCGCGAGGCCGACGGCGATGGATCGGCCAATACCGGAGGTGCCGCCCATGACCACCGCGACACGTCCGCTTAAATCGAAAAGTTGAGTTGACATCCTCTTAGGCTCCCAGGAACAGCGGCTTGATATGACGGTCGAAGAGATTGGCGGTTACGTTTTTGGCAATGGTATTTTCCGTCGCTTTGAGCAGATCGAGATAGCGGTCGCCCATTTTAGCGGCCACTTTAAAGCCCACGTGAAGCAACTGGCGGATGCTGGCGTTGTAAGCAGGGTTCTTGGGATTGTGCCGGAGCGCTCCAATAAACTGCTCGGAAGACCACTTGCTCAACTCTTCCGGCGCAGGAAGCTTCGCGGGATCGATGTCAATGACCGTGGCGTACGGCCCGCATAACTCTTCCCGATGGCTGTAGGCTTCGGCGTAAATTTCTTTGGCGAGTTCCAAGCCCTTGCCGCCTGACTCGGCCAAGCCGATCAGTTCTTCCAGCCAGGTGGTGCCGGCGGTTTTCAGGTGCAGCCCGGCGTTGTGCTTTTTCATCGTTTGGCGAATGGGCTCGTAGAGGGAGAACTTGTCACTGCCCGAGTGAACACTGAGCTTAAGATTGGCAGGCAGGCCATATTGCTTGACGGCAAACGCAATCACGGCCACATCGTCCGAGAACTCTTCGCTGAATTTGGCGAGATCACCTACGTAATCAACGCCCTTGTTGAAGCGGCCCGTGAACTTGGGGGCAACCGTCTGGATCGGGATACCTTCATCGGCGATAGCGGCGAGAATGATGAGAAGCTCGACGGGAGTTTGGGGCGAATCCGTTTCATCCATGGAGACTTCGGTGATGAAGGTTCCTTCCCCCTTCTTCTCCGCGAGATAGCGGTAAATGCGGCCCGCATCCTGGACGGCTGCCAAAAATTTGTTGGCTACTCCTTCGACGAACCGGCGGTCAATGTGAAAGGAACGGTCAATCGACGGGATTTTTATTTCGCCGCTCAACTCCGGGTGCTCGCCGACAAAAGCTTGAACAGCGGCGCTGTCCGCGGGTTTGCCGATCATGTCGGCGACATCCAGAGTAAAGAAATCACAAGGCCGCAGAAAGCGATCCACCGTCTTGAGGTTAATGTGATCCGCGTCGGTAAAATAGGGGTCTTTCCATCCAAGCGCTTTGACGGCATCGTCCGCCGCCGCGCGCGTGCCGCTTGGCTCAGAGCCGATAATGGTGTGTTCGCGGTTGGATTTATTCCAAACGGGAACAATCTCCACGCCCTCCTGTCTTGCCAGTAGAAATGCCTGTAGCTGCGCTCTCGCCTGATGAGCGAAGCGGTCGCCGACGCCGATGGAGTACTTGGGAAGCTGAAGAGAATTCGTCATGGATTCGTGTGCAGAATATCAAATGAGAAGAAGTCGAGTTTCATCAGCAAGGGCCATATAAGCATGTTTGCTGCTATTGGCATGGTAAAAAGCAAATAAATCCAAGTCAAACCGGAATTTTCAGCCCGATCTGCTGCATGAGCAAGCTTGTTCCATTACTATAGGGCCACAGCGCAGAAACGGGAGCATCTCCGGTCAGCTTATGATGCGCCGCGTGGACAATAAAAAGACCGATGCAGGAGTTTGATGTTGTTCTCAAGCTGCTATTACAGCAATCGAGACAGATGCTGAGCCAACTGGCCGGTATCACGATTGTGAGTTGGCTGCCGACCGAGTTGCCGCGCGTGCAGAACCTCCGGCTGGACCTGCTCGGACGGGCAGCCGATGGGATGCTCGTGCAGCTTGAATGTCAGAGCACCAACGATCCGGCGATGCCGCTGCGCATGGCCGAGTATAGTTTGGGGATATATCGCCTGCATGGACAGTTCCCGTTCCAGATGGTGTTGTATGTGGGCCGGGAACCGTTGCGGATGACGGATCGTTTGCAGGGGCATTCCTGCTCGTTCCAGTACAAACTCGTTGATCTGCGCGAAGTTGACAGCGTGCCTTTACTGGACAGTCCGGAAACAAGCGATAATGTACTAGGAATCCTGACGCGATTTCCCAATGGACGACGGGCGGTGGAATACATTGTCGGGCGAGTGGCCGAGGAGAGGGATATCGAGCAGCGAGCTTTTTATCTGGAAGCCCTGTTGCTGCTGGCAGGTTTACGGGGCTTGGAGGAGCAGGTTGAGGAGGAGGCGAAAAGAGTGCCGGTCTTAAACGACATCTTAGAGAACAAAGTCCTGGGCCGGGAATACCAGCGAGGCTTGCAGGAAGGTTTGCAGGAAGGTTTGCAAGAAGGTCGACAGGAAGGCCGACAAGAAGGCCGACAGGAGGGGGAACGGATTTTCCTGCGCCGACTCATTGAGAAGCGTTTTGGTGCTCTGCCGGGGTGGGCTAGTCAGCATCTCGCCCGGTTGACCGAGCACGATCTGGACGATCTCGCTCCGCGTGTGTTCGAAGCGCGGACACTAGAAGAACTGCTGCATTAACATAACAGACAACCCAAGCGGTTCTTTCCTGTTTACGGTCTAAGAAGCTTTCATTTCTTTAAGACCGTAGATGCCCTATTTATCCGTTGTTGGCCAGTAGGACACAGATCGAGCAGCGGGCAGCGCTCGCAGGCAGGTTTGGCGAAATAACAGCAGCGCTGGCCATGGAACATCATTACCTCGTGGTGGTCGTAGATGCCCTGGGCATCCCAATCTTTCGGCAGCATGGCTTCCAGCAGCGCGTGCGATTTGCCCACCGGCACGGAGGCCGGGATAACACCCAACCGGATCGCCACGCGGTGATGGTGACTGTCGACCGGCATGGCCGGCATGCGCAACGTGCTGAAGATCAACACGGCCGCGCTCGTTTTGGGACCAATGCCGGATATGGATTCGAGCCATGCGCGCGCTTCGGGAACCGGCATATGGGCCAGGAAGTCGAGCGAGAGCGAGCCATGCTTCTGCGTGATGGCGCGCAGGATTGCCTGGATGCGCGGCGCTTTCTGCTCCGGCCAGGTGCTGGCTTGAATTGCTTCCTCGACCTGCGCGGTTGGAGCGTCGCGCACTGCTTCCCAATTGATAAAACCAGCCCGAAGCGTGCGGAAGGCGCGGCCCGAGTCAGCGTTGCGTGTGCGATGCGACAGGAGCGAGGAGACCAGTTCGCTTAACGGGTCGAGCGAGTGAAAATACGGCACCGGACAGCCATAGGCGGCGCACAGGCGTGTATGCGCTTCGAGCAGGCGCGCGACTGGCGTTATCGTCGCGCCATCCCCTCCGTTTTTCCAGAGCATCCTGCAATATAAGAGTACGTAACGATGCATTTGATCTTTTTCTGTTTTTTCTCCTTTGCGGAAACTTTTGGTTTCCCGAGCAATGTGCGGGTTGTCGTAGCGACGGATGGGACGGGTAATTTCAAAACGGTTCAGTCGGCGGTGGATCATGCGCTGGACCGCGGTCCTTTGCAGCCGGAGCAGCGATTGATTATTGAAATCCGGCCCGGCATCTATCATGAGCGCGTGAAGATTCCGCCCGACAGGCCGCGTGTGACGTTTCTAGGCAGTGATGCGGCTACCACGGTGATTACGTTCAATGCCGGGGCGAAGGATGTCGGCGGGACGTTTTTCAGCAGCACGGTAGAAGTGGAAGGCGCGGAGTTTGAGGCGGCGAACATTACATTTGAAAACAGCTATGGGACGGGAACCCAGGCCGTGGCGATCACCACGCATTCCGACCGCGCTGTATTTCAGAGGTGCCGGTTTGTGGGATGGCAGGACACGTTGTACGCGGCTTCGGGACGCCAGTATTTTCGTAATTGCTTCATCGAAGGGCATGTCGATTTTATCTTTGGCAATGCCAGCGCCGTATTTGAGAATTGCGAGATTCACAGCCGAGGAGCCGGTTATGTTACGGCTCACAGCCGTTTGACGTCGGACAGCACAACCGGGTATGTCTTCATCCATTGCAGGCTGACGGGCGAGAATACGGGAAAGGGCGTGTATCTGGGCAGGCCATGGCGGGATTACTCGCGCGTGGTCTTTATTAACTGCTACCTGGGCGAGCATATTCTGCCGGAAGGCTGGAGCGATTGGAATAACACGGGACGCAGCAAAACAGCTTGGTACGGGGAGTTTGGGTCCGAAGGTCCGGGCGCGAAACAGGACGGGCGTGTGCCGTGGGCGCACCCATTAACGGCAGCGCAGGTCAAGGAGTTTCAGCCCGACATGTTTTTGCGGGGCAGTGATGGATGGCAGGCTCAGAAAGTGACGGCGCCGTGAATACTGTTAGCCATTTTTGACGGATTTTATGTCGCCCGTTGTCAGAGGCTTCCCGTTGACGAAAACGTTGTCCAGTTTCACGGATTGGACGCTCTGGAAAAGGTTGCTTTGCGCAGCGTTCTCAAATTTGCAGTTGGCGATGCTGACCCCAGTGATAGGGGCGTTTTCAAAGCCACGCAGAAACACGCCGTATTTGCTCTTTTGCGACGTGACGTTGGCGATATAGATATTCTTGACGTCGGGGCGGAACGGACCGCCCTGGCCTTCTTCATAAAAAAAGTCTACTTCGACAGCGGCTTGCGCGACCTGGCCGATGGTGACGTTTTCAAAACGAATGTTGTCGATCACGCCGCCCCGGTAGGAGTTTGTTTTGATGCGTAATCCGCGCTCAAGATGGGGCTGCTCATTTGGCAGCGCTCGATGTAAACGTTCCTGATGCCGCCGGAAACTTCGCTGCCAATGGATACGCCGCCGTGTCCGTCTTTCATCACGCAGTCCTGAACAATCAGGTTTTCGCAAGGAACTCCCACGCGACGACCATCGCGGTTGCGGCCGGCTTTGATGGCGATGCAGTCGTCTCCCGTGCTGAAAGTGCATTTTTCAATCAGCACGTCGCGGCAGGCATCCGGGTCACAGCCGTCGTTATTGGGGCCGTGACTGTCGATAGTGACATTACGGACGGTGACGTTTTGGCAAAGCGTAGGATTGAGTTCCCACATGGGCGACCTTTTCATCGTGAAGCCTTCCAGTAAAACGTTCTTGCAGCGGTAAGGCTGGACGAAGTTAGGCCGGAGATAATGGCCTTCCCCGAAGACGCGCTTTTCGACGGGAACATCTTTGTTTCCCATCTTTTCCACCAGCGTCTTTACGTCGCTATCGCCTCCCTGCTCATCCCTGGTCACGCCGCCGCGAGCTTTCAGGCGCCAATCCCACCAGTGCTCCTGGCTGGCTTGTCCGTCCAGGGTGCCGGGACCGGTGACTCCGATATTCTCCTTTTCAAAAGCGTAGATAAAGGGCGAGTAGTTCATGCACTCCGTGCTTTCGAAGCGCGAAAAGACCACGGGCAGATAATCTTTCGGATCGGTGCTGAACAGCAGTGTCGCTCCTTCCGAGACGTACAGATTGACGTTGCTTTGGAGGTGAATCGCGCCTGTCAGAAAGGTTCCTTTCGGAACAAGGACACGTCCGCCGCCCGCCGCGCTGCACGCTCCCACCGCCTTTTTAATCGCATCCGTGCAGAGTTTACCGCCTCCTTCTTCCGCTCCGAACTTGCGTATATCGAAATCGCGGTTCGGGAAAACAGGCGGCTTGATGCGGGCCAGAATGCTCGCCTTATCAGAGGCGGCTGATCCGCTGGCTACCACTATTCGAAAAGTCGGAAGTGATACGGCAGCCCCGCGCAGTAATTTGCGTCGTGTCATGTCTTGATCGGTTCGATGGGCACCCAGCCACGATTGTTCCAGGATTTGATGCCGGCTTCGGCCAGTTGCACGCCCTTTGCGCCTTCCAGCAGATTCCAGCGGAAAGGCTCATCTTTGACAACATGGCGCAGGAACATTTCCCATTGCCGCTTGAATGCGTTGTCGAAGGTGTCCTGCTCGGGAACTTTCTGCCAGCCGTCGAAGAAGTTAATGGGCTGCGGAATGTCGGGGTTCCAGATAGGCCGCGGAGTCGCGCCGTAATGCTGAATCCAGCAATCGCGCAAACCGGCTACGGCGGTGCCTTTGGTTCCGTCCACCTGCAAAGTTAAAAGATCGTCGCGCCGTACGCGCACGGCCCAGGAAGAGTTGAACTGAGCAATGATGCCGCCTTCCAGTTCAAAGGTGGCGAAGGCCGCGTCGTCGGCGGTGCAGGCGTACGGCTGACCGTTTTCGTCCCAGCGCTCCGGCAGGTGAGTGGCGCCGAGGCAGGAAACGGCTTTGACGGCTCCGAATACGTTATCGAGCACGTAGCGCCAATGGCAGAGCATATCGATAATGATGCCGCCACCGTCTTCTTTGCGGTAGTTCCAGGAGGGACGCTGGGCCGGTACGGTGTCGCCTTCGAATACCCAGTAACCGAACTCGCCGCGCACCGAGAAGATGCGCCCGAAGAACCCCAGGTCGCGCAGGGTTTGCAGCTTCAATAAGCCGGGAAGCCAGAGCTTGTCCTGCACCACGCCATTCTTGACTCCGGCGGATTGGGCCAATCGATAAAGCTCCAATGCTGTTTCTAGATTGTCGGCGATGGGCTTTTCGCAGTAGATATTCTTGCCGGCCGCTACTGCCTTGCGCACGGCTTCGGCGCGGCGATCAGTGGTTTGGGCGTCGAAATAGATGCTGTATTGTTTGTCGCCGAGAGCGGAGTCGAGATCGGTCGAGTACTCCAAACCACCGCATTCTTGCGAAATGGCCTGGAGCTTGGCAGCGTTGCGGCCGATCAGCAACGGCTTCGGCATGATAATTTCGGAATCGCTCAGCTTCAGGCCGCCACCCTGCATGATGGCGTAAATGGACCGGCGCAGGTGCTGGTTCAAACCCATGCGTCCGGTGACGCCGTTCATGATGATGCCGACAGTGTGAACGGTGGGCGTGCTCATTGATTTTCTCCCGGCTTCTTCGTGCATTGCTCCCGCGCGCCTGCGGGCAGCGGCGGCGCTTCGAGGCCCGCGCGGGGCAGCGTGCCGTCCAGTTCCTGCCGCCAGTGCGCGACCTCTCCGGCAGGGCCGTAGCAGTAGATCATGCGCAGCGGCGTGGAGCCGATGTTCGTCAATTGATGGAAAACTTTGGAGGGAATGTAGACGGCTTGTCCGGCCTGGACCGTTTGCTTCTCTTCGCCCAGGCACATTTCGCCGGTGCCTTCGACAATAAAGTAGATTTCTTCCTGCTCCTGGTTGTGCCAGGGTACTTGGCCGCCGTCCGGCTCCAGCGTGACATTGCCCATGGAGAAGTGAGCGGCCTGAATGGGGCTTGCGCCTCCTACCAGATTTTGCGTGAGGCGGCGCGCCGGATAAGCGCGTCCGGCAATCTCCTTTAAATCCGCGACGATCATTGGCGGTTGCTCCAAAAAGTCAAGTATGGCCCGTTCTCGATGGAGCGCAGCAAGTAAAGCGCCACTTCCCGGAGATGGTAGTCGCCCCACATGCAGGCTTCGCCGCGCGGCACCTTGTCAGCGCCGGGCGCGGCGTCCCAACCATTGGGGCGGTGATACACGGAATGCAGGAGCAGTCCCTGATGGTTCGGATCGGCGCTGAGATACGGCTCGTCAAACAGCGTATCGCAGACGGTAAGACCCGCTTGCCAGTAACGGTCACTATTGAGATATTTCCCAAGGCGTAAAAGCCCTTGCGCGGCGATGGCGGCGGCGGAACTGTCTATCGGCTCATACGCATTAAAGGGATCAGACCGTTTGTTTTCCCAATCGCCGAGCTGGTGCAAGTTGGGCGCGCCGGTGTCCCAGTAGGGAACGCCGTCGGTGGGTGAATGCTCGATGTAGAAGTCGCAGGTGGCTTCCGCCGCTTTGCGCATGATGCTTTCGACGCCGCTTTCATCCTTCCATTCCGTAGCGGGGAGCGCGGCGAAAAATTCGAGTTGTTCCGCGAACCCGCACATGGCCCAGGCAAGTCCGCGCGTCCAGGTGCTGAACGGAGAGTAGCCTTGCTGTGAGTTCGGACAGCGATAGTTGCCGTCATTCATATTGAAGATGCTTTCGTGCGCCGTTCGTCCGCGCACGTCATAGAAGTCGCGGCCCTCGCCGTAGTAGACCGAATGCTGAGCGGTGGATTGCAAATGTTCAATCATCCGTTGCAATAAAGAGATGCGCCGGTCGTTCTCCGCCATGAGCGCGTGGCCCAGCTTGTAGCTGACGGCCAGCGCCCGCAAGGATCGGATGGTGTCAACAAAGAGCGAGTGCGGGCCGTTAAAGGAGTAAATGTATCCGCCGCCTCCCGCCGTGCGGGACCAGCGGGAAGCCTGGATCGCGCCGGAACATTTGACGGCTAATTGATAGAAATTCCGCTCCCATTCATTTTCCGGCAGGCGATTTTCATCCATCAGGCGGAGCAGGTTGCCATAGGTGCTGATGTTGTTAAAGCCGTGGTCGTGTACCCCGATATGCGAGATGTGCGGGGCCATATACGCCACCGTGTGGTCGCGGCCCGCTCGGAGAAAACTTTCGTCCCCCGTGGCGTCGAATTGCAGGATTTCGGAGCCGAATTGAAAGCCTTGCGTCCATTCTGTCCAGCCCCGGCTGGTGTAGCGCCCATTGATGGTAAACACGGGCGCGCCCGCCGAAGGGCTCCACGTTTGTTCAAGAGAATGGATCTTCGCAGCGGAGTGTTCGAAAAGAGCACGGATTTTTTTCTCCAGCGCCGCGGGGGTGAGGTCCTTTCGTATCTGGATCATGGCGTCAATTTGTTATTGCACACGCAAGTGCACCGGGCCGAGAATGCCGGAGGGTAGCGGCGCGATGTGCTCGAACCCCTGCGGCGTGAAACGCTCACCGTAGCGCAGGTTGAGCAGCCGATAACTAGGCAGCGATTGTCCGGCGATCTCGTTGATGGCGGTATTGGCGACCACGATGCGCAACTGATTGTCGCCCGCATGGACGAAGCGCGTGAGGTCGAGCTGGTAGGGCGGATGCCAGATTGTACCGGCTCGTTGGCCGTTCACGAAGATCACAGCCGACTCGCGGACAGGGCTTTCGAGCAAGGCACGCATGCCGGGGGCTCCGGGCGGTCCTGTCGGCGCGACTGTCTGGCCTTCACCGAAGTCGATTACGACATGCTTGGGGGTTTGGGAGATAGTGACGGTCTTTTCGTAGGCGACTTCGCCCGAGTAGTATTTCGATTCTTCGTCGTCAGCCCAGGAGTGGAGCTTTGCCATTTGACTCGTACCGCCCGTGTTCGTGAATGTTATTTTCCAATCTGCGTCCAACTTCAAAATTTGGCCAAGAGCGGTTGCGTATTCGGTCCTCATAGGCTTAAAGGCAGGACTGAG
>JAABUZ0100005623.1_pt1 | contig 16313 bp, 16 predicted proteins | sample 5562091 | NCBI WGS metagenome assembly JAABUZ01 (sample SAMN12813069, study PRJNA571459) | rock metagenome | isolation source: Antarctica rocks | place: Antarctica: Victoria Land, Linnaeus Terrace sud | collected 2015-12-21
TTGCGCCTCCGTTCCTAAAGAGGCGGGTAAGAGCTATATTCATTACTTCCACTCGTACTCTTCTCGGTTTATGTACTTTAGTTGGTCTTCTGCCAGCTTCCACGAGTAACATCACTGGAATCTGGGCCAACGAGGGAGGAGATAAAGTTACACAAGACGAGTTGCGCGTCAGCCTCCACCGGGAAAATCGGACTGGTTCCGTTCTCAATCGCGCCTGGAATGGTCAGACGATCACTTTATCAGGCGCACAAAACGAAGTAGTGAGTTTTAATCTGGTTCTCGAAGCCGCAACCGCCCCAGCCTCGCCAGTGACCGTGAGTTTTGATACGCTCACTGGCCCCAATGGGGTACAGATCCATTCCGTGGCCGCGAGCGGCAATAACGTTTTCAACTGGGTCAATCGTCCCATCGAACTGTTTTATATCCGCTACCTACCCATTCATGGACTCAGCACCTTCGGCTACGGCCATTGGGACGAACGGCAGATTCCGACTCGTTTTCAGCGGCCCTGGTCGGGACCCCTCGGGATCGGAGCGGGCAGCTGGACTGACCGCCCCGATCACGATAAGAACTATCCCGATATCTGCGTACCGCTCGAACTGGTGAACCAGTTCGATATTACCGCGGGACAGAACCAAAGTATCTGGTCGGATCTCTACATCCCCAAAACCGTTCCGGCCGGAACCTACACCGGAACGGTAACGGTTCGGGAAAACGGGGTGCTCACTCACAGTGTTCCCGTGCAGCTTGCCGTGTGGGGCTTTACGTTGCCGGACGAACCCACGGCCAAGACGATGATTAATATCGATCCCGCCGATCTCATGTGGCGCTATGTCACGGGGTATCAGGGCTATGTTGGCTGGGGCACGGCACAGGGGCAAAGGATTACCGGGATTATGGATAAGTATTTCGAACTGTTTCACCGCCACAAGCTGTCCGCGCTCGGCGAGAATGAATGCCCGATCCGGGACCGCCCGTGCGAAACCACCGTGCCGCGGCTCGATGGCTCCCTCTATACCGCGAGCCATGGCTATGACGGACCGGGGGTGAATACGATCAACGGCATTTATTCGATCGGCACGTACGGCACTTGGGGCTATCCGCAGTACGGCATTCCGCCCTGGCGCTGGGATGAAACGAATTTTTGGCAGCATACGAATAATGTCGTGACTTGGATGGAACAGAACCTGCCCACCACCGAGTACCATCTGTACCTTGAGGATGAACCCGCGCCGTCCGACTATAACCAGGTGGAAACCTGGGCGAAATGGATTGCCGAGAATCCCGGTCCCGGCCAACGAATGCCCTCGTTAACCACCCACACCTGGTTTGACGCCCAAACGACCATGCCGGATGTCAACATCCCCGTTTCCGGAGCTTTTCTCGGTGGATGTCCCAATGGCGCGGCGCACTGCGATACACCCACCGTCACCCAAGCGGTGGCCGACCATTATCTGCAGACACCCGGCAAGCAACTCTGGATGTACAACGATTGGCGAATTGCCTCCGGCACTGCCGATACCGAAGATGACGGCGTCTCGATGCGGGTCATGGCCTGGGCGCAATACAAGAAGCAGATCCACCGCTGGTTCTACTGGTACGCCAACGTCAACTCTCCTATTGACTGGTTTGTCAGTCCTGTTACTTGGGGTGCAGTAACTTACAACAACTATTCCGATGGACAGACCAGCAGCGACGGAGCGTCGAATGGCTTTGGCTTGCTGGTCTATCCCGGATCGTCCGTCTATGCGAATCAGACTTCTTATCGGGTCGATGGACCATTTGGCAGCCTGCGCATCAAGGAGTGGCGCCGGGGCATCCAGGATACGGATTACCTCGCCCTAGCGTCGCGATACAATCCCGCGCAGGTCAAAGCGATTATGAGCCGCATCGTGCCCTATGTCCTCTGGGAGTATCCGGATAATACACCTTCCTTTTACCAGGGAAGCGGCCAGAGCTGGTCGGTTGATCCGGATGTCTGGGAAGCGGCGCGCGCCGAACTTTCACAGATCATTACGGCCCATTGCGCCAGCGCGAGTATTGAGGCGAACAGCCCTTGTACGGCAGCTCCCGCTAATGGGGCTACCGCGCCCAGTCCGGACCTGCCCGCGTCCAGCGGCGACGGGAATACAGCTCCGGCGCCATTGCGGTTTGTGCCGGTCACCCCTTGCCGGATAGTCGACACGCGCTTGCCGAATGGTGACTTTTCGGGACCCTATCTCCAGGCGGCGGAATCCCGCGGCTTCTTGCTTCCCGGTTCCGTCTGCGCGATTCCATCCACCGCGCGAGCTTATGCCCTCAACGCCACGGTTGTTCCGCATGGTTCGCTACGTTGGCTCACTATCTGGCCCGGCGGCCAAGCGCAACCGAGCGTCTCGACCCTTAACTCTCTCGATGGAAGAACAAAAGCCAACGCGCTCATTGTTCCTGCCGGTGATGCAGGCAGCGTCAGTGTGTACGCGACAGACAACACGGATTTCATTTTAGACATCACGGGATACTTTGTGTCGGAAAACCCTGCCGATGCTCTTGTTTTCTATCCGGTGACTCCGTGCCGATTGGTCGACACAAGACTCGCGGCAGGGGCTTTGGGCGGACCCTTTCTTCCGCGCAACCAGGAGCGCAGTTTCCCGCTTCTGCAGTCGTCCTGCGGCTTACCAGCCAGCGCCCAAGCTTACGCTCTCAATTACACGGCAATTCCCAAGCAGGGATTGGCGTGGTTAACAACTTGGCCTTCGGGTCAGAATCAGCCCACCGTTTCGACGCTCAATGCAACAACCAACGCCGTAACAGCCAACGCCGCAATTACGCCGGCAGGCCAGAACGGCGCCGTTTCCGTTTACGCCAGTGATGATACGGATCTGGTCATCGATGTGAATGGATACTTCGCGCCGCCTGGGGCGGGGGGACTCTCGTTCTATAACCTTTTACCCTGTCGGGGCTTTGATACGCGAACTCTGTCCAATCCGAATCCGCTGCGAGGCTCATTACCAATCGATTTAAGGCAGTCGAGTTGCGGCGTGCCAACCACAGCCAAAGTTTTGGTGCTGAATGCCACCACAATCCCTGATGCGAGTCTAGGATACTTAACTCTTTGGTCAACGGATCAGGCTCGGCCTGTTGTGTCGACACTGAATGCGAGTGACGGCCAAATTACCTCGAATTTGGCCATTGTGCCCTCTACGAACGGGTCGTTAAATGCATTTACAACGGATGCCGCTCATTTGATTTTCGATGTTTTCGGCTATTTCGCCCCCTAATGTGACCTGCCCCGGTTATTATCTGTCTCTCAAGTGAGGAGAGCATGGCCAGACCGGACCAGTTGGCAAAAATAGTACGTTAAGCAGGAGCAAGGGGGAGGGCCGCGTCAGGAAAGGCGAACTGGTCTCGTTACCCTGTCACCATGTCGCTGGCGCAGCAGCTCACCGAACAAGAACGAACGAAATTACTCACTGGTCATCACGTGCTGACACGCCGGGAGATGGTCCGTCACTGGCTTCTCAGCAACGAGGATTTGCCAAGGATTCAGGCGCGGCGCCGGGAGCACAACCGGCTTGGGTTCGCGGTTCAACTGTGCCTCCTGCGATACCCCGGCTGGCCTCTGCCACCGAACGAGAGGCCACCCGAGAATCTGCTGACGTTCGTGGCCGAGCAACGGCGTGCCAAGACAGAAGAACTGAGCGAGTATGCGGCACGGGACGAGACACGCCGGGAACACTTCCAAGTTCTGTGTCAGGAATATCGATTCCGGTCCTATGGACCGGCGCACTCGCCCTTGCTCCGAAACTATCTGGAGACCGAAGCCCTCTCGACCGATTCGGCCTTCACCTTGGTCGAATCCGCGATGGAATGGTTGCGCGGGCGCCGCGTGATCCGGCCTGCCCTCGCCACCCTAGAATCAGTGGTGCGCTGGGTGCGAAACAAGGTGGAACGGTGTCTTTTCGGGAAAATGGCTTGCGGTCGAAAGTTCAAGTCGCGGATTGGTGATTTTGGAGTTACGATAGCGAGTACCTGTCACCATCGCCATGAGTAAGCAGTATCGAGTTTCCTTGCCGGCCAGCCGCACGGAACTGGCCCAGGTGCTAGCCCGTTTGCAGGACGATACACTGCAGGAGCCCGATCGCCAGTTATTGATGCCCCTGGTGCAGCAGTTACTCGGCTCTTCTGCCGGAACGCCTTTGTCAGGACCACCCGTTACCGTAGGAGGGAAAGAGTTCGAACCGGCTGCGGGCTCATCCGAGACCGCCCGCCCGGAACAAGAAAACAAAGAATCGCAGCGGCCGGGTCATGGCCGGAGAAGTGTGGACGACTAGGCCGGGGCGAAGCGCGTACCCTGCCACGATCCGCTCCGGCAACCAGGAGATCGTTGTGCGTGCGGAGGCAAGCTGTACGAGACCAAGGCTCCCGCGGTATTTCTTCGTTTCACCGGTCAGCCTTTAGTGGGAGCCACTTGTTACGAGCAGACGGTGCTGCGGTGTTCGGCTTGCCAGCAGCGCTTCCCGGCACCACTACGCGAGGGGGTACCGGCGGAAAAGTACGATGCGACCGCCGATGTCGCGATCGTGATGGCGAAGTATGCGGCCGGACTTCCGTTCTACCGGCTGGCCCAGAGGCAAGAAGCTTATGGCGTTCCCCTGCCCGCTTCGGTACAGTGGGAGCGGGCGGAAACGGTAGCCGACGCACTCCTGCCAGTATACCTATATTTGCGTGCTTTAGCAGCACAGGCCGGAGTGGGTAGTGTCTGAAAAGTGCGTTGCTTAGATTATTCGCACCAGATAGAAATTGTGGCTATCATAAGCCGGAAGCTAATATGAAAAAGCATGAAGCCCGAATGGCGACAGCTTCTGTTCACGATGATAGAAACTGCGATTGCGAACGGGAACGACGTGATAAGCCCCAAGTGGCAGAAGTCCAAGCGGGTCGACGCGCTTCGGCCGCTCGGCTAGATAGATCTCGAAAATAAGATCACGGATAAAGCGTATCTCGAATTTTTCAATGAATTTGACGAATGCGATTGTCCACCAGAAATTGAAGCATGCCTTAAGGGTTTTGGGATACCACCCGTTCGCTGGCTCCGCGTCACACAGCGAGCGGTCAAGGCGTTACGGCTTCATGAGGAGGACAACGCCAAGGTATTTCCCGATTTGAATACAATCTTCATTCGGGATAACGCTCTGACTCAGACATGGTTTCATGAGATCGCCCACTTGCTCTTCTCTCGATTGACCCATGATCAAATTACGCTCCTACGAACTGTTTCGGAGCCGTTTGTTCTCTTCCATCACGGCGGACCCATCCGAGGGTGCCGGAATGTTCCTCAAGGACGATATCTTCTCGTTGGCGCTTTGTACTCCCTGGAGGGTTTGGGGCCAAACGCCCTAGAAGACGAAGTATGGGCCCACTCTTTCGCACTGCATCACGCCGGTCTCGAATTGCGAGTTGAAGTGAGAAAAGTGGTAGTCGAGATTTGTGATTCGTTGGAGAACGTTGGCGATTAGGGCTTAGGTTTACCCCTTCGTCAAAATCTCATGTGCGCGATTGATGTCCCTCATTTTTTGCTCTGCTAGCGTGCGCAGTTCCGGGCCGAGTCCGGTTACTTTGTCGGGGTGATAGAGTTGCGCCATGCGCCGATACGCTGCCGAGATTTCATCAGTGGTCGCGTTTATCGATATTCCTAACACGGCGGCTGCCGTTTCTCTTGCTGAGACTCTTGGCGGTGGTACAGGGTTTGCTTGCTTTCGCCCGGATTGGGACTGACGCTGCGCATTCTCTGTCTCTCGGAGGGCGCTCGGATTGGGCATGGTTTCGATCAGGCATGAAAGCGACAGCGAATTGGGTGGCCTTTGTGAACGACGATACCGTTTGTTGTCATCGGGCTTTCGAGATGCGGCCGACTGAACTTTTACCGTTTTGGAGCGATGGGCATCATTACCCTTTCTGTTCCGCAGGCACACGCGGTGGCACGGCCGTAGCTGCAAAGTTCGCTGCTTTTCCCAATCGCTCATTCACTCTGCCCGGAATCTGTGTCCCGTGAGCCCGGGGTCGTTCGGGCGTTGGGGTGAATCTGCAACATGGTTTATTTCTCTGCTAATGCCGAGGCCTGGAAGCACTCGAAGTAGTAGGAGTAGTCTACAATCGCTTGCCTGACTGGATCCCAACAACGTTCCGCAACCAGACAGACGATATCTTTCTGTTACTTCCGTGTTGTTATCAGGCTGTCGGGCACTCGGAAATAATCCTGATTGACAGTAGAAAAAACACTGAGTTTGATGCGCCTTAGCCAAAACCGCACGCCGTCAGCAGTGCTCGCCGTACCTCAGGCCACCTGTTTTCAGGCAGCATACATAATACGGGGCCGAATTGATCTCTCTGCGCCAGCGACACATGATCCAAATTCAGCGCGCATACGGTAGGCATGCCATCGTCCTCCGTGAGAATTACCTCTGTCGTCAATCCCCGAATGGCCCGTGTCGCGGGCGCGACGATAATCTCGTTAAGGCTGTTGATGACTTCGTTGCGCGTCAGAACCAGAACGGGACGCCGCTTGTCCGGAATTCGAAACGTATACCACCGAATCTCGCCGCGGTTCACCCGAACTGTTCCCAGCCTTCCGCCTCCCAGCAGAGCGGCTCGTCATCAGTTGTGAATTCCTCTGGCTGTGGCGGCACAGCGGCGTAAGCAAACGAATCGTTGCCGTGTGGCGAGGTTATCAGGCGCAGTAAGCGTGCCCGCTCCCGCTCCGTTAAGGAGGCGACAAGGGGAAAAATGTCTTCCGCCGTCAGAAGCCTGGGCATTTGTTCCGATTTTAGCAGCGCGTCCGTCGGCGCGGACACGAGTGCCCGAAATGGCATTTCTGAAATCCTATCAAGCGTCCCGGACAGTTGGTCGAGAAACCGGAAAGTGAAATTGTGAAACGCGCTGCCATAATGTAACGGGCGACTCAGTGATGGACGGGCACTTTACCTGGAACCTCACTTAACAGCGGCAATCCAATTTTCAGTGTCCGGTTGGCCCGTCATTAAGGACCAACTCGGAAGGGCTTAGGCACGCATACACGTGCCTGCCGCAGGATTCGCGAACTATTCGGCTCGCAACGCTTCCGTCGGATCGACGCCTGCCGCGCGCTGCGCCGGGATCCAGGCAGCGGCCATTGTCGCGAACGCCAGGATCAAAACGGCAAAGGCGATAGCGGTCGGGTCGGAAGGGCTCACATCGTAGAGCTGCGATGTCACGAGGCGGCCAAGGGCCCAAACCAGTGCAAGTCCCACTGCTACGCCTGCCACGATCATCGCCAGCGCATCCTGCAGGACCAGCCAAATGGCTGAAGAGCGCTGTGCGCCGAGTGCCAGCCTGATACCAATCTCGCGTGTGCGCTGCGTCACGACGAACGACATAACGCCATATAAACCAACCAGCGACAACAGCAATGCCAGCGCGCTGAAGCTGCCAGACAGTGTGGCCAGCATGTGCTCCGTACTGAGCGAGCGATTCAACTGATCGTTTACGGTGCGGAAATCGATGATCGGCAAGGTTGAATCGACGCTTCGCACGGTCGCGCGAATCGTGCGAAGCGCCAGATCCGGGTCTCCATGTACTTTCACGTAGAATGTCGCTCCGGCATCGTTGCTCTCAAGATACGGGAAATAGGCTTGGGCCGCCTCTTCCCTCAGACCGCGATAACTGAAATTTGACATCACGCCCACGATCTGGAGGTTGGGTTTGGCGTCGGGTCCGGCACCCTCGCAGATCAACAGCCCCAATGGGCTCCGGCCGCCCAAATAGCGCTTTACGAAATTTTCGCTCACAATAGCGGACCGGTAGCCGGGTTCGGCCGGGGAGCGCACATCCCGATCATCGAAGTTGCGCCCGGCCAGGATCTTAATGCCCATCGTCTCGAAAAAACCAGGCGTGACAGCGTTCAAGTTAACGTCGTCCGGGGTGGTGATTCGCTTGTCGGCAAGAATCGTCATCGGATCATTCCAGCTTCCGCCCGTCAGTAAGGGAAAGCGCGCAACGGCGGATGCTTGCGTGATGGGCTGTTGCCGAATCAGTTCGTTTAAGCGCCGGATTATGCGGTTTCCGTCCATGGGCGAATATCCGCTTTGCGAAGTACGGATCGCGAAAGACACGAGACTTGCGGTGTCGAATCCCGGACCTTTGGCCGTGAGCGCGTCGAGCGTGCGAACAAATAGAGCTGCGCCGACAACGAGCGCCAAAGTCAGAGCAATCTGCGCCGTGACAATGATCTTTCGAATGCGAACGCCGCCGAATGCCGTGCCGCCGCGCTCACGAAGAGACGTAAAGAGCGAGTGCCGGCGAGCCTGCCATCCAGGCGCAAGACCGCTGAGGAGACCAGCCGCCACGCTGACGGCGAGCGCAAACAGCAAAAGGCGCAAATCCACTCCCGCATGTAATGCATTCGGGCCGTTCCACTGCGGCAGAAATGCAATGAGAGTCCGTACTGCCAGGGGAGCCATTGCCGTCCCGAGGAGGCCGCCAGCCAGCGCGATCACCAAACTGTCGGTCAGAAGCTGCCGCCCAAGCCGGCCTCGCGAGGCGCCCAGCGCCAGCCGCGTTCTGACCTCACGTTCCTGCGCCGACCCACGCGCCAGAAACAGACTGGACACATTCAAACACGCCAACCCAACAAGACGCCGGTCACTCCCCAAAGGACCCAGAGTGGTTCGGCGAACTGCGGCCGCCTGAGCGGGGAATGGCCTTGCGGGGCCGGAGTTAGCACCAACGTTGAATTCAGGAAATGGCGTCTGCGCTCCGCGCTGATAACGGGAAAACCAGGCCGGCGCATATCCTCCTGTAGCATTGCTTTGAACCAGGGTTGAAGACCTACCTGAGCTCGCTGCAAGATCATTCCGGTATTCAGCCGACCAAGCACCTGCATCCAGCGCGTTCGGCGATTCAAATAGTCGTTGAAGCCCGGTATCGCCTGACTCGACATAGAGGCGGGCAGCCAGAGGGAAGGAACTACGCCGACATCGATTCCATGAAATGTCTCCGCCGCGATGCCGATCACCGTCATCGGATGGCTATTCACGAGCAGCTTGCGTCCGACTACCTTCGAAGCGCCTCCGAGTTTTGTCTTCCAGAAATCATAAGAAAGAACGATCACGGGATTTGCGTTGGGCGCACCATCGTCTTTGCTGGCCAGGACGCGTCCTGCTATCGCGCCGACGCCGAGTACTTGAAAGTAGTTGCCGGATACCACCTCTGCCGTCACAGGTTGAGCGTCGCCGAACGTGGTGACACTGACCGGGGTGAGGGCGCGGCAAAAGACACCCTCGAAAAACTGCTTTTGTTGGTCGAGATCGCGGCAGATGGGATATGACATAAGATTCCAACTGCCAAATCCTGGCGCGACTTGATCGCCTTTCCAATCAATGAGGACGAGCCGCTCTGGCGCACGGACCGGGAGTGCGTGGAGTAGCACCTGATCGACCAAAGAGTAGATGGCGGCGGTTGCACCGATTCCGAGCATCAACGAAAGTACCGCAGCGATGGTGAAGGCAGGGCTCTTATAAAAGGACCTGAGGGAGAAGCGAAGGTCATATACAAAGTCTCGTATCCATCGAGTCAGCCAGATATCGCGCACCTCCTCCTGTACTTGCGTTATGCCGCCCAACTCCAGCACGGCTTGTCTGCGCGCTTGTTCAGCAGGTACGCCCGACACCTCGAGATCGCTGCGGCGGCGGTCCAGGTGATACTGTAGTTCGCGATCGAAAGCAGCCTCAAGCTTCTTGCGACGGAGCCAGTTCGTCAATTGGCGGATCATCAACGGCCCTCCTTGAAGATGAGCTGAACTGCGCCCGCAAGCCGCGCCCAGCTCTCTTTTTCGGCAGCAAGTTGTTTGCGCCCGGCAGCGGTCAACGAGTAGAACTTGGCTTCGCGGCCCGTCTCCGATCGCTTCCACTCGCTACGAAACCATCCTTTTTGCTCCAGCCTGTGGAGCGCGGGATACAGTGAGCCTTGGTTCACTTGCACCACGGATCGCGAGATTTGCTCCAGACGCTGGGCCACACCATAGCCGTGAGCCGGTTCCAGAGACACGATTTGCAAGATGAGCATGTCAAGCGTGCCCTGGGGAATTGGAAAGCGGGAAGAACTCAATGCCTCAACCTTCTACCATTAAGCATACAGCTAAATAGGTCGAAGGTCAAGGTATAAACGCCTCAAACTGATGGCCGAGCCGGATTCGGCATGGTGTCGGTCGCTACTGTTTCGGAGTTACCCCTGAGTTGTCGGCGATCCGGAAAGTGAGATTGAGAAGGGCACGAACGTAACCTGACCGGCACCCGTATGGTCGAAGGGCACTTTACCGGGAACCCCACTTATCGTGCACAACGGCAAGAATCGTAAACACATCGCAGTCACACGCGCGTCATCCGAGCCAGGTTTGCACATCTACGGTTAGCCCGTTATACGCCCAGGTGACAATCAGCGGATAAAAGCCGACTTATCGTTACCAATCCGCTATCGATGAGCGCGTTAGCGATTTTGCACCAATTGAGAATGGTTCCGGAGGGGATGGGGCACCGAAACACCGAAATCAGTTGTCAGGTGAGGAGACGGACGTTGGCTGAATTTCGGCGATCCGCTCGAAATAGTGCGGCTCTCCGGTTTATCTCTCGCCGTCAATTTAGCCTAGGGCCTGTCCTCAATTGAGCCAGATGGTAGCAGCCGCGAGATGAATGGCAGCCAGGAAGTTCCGCGCGGTCTTATCGTAACGCGTCGCCAGAGCCCGGAACTGCTTCAGTTGGCAGAAGAAGTTTTCCATGCGATGGCGTGTTTTGTACAACTCCCGATCATAAGCACGCGGCTGCTTGCGGTTTGCTTGGGGCGGAATCACCGCGGTTTTGCCGGCCTGCGCCAACCGGTCCAGCACCCGCTCGTCGGCGTCGTAACCCTTATCGGCAATGACAATCGGCGCGGCGATGGCCGGCAGCAATTGATCGGCTCCGTCCCGGTCGCAGGCTGGGCCGGGCGTCAGCAGAAAGCCGGTCGGGTAGCCCAGCGCATCGACGGTAGCGTGGATTTTGGTGCTCAACCCGCCTTTGCTGCGTCCGATTGCCTGGTCTTGACCCTCTTTTTTTTCGCGCCCGCACTGTGCTGATGAGCACGCACAATGGTGCTGTCGATCATGGCGTATTCGTTGTCCGCTGCATCGGCCAAGTGCTGAAATACCTTCGCCCAGACTCCGCTGGCCGCCCCACGGCTGAAGCGGGTAGGCACCGCCTTCCAGAAACCGAAGCGCTCGGGCAAATCTCGCCAAGGAATGCCTGCCCGATAGCGGTAGAGCACGGCTTCGACAAACCGGCGATTGTCGTTCGCCGTTACCCCGACATGGCCTTCCCGGCCCGGCAGTAACTCTTCGATCCGCTCCCCTTGGTCATCCCGCAACCCATAGCGACGCATTCTTGTCCCCCCCTGTCCCTGCTCCCCATTCTCTAACACAGAGGCTCTTAATTGAGGACAGGCCTTAGGCCCCACGCAACAATTCCAAAGTCACGCTATTGAACTGTGCAGCGAGCTTTTTCATGGCGGCATTTTCGCGGATCACTTCGCCAGCCTCTCGACTGTGCAAAGCTATTTCTGCAGCTATGGAGCGACCGAGAATTCGCTGATCAATATTGCCAAACGGCTCCGGCACGAGGCTTCCCAACAAACCGACCCAGGCCGGGGTATGAGCGTTGCCGACAATGATGCCGGGGCGAAAGATGGCGAGGCGGATAAAACCGATATTGCGTAGGTTGTCTTCCTTCATACCCATTACGCGGACATATCGAAACCGGCTACGGGCTGTACTCCCTACCGCAGAAAGTAGGCAAAACTGGGCGATTCCGGCGTCATGGCAGCCCTGCGCAAAGGCACCGACGACGCCGAGTTCAAGTCGCTTCCATTCTTCTTCGCTCCAGCGCCTTGATCCAGAACCGACACCGACACAGCTCACGGCGCTGAGGGGACCTTGGCTTGAAACGGCGCGGGCAAGGTCGGCAGTGCGCTCGGCAAAGTCAGCAGTGTCGGTATCAAGGACGACGTTGCGCACCCGCGATCGCGCCGCAATGGGCTTTCTGGTGACCATCACCACTTCCCGGCATTCCGGAATGGCTAGCAGCTCGGCGACGGCTGCACCACCGACTTGCCCGGTACCACCGAGGACAATGGCAGCGAAATTCCGATTCATACATAGTACTACTTCGTTAGGTAATTTATGGGCTGCGAGCGACGGCTCCGCAGTACAGACAATGTCCGGTCCACGTGGCCAAGAGGCTCTGGATCTCACGCCGCGTCTCGGGCAGCGTCCATCTTTCTTTTACTCGACCTCCGCTTCTGCTCCCGACGCAGGAACAGGTGCGCCAGCATCACCAGCGTGACATGGTGATGCCAGCCGTTCCAGGAACGGCCCTCGAAGTGGTCCAGCCCGAGTTCTTCTTTCATCTGCTGGTAGTCCTGCTCGATCCGCCAGCGTCCGCGCGTGATGGCCACGAGGCGCTGGAGACTGAGATCCTTCGGCAGGTCGCACAGATAGTACTTGGCCGGCTTGGCTTCTTCCTGGGGCCACTCGATCAAAAGCCAAAGTGGCGGGCCCGGTTCTTCGCCCTGCTGCCAACGCCCAGCCGTTTGCACGCGGCTCGCAAACCAGCGCGACCGCAGCGGACCCTGACTGCCCTCGCGCCCAGTGAGCGTACGGAACCGGAGACGGTTCTGTTGGGCCACCTCTTGGACTGACAGGGGTCGTTGTGTGCCGTAACTGATCCGCTTCGGCTGCGGTCCAGGGGCGCGCCGGGCAGCAGGCACGGCGTAGGCGGGCGGCTCGGTCCAGACCACCACATCCTGCGTGATGCCCACCGCATACGGCAATCCACGCTCGGCAAGACCTTGCCGGAACGCCCCCGTGTCGCCATAGGCCGAGTCGGCCAGCACCGCCCCGGGTTTCTCGAGTCCCCAGGCCAAAGCCTGGTCGATCAACTCCAGAGCCAGTTCCCACTTCTTCTGGAATCGGACGCCATCAGGCACGCCCGCCTGGCGGCAGCGGTCGCAGTCTTCGGTCCAGGTGTCGGGCAGATACAACCGGAAACCCAGCGGAGAACTGCCGCCGCGATCGGTCCGGTGCAGGCTCACGGCCACCTGACAATTGGCCTTTTTCCCGAGCGCTCCACAGTACTGACGCTGCACCCCCACCGAGTGTTCTCCCTTTTTCGGAAAACTGGTGTCATCAATGACCCAGGCTTGTGGCGAAGGAAAGCTCGACTCAATGCGCTCGGCCATGGTTTGCCAAACCGGCTCCCACTCCCACGGGCTCTGGCTCAGGAACTGCTGCAGGTTCTGCTCGTTGGCGTCCGGCAGGAGCGTGGCCATCGCCCCCACGCTCTTGCGCTCCCCATCCAGCAGCAGGCCGCGCACGTACACACTGCCCCAGTACCGCCGTTCGCTCCGCCCCAAGGGAGTCAGCATCTCTGTTAAGTACGCCTGCAGCCGCTGCCGGCACCGCTCCATCTGTTTCGCCGTCATGCCACCAGTTTGGCGGTTCTTTGACAAGCACGCAAGCACCTAACGAAGTAGTAATAGGACCTCTGCTTAGATAAAGATGCGATAGCCCCGTTCACCCCAAAGGGAAAGCATACTGGGTCTCGGTTCTAAATGGAGCCAATGAGGCATCTCTTTCTCCATTGGCGCTGTCAGAACAAGGCACTGATTGAGCCGGGAGTGAGCTGCACTGGGCCATCAGTCCTGCTAAACGCGGTGAGCTTCGCCGATCACGAATTCCAGGCGTGATGCCGACTTATCGGGGCTCAAACTGATGAATTCTGGCAGCTACTTCGTAAACGGCTGCTTTCGCTCGAGAGATCACGCTCTCTTCAGACGTTCAGGGACTTCAGGTAAGGCACGCTCGGCGGCATCAGCGCCGGATCCTCTTCCAGCTCGACGAAGTAGTTCTTCACACCGCCTGTTTTGGCGGCTGTGAAGACGGCCTTCCAATCCACGATCCCCTGGCCCAACGGAACTTGGCGGAAGCCAGACTGGGTGGAGGGGTCCTTCACCCAGTCCTGGCAATGCAGGGAGAGGAAGCGGCCCGAGTACTTCTGGAAGTAGGTCACTGGGTCGTAGCCCTCCTGCCAGGTAGAGACCTGAAACTGCAGCTTGGTGGTGGTTGGATTGAGCTCGGCGATCATCATGTCGTAGACCGGTTTACCGTCGATGTAGGCGGAGACGAAGCCTTCATTGTGCAGCAAGGCGACGATGCCTGCGGCGTGGGCCTTTTCGGCGAAGGCGTTGAAGGGCTCAACGTAACGTTTCACGTCGTCGACTGTCTGGGTGCTCTTCGGGCGGAACGGTCCCAGCGCGGCGATTGCCATCTGCGTCATGCCGAACTCCTTCGCATAGGTGATGCTCTCGTCTGGCTTTTGAAAGAGCTCGGTCGGCGCCCAGTGCGCCGAGATGCAGCCCAGTCCCCAGTCGCTCAGCATGCGCCGCAACGCCTGCGGCTTGTATTGCTGGAGGCTAGAAAAATCGGCGTAGCCGTAGGGCGAGCACAGCTCAATCTGAGTGAACCCGGCTGCACGCAATCCCTTCATGGTGCCGGCAAAGTCCGTACGGATCGACTGGCGCACCGGATAGGTCTGGCAGCCGATCGGCAGACCCAGCGGATCGGCAGATAGATGTCGCGTGCCGGTGAGGAGAGCCGAAGCAGCCGCTCCTCCCCTGAGAAACATTCTCCGATTCATCGTGTGCATGATCCCTCGTGAAGCGATGGAAAAACTATAGCACTGGCCGGAAGACTGCCTGTGGCCGCCGCTCGCTGTCGCTTCGGTGCAGGTAGAAAGCATCTTCATCAGGGGCGATCGGCACCGAGAGGCCGACTTTTAGGGACTGATCTGCGCAGACCACGCCAAAGTCTAGGCGGATCGCGCCATCGTTACCATGAAGTGACACTCACCCCGCCCCCGGTTGGAATGGCTGGTGTCACGTGGCACTTAACCAGGAGACTCAGGGCGAAACGACGAGAAAACGACACTTAAGCAGTAGACTCCAGCCTCGAAACGGCACTTAATCGGTTCTGCCTCACTTTCGTTGCACAGAGACAAGCGACTTTTAAACTGAAAGCAGAATGGGTAAGAACTGATCCGGCAGCCGCTTGCTGCCGGACGCTGGGTTGCTGAGTATAGAAAAGCTAGAGCAGCAGGAAGGCCATGGGACAGTCGAGGCGGCCGGCCCGGCGCCAGCGGCTTGTCCAGGATGCCAGACGGTTTCCACCGCTCGCCATAGCAGCTACTGGCGGACGCTCCGAGATCTGCCGCTACAGGGAATGACCGTGACGCGCAAGGTACGAGTGGGCCGCTGGCGCTGCCGCCATGCAAATGGCGAGACCAAGTTCTTCAGCACGGCGCTGCCCGGCGTCGCGACCGCTCACCAACGCCGGACCAGCCGCTTGTAAACTATTCTCCTGTTGGTCGGACACGCTCTCGGCGGCCGACCGGCTCCTGGACCGACTGGGTCTGCCCGCCAGTGATGACACGATCTTGCGGCCTTTAAAACAGGAGACACGCGGGCCCGCGGCGGCGGAAGCCCGTGTGATCGGCATTGATGATGGGGCGCAAAGCAAAGGGCAGAGCTACGGTACCCTGGTGGTGGACTTAGAAAACCATCGCGTGGTGGACCTCTTGGCCGAACGGTCCACGGAAGCCATCGCCGCCTGGCTGACCGCACATCCCGCCATCGAAGTCATGGCTCGTGACCGCAACGGGCGGTATGCCCAGGCGGCGAGACGGGCGGCTCCGCAGGCGACCCAAGTCGCGGATCGCTTTCCCTTAGTCCAGAACTTCCGGGAAGCGGTCGAGCGGGAGCTGTCTTTGCCGCGGGAACACCTAGCCGTGACTCTGACCACAGCACCACTACCACTACCACCACCGCCGTCGGGGGCCGAGCGAAGGGTGGAAAACAAGGCAGAACGAAGTTCCCTCCGTCTGAGGTTTGGGTCCGGGATGGTGAGATCCAAAGACAAGGTCGGCAGTACAAACTGAAGCTCTTCGCCACGGTCCAGGCGATAAAGGCCTCGGGTCTCAAGGTGAGCCGGATCGCCGCGCGGCTGGGCCTCAACCGGCGGCGGATTGACAAGTGGGTCCAGCTGAAGGAGTTGCCGGAGCGCAGCAAAATGATGCCTCGCCCCGGCATGGTGAGGGTATAAAAAGGATTGTGTAAACGGTTTTTCTCTCACGAAGAAAGAGAGACTGAGAAGAACCGATGGAAATCGACAAAGAAGTGCTCGACAAGTTGCTGGTGAACTACCAGAAGCCGGAAGA
>JAABUZ0100005625.1_pt1 | contig 16306 bp, 16 predicted proteins | sample 5562091 | NCBI WGS metagenome assembly JAABUZ01 (sample SAMN12813069, study PRJNA571459) | rock metagenome | isolation source: Antarctica rocks | place: Antarctica: Victoria Land, Linnaeus Terrace sud | collected 2015-12-21
AAGAGTTGGAGATAACGAGATGACAGCAACACCTCAAGACACAAAAGAGTGTATTGCTTGCGCGGACGATATCAATGCGCGTGCGGAGATTTGTCCAAAATGCGGCGTGCGCCAGCCCGCCTTCAAGTTCTGCGGTGCGTGCGGCGCCCAACTAGACGCGCGTGCGGAGATTTGTCCAAAATGCGGTGTGCGCCAGGTGATCCTTCCCCAGAGCGGCGCCACCACTACCACGTCCGTCGGCGAGAAGAACCGCGTCGTCGCCGCGGTCTTGGCTATCCTGCTTGGAGGGTTGGGAGTGCACAAGTTTTATCTGGGCAACACCGGCCTGGGTATTCTCTACCTCGTCTTCTGCTGGACATTTATCCCGGCCATCCTCGGCATCGTTGAGGGCATCATGTACCTGACGATGACAGACGTGGCCTTCGCGTCCAAGTATAGCGGCCCTACCCCTCCAGCGTTTTAGGTGTCCCGATAATCGTCTGAATGACATGGGTGTGTTTCATCTGTGTTGAAGGCTCCTCACGCGGCGAGCGGGGCATCGGCGCACGACGCTAGCGCGTGGGGGTCTAGCACGGTCACCGCCTCGTCGGGGGAGGGCACGGCGTAGAGCCGCTGCCGCTGGTGGCGCTGGCGGCGCCGGAAGGCGTGATAGGCGTCCCAATCGCCGTTCTCATGCACACAGCGCAGGTGCAGGAGGGCCTCGGTGCCATTTCGGGTCCGGCGCATGCCGGAGAGTTCGCAGCGGCCCATGACCAAATGACGGCAGGCGCTCTCGACAACGCCGGTGGCGATGGGCCAGCCCCGTGCCAGATACGCCGCGTAGCGCATGTAGGGCGCGTTGCGCTCCAGGTGGGCGCTACAGTGTTACGTGCGTTACGTCTGTCTCCTGTGCTTCACATGGCCGCACACGAGAAGCCAGACATACGGGTGTTGGACGCGAAGGGATACGAAGACGATGATTGCATGGATTGGACTAGCCCTGGGTATAGCCTATGTCGCGCCACCCGGCCCCGTCAACGTCGCGACGCTGCGTTGGGGCCTTGTGGGCGGTTTCCGCGCGGCCGTTGGGATTCAGCTCGGCGCTATCGTGGGCGACGCGCTCTACGCCGTCCTCGTCCTTGCAGGAGGCGGGGGCATCTTTGCGCACCCGCAGGCGCGCACGCTCGCGACGGTCGCTGGCACGAGCCTCCTCGTCTACCTCGGCTGGTCCGCGCTGCGCTCCGCATGGCGCGGCGTGCACTCATCCGAGGCGTCCATTCATGTCGAGGGCCAGCATCACCGTGTGGCGAGTTGGGTGACGCCCTGGCGTGCGGTGGCGACGGGGGTGGCCATCGCCGCGGTCAATCCCCTCGCGGTTGTCTTCTGGCTGGCGGTCGCGGGCCCACTCACGCGGCTTGACCTGCGCGACGCGGCCGCCGCCATCGGTGGATTCATTGCGGGCGCCCTCGCGTGGGCGGTTGCTTTTCCAGCAGCCGTCCGTTGGAGCCGATCCCTGCTACAGGGCCGCCTGCTTGACTACGCATCGGGCCTGTGCGGCGCGGCTCTCATCGCGTGCGGCCTGGCACTCGCAATCGCCCATATACGTGGTGGAGGATAACACTTCACGAGAGGGAGAACCTGGAAGGTGTGTTACGTATCTCGCTGTCCATATCGTCATGACCCATCGCGTCAGCAAGGGCACGTCACCGTCCCCTGGGCGCTCGGTCTAGCCCTTGTGCAAGCGGCGGCCCGGACCGCGCGAGCCATCGCGTGGGTGATCGACACAGCCAATCGGCACAACTATCCGCCACGGCATGGGTCCGACCATCGCTGACCCACGATGTCGACCCGCATCGCTTCATCGATGGCTTTCTCGATAGGACAGGAGGCTCCGGTTACGAAGGGCCGCGTTGAACACCCCACGCCCAGAACGACGCACACGGCATCTATCGCCACGATCATGCCACGCCTCCCCTCGCCTCCGTCGTGAGGAGCGACGGATAGCGGTGGACGTCGATACGCGGGCCTTGTTTGGGTTAGTATGCTATACAATGGGCCAGACGATGATGACAATGAGAGCGAGGAGAGAGGCATGGCGTACTGCGGCCAGTGTGGCGCCCCTTTGGCCAGGGGAGCCGAGTTCTGCGTGGGTTGTGGAGCGCCTCTGGATGCAGCGGCGCGAGCGCTGGTCAACCTCGTCGATGTCCAGTGCCCGCTGTGCGCGGCCATGGGTACCGTTGCCCCAGGCTCGACGGCCTGGCGTTGCGGGGGATGCGGGCGCCAGTGGTCGTTCGTCCGGTGCAAGATGTGTGGGGGACCGACCCAGGTGACGTTGGGGGTTTCTCCGAGCTGCGTGTGGTGCGGCGACGTACACAGAGGCTCGTTTGCGCCCAATCAATCGTTGATGGTCGAGATGGTCGCGGCGGAATTCGCGCGGCGTGGCGTGGCGGTCGACGCTAGCGATCCCGAGCGGCATACGCTCTACAGCTGCGTCATCCTCGCCGCCGCAGGGATGCCTCTCTCCCCAGGCGTGCCCTGCACCATGATGTTCGCCCGCGACGGCGTGTCTGTCACCGAGATCGCCACGGGGCGCGGTGTCCGCGTCAGCTACGACGACATCAGGGAGATCGAGTTGGGCGGCCCTGGCGCCATGCAGAGTGGCGGCGGGTTCATCGGCGGCGGCTTCGGTGTCGGGGGCATCATTGGCGGCATCGCGCTCGCCGCGGCCCTCAACAAGCTTACCACGCGTACCGCGATCCAGACGCTCATCCGGATCGCGGCGCCCCGTGCCGAGTTGATCGTGTCCCACGACCGCACCACGCCGGAGCAGTTGCGCATCTACCTCTCACCCGCGTTCGCGCGCCTCGCCGCCGCCCACGAGCGGACCACCATTGCCCCTCCGGTTATCCAGGGCCACGATGTGGTCGCGCAGCTTGAGCGGCTCGCCGAGATGAAGGCGGCAGGGGTCGTCACCGATCAGGAGTTCGAGGCCGCGAAAGCCAAGATCCTCCACGGAGGATGACCTGGCGTCGGCATACCTCGATACGACGAGGCCCCGCCTTCCTGGACGACATGGGTATCATACTATCGACAGACAAGAGCGTGCGGTGCGGGGCTTTGGCCCCGTCCCGCGTACGAAAGGGGTGGTAGATGGCGCGCATCGTCCTGCGCGATTGGCAAGAGACCGACCTCGCGCCGTTCGCGGCCTGGCTGCGGCCGGGACACCGCTGGAAAGAGTTGGACGGTCCCTACTACCCGCTGCCCTCGGCCGGCGATGTGGCGGCCATGATCGCGCGCGATCGCGCCGCCATCGCCGCGGGCGACTGGCCGACCCCGCGCACGAACCTCGTCATCGCCGATAAACAGTCGGACGCGTTGATCGGCCTCGTGACCTGGTCTTGGGAGAGCGAGGAGACCTACTGGCCCGTCGTCGGCATCGTGCTCTACGATCCGGCCACCTGGGGCCAGGGGCTGGGCTATGAGGCGTTGGGGCTCTGGGGCGATTACCTGTTCACCGAGTTACCGAAGATCGCGCGCCTCGACCTGCGCACCTGGTCCGGCAACATCGGCATGATGCGGCTGGTCACGAAGCTTGGCTACACGCTGGAGGCGCGCTTCCGCCAGGCGCGCATCGTCAAGGGCGCCTACTACGACGGCCTCGGCTATGGTGTGCTGCGCGAGGAATGGCGCCAGCGCTACCCCGACGGCTTCGCCATGCGCTTAGACACTATAAGGGGGTTGAGATTTCCATGAGAGGGACACGATCATCGAGCGGGCGCCCCCTTTCGAGGCGGCGATTGAGCACATCGACTGCATGTGGCATGCTGGCAGCGCCAGTTATGTCAACGCCCAACCCACTGCCCACGGACCCCACACCCTATCCCGATGTCAATGCCGTGTTGCGTCTTCTCCTGGAAGGGGTACGCGTGATCCTGGGCGCCGACCTCGTCGGGCTGTATCTGTACGGCTCGCTCTCCTCGGGCGACTTCGACCCCGTGAGCAGTGACATCGACTTCTTGGTCGTCACCGCGCGGGAGTTGTCTGGGGGCACGCTCGCGGCCTTGCACGCCATGCACATGCGAATCGCGGCGAGCGGGTTACCTTGGGCGACGAAGCTGGAGGGGTCATATATCCCCCGAACCGCCCTACGGCGCCACGACCGGGCAAACGCGCGCCACCCGAGCATCGGGGTCGATTGGGACTTCGGGATCGGCCAACACGGCAGCGATTGGGTCATCCAGCGGCACATCATCCGCGAACAGGGCGTCGTGGTGTGGGGGCCACCCCCGCGAACATTGATCGACCCCGTGAAGCCCGATGAGCTGCGGACAGCGGCGACTGACACGGTGCTCGACTTCTGGGCCGCGCAAGAGCAAGGGCCGGAGCCGGAGTGGCTGCGCCCACGCGCCTACCAGGCGTTCGCGATTCTAACGATGTGCCGCGCGCTCTACACCGTTGAGCGCGGGGAGGTCGCCTCGAAGCCGGTCGCCGCGGCGTGGGCATGCGCGGCCCTCGGCCGGCGGTGGTCGCCGCTGGTCGAACGCGCCCTAACCTGGCGCCACGACGCGCGCCCGGACGATATGACGGAGATGATCAATTTCATCCATTACACGGTCGAGCGGTGTCGGCAAGCGCGGCGCGTACGCTAACCCGCGCCACCCAGCCTATGTTCATCCCAGGTATGATTAAGGGCAAGAGCAGCGCCAGCGCGACAAGCCGAGATAGTTTCATCGTCGATCCTCCTCGCGTCACAACAGGGGGTAGTGGCCCACTGGCAAGAAGGGTAGCACGGCGTATACATAGCCAACAGTCAACGCGTCTAGCGAGGATTAGTGATTGTGAGTGAATCTGGACACGCCGCGCCGGTGACGGTAAGGGTCGTGGGGGTGGCGCGGGGTAACCCTGGACTGGCGGGGGCGGGTATCATCATCGCCGACGCCGGGGGCGGGCCGCCCACGCGGGTCGCGCGGTATCTCGGCAACGCCACGCAGCTGGAGGCCCAGTTGCAGGCGCTGGAACTCGCGCTGCGCTACGCGCGCCCCTACGCCCCCGCGCCGCTACGCCTCGAGCTGATCAACGAAACGGCGGTGCGCCAACTCAGCGGCGAACAGCAGCCGCGCCACCCCGCCGTGCTGCGCATGCTAGAGCCCATCGACAGGCTGCTGACGCCCTTCGGCCACGCCACGTTTACGTTGGGGCGGCAGGACGACCTGACCGAGGCGATGCAACTGGCCGACCTGGGCATCGACACACGCCTGCGCCCGCTGCCGATGTACGACCCCCCGATGCCGAGTGATGAGTAGCGAGTGGCGAGTGGCGAGTGACGAGTAGGGCGCCTCTTGATATGTTCCCCAAGTGGGCGCATTGTAGCGGATTGGCGTTCTGCCCCTACAACTCGCCACTCGCCACTCGTCACTCGTCACTCGCCACTTTTTTGACAAGTCACCGCTCGTTTGATAGCCTCTACTCTGATCCAAGTGAGCCGGGCGGCCGCGGGCGGGCTTCGGCCCGCACGAGGAAAGTCCGAGCTCCATAGAGCAGGGTGCTGGGTAACGCCCAGTCGGGGTGACCCGCAAGATAGTGCCACAGAAACATACCGCCGCCCTGTTAGTGTTTAGTGTTTAGTGCCGAGTGTTTAGTTGCTTAGGCGAACTAAACACTCGACACTAGACACTAAACACTTGTCAAAGGCGGTAAGGGTGAAATGGCGGGGTAAGAGCCCACCGGCGGCCGGGTGACCGGCCGGCCGCGGTAAACCTCACCTGGAGCAAGACCGAACAGGGGCCGCGTCGGCGTTGCCTGGCAGCGCCGGCGCAGGGGTTGCTCGCCTTGTCCCGGGTTGGTCGCTTGAGACGGCGGGTAACCGCCGGCCTAGATGGATGGCCGCCCCCCGGAGGAGCCCCATACTCCGGGGACAGAACTCGGCTTATAGGCTCGCTTGGATCACCATACGAGTGTTTAGTGTTGAGTGTCTAGTGTTTAGTCAATCTCAACAACTAGTCACTCAACACTAAACACTAGACACTCGCTGATTAAGGAGCCGCCGCAGGGCATCGAGGCACAGGGCGCGCATGCGGGCGGCGTCGAGTTCGGGGTTGCGCAGGGTCGCCTGCACGGCCAAGCCGTCGATCAGCGCGGCGGCCTGCGCCGCTATGACGGCCGGATCGACCGGCGCGAACTCGCCGGCCGCGATACCGTCGGCGATAGTGCGCGTCAGGAAGCGCGTCCAACGCCGGTGCTGTTGTGCGCTCACCGCACGGAGCCGCTCGTTGCGCGTGGCCTCACCCCAAAAGGTCAGCCACAGCCGCCACTCGTCACGCACCTCGTCGTTCGCCGGCAGGCTGGCCTCGACCAGCCGCTCCAATCGCTCCCAGGCGGTGCTCGCGCCGGTGAGCGCCGCGCGCAGGGCTAGTCCGGTATCTTGCACCTTGTCGAGCAAGGCGGCTTCCAGCACGCTGTCCTTGTCGCCGAAGTAGTGCACGACCGTCCCGGTGCTCACGCCGGCGTCCGCCGCGACATCGCGCACCGTCACCCGCTCATACCCCAGCGCGACGATGCAGCGGCGCGCCGCGCGCAGGATCTGCGCCCGTCGCGCGGCCTCGTGTATCCCTGCCTTCGGCGGCATGCCATCCCCCCCCTCCGCACACGGTATACCACGCGCATGATAACCGCGTCGAACTCCTCGCCGGGCAGGCCTACACCAATCGACGGGCTTTTCTCCCGACGGCCGGATGACGGAGGGCCGCTGCAGGGTCACGATGAGGGTAAACGCGGTGGACGTCAACGACAGGAAACAGTACACGTTCCGTAACATCAGGCCCAGATGGTCGCGATGACGGCGGCGAGGCTGGCGCCTTGGACCCGTCCGGCGGCCGCGGCGGGTCCGCGGCGGTCCGGGTCGTAGGGGTTGGGGCCGATCGCCGCGACGCTTTGCGCGTCCGGTGCGATCAGGAGGACCGCGGCGTGCGCGCTCATCGCCGCGCCATCCTCCGCAGCCCCAGGGATCGCCCCGTACCCCGCGGGCATCGGGGCGATGACCACGACTCGTTCGTAGTCGTCGGCAAGGCGCGCGTTCGTCGTAGACACCATCCCGCCATCGACCCACGCTCGGCCGTCGATCCGCGCGAGCGGCCAGACACCCGGAACGGCGCCGCTCGCGGAGACCGCGTCGACGAGCGAGACGCCCGACGCTCGGTCGAAGACGTGCAATGCTCCGGTGTCGGCGTCGATGGCGGTGACCCGCAGCGCGGCGGGCCAGTCCGTGGTGACGAGGCGGCCCTCTACTACCGCGCGACGGCGCGCGATCGGTATGGGCTCGGGGTTGGATTTACCGATCTTCCCGAAGGCGGCGCCGACCTTCCGCGGGTCGCTCCCGCCCGTGGCGAACGCGTCGTACCACGCGGCGGTGGTCTCGTCGGACGCCACGACCGGAACCTCCGTGTCGTTCGGCGCGGACTGGGCGGCGAACATCCGCCCCATGTCGTGACCGCTCGCGACGGCCGCCCCGACGAAGGCGCCGGCCGACGTGCCGATGATGGCGTCGGCGTTCCCGAGGTCCAATCCGGCGTCGCGCAACCCGGTCAGCACGCCAACCTCCCAGGCGATCCCGGTCACCCCGCCGCCCCCCAACACGAGGGCGCGTGAGTGAACGCTGTGTGATGCGGCTGTCATATGATACTCCTCCTGAGTCGAAGAGGCGGGTCGTCGACCGTACGCCCGCGGCGGACCGCCTTGAGCGCGTCACTGATCGCGACAACCCGACTGTTCGCTCCGGCGACGGCCGGTTCACCCGTAACGACCTGACGGACCACGCTCCCAGGCGCCTGAACATCAAGATGGGGACCGTGAAAGGACCTCCCGCAGCGATGCGCCACCCGTCCGACCATGGGGGCGACTACAGCTATTCGACATCATCGCCGTGTCCCTCGTGCGCGAGGTCGTGTACGTCGAAGCCGGGGCCGTTCCCGGTCACGGGCGAGGTGTTTGACGTTGCCCGCGGACGCCGAGTATTGCTACCGTAATCGCGACGAGCGCGTATGAGAGCGCACTGGCCACGCTCATCGGGGTCTGCGTTCCGGAGAACTTGCTACTGGTGGAAACCACGACTTGCTATGGATCTTCTTGGCTCCACGTCCGCTGGCGGGTGTGCAATGCCGACCGGCGCGTCGTGGGGTCAGCCGGTGACCTGGAGTTGGCCCAGCAGGTCGAGGACATCGGCGCTTAACCAGTACTCCGCGATCTTGCCATCCTCGATGCGCAAGAAGTCGGCGCCGGCGAACGCGATCGACGTTCCCGGCCGCGCCTTCGCGCCTGGGAACCCCCCGACGTAGCTCCCTCGCGCGAGCCAGCGCCCCGCGATCATGTCCCCCTGGTACAGGGGGGCGACCTGGACGGTGAAGCTGAGCGACGTAATCATGGCGTGCAGCCCCCCGATCCACCGCGCCATCCCGGCCGGGCTGGCGAGCGACGCCACGTCCCCTCCACCGAGCGGCGTCATGTGGAGCTTGAGATCGGCGGCGATGATGCGGTCGGCGCGGCCGAGGTCCCCGTTCCACAGCGCGATCCAGTCCGCCCAGATCGCGGACAGGTCGTCGCGTGATGTCGTGCTCATTGATCCCTCCTCGCGCTCGTGGCGCAAATGATACGTTGTGTCTGTGTTGTGTCTGTGTCGGCCGGACGTGGGGCCTGGCGCGGATTGTCGCGCGCCCACCGGCCCAAGGGCGCGCCCGTGATCTAGTCGAGGATGTTTTCTATGCCGAGCGCCGGGCGGTCCATTTGGCATTGAGACGCGCCGGTCTCCGCCAGCGCCTGAGTCGCTCAGGCCAGGCTGGGGACCAGCACGACCTTGCCCGAGACCGTGCCGGACTCAGCCAGACGCAGCCCCTCGGCCGCCCGCTCCAGCGGCAGCTGGCGGGCGACTCGCGCCTGGATGCGCCCCTGGGCGAGCAGGGCGAACACCTCCGCCAGCGCCGCGTGCATCTCCCGGCGGAACGCGCGCGGCCGTGTCCTCTTGCCGCCCCACAGGTCGTAGAAGTGCGCGTGGCGGCCGTTCGGCAGCGCGTTCCACAGGTAGATCTGGGCCAGGAGGGGGATGAACGCCGCCATCATCGAGCCCTGGCCGTCGAGTTTGGACGCCATGCCGTAGGACACCAACGTGCCGCCGCGCGCGAGCATCCCCCACGAGTCGCGCAGGCCCCGGCCGCCGACGTTATCGAAGACCGCGTCGACCCCGCCGGGCGCGAGCGCGCGGACGCGGGCCGCGAGGTTGGCGACGTGGTAATCGAGCGGCTCGGCGCCGAGCGCTCGCACCGCGTCGTGCTTGGCGGGGGAGGCGGTCCCGATCACGCGCGCGCCGGCCAGGCGGGCTAGTTGCACCAGCAGGACGCCCACGCCACCCGACGCGCCGTGCACGAGGACGGTCTGCCCGGCGTGTACCCGCGCCAGGCCGTGCAGCATCTGCCAGGCGGTCACGCCGTTGACGACCGCCGTCTCCGCCGCGGCGGCGTCCAGCCCATCGGGCACAGGGACGAGATCCGCCGCGGGGAGCACAACGTGGCTGGCCCACCCGCCAATCTTGGTCACCGCCGCCACCCGTTGGCCGACCACGACCCCCGCGACCCCCGCGACGCCGGGGCCGAGCCCCTCCACGACGCCAACCAGGTCGTAGCCCGGCACGAAGGGGAACGCGGGCTGGCCTGGGTAGCGCCCGCGCCGCATCCCCTGCTCGGCGAACGAAACGCCCGTCGCCTCGACGCGGATCAGCGCCTCGCCCGCGCCCGGCGGCGGCAGCTCTCGCCGCCGCACCTGCAGCGTCTCCGGCGCGCCCACGCCCGGCAGCACGATCTCCGTCGCCATCATCTCCCCACCTCCATCAGTTATTGCCCATCTCTCATGTTAGACCATCTACCAAAGTCACTATACCCTGCCCTGCCGGCTTTGTCAAGGGGTATCACCGTAGATGTACTCCCTTGCTTATGTTATAGTGTCTACATGGGCCGGCAATGCTCCCCTGTGGAGGGGGACGTGTAGGGAGGGAAAACGTGATGGATGGACAGCCGCTCAGCCGCCGCGCGCGGTACCGCGCGGAGGCCAAGGGGATCGCGCTGCGCCAACTCGCCGGGGGGGGCGGTGAGGCCGTGTCGCTCAACGCTATCGGTAAGGAGATGGGCGTCAGCGGCCCCGCGCTCTACCGCTACTTCGCCAGCCGCGACGCGCTGCTGACCGAACTCATTGTCGACGCGTACGGCGACCTCGCTACGGCCATGGAAGCTGCGGATGTCGCCGCGCGGCAGGGCGATGGGGCCGCGCCGCGCGCGCGTCTGCGCGCGTTCGCGGCGGCCTTCCGGGCATGGGCGCTGGCCCAGCCGCACCGCTACCTGCTCTTGTACGGTACCCCTGTGCCAGGCTACGTCGCGCCCGCGGGCACGGTCGCGCTCACGCGACGCATCCTGGCCCCCGTCCTGGCGGCGCTCGCGGCGCTCCCGTCGCCTGCGGCCACGGCTGGCCCGCGTCTGTCCGCACTGGACGCGCAGTTCGCGGCGTGGGCGCGGGAGACCGGCCAGCAGATCCCCGGCCCCGTACTGCGGCGCGGCGTGGTCTGGTGGACGCGCCTGCACGGCCTGCTCAGCCTGCAGATCGAAGGGCACTTCGCGTCGATGGGCTTCGACCCCGCGCTGCTCTACGACGCCGAGGTCGAGGCCCTGCTCGACGGCATGGGCGCGTCCGATCGGGCCACCTCTAACGGGGCGGATGCAGCCGAGCCTGCGTGAGCTAACGCCGGCGTCAGCAACCAATCTTTTGCAGACACTGGCATTAACCCGCACTACTTGATTATAAATCGAACGTTCGTTATATAATAAGGTGGTGGGCTGGAGTTGTAGGTGGTGGGCCTCATCCCTACAACGGCCCCGCGGCGACTCACGACCATCGACTCACGACCATCGACCATCGACCATCGACCATCGACCATCGACTCACGACCATCGACTCAAAAGGAGACCTTCATGACACGGACGACGACGTTGGGCTACCCCAGGATCGGGCGCGACCGCGAGCTCAAGCGCGCCTGTGAGTCCTACTGGAAGGGCGCGCTATCCGAGGAGCAGTTAGGCGCGACAGCGGCCGCGCTGCGGCAGGCCCACTGGGAGGCGCAACGCGCGGCCGCCGTCGCGCTCATCCCCGTCAACGATTTCTCGCTCTACGACCATGTGCTCGACGCCGTGGCCCTCGTCGGGGCCGTGCCCCCGCGCTATCACTGGGACGGCCGGGACGGCGCGACGGTCGATCTCGATACCTACTTCGCCATGGCGCGCGGCGCGCAGCGCGACGGGCTCGACGTGACGGCGATGGAGATGACCAAGTGGTTCGATACCAACTACCACTACATCGTGCCCGAGTGGCACAGCGGACAGCGCTTCCGCCTCGCCTCGACCAAGCCGTTTGACGAGCTCGCCCAGGCTCGGGCGCTGGGTGTCGCGGCCAAACCCGTGCTGGTCGGCCCGTTCAGCCTGGCGCTGCTCGGTAAAGCCCAGGATGAGGGGTTGGACCCCCTGGGCGAGACGCTCGACGGTATCGTCGTGGTCTACGGCGAGGCTATCGCGCGGCTGGCCGCCGGCGGCGCGGAGTGGATACAACTCGACGAGCCCTGCCTGGTGCAGGACCGCACGCCGGAGGAGTTGGCGGCGCTGCGCCGCGCCTATACGGCGCTCGCCGCGCGCAAGGGCGCCGCCAAGCTGCTGGTCGCGACCTACTTCGGTCACGTCGGCGAGAGCTACGACACGCTGGCGGCGCTGCCGGTCGACGGGATCGCGCTCGACCTCGTGCGCGGCCCCCACAATCTCGACCTCCTGCGCCGCCACGGCCTGCCGGCCGATAAGACCCTCGTGGCCGGTGTCGTGGACGGGCGCAACGTCTGGCGCGCCAACCTGGAGACCGCCCTCGACATACTAGAGGATCTCACGGCGATCGTACCGCGCGAGCGCCTCATCGTAAGTACGTCGTGCTCGCTGCTGCACGTCCCCTACGACGCCGCGCGGGAAGAAAGTATCGAGCCGGAGGTGCGTGGCTGGCTGGCTTTCGCCGTGCAGAAGCTCGCCGAGGTCGCGACGCTGGGACGCGGGCTCGCCGAGGGCCGCGCATCGGTAGCTGACGCCTTGCGCGCGAGTGTGGCCGTAGCGGAGCGGCGCGCGGCCTCGCCGCGCGTCCACGATGTCACAGTACAAGAACGCATGGCCGAAGAGGGCGCGGCCCCGCGTCTACCCTACGCCGAGCGCCGCCCCTTGCAGCGCGCGCGGCTGGGCTTACCGCCGCTGCCGACGACCACGATCGGCTCGTTCCCGCAGACGGCGGAGGCGCGCCGGACGCGCCGCCAATTCGAGGACGGCGAGCTCACCGCGCAGGAGTACGACCGCTTCATCGAGCGGGAGATCGCGCGCACGATCCGGCGCCAGGAGGATCTGGGGCTGGACGTGCTGGTACACGGCGAGGCCGAGCGCAACGACATGGTGCAATACTTCGGCGAGCAACTCTCCGGCTTCGCCTTCACCCGTTACGGTTGGGTGCAGAGCTACGGGTCGCGCTGCGTCCGTCCGCCCATCATCTACGGGGACGTGGCGCGGCCCGCGCCGATGACGCTGCGCTGGAGCGCCTACGCGCAGTCGCTCACCACTAGGCCGGTCAAGGGCATGCTGACGGGGCCGGTGACGATCCTCAACTGGTCGTTCGCGCGCGACGACCAGCCGCGCGCCGACACCTGCCGCCAGCTCGCCCTGGCGCTCAAAGATGAGGTGGCCGACCTGGACGCGGCGGGGCTGCGCGCGATCCAGATCGACGAGCCGGCCCTGCGCGAGGGGCTCCCGCCGCGCCGCGCCGACCGCGACCTCTACCTGGCCTGGGCCGTGGCCTGCTTCCGCGTGGCCGCCTCCGGCGCGGGGCCGGCCACGCAGGTGCACACGCACATGTGCTACAGCGCCTTCGACGACATCATCGACGCCATCTCGGCGCTCGACGCCGACGTGCTCTCCATCGAGAACTCACGCTCGGGCGGCGAGTTGCTCGATGTCTTCCGGCAGACCGGCTACGACAAGGAGGTCGGCCCCGGCGTCTACGACATCCACTCTCCCCGCGTGCCCAGTGAGGACGAACTGGTGGCGATGCTCCGGGCGACGCTAGAGGCGCTGCCGCCCGGCCAGGTCTGGGTTAACCCCGACTGCGGCCTCAAAACGCGGACGTGGGACGAGGTGACGCCGGCGCTGACGCGCATGGTCGCCGCGGCGCGACAGTTGCGCGGCGCCTACTAGTCGAAACTCCGTTTCGTCGGTGGGGCATGGTGAGGCCGACTTTATGGGCAAAGCCAGGGTACGCCATTGAAAATCGCTAGGGGCGCGCGGGCCGGAGCGCGCCGAATGCACGTCGTCACCGCGCGTACACGCGCTGTATCCATCGGTCGTGTGCCGCCCCGCGTCACGCCGTCGCAGGCGAGAGCCGCGACGGCAGCGCGCCCAGGTGCAGCGCCAGGTCCGTCGGCGCCGCGTAGAAGGGCGCGTGGCTGGTGTTCAGCGCGACCACCGTCTGACACGGCACAGCGGTGTACATCTGGCGCTGCAGGGCTGGGGTGATGCCCCGGTCTTGCAAGGTCTGGATGTACGCCCGGGGGATGCGGCCGAATCTCTCCTCGGTCGTCTGGAGGGGCGTGACCCAGGGAGCCAGGGCGTCGGGGATCAGGCGCGCCGTAACACGGGCGACAGCGTCGTCGGCGCAGTCCTGGCATAAGACCTCCTTGACGGCGGCGGCGCCGCCCTCAAAGGAGACGGAGCCGTGATCCCCCGCGAACGCGAGGTGGGGGGGAGTGAGCGCCGCGGTGTCCTGTTGCGCCAACTGGGACATCGACTCGCCGTTGCGCGGGAGGAACGCGCTCAGGTAGACCAGCGTCGCGATCTTGTCCGGCCGATACTCCGCGGCCTGGGTGATGGCGATGCCCCCCCGGCTGTGGCCCACCAGGATGACCGGCTCGGCCTGCGCGTCGAGCACCTGGCAGACTCGCTCGGCGTAGGACTGGAGGGTAACGTCCGCCAAGGGCGTCGCGTCCCCGCCGTACCCCGGCAGATCCGGCGTCAGCACGGTGTGTCCCTCCCGCTCCAACAGCGGCACGACGTTCTCCCAACACCAGCTACCGAACCATGCTCCGTGAATCAGCACGTACGTACTCATGACACCTTCTCTCTCTATTCCGCTAGTGGCCCTCGCCTGGGGCTGCCGATGGTAATCTATCCGGGTACAGCTCGTGACGCATAGGCCGTCGCGTCGGCCCGACCGCGCGAGCTGATCTTGCCGTAGATGTTGGTGATGCGCCATACCTCGCCACGATCGACTGGCACGGATGTCGCAGCGCTGTTTGGCAGGGTCGCCCCGCGGTCGTTCTCGGTCGGTCGTCACGGCCACGCACACGACCCTGACTGAGCACGTCAGTCACGCGTGCGCGCAGAGGCGACCAACTCGTCCAGAGCCGCGGGATAGTCTTCGCTGATCCGAGGTCCGACGATGGGTCCCTCCCGGTCGGCATTGTCGCCACTGATCTCGAGTTGCCGGGTGATGCGGGTTCCGCCGCCGCTCAACGGGCGCAGGGTGTGCCGCAGGAGCAGGACGAGGTCGTTGAAGTTCGTCTGTTCGGCTAAGACCTGGTTGGCGACGAGCTCGGTGATGGTTGATTGCAGGGTGCCCAGGCCCACCGGCGTCACCGCGATCGTGCCGTGCACCGCGAACGGGCCGGTCAGTTCGCGCCGGTCGCCACTGCGCAGCGGAACCGCTCCGGTCTGCAGGGCGCGCAGCGCCCCCCAGATGGCCGCGGGCGCCAGATCGGTGTCGAGGGTGTATGCGGTCTGCCACATGATCTTCTCCTATCAAGGTTGACGAAAGCGCTTGGCGTGGGAGGGTGAACGTACGCAGCGGCGGGAGGCTGCACAGCGGATTAAGCGGGCTTGCCCGATGCCGGGCTCAGGACCGGACGGACGAGGGCACGCCGGCGCCTGCGAAGGTAGCAATGGCGTCGAGGACCTGCCGCGGCGTCTCGACCTGAGGCAGGTGGCCCGTCCCGGTGAGGAGCTGAAACCGGGCCGTCGGTAGCGCAGCGGCATAGGCGCGCCCGTAGTCGACGTCGGCCACGCGGTCTGCCTCGCCCCAGAGCACCAAGACAGGCGCCGTGACGCCGGCAAGTCTGGCGGCCAGGGCCGGGTCGTTCATCGTCGGCCCCGCATAGACCGCCAGGCTCGCGCGGTTACCGGGCAGCGCGGCCTGTGCCGCCGGCGGCAGCGTGGACGGATCGATGCGGAATTTGTCGGGGTCGTGGAAGCTCAACGCAGACATCTGATCCAGGGTGAGCGAGAAAAAGTCGGCGACCGGATGGTCGGCGACCTCGATGCCGACGGCGTCGATGAGGATGACGTAGCTGACACGCGGTGCGTGCAGCAGGGCCACCTCGGCGGCGATCCACCCACCGATGGAGTTACCCACCACCGTGACGCCGGTGACGTCGAGTTCGTCGAGCAGTGCGCCATAGAGCGCGGCCAAGCCGCCGACACTGCTCAATCGCGCGGGTCGGACGGTACCGGCAAAGCCGGGGTGGGTTGGTGTGATCACGCGCGCGGCGTGGGCGCCGGCGAGCAGTTCGGCGAACCCAGCGACGGTCTGTGGCCCGCCGCCGCCGTGCAGCAGCAGGTACGGGCTGCCCGCGCCGCGGTCGTCGATCGTGACGTCGACCGGGCCGATGCCGGCGACGGTCAGGGTGTGCGTGGTAGTGCTCATGGCGTCTCCTTCAGGGTATGCGTGGATGATTCATATCAACTAGTTTATAACAATATGTTTAAATAAGCAAGATGATGAGGATCGGCCACGATGGGGGCGTATCGAGAACATTGCAGGATCGCAGGACGTCGGACTAGCCGTGAAGATGAGGATCAGCTAGGATGGGAGCGTGTCGAGAACATTGCAGGATGTCGGACTAGCCGTGAAGCGGCTACAGATGCGTCACCACCGCGCGCTCAACGTCGAATTGGCAGCGCTGGGGATCAGCCTCGTGCAGTGGGACGCCCTGCGCCACCTCGACCAAAATCCTGGCGCCTCGCTGCACGACCTGGCCCGGCTGACGTTCCAGAGCGATCAGTCCTTCGGCGCGCTCGCCGGTCGCATGATCGACCGCGGCCTCATCGAGCGGGTCCCCGGTCCTGGCCGCGCCGTGCGTCACCGCCTCACCGACAAAGGCCGCGCGCTGCGCCGCGCCGGCGATCAGATCGTCGAGCGCGTCCTCGCCGCCTCGTTCGCACCCCTCACACCG
>JAABUZ0100005626.1_pt1 | contig 16305 bp, 15 predicted proteins | sample 5562091 | NCBI WGS metagenome assembly JAABUZ01 (sample SAMN12813069, study PRJNA571459) | rock metagenome | isolation source: Antarctica rocks | place: Antarctica: Victoria Land, Linnaeus Terrace sud | collected 2015-12-21
CCGGGTCCGTGATCCCGCTCAGATCCAGATCGTCCAGCACACTCACGCTCCGTCACCCCCCCCTACTCAGTGGCCTCAGTATACCCGGCCCCCAGGTTTTTGATAAGATACATGCATCGCCACCATGAGCCACTCTCCGTTGTCACCGCTTCCCACATGACCGCCCCACACTGCTGGCACGGCGCGGTCGGCGGCGCGGCACCCAGCGCCCGGTGCATCCACGCGAGAGGCGGGTCCGGCGCGATCCAGTCATCCACGAGATCGCCCTCGTCATCGTCGGGGGAAAAGTGTTGTTCGGGAGCGTCACCGGCGTCACCGGCGTCACTGGACGCGTGAAATAGGTGACGCTCCCTGCCGACGAATGACGCTTCATGGTCCGATGGTGACGCTCCATGTGACGCCGGTGACGCTCCGTGTGACGCTTGTTCGCCCGTAGTGACGCCGGTGACGCCGTTTTCGCCCCCTTTTCCTCGCAAGAGGTGGATACTGCGTCGTTTTCCCGAACGCTCCCACGAGACCGCCACGCTGGCGGCCCGCAGACTGGGTGCGAGCATTTTCAGGTCGTTGGTTAGGACATGGCCTTTCTTCGGCCAGTCCCTGCCTTTGCTCGTCGCCTCGCCTACCTTCTCGGTCAACTCTTTCAAGAGGTCGGTCGCGGTGCCTGTCCACTCGTCCCGCCCATCCATGAACGCACACACGGCGACGCCCACGGGCGAGGCGTCGAGGGCCATGTCATTCGCGCTGGAGCGATTGGCGCTGTACGCATCGACAAACGTGCTGGGTTGCCAGCCAAACGCGCTCTCCGCCGCCGTGACCCACAGGGCGAAGTCGGCCATGCGCGGCTTGCGCGCGAGATGGACGCTATCCTTGTTCCTCTGCGCCATGACCACGGCATCGAGTAAGGCGCCCAGGATGCCAGCCCGCTTCTCCTCGAAATGTGCCCAGAACGAGCGTTCGTCCGTGCGTTGATCCTCGGGAATGGAGGGCTGCTCGACGATGATGAGGCGGTCGAGTAGGTCGGGCTTCGTCGCTACCTGGCCGATGCCCGTGAGCAGGGCGGGCCGCGTGACATCGAAGAGCGTCTCTTCGTCGTTGGCGTAATGTTCGCGGACGCCAAAGCCGCCACCCGTGGACACCCGGCAGAGGCTATCAGACAGCCATTCTCTGATGTCGCTCAGGTTGTCGAACGCGACGATCCAGCTATTGCTGGCAGCGATCATCAGGTCACGCACCTCACGCGGCTCCGAGCGTAGCGGCACGCTATGGGGGTCGATCAGGGACCGCAGGATGCGCGCGGTCGTCGTCTTGGCAGAGCCTTGCTCCCCTTGAATGTCGAGGGCGGGATAGGGGCCGTGTGGGTTAAAGGTCCCAATCAGCCAGCCAACCAGCAGCCGCCATCTCGTGTCGTCGGGTGCCGTGTCGGCCGTGCCCGCGTTGAGGAACGGCCGCAGATCGTCGATGCACGCGCCCCGCCTGGGCAGAGGCAGCGGCAACATCCCCCTGGCGCGACGGAACTTCACCGGCGCCGCATCCCCTCGGATGACACTCCAGCCGTCAGCGGTGACCTTGATGACCTGCCACGCCTCGTCACAGAGGTCGAGGTAGATAGTGTCCTCATGGGACGCCAGCCGCACATAGACGGCACACGCGGGGCCGTCGAAGATGGCGCGCCCCTGCAAGATCCCGAGTGCGTCCTGAATGGCCTGGGTTCGTGGGACCTGCCCCTTCGTTGTGTGGTACAGGCGCATCAGGGCCAGGCGCACCTCCTTGTTATTCAGCTTGTGGGTCTGCGCCTCTCCCTGCGCGCCTGGCAGCGTGACATACGGCATGCCGTCGGGATCATGGAAGGGCGACCATCCCGCATCCGTCGCGAGTCGGACGAGTATGGCGGCCTGTGTCTCGGCCGGCGCGGATTCTTCGGCCGAATCGGCGTCACCGGCGTCACCGGCGTCACTCTCGCCGTTGATGTGCTGTTCAATCTTGGCCGCCATGTCGCGCAACACCCTTGCGAATTGTTCCGCGCTGGCCTCGGGGATTTCGGCGTGGGCTACTTCCCCGTACTGTTTGCGCGCATCGGGGTTGTCGAGGTTGATCCGCGCGCGGTGCCCGTGATGCCCGTTCCACGCGCCGACGGTCGCCCAGATGCCGTTCTGATTACGCCCGAAGTGACTTGTCGTTAAAACAACAGCGCCGCCGTCGATCACAGGTTCTTCAATAACCAGGCGCGTCATCGTGCCACCTCGGCAAGGCGCCGGCCCAGTGGCCGGGCGAGTTCCGGCAAGCGGAGGCCAGCCGGACGCGCTAACGCAGTGAGATGGACGGTGCGGCACTCCTGGCCGTATCCCTGACGCGCGAGTGCACGCGCCGCGGCCTGGTAGTCGCCGTCGTGTTCCAGCAACGCATAGACAGCGAATTGGCTGTACGCCGTGAGCGGCGCGAACGGCGGCCCCTCGCTCGTAAAGACGTAAAACAGGCCGGAATCGGCATAATTGAGCGTGGCCGAGATGCCTAGGCCAGTCTTGCCGGGACGCTGCCAATACTCTTCATGGCCGCGCTCGCGCAGGAAGCGCCATCCGTGCGCGTGGAGCAGCGCCGCGAGGTCGCCACGCGCGTTGTAGTCGTCGCCGGGCCGCCCGCCCTCGTGGGCGCCGACGCGCGCGCTCATGGAGCGTGGCGGCGCGCTGTGCGGCGCGTCCATGGCCCAGGCGTGGTGTATCGCGATGTGCGTCGCGATGTCGTCCAGGCTGTAGCGGCGCGCGGGGTCACACCACTCTAGCGTCACCGCGCGCGGGGGATCGTACTTGTGATTGAGCGTCCCCGGCTGGCGCAGAATCCGCGCGACATCGTGAACCGCGTCAGGCGCACGGTCGGGGCCGCACAGCGCCCGCGCGAACGCGGCATTGACCCGCTCAAACGCGGCGCGGCGTGCGGGGTCGCGCACGTCGGCGGGCTCCGACAGCGCGAGGTATATGTGGAAGCCGCCCCAAGTGTTGACGCACGCGGTCAGCGAAAGCCCCAAGCGCCGCGCGGCCGCATGAGCAGTGGCACGGGGGTCGGCGTCGTCAGGCCAGAGCTTGAAGTCAGTGTCGGCCCAGAGCGCGCCGGCGCGTGTGCAGTGGTCTGCTGTGCCGCCCTGGCCGTCGCGCAGCGTGACACCAAAGTACATATTTGCCTGCGGCGCCTGGCTCTCGCCAGCGTGCGCGAGACTGAGCGATGACTTGTGCCAGGCGCGCTTCATCGTGCCGTCAGAGTACAGCGCGCGTGATTCGCTCACTTCGCCTGGCTCATATGCTGGATGGATCGTATCGAGCAGCAACCGTGCGCCGCTATCCGCTATACTGGGGTGGGGCATACAAACCTCCGTGGTGGGGGGTGGTGGTGGCTGGGGCGGTGGCTGGTGGGGCGCCGCCCCTTTTTTGTTGTGCCGCGCTACAGCCACGCTTTTGTGCCGAATGTGGCGTGCCTCGTTCCGTGCAGCAGTGGTTCATGGGCGCGGTTATCCCGGCCCTATGATTCCCTGCCTCTCCACACGTTCGAGGGCGCGTTGTACGGTCCGACTCAGGCGATCAAGGGCGCCAGCAGTCATAGGATCGAGCGTGGGCGGTGTGCGCGTTTCACGAGGGTGTCGCGCCGTCGAAGCAGCGTACTGCCTACTCATGACGCGACCCTTTGGATTTGGTCTGCGTTATTCAAGACGCGCTCAATCGCCGCGCAGCGGTCAGGGGGTATGGGACAGCGCAGCGTCTCGTACTTTGCGACAGATGCTTCCGTCAGCCCGGCAGCCAGCGCTAAAGCATTCTGAGAAAGCCCTAGAGCCCGCCGACGGCGGGCTAAGGTCCCTGCGAGGTCAGGGTCGATGGGGTACAGTCGCGTGGGCATCGCCTACTCCTTTTTGGGGCGTATCGTGGGGCACATATAAGTCCCCTCTACGCTCACTATAGGCGGTGCTGATGCTGCTTCTTAAGGTAGCAATTACTCTTTATTAATTGACTGGGGCCAATTAATGCACTACGTCAATTAGTTGACCCCAGTTGACACCGTATGTTGATTAACTGGCCTCAGCCAATGATGGATGCTCTCCCGATGCGGGCGGGATTATGGTGATTTGTAGGTAATGGCTGTTGTTCGGCGTAACCAAACGTAGGGAAGTTTGGCTTTCTAGAGTTGTACAAGTTAACAACATTTCTAGTGAACCATATTCCCCATCGGGACGTGGCGTTAACCAGTGACGCGCATCCCTTAAGCGTTGTTCTATCGCGCTCACTGACGGGACTTGTGACCATCCTTTGACACTGATATCCCCCCGTGTCACTGCGTCAATAAACTTATAGGTGGGTTGCTGCTGGATGCAGTGGTACAAGTACCACTGACAATACAGGTCAACATGTTCCGCGTATTGTTTCTTGTTACCGGCTTTTTTGTTCATCGTCGCTTGCGACACGCGACCCTTGATATTCGCTTCCTTCCAAGCACGCCGTGCGGACGCGAGGTATTCTGGAAGGGTAGCGCCTCGATAAAACCGATGAGTTGCTTCGATATAAGGGCCACCCACACCTAGGTTGTCGGTCCTGTCAATATCATCAAAGAGATGAGTTTCGCCCCTTGACTCGTTTCCCGTGTCTTTCGTCTGCGTTGACAGCCTAACAGAAACATCCACACGCGCCTTCTGTGGTCTCTGTTCAAGGTCGGTTACGGACGCTACAATATCAGCCCATGTCCAATTGTGCATCACGGCATGGGTGAGCAGCCGCTGTACAATGTTGATTGGCATACCGGGTGCAACGGTCCACATAGGCGCATAATGATTGCAAAGCCAATAGGCTGCGATGTCTGCCAAGAACTGCGACTTGTTCTCTCCCGCCCCCTGTAGCGAATCCACTGGGGGATGACAGACGAAATTGCGGGCTTTTGCGAGATCGTCCGGCAATTGGGGGTGTTTTCCAAGTGCGGTAAAGTACTTGATGAGTTGTGACTGATGGACAGCAGCAACGCGACGGCGTACCTGCTTGCGACCTCTTATAGTCCCCTCTTGCGCAGTCATCCAACGCGCGTGTGCTACAGTGCTCTTGGGCATCGCTCGTTACCTCCGTGCGGTGACTAGAGAGTGCTGGCCCGGTTAAGGGCGGGCCAGCACTCTTGCTGCTTCTTCGTACCAGTGAATGCTACCGCGCCGTACCGCCTGGGGCAAAGGGCTTGTACATAAATTGTGGATAACTTGGGGCGAGATTTGACGTGAAAGACGCGCCCTGGTATCTGCAATACGATTATTGTGCAGCGCGTTGATGTGCGCCTCGTCTATCTGCGCCAACTCGTACGCATGAAGCGCTTTTTCTTTGATTTGACACCCACGCCTGTGCTACCATATCGTCATTCCCCTCGGCCTCGCAGTCCTCGCGCCCCGGCTACCTCTCGCGCCCGGCGCCCCTCTGTAATAATCAGAGTTGGAGAGGATGAGCATGACGACGGACACACGGACCGTGCGCGCCCTTGGCGACGTACTTGCCGACCACCCCGACCACCCCGATACGCTCCTTCCCTGGGTCGCGGCCCACGAACTGATATGCCGTCTCCTCGCCGAGCGCGATGAAGGGTGGCAACCCGAGCACGTCGACGAGGCGGCCGGCTTGCACTGGCGCCTGCGCCTCATGTACGGCGAGCTTGGCGGATATCCCTTTGATGACGCTGCTGGCGTCCGGTACTACCATGGCTACGATCTGTGCCAGGCCGCGCGCCGGTTGGGCCAGCACTGCTCGGCCTATCCCACGGCATAGACGACACATACGGCTCACTTCGTCTAGCTCTTTTTCATGATCTCGCCCGCTGTCGCGGCGTCTCTATTCGCCGAAGGAGCGCACCGTTCGGGGGCGCTGCCAGGTCAGGCGCGTCGCGCGGGGTTGATGATCGCGGCGCTGCTGGGCCCTGCCCTGCTCGTCTTCCTACCCGGCGTCCCGACGATTATGGGCCTGTTCGGAGGCGAGTATGCGCGACATGGACCGGCCCTGCTGGTGCTACTCGTCCTCTCGGCCGTGCCCGACGCGGTCACGAACGTCTACGTGAGCGTGCTCCGCGTGCGGGGGCAAGTGTGGCACGCCGCGGGGCTGAACGTGGGTATGGCTGTCGTCGCGCTGGCGCTGGCTTGGGTCGCGCTTCCGCTCCTGGGCATCGCCGGAGCGGGCCTGGCCTGGCTCATCGCCCAGGTCTTTGGCGGTGTCTTTGTGGCCGTGCACGCCAGCCAGACCTGCCAGGGTAGCTGGGGCGCCTACATAGCCTACATAAAGGGACAGATGTGGCCGTCCAGGATAATGGCGGCGAGAGGACGGAGCGTCGATGCGTAAGCCACACGTCGTGTATTGGCAGAACATTCCCTCACCGCATACGATCGCGCGGTTCAACGCCCTCACGGCGCGTGGCGCCATCGCCTTTGAAGCATGGTTCAACACGGAGCGGGAACCGGACCGCGGTTGGGATATCGACGCGCGCGCGTGGGCTTTTCGCGCGCGCTTCATCCCGGAGCGTTCCTATCTCGGACAGCGGTGGCGCGTGCCTTTGCCCGAGTTGCGCGCCGCGCGGCCGGACCTAGTGGTGTCCCTGTACGACCGAGCGCCGTTCGCGCTCGGCATCCTGGGCGCCCGTGCCGCCGCCTCGCGCACGGCTCTGCGCGCGTTGCCCAACTATGACGCGTGGAGCGAACGCGCCTGGTGGAAGGAAGCTGGTAAACACGTCCTGTTCCGCGCGGTGGACGGCGCCAAGTCGCCGGGACCCGACGGCGCCCGCCTGGCCGATCGCTACGGCCTACCCGCCGCGCGCGTGCATGGGGTGACACAATCGATCGACGTCGACCACTTCGCCGCCGCGCGCGCGGTTGGTCCAGCGGAGCGCGCGCGCCGACGCGCCGATCTGGGCCTGCACGGCTGCGTTTTCCTGTACGTTGGCCGGTTATGGTCGGGCAAAGGCCTGGATTACCTACTCGACGCGTACCGGCTCGTTCGGGCGCGCTGTCGTGATGTTTCGCTGTTGATCGTGGGCGACGGCGTGGACGAGTCGCGCTACCAGACAATAGCGCGTGAGCTCCCCGATGTCGCGTTCACGGGCTTCGTACAGCCACGCGATTTGCCAAGGTATTATGCCCTCGCCGACGCGCTGGTCTTTCCCACGCTCGGCGATCCCCACGGTCTCGTCGTGGAGGAGGCCATGGCGGCGGGGCTGCCGGTCATCTGCACCGAGGCGGCAGGCGACATTCGGCGCCGGCTCCCCGATGGGCGGGCGGGCTATATTGTGCCGCCGGCTGACGCGCGGGCGTTCGCGGCGCGTATGGTCACGTTGGCGCTCGATCCGTGCCGGCGAGAGTCTTTCGGCCGGGAAGCGCGGCGACTCGTCGCGGACCGGACACATGAGCGGTGGGCCGGCGACTTTGAACGTTTCGTCGAGGCGGTGTTGGCGACGCCGCCACGCCGTACGCCCGCCGCGCTCCTCGCGTCCGCCCTTGGCCGGGGGCTGCTGGCGGTGGGGCCGCGCGGCGAATCGGCGCCCTACGTTGACACAGCCGACGGTTGTAGCCCTTCCGAGCAAGGGTGGGCCGCGCGATGATGCGGTCCGACGACGAGTGTGCGCCGGCCGAGGCGCCAAGCGGCGCGCGCGTTGACCCGGCCGCTCTCGGTTCCGCCGCGCCTGCGGGAAGGACGTTAAGGGGTGTTCCGCGCGGTCCCCATTCAGCGTATCATAACGCGCGGACACGCCTGACGGGACACAACGCGGTGCTGCTGTGCCGCTATGCCCTGCTGCGGCTGCGGCGCCGCAATCTGCGCACGGGCTACGTCCATGTGGGTCGTGGAGCGGACATCGTCATCGGGCCACGGGCGCGGGTCCACTTCGGGCGCGAGGTGCGCTTCATGCGCGATTTCACCGGCCACTTCATGGGGCGCGTCACCCTGGGTGACGGCGTCTTCTTCAACCGGGTTATCTGCCCGCCCGTCCGTGTGTCAGGTTTCCCACCATGGGGACGGCTTGTGACATTATCTGGCCAAATACCTTCCTGTCAGGTTTTATGGCAATCGCGGCCCGTACCCTCCAGTAGTCTTGATGACTAATGTGAATGTATATCGAAATATCGAAATATCGAAACGTCGAAAGCCGCTCTCATCGTAGATGGTAGTGTTAGGCCAGTCGGGGGCCCCCAGGTAACATCGCATATGAAGCGCATCTGGCACCCGAAGTAAACCCGCGTGCGTCGATCACGCCCGTGAAGCGCGACTCACGTCGGCCAGTGGGTTGCCGTGCTGGTTACTGGTGGGCTAGGGTGCCTGGGTCAGGCGTTTGCGCGCGCCATAGACGCGGATGTCTCGCACTCACCTCGTCGGAGTGCAGGGTGGACCTCGCGCGGCAGCCCGGCGTAGACGAGGGCATCGCGGGCGGCGGGATGGAGCAGAGCCCGCTCCTGAGGGACGGCACCGATGTCATCGTGTCCACGACGATCCATCCCGGAGCGGTTGCGTATCCGCTGCGGGACCGCGCCGCTGGGGACGTTGGTGTTGAACGGGGTGACCACGGCCCTGTTGCCCGTCATCTTGTCGGCCCTTCAGGTCAGCATCAGTGTGCCACCGCCGCGCAACATCCTGTTGGCGTGCGTGACCGTCTGTTGAGGGCTGAGGGGCCGTCCTTGTGATGATCCGAAAGTCGTCACCGCATGTTACAGCATGCGGGCGCTTGACGTGCTGCCACGCGGTCAATGATGGCCGGGACCAGGGTGACGCTGCCTGATGTGGCAGCAGTGCTCGCGCGGAACGCCGTGCCGCTTTGGGGTACCTCGCGCGCCTCGCTGTGCGGCGTCTCAGTCCTGCGCCGGCCTACCATCCACTCATCCTGCCCCGCTCCGCGTCAGGAATTTATCGAACAGCGAATAAGTGCCGTCGTTGGCGGGGGCTGACTCGATGCAGCTATCGACGGCGACATGCCTGAGGGTGACCCTGGATTGCACTCAATGAGCCAAGACAGGCCGATCGCTAAACATACCCGCGCATCGCCAGTTGTAAGCCGTGCGCGGGCCTTCACATGGCAGGCAACGCGGTAGTCCACGCCCCCAAATTCCACAACATCTACAGGAGCTTGACTCTACAGTGGCCGATGTCTCAAGGGAGGCGTCATGACTGTGTGACGTCCCCACTGTTTTGCTTACCTACTCATAACCTTATCACCATGCAATGCGAAGGCGTGATCAAGCCGCGAGCCGGGTGGCACTTCGACGCACAAGGGCTCGCACCTCATCGCGCCCATCGCGTAGCAGGTCGTAAATCAGGTCGCCTGTGACACCCCCTTCGTTGAATAGATAGGCGAGGTGGACGTAGTACTTATAGGTCGTCCCGAGATCTTCATGCCCCATGAACAACTTCAGGAGATGTTCGAGTCTGATGTCGTGGTGGTCGATTTTGCCTAACCACCCGCGACGTTCGGCGAAGTACAGCACCGTGTACGTCGCCCAGGCGTGCCGGAGCATGTAGGGTGTGAAGCGTTCGCGCGGGTAGTCGGAATGGCGGGCGACTTTGGCGAAGTGCGTGATAAGCATTTTGTACGTCACCGGATCCCCGTCCCGCGACAGGAACAAGTGCTCGTTGGGGAAGTATCCGCGCTGTTCGCGGAACAGCTTGGCCCGCTTGGTGCGCTCCGGCATCCACTCGTCACACAGGTCAGCCCATACGTCGCCGGGGAAGGGGATGATGCGCCGCTTACCTCGTTTCGAGGTGAAGCGGAAGAGGATTGAGCGGAAATATTCGTTCTTGGGATCCCATAGGGCCGCTAACTCCTTGTCGGAATAGGGTCGGAATCCACAGTTCGCGCCCTTCGACGGTCCTCGGAACGGGAGTTGACGCAAATCGATGGGTCGGAGCGCCGTGTGGCGCATAACCCGCGCCATGTGCTCGTAGACCACGTCGTCCTCGCGAAGCAGGCGACACGCGGTCGCGAAGGTGGCATTGTCGATCAACTTGTCCAATTCGTGATCGATCACGTTCTGGCGGTTGGTTGGAAGGGCGAACTCATTGCTATGCACAAAGTGGGAAATAGATCCCAGCAACGCCTCATGCCGCACCGTCACGATCTTGTACGTCTCGCTCAGATCGACGTAGTGGGGATAGCCGCGATCGCGCGCCCAGCGGTAAAAGGCAATCACGCGCTCCATCGTGTCGTTGATCGTCTGAGGCTCGACTGTCTCGTCGCGCAGGCCCACGCTATCCTGTAGATAGTCCCTGTATGCTAGGAGGATATCCTTGTCGACGCGCTGATAGAGTGTTGGATCGTTGGCGATGGCCTCCGTCGCGGCCTCGTCGTAGTATTCGTCGTAGAGCCAGTGGAGGAAGCGCGCGATCTGGCTAGAATATTTGCGGATGGTTTCCGTCGAACTGATGCTGGCGGCGATAGCCATCCCCCAGAGCGTTGGCGCCTCGATGACCTTGAAGTTTTCAGTAAAATAGATGGGCGTGCGCTTGCCCTTGTACGATGATAGATGCGCCAACCCACTTTCCATGTAATAGCGCAACTCGTTTCCCCTTTCTCCGAGTACGTCGATTCAATCCTGATCACGCAGCGTCGAATCCGCGAGTTCCTCGTCCAGCATTGCGGGGAGCCCGACGTGCCGCACCGCGCCTAAGGCCATCCCTTCGACCGCCGTTCGCGCCGCCGCCGCATCTCCCACAAGAACGACCTGCCGCTCGCCGCGTGTGATGGCCGTGTAGATCAGCCTATTGTCGAGGGCGCGGTTGTGTCCAGACACTGGCACGATCACCCGCTCGAATCGCAAGGCCTGGCTCCTATGTATTGTGATGGCATAACCAAGGGCGAGGCTTTCCATATCCTCCGGCGTGAGTCTCACATGCCTCCCGTCGATGTCGATGGTACAAGTGTCCGTCAGCACCTGTGGTTCGGCCGCGACCACTCGACCGAGCGACCCCTCACTGACCTGCAGAGCGAAGTCATTGCGCGTCCACACAACGGGATCGCCGACCCGGAATCCGGTCGCCATGAGTTGTCCAGCTTTCGTGCGATAACAGACCCGGTCATCGGCGGCGTGGTAACGCTCCTGCGCGAGACGGTTGAGCGCGTTGGCGCCGACGTCGGCCGCCGTCGATGGGCAAAGGATGTGTACATCCCTCTCATCAGCGCCGAGAGTTTCGTACGCGTCCAACGTTAGTCCGGTTAGGTGCGCGACATTGTCGGACGAGCAGGGCAGGATGCTGACACCATCCGCGTGACCCGCGAAATGAGGGAGGTCAATCCAGCAATGCGCATGGATCGCGGCGGCGACGGTACGGATATCGTTCTTCGTGTTCCGATGATGCGCCGTAGCCAAACGAATGATTGCGCCGTCGAGGCGCTCTATCGCCGTCAGCGCATGGAATACAAGCCCGGGTCCGATCGGTGCTATCTGGGCCGGATCACCCGCGAGGATGAGGCAGCCGCCCTTGGGGATGCGTCTCATCACGGCGTGCATCGTGGGCACGTCCATCACGCTCGCGTTATCGATGATGACGCAGTGTCTATCGCTCAACATTTCGCCATACGACCGGTTGATGAAGGATGCAACCGTGGCTACCTCGCACCCGGTCGCCCACCATTCGCGGTGAGCGGCGCGATCCGATGGCGCTAGGAGAATCGTGGCGATACCTTCACGCATCAGCACGTCGCGAGCGACGCTCAGAACAGTGGTCTTACCGGTCCCCGCGCCACCTGCCACGATTGCCAGTCGTTTGCTGACCACCTGTTCGATCGCAGTCATCTGGTCGGCGCTGGGTGCGTAGCCCACGGTCGCGTGGAATGCCTCGGCCGCGCGACCGACCTCGCGGCGATCGACGGGATGCGCGGGTGAGCGCGCCATCTGCGCGAACCGTTCGGCCAGTTCTCGTTCCATGAGATATAGGCCTGACGGATGGTACCCATCCGCCCGCGCGTAGCACACGCCGCGTACGACCGCTTCGGCCAGCGCCCGTTCGGACAATAAATGCATCAGTCGATTGTCGCTCGCCGCCCTCGGCGCGAACAACCCGACTAGTCGGGCCTTAAAGCGCTGCGGCTCCGCGAGCGTGTGCGTCCGCGCGACGCAGCGATAGAGGGACTCTTCGGCACCCCCGGCTAAGCGACGGGGGTCGTCGTCGGCGATGCCGAAGCGGGAGCGCGCGAGCGTGTCAACGGTGCGCCAATCGGCCTCGAAGGCCAGCAGGCGGTAGGGGTCTTCCGCCACCTTGTCCCGCGCGGCGTCGCCATAGGCAGCGAGCACTTTCCGCGCGATGCGGCGCGAGACCTTGAATTGGTCCAACCACCGCAGGGTTAACCCTTGTCCGTAGGTGCGCCATTGCCGCACCAGACGTGCGGCTGCGTCGGGCGAGAGGACGGAGCGGAGCGCGTCGACCTCGCCTGTGTCGAGTATTCCATGGAGCCTCTCGCCACATGTCTCCCACAGTCGGCGCGCGAGAATGGCCCCGACTCCCTCGAAAACGGGATTGTCGGCGAGGGCGGCGACGATGTTCTCGCCCAAGGGGCGGATCGGTTCGGCGAAGTCTGGGACCAGTTGCTCTTCTTCGCGTCGGTAGCCATTGATTTTGTAGACATAGGGCTCCGGCGTGCCCGTCACCATCCAGAACTCCCCCATGTCTACGTCGGCGATGACGTCGTAGCTCGCCTTGATGGTGAGATGCCGTCCGGCCTGCGGGCCGCGTCCCTCTGGGTCGACGATACGCCCGCGGAATATGCACCCACCCAACGCCCCGCGCGACCGTACCGTGATCACGCGGACGACCGCCGTCATGCGCCCCTCGATCATCGCACTACTCTCCCCGTTTCTTGCAGATGGCGCTCCCAGAGGTTATGCCGCGTCAGATCGTCCTCCAGGATGGCATTCCTCGCCCGAAGCGTGACAATCTCGGCATTCAATTGATTGACCCGAGCTTGCAGCGTCGCGATCGTCTTGGTTTGGATACTCGCTCTCCTGTCGTCTAGTTTCTCGACGGCGGCGTTTTTCGCCGGTGTGTCCAGGGGGATGAGCACTCCTTGCCGTCGTAATTCGTCCTCCAATTCGGCCAAGCGCCGTGTGACCGCCGGATTCTGGCGCACGACCGTCGGTGCGAATCCGCATTGCGTGGCAATCCTCGCCCGGTGGAGTTGGCCCTTCACGATGTAATCCGCCCAGTCGTCCGCCTTGCGGCGGGTGCCAATCCATGACTCGAATACCTCCACATTGCGCCGCCCTGCGTCCCTTCCACTGATTCCGCTCATCCTCGCGCTTGCTCCTCTCGCCGCCGCAGCAGGTCCCTGGGGAGTTGCCCCGTCGCCTGGAGTTGCTGCGCGGCTTCGGCATACTCGTCGACGATCCTTCGTACCGCATCTAACGCCGCCTCGCACACGGCAAGCCGATCCTTCAACGCGCCGACCTCGGCCTCCCATTCAGTGATCTCCTCGGTGACCACGGGGCGCGAGACGCGTTGCCCGGACTGCTCATGCCTCGTCATCGTCGTCCCCGACGACTTCGATGGCGTCGAAGCCCTCGTTCACACCAACGGGCTCGAATACATCGTGCAGGTCGTGGACGACACCTCCTCGCACCGCCAACCCCTCCGCCCGTCGTGCGCGGCTACCGTTCCGATCGAGGCACACAGCGCGGGGCGCGCGTACCCAGACGCAGACGACGCGGCACGGTGAGGCGGTGGACCGCGCGCTATGGGCGAGTTCGCGCCGTGTCTTAGCCGTGTGGTGCGGCGCGTCGAGATACAGGTGGAGGCCGGCCCTGTCGGGCTTGTGGTCCTTGATCCATGCCGACTTGCCAGCGCCTATGTTGCCCGACAGGATATAGATCACGGCTGGACGCGCGCGCGGGTCGGGATTGTGCGCGAATCGGGCCGCCGCCGCGAACGAATCGTCGTAAAGATTGGCGAGGTGCCCAACCGTCAACATGCCGCGCGTCGCAGTCGGGACAACATCGATCCGGCGCTTCTGCGTTTGTGCGTCCAGGAGGGCTTCGAGGGCTCCGCCTTCGGTGAGGATTCTCACTCGCGCCTTGAGTTGCTCGTTGTCCCGCCTCGTTTCCTCCAAATCTAGATGCAGTCGGGCGATCTTGCCCTGCTCCGATGGCAGGGTTTGCGCTTTTCCAAGAAGCATGTAGTGCTGCAACTCGCGCACTAAGGGGCCTAACACACATGCGTCGAAAGCCCGTTGGATATCGTCAGTTTTCTGCTCGCACGCACGCATGCGCCCCGCGAGGGCATCGAGCTCCCGCTGCCGGGCGGACCGGTGTTGCACCGCGACGCTCGTTAGCGCTTCCACCTCCGGAGCGTCGAATGCTGTGTGCTGCTTGATGGCACTGCCAAGGGCTTGCCAGTCTGGCCCATTCAGGCTCAGATACTGCCTGGGGATGCCAGCGACCTGCGCAACATCCACCTTCGATATGGCTTCATTGTCCACGGAACGATCGGCGCGAAGGCGCGTGTATGCCTGACGCGCCGCAGCAAAGACACGATCGTGGCGCCCATCTTGGCGCGGAGCTCGGAGGGATGGTGCGGCCTCAGCCATCGTCGCGTCCCTTGTCGCCAAGCGCCATTTCCGCATCCACCGCGTTGTCACTGGCGGCGAGGTCTGCCAACAGCGAGCGGCATTCGCGTATCCGCGATGACGACACGTCGATCTGTCGGTCACTGCATCCTTCCCGGGTGCGCAACCATTCATGGAAGGCAATCTCCTTATTTAGGTAGGGGATCGTCTCCTCGGTAAAGACTGCAAAAGGACAATGAATCGGATCGCAGCGCGAAACGTCGGGGGTTAGGCGGCGATGCCGCGGTGCGTTAGGGCGGTCACAGGGAGCGCGCTGGGTCATAGTTGGCGCCTTGGTGCAGATGACTGCCCAGGGTGTACGATGCAGGACGACCATGCCGTCGGCTGCCAGACCGTCGATATATTGCTCAAGAGTGTCCTGCCCGTTGTCGAGCAGGGAAGCTGGAGAAATATGCGCTGCGGCTAGAGATGCTTTGATGCGCTGGCCGGCCTTCCCCGCGATTTTGCCCTCGACGCAGCCTCCAACTATTTCACTGAGGAGATCTTTATAGTGCTGGATGAGAATGGAGCGTATATCGTCGGAAAGGTCGGGGATGCTCATGATGTAGCGGAGGGTCATCCGAAGAGATTTGTGGGAGAACAGGCGTCGGACTAGCTCGAGATGCTCGGGATCCTGGTAGATCACGAACATGGCCAGGGTTTTTCGGTATTGGTGGGAGTGGATATGTTCGGCGATACCAAGATGCGTGGCAAAATCGCGTATGGCAGAGGGTATAACGCCCTTGCCAGTTGGCTGTCCCCACGGTGTGCAGGCGAATCGGGTAAGTGTGACAAGGAGACGCCGCGTGCCACCATGCTTCCTGGCTGCGGCTCCAAGTTTGCTTAGCGCGTCTATCGCCTTGAACGTAATCTCTGGGATCGGCAACTTGGCTTCTTTGCCTTGCGATGCTACCGACGTTTTCCAGACGCGAACGCAGATCTTGTAATCCCCCTTTTTTGATGCATCCCAGGCGCATTCTTCCTCCAACATCACCAGCTCCAGCAGTCGCATGCCTGTCGTTGCCAGGATGATATTGATACAGGCGTTGCGGAGCCTATGGATGATACCGCTCAGGAAGATTATCAGGCTTCTCTTGTCGGCGTAGCCATTGGATCGCACAGTTAGCGCGAGATCGTCGTCAGTCCAAACCGGAGAGGGATGTGCGCGTAACAAGGCGATGGCCTTTTCCAAGAGGAAATCATCCGTGCCGACGAACTCGGCATCCGGGCTCGCTAGGAATGGGAGGAATGTGTTGTAGGCGAAAATGACATGTTCTGCGTAACGTTCCACCCATTCCATGGCGCCGGACATGAGTCGAGATAGTATGTCTATTGGGATGGGTTGGTAAGGGTTAGCGGGCGTGTACCATGCTTCACGCCATTGACGCCACAAATCCTCATTAATCGGGTCGAAGACAATTTGGAAGGCCGCGGGTAACAGCCCCGCGTTCGATAGCTCGTACCAGGCGCGCAGCACACGCCCGGCCATATACCTCTGAGGCAGAGAAATATCTCGCTCGACGGATACGATAATCTGTGCCGCAGTCAGCGCGTTAATTGTGCGGCGCGATCCGTCGTCATGCGTGACGTTGTAGAGGTCATGCTGTCTCAGCAGTATCCTCTCAAAAAGTCGGGGGGGCAGGTATACTGAGGCCACAGAGTCGGAGCCTGACGGAGCGTGCATATGCTGGATGAGGTGGATCTGAGTGGGATCGCGGACCCCGAGGCACGGCGCATGCT
>JAABUZ0100005629.1_pt1 | contig 16291 bp, 17 predicted proteins | sample 5562091 | NCBI WGS metagenome assembly JAABUZ01 (sample SAMN12813069, study PRJNA571459) | rock metagenome | isolation source: Antarctica rocks | place: Antarctica: Victoria Land, Linnaeus Terrace sud | collected 2015-12-21
GAGAGGCGGCAGACGGATGAACTGGCAGGGGAGGGTGGGAAGGGAGGCGCGTACCGCCCTCTGGTAACATTTTCAATTGAGGGAACCATCATCATTCGGTAACATTTTCAGTTGACTTGACACGGAGTAGATCAATTAAAATGGAACAAAGAAGTTGAGAGATATGCATATGCCAAAGTCGTCTGCTATTCAACCACAGCATGGAGTGCGTCCCCTGGGTAAGATAGAAGTTTTGCCAAACGCCATTCATAGCATCGCGGCACAAGTGATCTGCGAGTGTTACGGTGTTGTAGGCATCGCGTCGCCGCGCCTTCGCAATGGGCAGGCGATTCTCTTGACGGAAGAGCAGAGCAATCAAGGCGTACAGGTGCGACTCGTCAACGACCAGCTCACGATAGAGGTCTATGTCGTTCTGGAGTACGGACTACGCATATCCGAGATCGCGCACAACATCATGAGTGGCGTCAAATTCTCGACGGAAAGAATGTTGGGCGTTCCCGTAGCCCAGGTCAATGTCAACGTTCAGGGCCTACGGCAGGAAAAGAAATAACACAGGGAGCAATCATGCAGGAACAATCAGCACGCCCCACACTACGACAACGCCCTCGACGCATCAGCGTCTTTGACGGTCAGGACCTCAAAAAGGCCATCGTAGCGGGTGCCATGTGGTTAGAGGAACACTGTGACGCAATCAATGCCCTCAACGTTTTTCCCGTACCTGACGGTGATACCGGCTCAAATATGTCCGCAACTATGCAGGCGGCTGTGCGTGACATCAAAACTAGTACCGAATCGCTCGCGGGAGTTGTTGCCGCAAGAATCGCGCATGGAGCATTGCTTGGGGCGCGTGGTAACTCCGGTGTCATCCTCTCCCAAATTCTGCGCGGACTAGCTCAGGGGCTCGACAAGAAAACCACTTTTACCGCAACGGACCTGGCAAATGCGTTTCAAGAGGCATCACGACTGGCCTATCGAGCCGTTATCAAGCCCGTTGAGGGCACTATTCTCACAGTGGTGCGTGAAACAGCGGAAGCGACAAAACACAGTGCGGAACGTGGTGATGATCTTGTTGGCCTGATGCAGGAAGCTGTCATCGCGGCACGTCAATCTGTGGCCCGTACACCTGATCTACTCCCAACACTTAAACAGGCAGGCGTTGTGGACTCCGGTGGTCAAGGCTTTTGTACGATCTTAGAAGGTATCTGGCGGTATATTCGTGGCGAGGCGGGTGGTAGCATGGCAACAATTCCACTTCCTACCGCTCCCATACAAGCATCAGCCGAAGCTCCTGTGAAAAAGGGGCGCGTCACCGTTGAAGAGGAATTCGGCTACGAGGTCGTCTTCCTGCTCTCTGGCAAGAAACTCGATGTAGAAAGCATACGTCAAACCATTATCGACATGGGTGGAGTCTCAACCGTTGTCGCAGGCGACGAAAAATTGCTCAAAGTTCATACACATACAGCGACGCCAGGCAAAATACTTGATTATGGTGTGGGCCTCGGTAGTCTCATGGATATCAACATCGAAAATTTGCAAGAGCAGAGCCTCACCTATGCTGCCGCAAGCGAAGCTGAACACGCGGATGACGTCCAGGAGACCACGAAGACAGTACACACGGCAACCGTTGCCGTTGTCTCTGGCGCAGGCTTTGAAACCGTCTTTCGCGACCTGGGTGTCAATGCAATTGTTGCGGGTGGGCAGACCATGAATCCTAGCATCGAGGAACTGCTCGCCGCAGTCGAAGCGGCCCCTGCCGAGAAAGTGGTTATCCTGCCAAATAACGGAAATGTCATTCTCAGTGCCCAACAGGTTGTTAGTCTTACACACAAAGAGGTCTATGTTATTCCTAGTGACACGTTACCACAAGGTATTGCAGCCCTTTTGAGCTTCAATTATGATGCAGACTTTTCTACCAACTGCCAGGCAATGAGTGAGGCTGCCCAGCATATACAAACGGCGGAGATCACTACAGCTGTACGTACTGTGCAGATTGGTGGCGTACGCGTGCGTGAAGGCGACTATATTGGATTGATTAACGGTAATCTTACCGTTGCAGGCCAGCATATGGAGCGGGTCATCAGTGATACGCTGCATCGTATGAATATAGACCAGTACGAGATCGTTACTCTCTATTATGGTGAAGATATAATGGCGGACGAAGCGCAGGGAACAGCGCAGTGTATTAAGCAGCAGCATTCACATATTGAGATTGAAGTAGTCAACGGCGGACAACCGTACTATGCCTACATCATTTCTGCAGAATAAAACGCATCCATAAATGTTCTTGAAATAAATGTGTATTAGAGGAGACAGAGGTAATGGCTGTTCGCATTCTCACAGACAGCACAGCAGATATTCCACCAGCCTTGGCGGAATCGCTTGGGATTACGATTGTTCCACTCACAGTATTTTTCGGCGAAGAGGCGTACCTTGATGGTATAGAGTTAAATAGCACAGAATTTTTTCGCAAGCTTCAAACCAGCAAAGCCTTACCACGAACCTCCCAGCCTTCGCCAGGAGCATTTCAAGAGGCATTTATACGTCTTATTGACGAGGGTGCTGATAGTATCATTGCGGTCCTTCTAAGTTCTAAATTGAGTGGAACGTATCAATCAGCATGTACCGCACGTGACTCACTGCCAGAAGAATACAAAAAAGTTTCAATTGAGCTCATTGACTCAGAATGTGTCAGTGTAGGCATATTGTATGTTGTGATGCAAGCTGCAGCAGAAGCTAAACAAGGTCTTCCACTTGAAGTGATTAAAGCTCATGCCCTTGACCGCTTAAGGCGAACACATATCCTGTTTGCGCTGGACACGCTAGAATATCTCAGTCGCGGTGGACGCATTGGAGGAGCATCAGCATTAGTTGGAAACATTCTCAGTATCAAACCAATTCTCTCCTTCAAAAACGGGCAGATCGTCCCTATAGAACGCCCACGAACACGTAGCAAAGCCTATGCCCGTATTGCTCAACTCGTCGCGGAATTTGGTCCTCTTGAAAGTGCCACTATTGTTGAGTCGGATGAAGTCGTTGGTCAACAGATTGCTGAAGTTCTCAGAGGCGTTTATAAAGAAGAGATACCCCACTACAAAATTGGGGCTGTTATCGGAACATATAGTGGCTCTAATGTCACTGGTGTCGCCTTTGTTACCGAGTCTTAGATTGTTCTAATTCTTAAAAAACTTGATTTTCTTGCTTAGCCCATTGACTAACACCTAACTTCCACGTACAATAGTATTACAACAGGCTTTACTGAACGCACTTAGCGGCATATAGTCTGGGTGATTAGGAAGTAACAATCTATCAGTGTAAAACGTGTCTGTGGAGAAGGGTAAGCAAGCAAATACCTACCTCTTTTGTACTATGTACTCGTTGAAACATCTATTCATAACGGATAGTTAGAACACGAAGGAGAAACGACTGTGGGAATGTTACGTGTAATGTCACGACGTGGCGATGATCGCCTGAGTTGGGACGGGCAAAAGGTTCTAGCTGGCGATGTCGAAGCAACTGCCGCAGTTCGTGAAGCTGAGCGCATTTTCGCACAAGAGCGTGCTAAAGGCGCAACTGCGTTCCGCGTTGAGTCAGGCAAACCAGTAGAGCGTATCGAACAATTTGATGCAACTGCTGAACAGATTGTTATGGTTCCGCGAGTCGTTGGAGGATGAATTTGCTCACTCAGGTGCTTACAGCCCTGGGTTGGATCGTTATCGCTCTCGCCGTTTCGCCGATGCTATGGCTGATTTTTCAACCATACATCAAAGCCTGGTCCCGTGCTGAGCGCAAAGCAGTAGACCTTCTGCGCGACACATTGACACCCGAACAGTTTCGTCAGCTTCTCTGGCGCGGCTACCTGGAGGTACCAAGCCCGACGAAACCTCGACGCGTCTACCGTGTACCGCGAACTAAAGGCTATGTTCAGGTTATGGAAAACGGACGAGCGATTATGCGACTATGCTTACAGCCAGTTGAATGTCTGCCGGACGCCGATGTTGTGGTGTTACACAAACTTATGATTGAGGCGAATGAAGAAACATACCTTCAAAAGGCCAATAAGTACCTCAGCATTGACTGAAACATGATATTCTCTGCTTTCGTCTGTCTACCTCTCACTCCCAGGATTGTAGAAGGGGTTATGTAGGGCGTGATACATTCAAGCCCTTTTATACCCCTCTATTCATCTTCGTCGTCCTCGGCAATCTGCACAATCTCGCGATGTCCATTCTGCTTTATACATGCATGTGGCCCTCCATCAAGTGGTGTGCGACAAAGTGGACACACAGGTCGCCCGGATGTGACAACTTGAGCAATTGTGCTGGATAGATGTTGTGCCTGCCGATGCGTGAAAAGAAACGAAATCGCTTGCTCCTCATCCATAAAGACCTGAGGTTCATCTCGCTCCATCACGATCTGCAACGGAATAGCATTCAACAAGAACTGTGTTGAACGTTCGTCATAGTTGATCTTTATCTGCCCAACCTGAAATTCATAGGTTGGTTGCGTAGGAAAATCTGACGGCATTCCCGCTGCGATAGGACGGCTTCCAGACTGTGCTTCTGTACGCAACACCTGCCCCTCGGTCACCTGTGCTAAAAAGCGGTCAAGTGCGAGCGAAAGACTGTTTAGTTGCTCTTTCTCCATCCATATGAGTGCTGAATTGTGCTCTGCCTGAACAAAAATGCGGAAGCGACGTTGCCCCGGTTGCCCAACAGCCTCTGCACCGAGAACCTCTACAATACCGAAATCTCTACTCATGGTTTCTCTCCTCTCTATTTACTTTCTCTATAAGAACAAATTCTCTCCTCTATTCTATTCGCTATTTATTGTCATACACAAATGTAGGGGTCTAATGCTATTACACCTTTTTCGTCATCTTCATGTCGGTACAAGAGTGCAATAGCATTAGAAATCTACAGAGTTAATACCCTCTCGTTGTTTCATAACGGTTGCGTAACTTCTCACCATTACGAAAACGACGCAGGTTCTCAGCGAAGAGTTCGGTGAGACGTGTATCATACTTAACGCTCACACCTGAGATATGGGGTGTAAGTATCACGTTTGGCATTGTGTACAAGGGACTATCCGCTGGCAATGGCTCCTCTTCTGTTACATCGAGGCCAGCACCTGCAATCCAACCTTCTTTAAGTGCTTGAATTAATACTTGCTCATCAATGACGCGTCCGCGTGCAACGTTCACAAGATAGGTATGGGATTGCATGGCCCGTAGTTCGGCCTCGCCAATCAAGTGGTCTGTCTCCTGAGTTAAAGGCACAGAAACGACTACATAGTCACTTTTGCCCAGCATCTCATGGAGCTGTGTATTAGAATACAGTTGATCGACATCGGAATCGTGCCCACCTTCGGGCACGGTGCGCCGTGTTGCTAAGATACGCATACCAAAAGCGCGTCCCAATTGCGCGACGCGCCGACCAATGCTGCCTAGACCGATTATACCCAGTGTCTGACCCGCCAATTCGCGGCCTCCCAATTTGTACCAGTTCACACTGCGGGGCCATACATGACGGTCCTGAAGACGTACCATCTCAGGCCAAGTACGATTGAACATCAACATGCTTCCTAAGACATACTCGCCAATCGGTGTGGTGTTAATGCCAACCGCGGTTGTGACCACGATGCCGCTTTCCTCATTCAGTATCCCTGTAGGCAAAAGACTATCAACGCCCGCAGCCGAACATTGTAACCAGCGCAAACGTTTTGTCAGCGTGCGCCACGTATCTGGAACCCAATACGAACAAAGCACATCGGCTTCTTGTAACCTGGTCAGAAACTCATCGTTGTTCGTAAGACACAGAACCTCGGCGTCAGCAGCCTCGCGCAGTATCTCCAATGATGCAGGCGAGAACTGAAATGTGCTGATTACGTTCAAACTCTCAGTCATGAGGACTTGTTTCTCCTTTATATATAGGAGCTGATTATTTTGTCAAAAAGTATTATCGAGCTCCTGTCTTACAACAATTGTCAACAGGACACGATATATCAACTCCTACAGTTGTGTGTTATCTCTCAGTCTATCCGAATAGCCCACATATGGCAAGTCTCTTTTACGCAGCGTTCTCCATACATAAAAGCACGGTTGAGATACTCGTACAAATATCTCAACCGTGCTCGTGAGCAAAATGCTCAAGAAAGTTTATACAGCGACTTCAAAGACGCGGTTTGACCAGTTGGCGTATTGATCACCTGTGCCAGCGATATACTGTGTCGCGAACCAGATGCCGTTGCCAGAAGGATCAATCTCTCCGGCTGAGTAGTCACCCCAGCGTCCTACTCCACCAAACTTCGCAGTATCTGTGAAGCCATTGTCAGGAGCAGCCCCAGCAGCAGCCGTGAGAACTCCACTAAAGTACTTGGCGTGAGCAGAACGCACAACATATCCTGCACTCAAGTATGTGTTGGGACCGCCATACGTGAAGACGATAGCAGCGACACCATTAGCGGCCACATTGATATGTGGATACATAAGGTATTCACCTAGCTTACTGACGTAGCCTTGTGCGGAAACTTTTGTTGCACCATCTATAGTACCGCCTGAGATAGTGGGAGTGACATCAAACCAAGCAATACCATCAAGGGCGACACTTGAACCAGGAACGTTGACGGAGGTATTCAATGCGCCGTAAAGATGACCGTTGATGTATTCAACCTCTTGCATTGCATCGAAGTCAGCAGTCACAACACCAGTAGTAGGCATCTTCAAACCAGGATTGAAACCAGGAGGTGTTATAGCATTAGCAGGCATTGCGTAGGCTTCGCTGCTAATAACTGTTGATGTGAGTGTTGGAATGACACCCTTATTGATCTTGTTGCGGTTAGTCAAAGCCCACACACCAAGACGGTTGTCATAAGTGTTGTTAGGATCAAGCGAGTTCATAAAGTACTCTGCATTGGGGTTCGAGTACGTGATGGCAGGCTGTAAGTGGTAAGCAATCACTCCAGCAATGCTTAGATTGCCATAGTGGACAAAGTGAATGGCAGACAAGCTAACGAGATCAGCCTTGGAGATAGCATAAACTTGCGCACCATTGAAGGATGTGCCATTGGCTGTGAATTCGTTCGTACTTAGATAGACATTGTACTGATCAATGCCGAAGATGGGGTAGTCGGCTAAACAAGGGCAACCTGCGTTATTCACAGGATTTGTACCACCAGCATCGGTCGTATCTATTCTGTAAATAGTCCACGTAGTTGTCGGATTGCCGGAAGGGTTGACAGCCACATCAACATGTGACTCAGTGAAAAAGCCAGTTTTGGCGTCGATTGTATACTCCAAGATAGTAGCAAACCACGCATTAGTTGACTTATCATAGTAGGTACGTGGATCACTTAGATTTGTGGTTGGCGACTCGTTGAAGAGTGCGTAGGCCGGAAATGCTCCACGAACAATTTGCCCATTGGTCCTGTAAATAATACCCGTGACGTTGACAATGTTGAATACGTATCCATTACCAGTACCAAGACCTTCATCGGGTGGCTCAAGGTCAAAGCCAGCAGCAAGTTTGTTATCTTGTGCGCTCACACCGATGAAATTGTGGAGCAATGTACCAGTAGATGAGCCTGAGTTGGTCGCGCTTGGTCGGCTAGTGCTTGATCGGCTAACAGCACTGGCACTCACACCATTAACAGGACGTCCTCGAAAATTGATAATATGGCTCGTACCGGTTGCACGAGCCTGGCTTGTAGGAACGCTAGCAAGATTCACTGTTCCTGCAACAGCAGAATTGCCTAACTTACCAGAATACGAGTTGATACCAGCTGCGTGGGCAACGTGCCCTTTAGAAACTCCCTGTGAAACGGCAAAGCCGCTAACCAGGGCAACCAGGGCGACAAGGGAGAGAACAACGCTCCGCTTTGATCGCTTTGAGGAGAGACGCATAGGAATTGGCCTCACTTTCAAAAAAAGACGAAAGTCTAAAAACTCTTTCTAAAGTCTTAGGCGTAAGTGTCCCCCATAGACACGTTCAACAATAGAAAGAAGAGGAAAAGACCATATTTTCCCGACAAGAGAGAAATATGTATATGAAGTATACCTGATAGAAAGTTCTCTATGGAAGTAGCAGTTTCGCAACCGAAATAGAATTTTACAACCTAAAATTAACTCATTTATATACCTCTTTGAAGCAAATCTGCTTTTTTCACACAAAATTCACTAACAACGCAATTAGATATGTCATACATAGTTTCTTGAAAAATTGCTAAAGACTCGCTGAAACGGAAAGTTGCTTAATATCGACAGCAAGTCCCGCAACCATGAGATATACACGATCAGCATCCCGCGCTATCCGTTGGTTGATCCAGCCAAGAACATCGCGATAGGCCCGACTCAGTGAATGCATAGGCACGATGCCTAATCCAACCTCGTTTGTAACAATAATCAATGTCTTCCCACGTTCAAGTGTTTTTATTGTGGTAAGCAATGCTTCTATAGCTGCGAGAGCATCATCAGTGTAGGTGTTCTTAAGTTTCACGTCATCTTCTTCATTCATACTCCCATGATGCCTCATCCAGTTTGAGAGCCAAAGCGTCATACAGTCTAGCAAGAGGACATCAGCAATGTTGCTAGCCTCTTTTACTGCTGTTATAAGGTCGAGCGGCTCTTCTATGGTTGTCCACTCATGAGGGCGCGAGGCACGATGACGCGCGATACGGTCTCCCATATCCGCGTCTCCCGCTGTTGCCGTAGCGATAAACGCAACACGCTTGCCACTGGTTGACGCCAGTTGTTCAGCGAAGGAGCTTTTGCCACTCCGTGCGCCCCCCAATATGAGCACTAAATGTGGGACTTGTTCTTGAGCCATATCGTGCTTCTTTCTGCATTTGTAAAGATAACATTATCGCGTCCCTCGCAGGTAGGTATCAAGACACGATCCATTGAGCTTTAGAGAAAAGAACGTAGACAGACGAGCAATAGCAATGTAGTGACCTCGGTGATCTCTTCTATCGCTCCATAGCTATCGCCCGTGAGTCCGCCTATTAAGCGAGTCACCCAGAAGCCAAGCAAGAGTGCTATAAGTGTTGTCACAAACCACGTCAACATACCAACAAGCTGTCCCGTAACTACGGCTGTCAACAACGCCAGTACAGCCGCCAGTACAAGTCTTGGTAGCGTGACTGTTTGGCGAAAAGTTGCTCCCAAACCACCAGGACGAGCCGAGGGAAAGACGCGTAGTGCCAGCACCATCGCCCATCGTGCGCAAGGCAATACAATGAACAGTGCAAGTGAAAGAGCATGCGACTCAAGACTGGCGAACAGTGCGAATTTGAGTAGCAGGACACAGATACCGCTGAGCACACCGAAACTTCCAACACGACTATCACGCATAATTTCAAGGCGACGTTCTGGCGTTCGTCCACCCAGAAGACCGTCGCATGTGTCCATTAACCCATCAAGGTGCAATCCTCCCGTTAACAGTACCAGTGCCACTACCAGTACCGCTGCAAGTGCGAGGTGTGGCAATAAGAAACCAAAGAGGCGTTGTAAAAGATATAGCAAGAGTGCAAGCACTACACCTACAAACGGAAAATATGCGCTGCCTAATTTCAGGAGCGGCACTCCCTGCTCATCCACATTGCTCGTCTCGAACCGTTGTGGTGGTCCTGGCAGTGATAGCACAGAAAGAAAACGAGTTGCCGCCACCAGTTCTGTATACTGATCGAAGAACCACGCGAGCAGTTTATGAAACATAAGTTACAACAATTCGAGTTCGCGTTTGAACTCATACAAATATGTACGCAGAAATGCGGTACGTTGCTGTGCAAGGTTGCGGCCGATTTCAGTCAGCATGGTATCGCCCATTTTCAGCAATTTTGAGTAGAAGTGGTCGAGCATGTAGTGCTGATCGTCAAGTGTGTGTTGTTGCCCAAAGGGGTCTTGAGGATGATAAGATCGTGTTTCTGGTGTGCGGCGTACTGCGCCAGTGACAGCCCAGCGCAGAATACCAATTGCACCTAGTCCGTCCAGGCGGTCAGCATCACGCACAATACGCGCCTCTAGTGTCAGTGGCTCGATACCACGACTGAAACTGTGCGCGATGATTGCATGTAAAACAGCCTCTTGTTTTTCTACGGGCACATTATGAGCTTGCATCAGCGTTGTTGAGAAAGTTACCGAGAGGTCGGCGTGATGGCTTGTCTCGGTTCGCGGCGCTGTACGCCCTAAGTCATGAAGTAGGGCAGCCATACCGACGATAAAATTGTTCCCGTGCTCCTGCTCGGCTATGTGGAGTGCTAATGTATAGACTCTACTCACATGCTCCCAGCCATGCGCAAGATCGTCTATCCCTGTAAAACGCTGCTGTACTTCAGCATAGACAGCAGCTAATACCTGTGACTCATCAAATACTATTTTTCTCTGTTCCATAGAATAAACTATATGCTTCTTTCTTACTCTCACTTATACTGATTACGTGTGACGTTCCTCATTATACTATCGCAGCAAACAAAGTATATTTTGCTTGCTTGCTATACTACAAATGAAAAGTATTTCATACGCATTCTTGACGCCTTTGGAAGGAGTCAGTTTATCATGAAGGCATCACTACCATTGACATATACAACCTATACAACCCGACCCAATGTACCTTCTTTCGATATAGATATAGAGGAAAGCAGGGGTGGGACAGCTACGTTACGTACCAATGTTATTAATGTACTCCTTGTAGACGATCATGCGCTCATCCGTGAGGGGTTACGCCAACTCTTCACGTTAGAGGAAGACATACAGGTGGTTGGTGAGGCGGTTGACGGTATTGAGGCATTGCATGCAGTTCGACAACTTCGCCCCAACGTGGTCTTGATGGATGTGCATATTCCAGTCATCGACGGTATAGCGGTTACACGCCAGATCACGCATGATTTTCCTGAAATCGCAGTCATCATGCTTACCATGCATAGTGATCAGCAACGAATGTTACAGGCAATGAAAAGCGGAGCACGTGGTTACCTACTCAAGAGTACCTCTATCCGTGAGGTGGCACAAGCGATCAGAGTAGTCGAGGCCGGTGGGATGCTAGTTGAACCAACATTAACAGGAGCTATCGTTGGCGAGTTACGCCGTCTCTCCGAAAGTTCAAAAGGAGGACAGAGCATGCTTAACCAGCTGACAGAGAAAGAGCTTGAAATTGTGCGTTTTGTTGCAACCGGTATGAGTAATAAAGAGATTGCCGACAAACTCGCGTACTCTGAAAAAACCGTGAAAAACTATCTATCAGTCATTTTCCAAAAGCTGAATATCCGAGACCGCACACAGGCAGCAATTTTGGCATTGCGTCAAGGAGTGTTGCCAGAGGAACCCTTCTAATCCCTTGTTGCAAAATTGAGTGGAAATCTGACGGGACACGCCCTATGGACTTCAACGAACTCCATAGGGCGTGTCCTGTCAGGTGGATACTTCACCCTTCAGCGACCTTGCACCAGTCCTGTCCTGACTATCATCCTATATTTCTTTGCGGCTTCATTCGTACTATGATATACTTATGCCGCCACTACATACGGGAGAAATGTATAACGCGTATAAACCTATGTATAATTATAAGTCTTGAGAGGACAAATGGCGCATATTGAGCGGCTCATTCACAAACGCTATCAACTGCAACGTCAGTTGACGCAAGGGCAAGCATGCACAATCTATTTAGCATTCGATCACGTGCTACAGCGTACCGTCGCGGTTAAGATCGTCCCAAATCAACATATGGCTGTATACAAAGCTGCGATCCGACTCACTGCTACCTTCTCTCATCCAAATATCATTGGAACTTACGATTTCATTCAAGAGCCGGACGCACTCTATCTTGTGCAGGAATATGTCGATGGTGATGGCTTTGGTGTACTACTACAAACACAACTTTCTCCTTACGCCGTCGCAGACTTCGGTATGCAAGTTTGTCACGCACTCCTCTATGCGGCCGGTAGTACACGTGGCATCTGTCATGGAGACTTAACACCTTCCGTCATTATACGTGATCGTCGTGGTCTTGTACGCATAAACGATTTCGCGTTACCCAGCAATATGCATTACTTCACTGCATGGAGCCCTGTTGGGGGGAATGGCAATGCGCTTTCAGACCAGGAGCTTCCCTGGGGGCATATGAGCGAAGGACGACGTACCGATGATACGCGTGCAGTGGGCATCCTGCTCTACCAACTGCTCTGTGGTCGCCCAACAGGGGCAACTAGTGTAGAACCACCTGGAGATGGCCGCCTGCGCTTTTTACGAAACGTTCCTGTTGAACTTTGTGAGATTATCGCTCGTACCGTTGTCCGTCAACATCCGCAACATATCAATACAACTGAAGGACTCTACGAAGAGTTACGTAAACAGGTAGATGTGCTCGAGCCAGCAATAGAGCTTCCAGTAGGTGATGATCACCAGGCGGAAAGCATTTTCAGGTCTAGACCACTCGTTTCACCGAATAGTCCTGGTGTTGCTGTACCAGGAACACTCGTCACAGCTCTGCCTATACGCGAGGTTGGAAAAGGTAGCACGAACCTCTCCACCTTTCAAGCAGAGATGAACGGGCCAATGATGGCACTAGAGCAACAAACATCACAACCCCCTCTTGCACAAACGATTGCGGATATACCGCACAAACCTGCTACCACGCATTCAAGTAATACATATCCCGAAACTGATGCCCAGCCCTCGCGTCGCCTGAGTATTCCTGCCCTGGTCCTTCTCTGTTTACTAGCGTTTGTTATCTTCTTCGTCATTGGCTACTTCGTCGCTCACGCAATCTTGCCATAGTACAGTCAGAAATCAGGCAGGTCGCAAGGGTCTCCTTTACATTTTCACCTAAAAGCATGTATCGTGTCGGGACCCACACCATTCTCTCTACCAATTTGATCTTTTGACAAAACTGCTCACAAATACACGAAGAAGCGTTTAACGGACTAAAGAAAGAAACGATAGACCCATCTCTAACGTGTGCAGAGAATAAGTAAGCCCATGAGGTCAAAACCGGTTATGATCAACAAGAGACCACAACAGCCGAAAAGTACGACGTGTTGACACCTGCGATAGAAAAGCGACTTCGTGTTCTTTGATTGCTTTTCTATTGCAGGTAATATCTCCGTCTCATATCGACGTTGCTGATTATATTGCAGTGAGCTACTAATACGCTCCATTCGTTCTTGCATAGCAAGAAGGCGACCACTTATAGCAGCTTCAAACGAAGTATGCAGGTCTTCTTCACTTGTGCTTGGTGATGCCATGGCCAGCATTGGAGCGGTTAGGTAAGACTCCTCAATCGGTGATACGTTCATACTAAACCTATCGGCCTGAAGTCTATACTCGCTTAATTCAGCATCGGTTGCTCTGCATAAGACATTGTTCATTGCCGCACTCTCCCAATGTTCTTTCCCTATCTCTATTCTCTATACGTTGAATAATACCGGAAATAAAATACGAAGACATGGGACAAATGACATATTTTATGCTCAAACGTTATCCTTTCGCATACTCTAATCAGTGATCAAAAACATGTAATACTATGAATAGAAAAATCTATAGATATTGCAGTATTCACAAAAAATGTTATTATCTGTTACAATCAAAAGCACAAGCATCAATAAAAGAGGGAATACTGTGTCTCGCACGCGTGTCATTCACATTCTACGTATAACAATGGCTCTGATCATCTGCATTTTTGTCCTAGAGCAGATGCTCTATGATCGTTTACATGTGCAAGCATCAACAAGACAAATAGCTTCATTATCCTCCTCTACTACGGCTATAGCACCTACGATTCAACTAGATAGACGTATTCCTATACAGACATTTGCGGCACAAAGCCACTTTACCAATATCAATGCGAAGTTTGGTTCACGCTTCAATTTCTCTATCAATCCTGCTACCTCATCCGTCGCTAGTGGTACCGATGGCATTTTTCACGATAACAGCGCAAGTTATATTGTTGGCATAACTCCTAAAGACTTGCACAAGACTTTTATGTTTCATATGGGGAAGCTAAATGCAGTACGGGGTGATACCTATCTCATTGGCGAGCAATGGATGCAAGGTCTCGATACCACACGCTGGGAAGGCGATGCTACAGATGGTGAGGGTATGCATGTCACCGTTGATTTTATCGATACGTTTCGCGGTGAACCGGGCTGTACAGCCATTGCACATTGTGCGCAGGCGGTACGTGATGATACAGTGCCTGTGCTGCTCGTTGGAGTGCATCTGCAAAATAGAGGGTCCTCTACCCTTAGCGGCAATTTTCTTTTCGGGAGTAACCGTATACTTCCTACAAGCAATGCCTGTATTGCTCATACAACTCCGGCTGGAACTTCTGTCTCACTACTCTCTTATGCTTCAGAGGCAGATGCAAGTGGTGGTACACTTTTCCTCGCAGGCGATCAGCACCATTGGGCATGCAATACAGGCGTTCATGATCGTGCAGGTCTCTCATGGGGATATACTGTGTCAGCAGGTCAAACGAGTACAGCATATCTTGTTCTAGGCGGCTGGAATCCTAGTCAGCAGCTTTTTGTAAATACAACGCTGCCAATAAAATGTCAGAACGAAGGCTTGTATGCCGCACATGAATGGTCTTCTGAGCAGGCAGTAGTAGATTTTGCTGTTGATAATCTCTCGACTCATGACAATTTGCTGGCCCAGGCGCAGACGATGGAGAACTATCTTATCAACAATAATGTGCTCACACCCCTCCAGCGCTGGTTGATTGGAAATAGTCTACGAAGCTATAAAGCGAGTAGCTGGCTTGTAGCACGTCAGGGATGCGCTGGTAGTGGCTATGACGCGGCAGTTTATGAAGGCTCCTACGGTTTTTTAAGTACAGTTGACGTCATGCACGAATATGGCTATTTTGAGATTACGCGCATACCCTGGTTTTTTAAGGCTGCAATAGAAACGGTGTTTCACAATGCGACGCGCAACACCTTTGGTGTCTACTTTCAGCACGATCAAGGTGGTGATGTAAATAGTAGTGGACAATGTACGGCACCTGGATATGGTATTCCTACTATTCGTGCCACCTGTTATGCTCCCCCCTATACTGCCTCTGGTGTTCCTATGCCAACTGAAGAAAATGATAATGTAGCGTTACTGCTGGCCTATTATGAATTTGTAACGGGAGATCGTACACTTCTCAACCGTACTATTGGATTGGTCGATGCCGCGATGAATCACAATATCAAGGTGGGTGATCCCACTACAGGTATCGCTTACAATGCTCAGGATACAAATACAACATTTGATGCTGCCAGCGATTGTCTCCATAATAGTGGTGTTGGAGCAGGTAATCAGTATTATCAAGGATTAAAAGAGGCAACGGGTTACCGTGCCACTGCCTACCTCGACGGACTGGTGACGGGAAACACGAATGGGTCAATCTGGAGAAATGCCGCCGCGAAAATCGAGGGGGCAATGGTGCAAGAATATCATACACATGGTTTCCTTCCTATCGCAAACAACAATACATTCAGCAATTGCTCTGGACGCACGATCACAGTTGGCGAGGGCTTATTTTATCTGCATCTCATTGGACAAGACAGTACAATGAATCAGACGCTGCTGCAAGACCTGGCACAGCAATATCTTTCAGACCTGAACGCCAATACGCTCTCATCACCCCATCTAGTTACCCTAACATCAACATCGGCTCGTGGCACTCAGTGTGCAATGGGTCATTGTCTTCGCTATGAATGGTTTAGTAAGGTTATGCTCTCTGGCATTGTCGCTGATCTCGTCTACACTCTGAACGGCTGTACCTCTTGTGAGCGACTCGACATAGTCGAGGGAACGTCCACGTATAATCTCAACTCCTCAAAGGGGTTTCTTGACGGTATTCACGACAATAATAGCACCTGGAATGGATACTTCTATCCGCGCGGCATTATCAGCTGGGCCTATTTAAGCCCGCTATATTAACAGACCTCATTATGAGTATGTATGTATACTGGACTCACAAGTGCTATAACATAGTATTTTACAAGGAGTCTCAATATGCATATGCTATCATCTGTTCCTACTCATTTACAAATACAAACTGAAATACCTATTACGCTGCATTCAAGGCGCGACCTTACAATATATCTCAGTTCTATCTGGCAACAGTATTTTTCTGATATCCCTCATGCGAACGAGGTACAAATCGGCTATTGTCGCCCGTGGAAGAGTCGCCTAGTGCGGACTCACGCGACCTTTTCGGGAATGGAAAGATGTGGTTCATAAGAACACCCAAAGTAAGTACAGATGCGTTGAGCAAGCTGCGAGGCCGTAAGCAAGCCATTAGTCTCGACGACATTA
>JAABUZ0100005633.1_pt1 | contig 16283 bp, 14 predicted proteins | sample 5562091 | NCBI WGS metagenome assembly JAABUZ01 (sample SAMN12813069, study PRJNA571459) | rock metagenome | isolation source: Antarctica rocks | place: Antarctica: Victoria Land, Linnaeus Terrace sud | collected 2015-12-21
ACGTCCTCGAGTGCCGCGGCGAGCAGATCGCCGGTCCAGGTCGCGAACCCCTCAGGCGGCGATGTATCGAGCATCGCCAGAATTCGCGTCTCTACGTCGGCTTCATATTTTCGCGGCGGTCCTGGTCGCGCGGCATCGCGCAAACCGCCAAGCCGAGCCTTCGCGAAACGAGAGCGCCATTTACTCACCGTCGCTTCGCGTGTTCCCAATTCCGTCGCTATCTGCTGATTCGTTTTACCGGCGTCAGCCGCGATTACAATCGCCGCACGGTCCACCAAGCGTTGTTCGGAAGAACTCGCCCGAACGATCCGCCGCAATTCGCGGCGCTCCTCGTCCGTCATGGTAATCATCTTAGCGATGCGACCCATGGTTTATTATAGCATAAATACGGTTATTTGTGTCACTTAGCACTAGCGCTCTCCAGCCTCGTCCTCACGGCCGCCGTCGGCGTTGCACAACCGGTGCTCGCGGCGGACGATACCGCTATGTCGAGTGCCCTCGCCAAGTGCACGTCATCGAACCCGGCCGTCATGCTCAACACGAAATCCAAAGAATACGTCATCAGCATGTTCACGTCGCCGACGGCAGCCGGCTCCGTTCCGACGACCTCGAGCCCGCTGCCGGCCGCTATGATGGCGATGTGTCGATCCGACGCCGAGGCGCAGGGCGGGAAGCCCGCGTTCGGCGGGATGCAGATGTCGATGGGCGCGATGCTGATGAGCCTCAATTCACTGGACCTCACGCCCGCGCAACGGCACAAGATTCAAGGCATGATGCATGACGGATCGATGCGCGAAATGCGCGACGTCAATTCAATCTTAACGTCCGCGCAGCAGGCGCAGATGGCCGCCGAAATGCGCCAATCGGCATTCCCCGGGCCGTAATCCCGGGTTCGACTGCGCTGTCGACGGCCGGTTCTACGTCGCGGCCGGCGTGCCGGCCATCAGCTCGCCGATGCGGCCGCGGTCGAGCTCGGCGCGCTCGAACGAGCCGACGATGCGGCCGCCGTAGATCACGAGCACGCGGTCGGCGAGCGCAAGGATCTCGTCGAGCTCGAAGCCGATCAGCAGCACCGCCACCCCCGTGTTGCATGCTTCGACGAGCCGCGACTGGACGAGCGCGGCCGCGCCGACGTCGACGCCGCGCGTGGGCTGATAGGCGACGAGCAGGCGCGGCTCGCCCGCGAGCGCGCGGCCCACGACGACCTTCTGCTGATTGCCGCCCGAGAGCGCGCCTGCGCGCGCACGCACGGAGGCGGGCCGCACGTCGAGGCGCTCGATGATCGCCTGCGCGCGTTCCGCCGTCGCGCGGCGAACACGCAACGCGCCGCTGCGGAACGGCGGCCGGCGATGATCGCCGAGCGAGACGTTGTCGGCGATCGACCATGGCAGCACGAGCGCCTCGCGCCGGCGATCCTGCGGGATCGCGCGCACGCCCGCGTCGAGCGCGTCGCGGACGCTGCCCGAGCGGAGCGTGCGGCCGAAGATCGTGATCGTGCCGGCGTGCGGCAGCGCGCCCGTGAGCGCGTCGGCGAGCGCCGTCTGGCCGTTGCCCTCGACGCCCGCGATGCCGACGATCTCGCCGCACGCGACCCGGAGCGTCGCGCCCGCGAGCGCGTGCGCCCCCGCGCCCGCGCGCACGTCCTCGACCTCGAGGCACGGCCTTAGCGCGCGCGCTTCGCGCGCCGCGACGGCGGGCAGCTCGCCGCCGACCATCGCGCGCGCGATCTCCGGCATCGATGTCGCGCTCGCGGCCGCCGCGAAGACGACGAGGCCCGCGCGCAGCACCGTCACGCGGTCCGCATGCGCGACGACCTCGCCGAGCTTGTGTGTCACGACGAGGATCGCAGCGCCGCGCCGTGTGAGCCCGCGCAGCGTCGTGAAGAGCGTGTCGATCTCCGCGGGCGCGAGCACCGCGGTCGGTTCGTCGAGGACGAGGACGCTCGGCTCGCGCAGGATCTCGACGCGTTGCGCGACGCCGACGGGCAGGTCCTCGACGACGGCGTCGGGATCGACGTCGAGGCCGTGCTCGCGCGCGAGCTCTCGCACGCGTGCCTTCGCATGCCGCGCGCTCAGCATGGGGCCGCGCCCGGGCTCGTGACCGAGCACGACGTTCTCCCAGACGCGCAGCCGCTGCGCGAGCTCGAAGTGCTGATGCACGAGGCCGACGCGGCCCGTCGTCTCGCGGTCGCCTGACGTCGGCCGCAGCGCGCCCGCGGCGATCGCGGCGAGCGTCGATTTTCCCGCGCCGTTCTCACCGCAGAGCGCGTGGATCTCGCCCGGCAGCAGGGTGAGCGACACGCCGTCGAGCGCGACGACGCCGCCGTCGAAGCGCCGGCCGATCCCGCGCAGGACGAGCGCGGGGGCGAGCGAGATCACGGCGTCGGCAGCGGGCTCGGCTTGAATGCCGCGAGCGCCGAGCGCGTCGCGGGCGGCACGAGCGTGCCGGCGACGATCTCGTTCTTGAGCGCGTCGACGATCGCGATGTTCTTGGCGCCGATCGCCGCACGCGTGTACTTGTAATCCGTCAGCGAGACGCCGCCGTCGCGCAGCCCGAATTCGACCGTTCCCGACGGGATCTTCTGCGAGTGCACTTCTTCGGCGACGTCGAAGACGGCGATGTCGACGTGCTTGACGACGCTCGTGAGGATCTTCCCGGGCACGATCGCGTCCTGATCGGAGTCGACGCCGATGAGATAGTCGTTCGAGCGCGAGCGTACGGCGTCGATCGCGCCGAGGCCCGATTTGCCCGCCGCGACGTAGAGCACATCGGCGCCCGAGTCAAACGCGAGCCCGGCGAGCTCCTTGCCCGAGGCGACGTCGTCGAAGCTCCCGACATACTTCACGACCGTACGAATCTGCGGGTCGACCTGGCGGGCGCCCGCGATGAAGCCCGATTCGAACTTGCGCAGCAGCGGCGAGTCGACGCCGCCGATGAAACCGACCGCGTGGGTCTTCGAGACGAGCGCGGCGAGCGCGCCCGCGAGAAACGATCCGTCCTGCTCGCGAAAGAGGATCGACGTGACGTTGGGCTCGTTGACGACCGCGTCGATGATGGCGAAGTGGCGCCGCGGATTGTTCTTCGCGACGGACGCGACGTCGGTCGCCATGAGGAATCCGACGGCGAAAATCTCCGCGTCCTCGACGTTGGAGAGCAGCGTGAGATTGGGCTGATAGTCCGCGGCCGACTTCGATTGCAGCACTTGGATCTGCGCGCCGAGGTCCTTCTTCGCACGCAGGAGACCGGCGTATGCGGAGTCGTTGAACGACCGGTCGCCGAGCCCGCCGACGTCGGTCACCATCCCGAGGCGGAAGGGCGCTTCGGCACCCGGTGCCGCCGTGACGCCCGTCTCGGGCTTGCGATTGCATGCGGCGAGCATCACGACGGCGCACAGCGCGAGCGAGAGGGAGCGACCTCGGATCATATCGGTTCGACTACGGACCGCCGGCGGCCGATGCCTGTGCCCGCGGCGAGGGCGACGATCGCGAGCGCGCCGCAGAGTGCGGCGATCGGCGTCACGCCGTACGCGCCGAGCAGGCCCGTCGAAATCGGCGGCATGACGATGCCGGCGACGCCGTCGAGCGAGGCGGCGACGCCGAGGATCGCCCCGCGTTGGCTCTCGGGCGCCGCGCCGCTCACGAGCGAGGCCAAAGTCGCGTTCTCGATCGCGAGCGCGCCTGCGAAGACGACGACCATGAGCATCACGATCGGCGCGGCGTGCATGACCACCGCGAGCGCGAAGGCGGCGGCGAGCGCGACGAGCCCGATGTCGCTCGCGCGCCGCTCGCCGACGCGCGTCGCGAGCCGCCCGACGACGAGGAGCTGAAAGGCGACGCTCGCGACACCGAAGCCCGCGAAGACGTAGCCCGCCGATCTCGCGCCGAGCCCGAGCCGCTGCTGCAGCGCGAGGGCGAAGACGGCGAACCAGCCGTAGATCGCGAGGCCGTAGGCGAGCTTGCGCGCGAGGACCGGCAGCAGCGCCGGGTCGCGCAACTCGCGAACGATCTCGGCGGGCCCCGCCGGGACCTCGGGCTCGTCGCCCTCCGAGCGCGATTCCGGCAGCGCGACGATCGTCACGATGAGCGTGACGAACTGCAGCCCGGCGGCAAGCAGCAGCGGGGCGGCGTAGCCGAACTGCCCCGCGAGCAGGCCCCCCGTCGCCGGGCCGAAGACGAGGCCCGCGCCGAACGCGGCGCCGACGTAGGCGAAGGCCTGGGGCCGTTGCGCCGGCTCGACGAGATCGGCGACGTACGCCTGCGTGACGCCAATGTTCCCGCCCGAGAGTCCCTCGATGACGCGCGCCAGGAAGACGACGGCGAGGTTCGGCGCAAACGCGAGCGTCGTCCAGCCGATCGTCGCGCCGATCTGCGAGACGATGAGGACGCGCTTGCGCCCGATGCGGTCGCTCGCGGCGCCCCACACCGGGCCTGCAACGAGCTGGCAGAACGAGAACGTCGCGAAGAGGAAGCCGACGACGATCGCCGGCGCTCCGAAGTGCTCGACATAGAACGGCAGCAGCGGAATGAGGATGCTGAAGCCGAGGATGTCGATGAACGTGATCCCGAGGATCGGGAGAAGGCGCCTCAGCACGGAAGCCGCCTCTCCCGCCGCGTCAGACGTCCATCGGATCCGGAATCGGGACGGGCGACGGCGAGCCTGGGGGAACCGTCACGGGCGGCTCCTCGATGCGCGAGGGCGGCTCGACCTTCGGGGCGTTGGGATTCGGCACGGGCGCGCGAGGCGCGCCCGGTTCCTCGGGTTCGATGAAGCCGGGGGCAACTGCAGTCAGGGTCATCGGTACCTCCGCGCACGCCTTTCCCGTTTCCCGTCCGGCTGACATGGGACCGCTCCGACGGGGAATGATCCGACGCATGGGTCGTCCTACCGACATCGTCCTCTACCAAGCCGAGTGGTGCCCGTACTGCGCGCGCGTCCGCGCGAAGCTCACCGACCTGCTCCTGGATTACGCGTGCGTCAACGTCGGCCGCTCGCACGCGCATCGCGGCGAGGTTCAAGCCGTCTCGGGTCAGACGAGTATCCCGACCATGGTTGACGGCGACGTGACGCTCGACGACGACGACGACATCTTGCCGTATCTCGAGCGGACCTACGGTTCGAAAGCGGGCGCGGGCAAGGCGTAGCGCTCGTCGCGCGGCGCGAGCGCCCAGCCGGCGCCGGCGCCGGCGAGCGTCGCGAGCAGGTTAACCGCGTCGTTGTCGACGAGGGCCGCGCCGCGGATCACGGGTGCCGGGCTGCCGCAGTCGTGCACCGCGCGCTCCGTCGCCCGGTTGCAGTCGGGACAGAAGCGTAGCGCTTGCAGCGACGCGCCGAGCACGGAATCAACCGTCGCGCCGATCGCGCCCGCGATCCACACGGCGCTGAAGCCAGCGCCGAAACACGCGCGCGCCACCCCGCCGAGCAGGAGCGCCCCCGCGAGCTCGGCGAGCGTTCCCGGCAGCGTCACGCCGCCGGAGAAACCGGTGGCGATCGGCCGCAACGTCAGAATCGAGCGCGGCCGTCGCGCGGCGAGCGTGCCGATCTCGGTCGCCCACGTATCGGCAGTCGCCGCCGCGAAGGCACCGGCGAACGCGAATCGCGCACGAGGCGAGCGCCGGGCCGCGAGCGCGCAGAGCGCGGCGACGCCGCCGTTCGCGAGCACCTGCCGGGCGTTGCGCGCGCCGCCCTTGCCGATGTCGGCATCGAGGGCGGCCTTGCGGCGTTTTCCGACGCGCGTCAGGGCAACCGACGAGACGAAGAACGCGAGTAGCACGGCCGCCCCGCGGCCCTCGAGGCCGGCGAACGTGGCGGTGCCGACGGCTGCGGCCGCCGCCGCGCCGCCGACGTCGAGCGACCGCGAGCGGTATGCCGCGATCCCGATCGCGCTCGACGCGGCGGCGCCGAAAACGGCGGCGAGCCGCGGTCGCACGCGCCCGCCGAAGACCGCTACGCGGTCAGAGGCATGGCGAGCGCCGAGACGAGCCCGACCACGGTCGCCTCATCGGCGATGACGTCGACGCGCAAACCCGCGGCTCGGGCCGCGTCCGCCGTCGCCGGACCGATGCAGGCGACGGTCTTCCCGTGCGAGAGCGCGATCGCGTCGGGCACGTTGGCGAGGAGGCCGAGCACGGCGCTACCGCTCGCGAACGCCCAAACGTCCGCCTTCGAGGCGGCCTCGGCGACCGAGGGGTCGCGAATGATCGCTGTCCGATAGCCCGCGACGAAGTCGACGGTCGCGCCGGTCGGGACGAGCGCCGCGGGCAACGCGTCGCTCGACTCCTCGGCTCCAAAGCAGAGCACGCGGTCGCGCGCGCGAATGCGGCCGGCGAGGTCGGTCCCCGTGCTCGCGGCCGAAAACGTCTCGGGCACGAGATCAGCAATAATGCCGCGTTCGCGGAGCGCGGTAGCGGTCTTGATCCCAACGGCCGCGACCTTCGCGCGGCCGAAGCGCCGCGCATCGCCGCCCGTCTTCGCGAGAAGCGTGAACGCCGCGTCGACGCCGTTGCGGCTCGAGAAAACGATCCAATCGTACGAGTCGAGCGCCGCGATCGCCGCAATCGCCGGGGCCGGATCGTCGGGCGATGCGATCTCGATCGTCGGTGCGATCAGGGGCTCGGCGCCCGCGCCCCAGAGCTCGTTCGCAAAATCGGCGGCGCCGGCGAGCGGCCGCGTGACGAGAACGCGCTTTCCGAAGAGCGGGCCGTCGTCGAACCAGCGGATCGTCTCACGTTCGCGGACGACCTGGCCAATGACGACGATCGCGGGCGCCGCGAACTTCGTGCGTTCGACGTCGGCGACGATCGTGTCGAGGGTTCCGACGAGCGTCTGCTGCGTCGGCTTCGTGCCCTCGCGGACGATTCCGACGGGCTGATCGCCCGGCATGCCGTGCTCGCGCAACTTCGAGACGATGCCCGCGAGGCTGCCCATCGCCATCAGGAAGACGAGCGTCTGCTTCGGGTTGGCGAGCTTCGCGTAATCGAGCGACGAGTAGCCCTTGGTCGGGTCCTCGTGGCCTGTCGCGATCGTGAGCGACGTGTTGTGGTCCCGGTGCGTCACGGGGATGCCGGCATAGGCGGGCGCCGCGATCGCCGACGTGATTCCCGGCACGATCTCGAACGGCACGCCCGCCGCGCGGAGCTCTGCGGCTTCCTCGCCGCCGCGCGCGAAGATGAAGACGTCGCCGCCCTTGAGCCGGACGACGCGCTTGCCCTCGAGCCCGAGGCGCACGATGAGCGCCGTGATCTCGTCCTGCGACATCGTATGCGCGCCGGCTTTCTTCCCGACGTAGATCCGGTCGCAGCCCGGCGCCGCCATCGCGACGATCGCCGCCGACGCGAGATAGTCGTACACGAGAACGTCGCATTGCGCGAGCGCCCGCGCGGCTTTGAGCGTGAGCAACCCGGGGTCGCCCGGGCCCGCGCCGACGAGCCAGACCTTCCCGACGCTCACTCCGTGAAGTCGTGTTCGAGGACGGCGGTCGTCCCGGCGCGGCGCAGGGCCGCCTCCTCGGTGCGAACGCGCAGGTCGAAGAGCTCGTCGATCAGCGACGCGAAGGTCATCGCTTCTGCGTGATTGGAGGTCGCGCGCTCGCGGAGCTTCGTGACGGCGTTGTGCAGCAGCTTCGAGACGATCGTGAGGGAGGCACCGGTGACGAGCATCTTCTCGCGCTCGGAGAGCTCCGGGCACCGGGAGAAGAGCCGCTCGATCTCCGTCTCGCGAATTGCTTCGGCCTTCTGGACGAGCGAGCTGACGACGGGGATCGCGACCCGCGACTGATACCACTGCGCGAAGCGCTCGGCGTGCTCGGCGATGATCGCCTCGACCATTGGAATCGATTCGCGGCGCCGCTCGAGCGTGGCGTCGATGAGTCCGCGTAGCTGATCGATGTCGGCGACGTGAACGTTCGGAATGCGGGCGACGTCGGGATCGACGTCGCGTGGCACGGCGATGTCGACGATGAACATCGGCCGCTCGGGCCGTGAGAGCATCGCCTCGGCGACCTTGCCGGGCGTGAGGACGAAGTGCGACGCGCCCGTCGAGGTCACGACGATGTCGACGCGCTTGAGCGCATCGGTGAGACCGGGCAGTTCGAGCGCCGTGCCGACGCCAAGGTGCTCGATGATCTCCCGCGCCTTCTCGGCCGAGCGGTTGGCGACGAAGAGCTCGGCGCAACCTTCGAGCTTGAGGCGCTTCGCCGCGAGCGTGCCCATCTTGCCCGCTCCGACGACCATGACGGTCTTGTCGGCGAGCGTGCCGAGATGCTGCCGCGCAAGATCGATCGCCGCCGTCGCGACGCTGATCGAATCGCCGCCGATGCGCGTGCGCGACCGCGCCTCTTTGCCCGCGTGCAGCGCCTCGCGCATCAGCGCGTGCAGCGTCTTGCCGATCGAGCGCGCCTTCTGCGCCTGGATGTACGCGTCTTTGACCTGGCCGAGGATCTCGGCCTCGCCGATGAGCATCGAGTCGAGGCCGGTCGCGACGCGGAGCAGATGGTCCGTCGCCTGCGATCCGAGCAGCGTGTACATGTACGAAGACATGTCGCCGACGTCACCATGACGGAAGTTTCGCAGGAACGTCTTGAGCTGATCGACGCCCGCCTCGTAGTCCTCGAGCTCGGCGTAGATCTCCAGCCGGTTGCACGTCGAGAGCATCACGGCTTCTCGGACCATCTCATAGTCGCGCAACGCGACGAGCGATTCGGCCATCTTCGACGCCGGAAACGCATGGCGTTCCCGAACTTCGACGGACGCGGTGCGATGCGAGAGACCGAGACAGACTAGCGGCATGAGGTCCCCGTGAGGATACCGGCTGGCGGTGCGGCCGCTCGTACGAGCGGACCGGCGTGGGTCGAGCCTGACACGGTTTCTCGGGGGATGACGTGCGCTCGGTCACCGGGGTTCATCGAAGCAATCGTACGCCCGACCCGTCTTTCTTGGCTACGATAGGAGTCCGGCATACCCGTTGTTCGACGCCATCGGGCTCAGGCGGTTGCCAAGAGCGATGCGACAGAGTCGTCCGCCGCCGCGATGGTCCGGTCGATCGCGGCGTCGTCGTGTGCGAGGCTCAGGAAACCGGCCTCGAATTGAGACGGCGCGAGATACACGCCGCGATCGAGCATCGCGTGAAAGAACTTCGCGTAGAACGCCGTGTCCGAGCGCTTCGCCGAGACGAGATCGACGACGGGCTCGCTCGCGAAGAAGAAACCGACCATCGAGCCGCGTTGCGCGACCTGATGTGGGATGCCGTGCCGCGAGAAGACGGCGTCCATCCCTTCGACGAACCGTGCGCCCGCGCGGTCGAGCTGGGCGTAGACGCCCGGCTCGCGCAACGCCCCCAGCGTCGCGGCGCCCGCCGCCATCGCGAGCGGGTTGCCCGAGAGCGTCCCGGCTTGGAAGACGCGGCCGTCCGGGGTGAAATTGTCGAGGATCGCGGCTGGGCCGGCCACCGCACCGACGGGCAGGCCGCCGCCGACGATCTTGCCGAGGGTCGTGATGTCGGGCCGGACGCCCTCGCGCTCCTGAACGCCGCCCGGCGCCACGCGGAAGCCGGTCATGACCTCATCGAAGATCAGCAGCGCGCCGTGCTTGTCGCACACCGCTCGGAGCCCGGCGAGGAAGCCCGGTTTGGGGAGCACGAGCCCCATATTGCCGACGTAGGGCTCGACGATGAGCGCGGCGATCTCCGGCCCCCGCGCCGTGAAGAGCGCTTCGACCGCCGCGAGGTCGTTATAGGGCGCCTCGAGCGTGTCGGCGATCGCGTTCTTCGGCACGCCCGCGGAATCGGGGACGCCGATCGTGAGCGCGCTCGAGCCCGCCGAGACGAGGAACGCGTCGACGCTGCCGTGGTAGCAGCCCGCGAACTTCACGACGCAGTCGCGGCCGGTGACGCCGCGCGCGAGCCGGAGCGCGAAGCTCGTGGCCTCGCTGCCCGAGGAGCAGAAGCGGACCTTTTCGGCGCTCGGGACCATCGCGACGACGAGCTCGGCGAGCTCGGACTCGATCTCGGTCGGCGCGCCGTACGACGTGCCGCGCAGCGCCTCGGCGCGCACGGCGTCGATGACGGCGGGCGCCGCGTGGCCGAGGATCATCGGCCCCCATGACATGACGTAGTCGACGTACGCATTGCCGTCGACGTCCGTGAGCGTGCAGCCGGCAGCCGAGGCGACGAACACCGGCGTGCCGCCGACGCCCTTGAACGCGCGGACGGTCGAGTTGACGCCGCCGGGGATGACGGCGCGGGCGCGGGCGAAGGCCTTGGTGCTGCGGGTGCGGTCCATGCCGTCCGATACCCGCTCGGGCGCGGAACTCCGGGCCGCAGGTGTGCTGCCGGTGCGTCGCGCGTAGCGCATGACGCCGGATGAACGACGTGGCTGCGCGACGGCTATGCGGCGAGCTGACGAGGCTCATGCGGTGGCATACCGTTGTTGCGCAGTACTCGGCCGCGTGCAAGCGCCGAGCCGCAACGCCGGAGTCAGCGCGTCAGTGCGGCACCACTCCGTGGAACACGAATTGCTCGAGTGCGACGAGAATGCCGATGATCACGGTGAAGACGATACTGTGCGGAAACGTCTTCCGGAAGACGTCGCCTTCGCGGCCGCGTAATCCCGTGACCGAAACCCCGGTTGAGATATTCTGCGGTGAGATCATCTTGCCCATGACGCCGCCCGATGAGTTGCTCGCGGCGAAGAGCACGGGGTCGAGCCCGAGTTGGTTTGCCGCGACGACTTGGAGGTTGCCGAAGAGCGCGTTGCCCGACGTATCGCTGCCCGAGAGAAACACCGCGATCCAGCCCAGGAACGGCGAGAGGAAGACGAAGAGCAGTCCGAGCGACGAAACCGCAAGCCCGAGCGTATAGTTCAGTCCCGAATAATTCATTAGATAGGCGAGTCCGATGATGAGCGCGACCGTGAGGATCGCGATGCGCGTCTGCTTCCACGTCAGCGCGGCGCACGCGGCGAGTTGCGCCGGCCGGACGCCGACGAGCGCCGCGGTCAGCAGCACGGCGACGAGAATCGCCGTGCCCGTGGCGAGCGGCTCGAAGTTCCAGACGGCGGCGTATGGCGCGCCCTTATAGAGTGTGATCGAGACGGCTTTATCGAGACCGGGCCACGGGATTTTTTGCGCTCCGAGTTTGGCGATGCCGAGGAACGTCCACACGATGACGATCGCCGAGACGACGAGCCATGGAAGCCAGCCTCCCCACGGCGCGACCGGCTTCGCGCCCTTGGCGAGGGGCTCGGGAGAAAGCGCTGCGCCGAGTGCGTATTTCGCGTCGGGCCGCGGCCGCCAGACCCGTAAGAAGAGCAGCGTGACGATCAGCGATCCAAGCGACGACAGCACGTCGGTCAGCGCGTAGTTCACGTAATTCGAGCAGACGAACTGGCTGATGCCGAAGCTCGTGCCTGCAACGAGCAGCACGGGCCAGACGCCCGCGATCGCCGTGAGCCCACCGTAGACGCCGATGACGTAGAACGGTAGGATCGCGGCGACGAACGGGAGTTGACGCCCGACCATCTCGCCGAGGATGACGGGTTTGAGATGCGTGACCGCGCCGAGCACGGTGATTGGGACGCCGAGCGCGCCGAAGGCGACGGGCGCCGTATCGAAGATCAGCGTGAAGACGAGCGCTTCGATCGGCGAGAAGCCGACGAGGATGAGCAGCGAGCTCGCGATTGCGATCGGTGCGCCGAAGCCTGCGATCCCCTCGAGCAGCGCGCCGAAGCAGAACGCGATCACCACGAGCACGACGCGCCGATCGTTCGGAAGAAACTCGAGCACCCACTGCCGGAAAGCGTCGAAGCGTCCAGACGTGACGGAGACGTTGTATAGAAAAATCGCGTTAAAAACGATCCACATGACCGGCCAGATTGCGAAAACGACGCCCGCGAGAACCGCATCGAATGCGAGGCCGATCGGAAAGCGCCAGCCGACGATCGCAATGACGAGCCCGACGACGAGACCCGCGAGCGAGGCTTGCCATGCGGGGCGCCGTGCCACCCCGAGCAAGATGAAGACGGTCGCAATCGGTAAGATCGCAACGAGAAAGGACAGCCAAAGGGAGCCGCCGACGGGAGTCAGGAGCTGTTGGAACAACCTTCCGTCTTCGCTGTCGCTAAGCGGCGCTCCGTCCCGGAATCGTGTGGTTTTGCATTCGGCGCGCCACTGGGCGTGTCACGACCGCTCAAAATATCGTAATGTGAAAATTTTTGGAGCTTCCCCCCTCGCCGTCGAGACGATGAAGGCGTTCTTCTCCCGGGGCGCGTTCGAGGGGGACGCCGTCACCGCGCGTCGTTCTTAAAATAGCCGTCGTAACGTGATGCAGGCGAGAGCGAGATCGGCTAGATGTCGGCGTTCGCTCGAGCGTGAACTCCGCTCGTTCGCCCGCTTGGAGAAGGATCGTCTCACCGGTATCGGCGCGGTGATCGCGACATCTCCGCCCGGCAGCTTCTCGGATCTACCGGGCGCTTATTTGAAGCCGTTGGTCGGGACCACGGCGGATGCGGGGATGGGCGCCGCGATGCCGGCCTTTTTGTCGATGATCTCCAGAAACGGCTTGATGATGTCGATCGGCATCGGAAAGATGATCGTCGAATTCCTCTCGCTTCCGACTTCGCTGAGCGTCTGCAGGTAGCGCAGCTGCATCGCCGCGGGAACCGAGGCCAGAATCGTAGCGGCATTGACGAGAACTTGCGCGGCTTGAAACTCGGCCTCGGCATGAATGACCTTGGCGCGCCGGTCCCGTTCGGCTTCGGCTTGCTTCGCAATCGCCTTGACCATGTTTTCTGTCAGTGCGACGTCACGAATTTCGACCGCGGTGACCTCGATGCCCCAGGCGGTCGTTCGGGCGTCAAGGATATCTTGGATGTCGGCGTTGAGCTTCGCTCGTTCCGTCAGCATCTCGTCGAGATCGTGCTGTCCCAAGACCGAGCGCAACGTCGTTTGCGCGAGCAGGTTCGTCGCCGCGACGAAGTGCTCGACTTGGATGACGGATTTCTCCGGATCGACCACGTGGAAGTACAGCACCGCATCGACTTTGACCGAGACGTTGTCTCGCGAAATCAGATCTTGACTCGGGACTTCCATCACGACGGTCCTGAGATCGACGCGAACGATCTGCTGCACGAGTGGAATCAAAACGACGAGCCCCGGGCCCTTCACGTGCGAGAAGCGGCCGAGCGTGAAGACCACGGCGCGCTCGTACTCACGCAAGATCTTGATCGCGCCGCTCGCCACGATGATGACGGCCAAGGCAACGAGTGTGGGAACGACCAAACCGACAAGCATCTGAATATCCAATCCAGTCTGCCATCCAAACCCGACAGCACCCGGTATCACCGTACTCCACGCGCCGGCGCGGCGCTATCGTTGGAAAGACGTGCTGCTCGCTCGCGACGGCGCGAGGCGTCCGGCGGCGCGCCGCGTCGTCGGCAGAGAAAGGACGCCCAGCGCGAATGCGCATTGCCCCGCATCGTCCCGATTTGGATGAAGCGAGCCGCTCGAATCAGCGGTTGTCCCGGCGTCAGTTCGAATCGAAAGTAACGCGCGACGAGTTCGGGCAACGTTGTAATCTGCCCGAGCGAGAACGTTGCGCAAGCGGCGCCCTCGCTAACCTGGCCCTCGAGCGTCGCGAGAGCGCGGCTGGTCGTGCGCTTCCGTTGCGATGTTCCGTACGCGAGCGCCGTCACCGCCGCGAGTGCCGAGCGGGACGCCGCGATCTTCCATCCTTGAAGAGGCTTCACGGCGATCTAGACGATGACTGCAGCGACCGGCCGGCGCAGCGACCTCGGCATCTCTCGGCCATAGCCGAAGCGCACGACGAGGTCGGGCCGGCCTGACCCGAGCCCGAGCGCTGCGGCGAAACGCGAGCGCATCGTCGAAACCTCGACGGGTTGGTTGAGCATTGCCGTGCGGATGTTCGACGCGGCGGCGTGTAACGCGAAACGCTCGAAGCAGCGACCGGCTTCGACCCAGTGCTGCTTATCGTCCGCGTCGGATACAAAGACGGCGATGCCCGCGGAGCTGCGGATGAACTTCGCATAGCGGTCACCGTCGGACGTGGGCGTCAGAACGACTCCGAGCATGGCGTTTCCGATCCAGCGCGGCACCGCGAGATTGCCCGAGGCGCGCGTGGAGAGGCCATCACGTTTCGCGACGGCCTCTGCGTCGCTGAATCGGATCCAACGGCGCAGCTCAGCCATGAAGGATGGATCGTTCAATTGGACGCCATTGCCCTCAACGACATACTCCAGAACGCGTTCGACCTGCGGCCGGCCGGTCAGCAGCACGACACGAACCCCGTCTCCGCGCCCTGCCGCTTCAAGTGCATGAAGTTCGTGGCGCGGTAGCGATTGACCGTCGTACTCGCCACGCGTGCATTGCCGGATCGCGATTGCTTCGTACAGTACCGAAGCTTCTGGCCGTGCTGATTCGAGAGCGATGGTGACGGTGCCGCCTCCGGCCGCATCGAATCGCGCTTCGCTGCGAAAACCGTGTGCTCGCGCGGCCTGGATCAGGTTCTCGGTCGCGCAGCCCAGGCTCACGAAGAGGTGATGGTCGTCCGGATCGACGGCCGGACAGCGGCGCGACCAATCCGGTTCGATCGCGATCCGGTCGCGTCGCAGCTCGAATCTCCAACATTGCGTGTTATGGCTCGACGGCGCAAGCGTCGCGTAGCGAATGAGCTCGTGTTGCAACGCACGCCGTTCGGTGACCGCGTTATCGAAAGGCAGCCACGTTCGTCGTGCGGCTGCGGCGTATGGGTCGCGTTCCGCGATGCACGATGACAGCGACGCAGCACCGGCCGCCACCGCCGCGCCCGTGGCGAAGAACTGCCCTCGCGTGGTCAAGCGGTCGCTGTGCGGTGGCCGTAAGGTGCCTCGTTCCGGATGTCCATTCTCTATGTGAATGGAACCGGATGAAGCGGCCTCCCGTCTACCCACGAATCGCGCGATAGACGGGGTTGCACCGGAACGATACGATCGTGCCCCGCGACTGCCGACGACGACGTCGGTCTTAACGTGGCGCTCGCACCCTCAACGGCACGGGTCGCGGTCGGGATCTTCGACGAAAAGCCGGATCGGCGTCCGAAAATAGCGGCCGATCGGCCCCTGCTTCGCGAGTGCTTCCCCAGGATGGCCGCCGTGTTGCCGCCTTTGCTAGGCGGGACGTCGATCGAAACGGTTGGGGCGGCGGAATCGGTAGTTCACGTCGCGAGAGCTGATCTCGGTCAGGAGCAACACCATGTCGATCGTATCAATTAAGTCGTACATAAACTGCCCCTTCTCGCTCTGCGTCAGCCAGGCCGACCTGACCGACCGGGTCCTCGGCGCTCGGGCGACCGGAGGCTTTCGACCGGCGTTTCGCGGGCTCGGCTTTCCATTGGCTGGCGGCGTGAAGCAGTCGGTCACCGTTCGGTCGCGCATGAGACTCGACCGCAGCGAGCCGGGCCGTTTCCACGATGAGATCGTCTTCGATGTGAACGCGGCGCCGGCGTGGATACCGAAGGTCTCCGGGACGCTCCGATTTCGCGTCCACTCACCCGGTGCGGAGATCCTACTCGCAACGTATTCCCCTCCGTTCGCGGTGATCGGCCGGATTCTCGATCGACTCGTCGCGCGTCGGATCGCCGTTTCGATCGCTCGTCAATTCATGGGCCGCCTCGTCTGCGAACTCGAACGCACTTGGACCGAACGGCAGGTCGTACACCACGCGCCCATGCGCCAGAAGCCCGTCGAGTCGCTGGCGACGGCACGCGGTTCCGCGTAGCACGATGGCCGTGCTGCAACGTTTGCTTGTCGCGCTCGATTGCTCTGCGGCCGCCTCCGCCAGCGCGCGACCTCGCGATCGACTGCGCTCGAGCATTCGGCGGCGAACTGATCTTCCTCGCCGTCGTGGACCGCGGGCTCGCGATCGCCGAGATGTCGGCACCTTCCGGAGCGTCCTACGACCTCGTCGCCGTGCTCGAAACGGACGCGCGGACAGTGCTCGACGAGGCGACGAGCCGCGCTCGTGCCGCAAACGTGCGATCCTCGACGCTCTTGATGGACGGACGACCCGGGCCGACGATCGTCGCGTGTGCGCGTCTTGAACATGCCGACGGCATCGTTATGGGAACCGCGGGCATGCGCGGGCTCGAACGCGCGTTCTTCGGGAGCACGGCTGCTAGTGTAGGTCACCTAAAGTATTGTTATTTATAGTTATGTGGTGTACGCTATTTGCATGCGCGTTGCTCCTGCAATCACATTAACAGATGCCGAACGAGAGCAACTTACATCGATCACGAGGTCG
>JAABUZ0100005635.1_pt1 | contig 16279 bp, 15 predicted proteins | sample 5562091 | NCBI WGS metagenome assembly JAABUZ01 (sample SAMN12813069, study PRJNA571459) | rock metagenome | isolation source: Antarctica rocks | place: Antarctica: Victoria Land, Linnaeus Terrace sud | collected 2015-12-21
TGCCTGAGACCCTCGCTGGGTTGCATTTCTTAGCCGCTGCCCTCCTGATGCTCAAAAGCTTTGTCACCCTCGTTGCTCAATATGCATAACAGGCTCTAGAATCGTTGCCAGATGGGCGTCAACACGGCACGTTCCTGCCCATGTACCAGGATACGGGATTGGTCTCACAGTAGAAGCATCAATGCGTCTTCCCCGGCAACTTCGTGTTCTTGGATGCCTCCTGGCACTCATGTTCCTTGTCCTCTGGCCGTGCTCCGCCGCGGCCCAGACGGCCTCATGGCTCGACGTACCCCCACCTGCCTGGAACCTCATTGGTAAGGGCCAACCTCCGCACGCACCTGTACGCGCGAGCGCTGATCCACGATGCCAGAACCGCGAGAAGGTGCCAGCATACGCTGAAGAAACGCAACTCTCCGTTGCCGGATGGAAACTCGAATCATATTGGCCTGCGCAGATCACTGTCGACATAACGATCGTGATCGCGCTCTCAGACTATGACGGCATGTGCCGCCCTGCGGGATTTAATGTATTTGTTTTTTCGGGTGGACGCTTCGCGGGAACGTTATCCCCGTCTCCTATGGATTCGCGGACCGATGGAGTCCTGGCATCGTCCGGTACAGGGCCTGCGGTGAAGGTGTTGCCCGACGGCACCCTCGAAGCTGAGTTCCAGCGGTACTCCCCAGCCGACCCGCGTTGCTGCCCATCACGTGGCCACACCCGTGTCGTGTACCACATCGACCGGACAGACGGGCAGGTAGTGGTAGTGCCACAGCAGATCGGCGATCGTACATTCACGGTTCCCGCAATGCCGAATACCGGGGGTGGGGGAACAGCCAAAGTGTGTACAGGAGCCGATCTGACGCAACCAGGGTGTCCCGTCACTTGCCAATCGCCCCACTATCGAACCCGCCAGGTTTCTCAAGAAAAGAGCGCGGTAGGAACCGAGCAAGCACAGGGTTCCCCGAAGAGCGCGTCTACACGCAGGTCGTGCTCACGGGACGAAACTGCTCTCCTTAGCACCGGGACCGACGTGGGAAGCAGCCGCCCTCGCCACACACCCCGTGCATCTTGCGGGTATACTAACGTGCGCGGCTCATAACCGCGCCGTCAACCTAGACCGCAACAACACTGAGGAACAGTATGCCCAAACATCTTATTATCGTCGAGTCGCCCGCCAAGGCGAAGACGATTAGCCGGTATCTTGGCCCATCATATCGTGTGCTTGCTAGCATGGGCCATGTCCGCGATCTACCGGCCAAGGAGCTGGGCGTCAATCTGGAAACCTTCGACCCAACCTACGTCGCATCGGGTCGATCCGGGGCCGTGGCGGATCTCCGCAGCGAAGCCAAAGACGCCGATGACATCTTTCTCGCAACAGACCCTGACCGCGAGGGAGAAGCAATCGCCTGGCACATTTTGGAACTGCTCAAACCGCGTGTTCCGGTCAGCCGACTCGAATTCCATGAAATCACCAAATCGGCCATTGATCACGCGCTCGCGCAGCCCCGAGAGCTCAACGACGCGCTGGTCAACGCGCAGCAGGCTCGGCGTGTGCTCGACCGACTGGTCGGCTATCAGCTGTCACCGCTCCTCTGGAAGAAGGTGAAGCGCGGTATCTCGGCTGGCCGCGTACAGTCTGTCGCTGTTCGCATCATTTGCGAGCGCGAGCGCGAGATTCAAAACTTCAAAAGGATCGAATACTGGGAGGTCGCCGCCGATCTCCGCAAACAGGTGGATCCACGGGATCCGTTCACGGCAGAACTCGTGCAAATCGCCGGGAAGAAGCCCGAATTGCACACAGAGGCTGAGACAACCGCCGTGACCGCCGAACTCGAACGAGCGCAGTACGCCATTCGGGCTATTGAGCAGCGCCAGGTTCGGCGGAACCCGCTGCCTCCGTTCACGACGTCCACGCTTCAACAGGCGGCAGCCCACAGACTGGGTATGAGCGCCAAACGTACCATGATCATCGCACAACAGCTGTACGAGGGCATTGAAATTGGACCTGCAGGCCAGGTCGGTCTTATCACGTATATGCGTACCGACTCCATGAATCTCGCCGAATCAGCAATCGAGGAAGCGCGCGCCTACATCGCGCGGAACTTCACCCCGCAACACTTGCCTGAAAAGCCAAACCGGTTCAAGACCAAGGCGAAGGGGGCACAGGAAGCGCACGAAGCCATTCGACCGACTGATCCCGGGCTGCACCCAGAAGGTATCCGTCGGTATCTGGATGGGGATCAGTTCCGGCTCTACCAACTCATCTGGCAGCGCATGTTGGCCAGCCAGATGACCCCGGCGGTGTTCAACCGCACGACCGTGAATATCAACGCAACTCCCGACGGCGGCATAGACCCGGTGTATCTCCTGCGCTCTGTTGCCACCCAACTTGCCTTCCCCGGCTACCTCGCCATATACGGTATCAATGCGGACGAACAGGCAGAGGAGCGACGCGAAGACGGTGAAGGTGCCGAGAACCGCGCTCTGCCACCCCTGGCGGCAAACGAACGGCTCGACCTGCTCGCGCTGCGTCCCACCCAGCACTTTACCGAGCCACCTCCTCGCTTCAATGAGGCGTCGCTCGTAAAAACGCTCGAAGCCCTGGGCATCGGTCGCCCGTCAACGTATGCCTCCATTCTGTCCACAATTCAGGATCGAAAATACGTCGAGAAGCAAGGCAAGGCCTTCATCCCGACTCCACTCGGCTTCGCGACCAATGATCTCCTGGTAGAGCACTTTGGCGATGTCGTCGATACGAACTTCACTGCGCATATGGAAGATCAGCTCGACGATGTGGCCGAGGGCACCCAGCCATGGAAGGAACTCTTGCGTTCTTTCCAGGAACCGTTCGCGCAACGACTGCAAGAGAAGCAAGACATCCCACGGGCAACCATTCCCTATGCACCACCCGAGCCAACCGGCGAGGCGTGCCCGAACTGTGGAAGCCCGATGGTGCGGCGCATGGGTCGTTTTGGTGAGTTCGAAGGCTGCTCGAACTACCCCGAATGCAAATACATCAAGCGAGAGCCGAAAGCCGACAAACCCCCCGCCGAGAAAACCGGCGTTCCGTGCCCGGTCTGCGGGAAGGGTGAACTGGTGAAACGGGTCGCAAGCCGCGGTCGCAGCCAGGGTAGCGTGTTTTATGGCTGCTCGAACTATCCAAAGTGTCGCACGGTCGTCCAGGAGTTGCCTCCGCCAGGGGAGCCAGCTCAGGTTACTGTCTCGGCGAAACCAGCGAAAACGGGACGGGCAGCCAACGCTGCCGGTGCCGCCGAGCGTGGCAAGTCGGCCGCATCCGCCCCACGGACCACGAAACTACGCGCACCCCGCACCAAGGTACCCGCATGAGCGATCAGGCGCTGCTTCTCGTGGATGCCGACCACGTGCATCGGTACCTCTTTGAGACGCCCTTCCTGGCCGAGACACGTGGAGCGGCCGCTCTGTCGGACAATCTCAATCGCTTGATCACACGTGACATCATCGAACATATCGCGGGGCCCGACAGCGTGATTTATGCTGATGGGGGGAGTGCGCTGGCCGTTGTTCCGGCCAATCAGGTTGAACAGATCGTCCATCGGCTGCGTCTGGCCTATCGCACGATGACCAGAGATGGAGCGACGGTGACGGGCGCCGCCGTACCACTTGGGGTGGGGCAGGAACAGCGTACCTTCGGGGATGCCTTCCGGCAGGTGACCATCGCACTGCGGGCAGCAAAACAGGCAGATGTGTCACCAGTTACGGTTGCGGGGCATCCGCTGATCGCCACCTGCGACGCCTGCGGTCGCCGACCAGCCGAACGGCGCGGCAGCGGCGGGCGCCATCGATCCGTCTGCGTCGCGTGCGAGGCAAAACGGCAAGAACAGGAGCGCGATCCAAGTACGGGCCCATGGGCACGCCTCGCCTGGTTTGCCGAATCCGCTGGGGACGATGTGCGCATGCTTCGGCGGGTACGTCCGCACTCCCTCAACGACATTGCCAGTGGTGCTGGTTCAGATGGCTACATGGGGTTGATCGCATGCGACGGCAACAGCTTCGGGCAACGCCTGCAGAGCTTCAACACTCGCGAGCGGGCGGCGGGCTTTGCCGAAGTGACCAACGATCTGCTTGAAGATGTCACCTTCCGCACGATGCTGGATACGGTGCCCGTCGAGGTGATCAACAATATGCCATGCCTTCCGTGTGAGCCGCTGCTCCTTGGTGGTGACGATGTCCTCCTGCTTGCTCCCGCGAATCTGGCACTTCAGCTTGCCTTGCGCCTGGTGCAGCGGTTCGAACAGGAATGCCCGGGACGAACGGGTGGGGAAAAACTCTTCCTGTCTGCCGCTGTGGTCCTGGCCCCGGCAACCGTACGCATCGGCCGCCTGCAAGCAATCGCCGCCGATCTCCTCCAATCCGCCAAGCGTCGCTTCCAGGACCAGGGTGGAACGACCAGCACGGTCGATTATTGGGTCACGCGCGATGGCATTGGTGACCTTCCGTCACGGATACGAACGGGGCGACTTACGGAGCGCAAAAAGGACGAAACGCTGACCTTGACGCAACGTCCCTTGACGGCAAGCCGACTCGCGGCCATACTTCAGGATGTGGAACACCTCAGTACGCACCATGTGCCCGTCGAACTCCTGACCAGTATTGCCTCGGCAGCCACGCAATCGCGTTCACACGCCTCCATGGCTACTCGTGCCGCGCTTTCCTCCTGCACCGGTACACAGCGTGGAGCCCTGACGAGGGCACTGGTAGGCCAGCAAGCAGCCGACGACATCCCCTGGCGGCGCGACACCAACCGTGGCCCCAATGCGTACACGACACCTGTTCTGGACATTCTGGAACTTTTGCCGTTTGTGTCTAAGGCTGTTCATGCCGCGAGTTGAAGCGGTGGTGGGATACCACCTGGTACAGGAAGGTGCTGCGGTCTACGGGCAGCCTTTCGAGGCACATGGGAACCTATCCGCGCCAGGAGTTTCCGGCAGCGCGATGGATACACCGGTCATCCGCGGCTCCGCCATAAAAGGCCGACTCCGGGCCACCGCGTACCGTCTCACAGCGGCACTCGGACTACCCGCCTGTACTGATCCAGCAACTTGCGCACTGGGTGAACGATGCAGCGTCTGCACGATCTTTGGCAACCGACAGATTGCGTCACCCTTCGTCTACACTGATGCAGCGCCGCCGCCTGATGTTGCACGGCTCATGAATCCGGTAACGGGCTGGCGGACGTTCCGAGAACAGCGGGTACGGGTGGCTGTCGAGGGTACCACCGGTACCGCGTTGGCACGCACCCGTGTCGGTACCGAGGCGGTGCCTGAGGGAATGGTGTACCTTGGAAGTATCCGAGGGTGGATCCCCGCACCCTCTCAGCCGGACGTGCTCCCGTTATCGCTGTTGCTCCTTATCGCGGCACTCCGCGCCACCAATACCATCGGGGGAATGCGTTCGACCGGTCTTGGCATGTGTACGATCAGCATCGATTCGGTGCAACTCGGCGACAGGACGCTGCCGGGGGACGAGGCGCTCGACCAACTGGCACGTCTTGGTCATGGCACGGAGGCCTAACGACACGATGCCGCGACACGCCATCGACCTGCAACTCGACCTGCTCAGCCCCCTCTCTGTTGGCACGTCAATCGAGACGGCTGAGTTGCCGGCCGCTATACCGGGCAGCGCGCTTCGTGGCGCCGTGGCAAGTCTGTATCTGAACATCGGCGAGGCGACCGACGACTTGTTTCACCTGCTGTTTCTGGATGGCGCCACCTGGCCAGATCTGTGCTCGCGCGAGCGCACTGCCTCACGACCGGTGCCGCTCACAGCCATGACCTGCAAACGGTACCCCGGCTTCCGTGGCGTGGCGCCAGAAAACGCCGCCATTCCCGAACGCCCGCATGGCGTGGACGATACCCTCGTGGCATCGGAAGTGCTCACGCTTACTGGAAACGGACGTGTCTCGCTGGAACACGCTCGCTGCCCGCGATGCACCCAGCAGCGATTCTCTGTCGCAACGGTACCAATGCATGGCTATGCGGAACGACGCGACGCAGGGCGCTATACCTCCCAGGAGTTACGCCGCGCCGTGACGAGCACCAGTGCTGTTGACCGGCTGAGCGGCACAAGCGATGGCCACGTCCTACATCGGCCGGTCTTCGCCGCGCCCGCCAGGGTGGGGGGTATTATCCACGTGCAGGATGAACGCGCGGCGACCTTTGTTCAGGAGCAGCTTTTGCATCCAGGACGCGAGTTTAGCATTGGGTCCGGAAGGAGCCATGGTCTGGGACTCGTCAGAGTGCGCCGCTGCCGGAGTGATGTCGCGTCTTCTTGGCCAGCCCTCACTGATCGCCTCGATACGCTGCATCAGGCGATTGAATCGGCAGCGCCTGGCACATCCCGTGCTCCCTGGCGATACGTTTCCATCACGCTCCAGAGCGACGCTATTCTGATGGATCCGTTTTTCCGCTACCGGACAACGATTGAAGGCACCGACATCGGTGTACCATTACTGCAGCTGCGCCGGGCGGCCAGCCAGGAAACGCGTGTAGGCGGGTGGAATGCGGCAGCCGGTCTGCCTAAGGAACGGGCGACCGCCATATCCAGAGGTGCCGTCTTTCTCTATCGCTATCCCGCCGATCACCACCAGGAGGTCGCGGCGGCACTTGCGGAGGCAGAGGCGAACGGATGTGGCGAACGACGCGCGGAGGGGTACGGTCGCTTCTACATCAATGATCCTTTCCATATGGAGGTACACGAGTTGTGGCAGAGTTAGTAGCACTCACAAAGCTGCGCGACCGTCTGAAACAGGGGCAGCTGTTGAACCAGGAAAGCGACCGTCTGTACCAGAGTGGTGACGCCACCAGGCTTGCCGCCGTAGCACAGGGCACACGGCCCCGCATCGACCGTACACATGTGCTACGGCTCGCTGCAATCGCCGAGCAAGCATCTGCCGTCGCGACCGTGCTGGATCATGTCAAGCAACAGACTGGACGTCGGCCCGAATGGCGCCAGGACGACTTTGGAAGACGTCTCCTGCACGGCCTCACCGACCTCCAGAGTACGGCGGAGCGGCTCGCACAGAAGTCCGAAGGCGCAACAGACGACCCCGACCTCGCTCGAACACTGCACATTGAACTCATGCGGCGGTACGTGAAGCAGTTCACCGCCGCCTATATGTACGGTCCTCCCCAGGCACCCGCACAGGCACGGACACCCGAGGGTCCGCGAACAGGTGGCCCGAGCGTACCAGGCTCGCAGGCAACCCGATCACTCCAACAAGGTCGTCAGCGTGACGGTGGCACTGCCGGAGGACGACCAGGAGCCAACCCCCGACGTGAGCGTCAGGAGGCGTCCACTGCGACATCCACGACGGATGTGCCAGACGTGGACCGTGCTGCCACTATTGGTGCCGAGGCCGCTCCTCCCCACCTGGAGACGGCCTCGGCGCCGGAAAGCGATCCCGCCGAAGCAATGCCCGCGGGTGGTGAAGGTGCATCCACGGATCGCACTGCCATAGACCACAATGCCAATATCACGGCGCCAGCAGCGGCCGGTCACCCGGTACCTGACGCATCTGCAACCACGCCAGGCACGCAATCGGCAGAGAGTGTCGCAGTCACCACGTCGGAGCGTACCGGGCTGCCCACCGGGGGTGACCAGCCAGCAAGCCAGCCCGAGTCCTGATCCTATGTCTGTTCGCACGATCTGAGCCAGGAGGAGAATGACCGTTTGATGGAACGTCAACAAGTCGCGCACCGCGTTGACAACCGCTATCGCGTGCGCGGATTGCTTCTGGCAACAAGTGCCATCCGCGTTGGCTCGAGTCTCGCGATGAGCGGCATCACCGGGAACCCCATTGCCCGCGACGCGTCGGGACGGCCGTACCTCCCGGGTTCAACCCTGAAAGGCGCATTCCGAGGAACGGTCGAACGCGTCATTCCATCGCTCAACGTTGCCGACCTGCGCAGTTGCGGTCTCTCCGGGGCCAACCGCGTCGACTGCATCTCGGTCAGCGGTGACCGCCAGGCGCAATTCGCTTCTCTGACGGGCGACGAACGGATCGTCTACCTTCGCGATCACCTGTGTACCACGTGCGCTCTCTTCGGATCACCCGTCGTCGCGGGCCGCGTCCGCTTCGCCGATCTGACGCTCCCTGAGGGATGGACCGATCGCGGGGAAATCCGTGACGGCGTGGCCATTGATCGGGACACCGACCGTGCCATCGAACGACGCCGGTACGACATCGAGGTTCTGCCAGCAGGCACGCCGTTTTTCTGTACCCTACACGCGGAAGGTCTGACGGAGACAGATCTCGGCATCCTCGCGATCGGACTCCTCGAATTGGCGCACGGTGGGATGGTCCTGGGCGGTGGAAAGTCGCATGGATTCGGGCGATGCCAGTTGGAGATCGAAGCGATAGAGCGCGTGCGATTTGGAGTTGAGCACCGCGCCGAATTCCTTGCGTATCTGCGTGACGGTTCGATGGCACCTACCGATTCCACCCCTCTGGCATTTCTGGCAGAGCGCCTCGATGCGCTCCTGGCCGCATAGCACACTGAGGCTTTCATGCTGAAACAACTGATCAATGAGTGCAGGATACGCCTGCAACTCGAAGCACGGGATCCGCTGCTCATTAAAGCCGGACTAAGCAACAGCCGCGATATCGACTCGGCGTTCGTCCGCACGACCCGCGATGGCGAGGAACAGATCTACCTCCCCGGAACGTCGCTCAAAGGTGTACTGCGCAGCCAGTGTGAGCGCATCGCACGGACGCTGAATGACGCCGCCGCATGCGACCCCCTGGCCCGCAGTGGTCCCCTCCGCTCGTGTGGCGATGTTTTCGAGGAACGTGAGCATCCGCGCTCCGGGACCCAGCGCCCCTCGGGCGCAGCCCAGGCACCCGCAACGGTGTATCGGGAGTCGTGTCCAATCTGCAAAATCTTTGGATCGGGTGCTCTGGGAAGCCGCGTCAGCATCAGCGACGGGTACATGGTGGCGCCGTCGCAGCCGGTCCTCAGTCGGCGTGACGGCATCGGCATCGACCGATTTACCGGTGGTGCGGCTCCACGTGTGAGTTATGAGATGGAAGTCGCGACCGAGGTCACGTTCGCGGCGGAAATCGTCCTGAGAAATTTCGAGCTTGCCCAGTTGGGACTGCTCGGCCTTGCCCTTCGAGATCTGCTCGAAGGTGAGCTTCGCATCGGTTCGGGGCGATCTCGCGGGCTGGGAAGATTGCGAGGCCAGATCGTCAGTTGTGATGTCAGTACCATTGGCCGTCAAGATGATGCTGTGCCTGCTCTTGTCGGGGTTGGCAACGGCTTGCGCGGTGGCGGGGCGTATGGGCTGCCTGCTGACGACCTCCTTTCCGTCGATGGCGCCACCTATGAACCTGTGGGCATCCGCACCTATCTCCGTGTCCCGTCGGAAGCGTTTCCGTGGGATGCGCTGTATAGACGGGCCGAGGAGACATTGACCGCCTATGCCCCTGCTCCATCCATGCTCCGCGCCCGCCAGCCGGGAACCAATGCGGCGACTGCCCAGAGTGGTGGCCCTCCGAACCAGATGCGGGCCGCACGCGAACACGCCGCCGCGCTGGTGCGCGGTGGTCGTCCGCCGCAGCAGCCCCAGGCGCCAGATGTGCGACGCCGCGCGGTGACCGTACCGGACCCCGACGTACGCACTGCGGCGCCGCACGAGGATACGCCAGGCGAACAGGCCAGAGGCGAACACGTGGCGGACGTGCCGACAGAGCAGACTGGCACTGGGGTGGGGGTCGAGGCGCCTACGACGGAGGCCGCCGACATCACCTCCATCGCAGATCTGCCCACATCCTCTCCAGATGAGGGGAACACACCGTGACACTGCCACACGTTCGGTTCTTCACCAATGCGTCGTTGCTACCAGAGGGGTTGGTCCATGTCTGACGAGGCTGGAGACATCGCTCTGGCAGGGAGCCTCGCATTCTCGGAACTTGCCGCTGTGATCGACGAACTCACTCCCCACCTGGAGTATCTCTGGATCGAGTCTCCGGGGACGGCTCAACTGATCAAGATGTCTAGCGATGTCGTGCTCGAGCAGTGCGACGCCGGACGAGCCTTCGGGGCCAACGTTGAAGTTCGCTGGCAACGGCATGACCAACGCGTAGCAACGATGGTAACCACATCGGGCCCGACTCCCACGCAGGTCTTCCCACACACGCTCAACGTCGCCCAGGGCTGTAGCATCGAGCGAGTCAGCTACCTCCTTCTGGGAGAGCAGGGAGAGGGTGATACTGTGTGGCACGCACCTGGCATCCCCAGTCCCCTGCACTATCCCGTCCAATCTCCCGCGCGGCGTGTCCGGCTAGATGCCATCGTGTACCGGGGCGTCAGCACGGGTGACATCGTCGCGACGAGATATACCGGTCTGCGAGGTGACCAATCGTGAATCCCTACGACTTCGTTCGACTGGCAGGAGAGCCCGAGCGTATGCCTGCCCCGGGTCGCCTCCAGTTTCGTGGCACCCGCGGCAGGATCGACTGCACCCTTACCGCCCGGACCCCGCTCTTTACCTACCAGACGTCACATACCCACCGTGCTGATCTTCCGGCAGGCGGCACGCACGAAGAGGTGCAATTCCCGTTGCGCGAAGGTCGGCCGGTCATCATGGGCGCGTCCCTCAAAGGGATGCTCCGAGGCGTCACCGAAGCGGCGTCCAGGTCCTGTGTCTCTATTTTCGAGGGCCGGTACGAACGCGGTCCGCACCTGCGCGACTGGTCTTCATTACTCCCGCAAGCCTTCCGTCGCTGCCAGCGACCGGAGTCACTCTGTCCCGCATGCCGACTGTTCGGCACCGCTCATCAGCAATCCACCTTTTTCAACGTTGCGGCGTCCGAAACACTGCCACCTGCATGGACAGGAACGGTCTCCGTGTCCGACGCGCTCGCCATTCCCGGTGCGTACGTCCTCGCGGAACCGTTCACGCTTGCGCCGGAAAGCCCACCGAAGCCACACCATGAAGCGTTCTACCTCATCAACGGCCGCCTTGCCGGCAGAAAGTTCTATCTCCATCAGCCGGGTGGCCCCCAGCCATATCCCGAGCGTACGCCTGATAACCGCACGATACAGCCCGCTGTGTCTGGATCCACCTTTGCGTTCAGTGTCGAGTACGAACTTCTACATGACGACGATCGGCGTCTGCTGCTCTATGCTCTGGTGCTCGAATCGGGCCTGGCTCACAAGCTGGGACTGGGGAAGCCGCTCGGTCTCGGCAGTGTGCAGATTACCCTCCAACGTCTGGTCGAGCAAGAGGCGGGCGCACGGTATCGAAGCACCGCCGGTGGGGACGCGCGCGATCTGCAGGGGGAGGAACTCGAAACCTTTCTGGCGGAGCAGCTGCGCCCGATTCGGAACAGTCAGACCTTTTTTCTCACCGACCTCCGTCGCGTGCTGCGCCTTGAGCATCAGGAGGCCGTCGGGTATCCGGGCCTCGCATGGTTTCGAACCAATGGCGCGGTACCCCTCCGACAGATTAATATGCCCGGCCAGCGGGCGGGGCTTCCACTGCCGCCATCTCGACGCCCGGAATCGGCCCCTGGGCCGGCCGTTCCCGCGTTCCCCCCTGGCGGCCGGGTTCTCGTGCGGGGCGGGCGACAGAGCACGCCTGCCGCGGTACCCAGGGTTCCCGCAGGGACGCCACAGGGCCGCGCCCCTGTACGCCCGACGCCACCGGCTGCCATCACGTCCGACCCGCAGGACGCTCAAGAAGAGCGCAACTTCACCCTTGGCGACCTCCTGGCACGCTTTGGCAAGCAGGGTGGCGATGATGCGCCAGCAGGAGTCGGGGAACAGCCGGACCGTGGCCGCCGAAAGCTGAACCGTGCCGACCGTGCCCGCGAGGAGCAACGACGGCTGCTGGAACGGCTTCGAAGCGCTCCTCAAGACGAGTAGACCGACCTTGGACATTCTGGGGCGCGCGCTAGTCGGACCGGTCGCGGCCCTGCTCGCGCATCATCTTCCTCGGATCGAAGCATCGTACGGCGGTCCCGTTGTCTGGGAGTTGAGCAAGAAACTACCAGAAGGTTTCCACAGCCAGTACGTGCTGCGGTCGCGTACGCAACCCGTTATTCTCCTGAGGGCCATCAAACGGGACGACATATTCAATGTCGTCGTTGCTCACGAGCTCATGCATCTGGTCCTCAACATCGATGGCTTTCCAAGAGCACAATCGGGCGCTGGTGTTGACCCGCGCCTCGGGCTCGTCGTGTACAACACCTTTGTTGACCCGATCGTCTACCGCCGTCTTACCTCGGAAGGCGTGAGTTCGGAGCCGCTGGAACGACTTCAGTTCGCCAACACCATTCAAGGTCTCTTCGAGCGGTCGGTCCACGAGCCGACACCGCTCGACGAGGCAAATGCAGGACTCTGGACGTGTACCTTTGTCGCCATGCTGTTGAAAGACGGTCTAGGACTTTCGAACGAATTCGAACGGGTCCTCAATGGTCGGTATAGCAGCACACTCAAACGGGCGGTACAATTAGTTCACGAGGTCCGCGACATCGGGTTGGAAAACCCGGACGGTTGCGCCCGCGCTATGGAACGCGCACTGGAGCGCACAAAGCTTCAGCGGCTTGTCCTGATCGAACAGGGGATGCCGGCGCCCGGAGAGTAACGGACCCGGAAGAGGGTAGTACGATGCCTGTTGTTCCTCTCGTTGGGTTCATCCTCGTCGCGATTGTGGCGATCTGGATGCTGCTTGCGATCACGCACGCCGTGTTCAGCCTCATCCCCATACTGCTCATCGGTCTGATAGCCGGGTGGGCAGCGAGCAAGCTGGTAGGTAGCCGCTTCGGTCTGTTGGGGACCACGGTCATCGGTATCGTGGGATCGCTGATTGGTCCCGTGCTCTTTAGCTCGCTGCTGCACATTTATGTCGGCGGCCGCTTCGGTATCACGAACATCATCGCAAGTGTTGTGGGCGCAACACTCCTGCTAGCCATCGCGCGGGTGACAGAAAACCGGCGGGCACTGCACTACTAGCGGAGGGTCCCACAAGAACCGACGTGGGCCTGGCCCCTCTCAGGAGGAGGCTAGGCCCACTTTTCCATGATGGCTCTAGCTGGCGATGTCCAGTTTCTCGGCCAGTTGCCGGTTGCTCGGCTCCGTCAGAATCGTTCCGTCTGCAAAGACAAGCGTTGGCACCGACTGATGCCCGCGATTCAACGCCCGCACCGTATCCGCCGCGTCCGCATCCCGTTCAATGTTGATCTCCAGGAATGAGATTCCGTGCCGTTTGAGGAACGTCTTCGAGCGATGGCAGTCGCCGCAGTACGTTGTCGTATACATCGTCAACACCGGTTCGTCAGCCAACACTACCATCCTTTATTTATTGTCCTGCTAGGTTCTTTACTCACATGACGTCTATGTAACACCAGCGCGAGTTGGCGGCGGAAGAGGGCTGGCGCCACGTGACCACACGATAAGTCCAGGACCACGCCCGACCGCTCGTCACTTACTAAAGTTTAGCATATATGTAAGGTATCAGTACATAACCGTCATGGGATCAAACGACAGGGGGCGAGAGCTTCAGATCCGTCGCCAGTTCAACGATACCTTGCCAGGTCCTCGCCGGAACCGTCACGCCTCGCTCCATCGACTGCCGCCGCGCACGATGCCCCCGCTGACCGGGCAGCAGAATCTCATCAAAACCAGGACGCCGTGGTGCGCTGGCAATCGTGTCCGCATTGCGATCCATTGCCTCCTGGAACTGCTCCAAAGGTTGAAACGCCGAGATATCGATTGCGGCAAAGAAATGACCGTCATTGGGCGTGTGGGGGTAGACAGAACCCGGCAACAGTCGGCACAGTAGGTCCACCACCAACCCCAATCCATACCCTTTGTAGCCGCCAAGTGGCAACATCGTTCCGGCGAGCCCCGCTGTAGGATCGTTGGAGGGATTGCCATCCCGGTCAAGCGCCCAGCCATCAGGAATCTGCTCGCCCCGTTGCTCATAGATCCGGAGGCGTCCCTGAGAGACCGCTGTCGTCGCCATATCAAGGGTCACACCGGGTGCCGCTCCACCTGGAAAACCAAAGGCCATCGGGTTCGTATCTATGAGCGGACGGTAGCCGCCCCAGGGAGCGACGCAAATACCATCTCCCGCCTCACCGCTTGCCGCCATCGCCATGCCAATCATCCCCGCCCGGGCAGCCATTTCGACGTAGTACGCACCTGCACCGAAGTGATTGGCGTTGCGGACGCTCGCTATGCATGAGCCCGCCTCCCGTGCTTTTGCAATGCATCGCTCCATGGTGCGGACACCAATGACCTGCCCCCAACCAAGGCCACCATCCATCAAGAGTGTGCTCGCTGTTTCCTTCACAACCGTGAGCGGCGTGGGGCACACGATATGGCCATCCCGATACTTCGCCACGTACCGCGTCAGGCGGAACAGGCCGTGGGAAGGAACTCCTCGCGCTTCAGCCTCGACCAGCGTGTCGGCCACAATAGCTGCCTCATCCTCCGGCACGTCGAGGGCAACCAGCACCTGGGCCACAAATGCCCTGGCCGTGTCAATCGTCAGGTGCACATCGGATGTCACCACAGCGCTCTCTCCTCCCTCCAGTCGTCGTCATGTGGGTCATGGTACACACAACACAGCGGCGGCCACAGCCTGCGCGCCACTACGCTATACTATGTCACCAGGACAGATACGAGACAGTACATTGGTGCCGCCCGCTATACGGCAAGGAGACCCGAGCCGGTCATGGCGATTGCACGGCGAATCTTCGGTACTGACTTCCGCCGGTTGACGTACACCACCTACGCGAGTGCGGGGTACGTCGCCTGCATGTTTTTCGTCCTGTATGCTGCGCTCGGAGCGTGGTTCTCGATGTACCTGCATATATATATATTGGCGATGCACTCGCACGCACCGCGTTGGCCTCATACGTTATTCAAGGGCGCCAACCACATCTAGCCGCTATCGGCTTTGTTTGGAATCCCATCCCTAGCGTTCTCGAAATACCGTTTGTACTCCTCTTACATCTTTTTGGTCTTCAGCAATTGGCCGGGCCAGCCGTAAGCGCCCTCGCTGGAGCCTTGTGTGTTCACACGGTCTTCCAGTGCTGTCGCCATTTTGAAGCCTCTATACTAATTTTCTCTGGCGTTAACGGTCGCCTTCGCCCTCAACCCTATGATGCTTCTTTATTCGGCAAATGGTATGAGTGAAACATCGCTTATGTGCTGCATCCTATGGTCGGCATTGCAGACCGTACGATGGGTAGATAATCGTAAGCTCGCCCACCTACTTGGCATGGCGACGGGTATTGCTCTGGCCACGTGGGTACGCTACGAAGCCTTACCTCTGATTGCCGCGGTTATTGCAAGCATCCTCGTCACAGCGATAATTGACAAACGCGAATCATGGACGGCTGTACGGGTTCAAGGTACGATCCTTGCAGTGGTCGTCCCCGCGTTCTACTCGGTCGGGCTCTGGATACTGTTCAATGGTCTGATTATGGGCGATCCATTCTACTTTCTGCGTAGTGAATACAGTAACAGTGCCCAGACAGCCACGTTTCGCACGAATCCGAACGATCAGCAACTGGGTTACCACGACGTCGTCCACGCTATCGCCTACAGTGTGAGGCACCTCACCCTCGTTTCCCTGTGGTATTTGCCCTTCGCCATACTCGTGCTCATCGCCTCCATACAAACGGGCCGCGCCTCTACGATCAGCCTGTTTGTCATCTCAGCCGCCGTACCGACCTTCCATATCGCGCTGCTATACATGGGATCATCCTACGGGTGGCTCCGCTTTTTTATATATGCATGGCCATTCTCGGTAATCTTCGCTGCTATTCTTTATACCGATTATGAGCGATGGACACAACGGTTCCGGGCCGCTCGTGGGAACTGGCACCGTCTGATACGACGCACGTCGCACATGTTACCACTGTTCATGGTAATGCTCCTGGTAGTAGGAGATGTCATTGCCGGTGTCGCGATGGCACGACCAGACGTCGGTCGGGAAGAGCATGCATTCGTCGATAAGATGCTGCGTCCATCCACCATACTGGAAAACAACCGTTCTTTTGCTGCCGAAGCCGATGTCACCCGCTACCTGGACAATAATCTGGAGGGGTTGGTGCTCATTGACAGCAGTACAGGGTTTCCCATAACTCTCGCCTCGATGCATCCTGAGCAGTTCGTCATCAACAGCGATATCGAGTTCCAGCGTGCCGTCGTAGCTCCATATTTATATGTACAACGACTGCTCGTACCCGCACCGGTGGGAATCTTCAAATCGGATACCTTGA
>JAABUZ0100005636.1_pt1 | contig 16276 bp, 18 predicted proteins | sample 5562091 | NCBI WGS metagenome assembly JAABUZ01 (sample SAMN12813069, study PRJNA571459) | rock metagenome | isolation source: Antarctica rocks | place: Antarctica: Victoria Land, Linnaeus Terrace sud | collected 2015-12-21
GCAATCAAGCGATTGTAGAGCCAGCGGCACTCGTCAAGCGCATGGTGCAGCGCGGTCGTCTGCGCGGGCGTCGGGTACAATCGGTACTGAAACGTCGCTTTATGCATACCCTAGTATGTCATAAATGAGGAGATGGCAGGACGGGGCTGAAGCCGCTAAAGCGGGTGAAGGGCTTATATCCCACGCCTAAAGGCTGTGGGTTTTACGCCCTATCTCTATAAACAGGGGGGAACGAATGAGCCTGACGCCCTCACCGGAGATGGCACAGCGGATCTACGATGTCGTGCGGCAGACGCCGTACGGCAGGGTAGCGACCTACGGCGACATCGCGGCGATCGTCGGGGACGGCTGTGACGCGCGCACTGTCGGCTACGCGCTAAACGACTTGCCGAAGGGGAGCGACGCCGTCGTGCCGTGGCAGCGCATCGTCAACAGCCAGGGGCGCATCAGCACGCGCGGCGCGCGCCAACGCGAGATCCTCGAGTCCGAGGGGATCGTCTTCGACGCCAGCGGCCGCATCCCGCTCGACCGCTATCGCTGGCGCGGCCAGGACGGCCAGGACGCGATGGGCGAGCAGTCCGATCCCGCGCCCGTGCAGGAGTCTCTCTTCGGCGACGACATCTGAACGTCGTCGACCCACAGGTCATAGCACGACATATAGAACACGTGCAGGAGTCTCTCTTCGGCGACGACGTCTGAACGCCTATCCGCGCTTGCGGTTCCCTTTGCGCGAACTGCCCTTGCCCGTTGCCTTGTTCTTGGACTTGCCCTTGCGCGCGTCGCCGCTCTGTTGTCCAGCCCCTGCCGTGGCGGCGGGCGATTGGAGCCCTGGAGCAAATGGAAAGCCCTGGGCGGGACGCGAACTTAACAGGCTTTGGGGCAAAGGCGAGGTGATGCGCACGGGGGGCGCTTTCAAGCCTAGCTCGACCTGTACGTTACTCCAGTCCCCGCACACACTGAGGTCGACGCGATCGGCGGCGAAGGCGCGCTCCATGACCGGCGCGGATTCAACCGCTTTCAGATCGAGCAGCGCGCTGATGACGAAGGCGTTCAGTTCCTCATCGGCGCGCTCGAACAGGTCGAGCTGACGGGTCAGTATCGCCACGATCTCGTCGCGCACATCAGGGTGTCCCTCCCCGATTTTCGTCAAGCAGCTGCTGGCGGTGATGCGCGTACACGGGGTGAGAGGCGTCGGCGAGATACGCGGACAGCGCGGGGATTGCGGCGGCTCCGATCAAGCCGTAGACATCCGGCAGTTCCTCCAAAACCCAATCGCTATCGTCACCCTGTAATAGGAGGGGCAAGAGCGGCTGAGCGGCGGCCTCGGCGTGCAGTTGCCCCAGTGCGCGCCAGGCATGGATGGGCGCCCACACCTCGAGGCTGTCCGAGTCGGCCCAGGTGAGCGTATCGTCCGTCGCCATGCGAATAAGCTCGGGGACGTGCTCGGCCCCGAGGCCAAAGACTCCTGGGTAGTCGGGCCAATGACGGACGTCGTCGGCGGGGTCGGGGGTCTCGCGTGGGTCGCCGTAGGTGAGCAGCTTGTCGAGCGGGGGCTGGTAGATATGTCGCGTCATAACAACTCTCCACGTCTTTCAACTACTATCGGATAGGGCGAACGTCGACCCCGACATCGACCCCTTGCTAGGCAGCATCGGCGGTAAGCGCGGGCAAACCTAAACGCGCGGCTAACGCGAGACAAGCGCGATCTCCGAGCGAGAGCCCCGCTGCTTTGGTCGCGGCGCGAAGCAGACCGGCCGCGTACGCAAGGTCGGCGTCGAACGGCACAACGCTCAATCCCAAGCCGTCGAGTGCGGCGTGAATATCCGGTGCGGTCATACCGCCCTCGGCCAACTTGGCCGCGACCTCGGACAGATTGACCGCGCTGATACGGGCGTTGGGGAGCAGCGCTCCGACGACATCGCTACCGGGCTCCGCGTAGACGAGCGCTAAAAGGGCCGAGGCGTCGAGGACGACGCTATTCACGCGCCGCCTCGGCCCGACGCTCGGCAATCAACTCATCGGAGAGGCTGCGCCCTGGCGGGATCGAACGCCGTACGAGGTCCTGCGCCCGCTTGATCGCGGCGGCGGGTGTCAGGACGCGCATGCCATCCTCTTCGAGGACCAGGATGATGTCGTCTCCCGGCTCCATATCAAGGGCTTTACGGTACTGGACCGGGATGACAAGCCTCCCGTTATCGCCTAGTTTTGTCCTAACCTGGGTCATGTGACACCTCGATCTAATGTTACCGGATTGTCCAGGGCTACAAGGACAGGCTCTTCGTCTCGACACGCTCCAGCAGCATCTCGCGGATTTCATGGAGCGGGAGCGCGCCGATGTCTTCGCCGGTGCGCTTGCGGACCGAGGCCGCCTCACCCGCCGCGTCACGGTCGCCCACGACGAGCATATAGGGAACTTTCCGCATCTGCGCGTCGCGGATCTTGGCCTGCAGGCGCTCGCGCCGCACGTCGACCTCGACGCGCAGACCGGCGTCGGCGAGCACTTTCTGTACGCGTCGGGCATAGTCGGCGTGGCGGTCGGCGATCGGCAGCACGACGGCCTGCACCGGCGCGAGCCAGACCGGGAAGGCCCCGGCGAAGTGCTCAATGATCACGCCCATGAATCGCTCGGTCGAACCCGTCACCGCGCGGTGCAGGACGACCGGGGTGTGGCGCTCGCCGTCCTCGGCGATATATTCGATACCCAGCCGCGCCGGTTGGATCATATCGACCTGGATCGTGGAGAGCTGCCACTGACGGCCCAGCACGTCGCGCGCCATGAAGTCGGCTTTGGGCCCGTAGAAGGCGGCCTCGCCGACGACGGGCGTGTACTGGACGCCCTTGGCGTCCATCGCCTCGCGCAAGGCGCGCTCGGCCAGCGCCCACGTCTCGGGCGCGTCGGCATACTTCGCGGTGTCCGAGAGGTCGGGCAGCGAGAGGTCGACGCGGTAATCGTTGAAACCGTAGGCGTCGAGAACCTCGGTGATGAGGTCGAGGCAGCGGCCGAACTCCTCGCCGATCTGGTCGGGCGTGCAGAAGATATGGCAGTCGTCCTGCGTGAGCGCGCGCACGCGCGTGAGGCCGTTGAGTTCGCCCGACTTCTCGTAGCGGTACAGCGTGGCGAACTCGGCGTAGCGCAACGGGAGGTCGCGGTAGCTGTGCAGCTCGGCCTTGTAGAGCGTCATGTGCGAGGGGCAGTTCATCGGCTTGAGTCGATACACGTCGTCGCCGTCGACCATCGGCGGGAACATGGCGTCGCGGTAGTGCTCCAGGTGGCCCGAGCGCCGGTAGAGCTCCTCCTTGACGACGTGCCCTGTCCAGACGTGCTGGTAGCCGTAGCGCGTCTGCGTGTCGCGCACGTACTCCTCCATCACGTGGCGCAGCATCTCGCCCCGGGGCAGGAAGAGGGGGATACCGGAGCCGACGTCCTCGCTGAAGATGAACAGGCCGAGGTCCTTGCCGAGCCGGCGGTGGTCGCGGCGCTTGGCTTCCTCCAGCTGTTCGAGGTGGGCGTCGAGTTCCTCTTGCGTGGGGAAGAGGGCGCCGTAGACCCGCTGCAGCATGGGATTGTGTTCGCTGCCGCGCCAATAGGCCCCGGCGACCGACATGAGCTTGAACGCGCCCAACTCCGACGTGTCGTGGACGTGCGGGCCGCGGCACAGGTCGGTGAAGTCGCCGTGGTGGTAGACGCTGATCTCCTCGCCGCGCGCGGCCAGTTCGTCGATGAGCTCGAGCTTGAAGGGCTGATCGCGGAACAAGGCGCGCGCCTCGTCGGCCGAGACGACGCGGTACTCGAAGGGGCTGGCCGACGCCTCGCGCTGGCGCATGAGATCTTCGATCCCACCGAGTTCGTCGGGCGAGAGCGGACGCGGCAACTCGAAGTCGTAGTAGAAACCGTTCTCGATCGGCGGCCCGATCCCCAGCTTGCCCTCGGGGAACAGCTTGAGCACCGCCTCGGCCATCACGTGCGCGGCGCTATGCCGCATGGCGTACAGGTTATCCTTTTGCGCTTGCTCCGTCTCAACGACCATGCCAACCCTCCTAATCAACATAATTTATCTACTGTGTTCGTCGCAGTTCGTCGCAGCGCCGTCGTGTCGGCCCAACCATAAGCACATTCGTCGAGTGATATCCCGCCAATGGCTATCTGACGCGTACATACATATCGCCCGTCAAGGGCTTCATAAAAGCCGCGCGCCGGGTTGTCGGCCAGGACCCACACGAGCAGCGAGGTCAGACCCTGGGACGCGAGCCGGTCCACTACGGCGCGAACACACGCGCGTCCAATGCCTTTACCGCGGCGCTCGTCCGCGAGATAGACGGCGTATAACTCGCCCGCATAGATCCCGTGAACCCCGTTGTCGCCGCGCTCCGGACCACCGTTCGCAAAGCCCTCGATAGTCCCACGTTCGTCTTGAGCGACGACGGTACACACCCCCTTCGTCGGAGTCGTCAATCGCCCGACCCACGCGCTCTCGCGCTCCCGATAAGACAGCCCCGCCAGATATTCGTCCGGCACGATGCCGCGATAGGTCGAGCGCCATGAGTCGATGTGGACGCGCGCGATGGCCGGCGCGTCGGCGGACGTCGCGTCCCGCACGATCACATCCATCGCTGATACCTCCTCCTCGCGCCTATAAATGAAAAGCCTCTCGTCCCACTCAGGGACGAGAGGCTTTCTCCCGCGGTTCCACCCACGTTACAGCACGCCCTATGGAGGAGCGCTGTCACTCTAGTAGCCGATAACGCGGGCCGGCGTACACGTCTAGCGTCGGGGTACGACGTTCGAGGCGTAGGGCGTTCGGTGGTATCCGTGCGAGGGCGCTGATGGATAGGCTTGCAGCCGGTGGCCCATCTCTCTGTCGCCGCGACCCGTCGTCGGCGTGTCCGAACGGTCTTCTATCGATGAGTGGGCGATAGTGGAATCGAACCACTGACCTCCGCGATGTCAACGCGGCGCTCTAACCAACTGAGCCAATCGCCCTAGGCGCTCTGCATTATATCAGGGCCGCGCGCCACACTGTCAAGCGCCCTGCGGCCTGGTCCACGGTCTGTGAAAAGTCGCCTTCTTCTCCCCCTCCGCCAGAGGCGCGTGGAGATCGACGGGCGCGGCCATATCCCATCCACCCGCTAATGCACAGACCTGGCGGCCCAGCGGCCCGCCGGCAGAGTCATGTCATCCCCGAGGGCGATCTCGCCTGACACTGGGTAAGGACGCGATGCCGTGCGCTCGTCGCGCGCCCGCGTTCATGCGCGGGAAGGGCGACGCCGTCCGTCCGCGCCATTAACGGCAAGGCATCGCGCCCTTACGAATTATGGATGGGCAGGCGGCCGAGAATGACAGGATTCAGCATAGCGAAAGAGGCGAGGGGGGACGGGTTATGGCCCGCCGATCTGGCTCTTAATGCTCACGGCGAGCTTGGGGCCGATGCCCTGGACGGCGGCGATTTCGTCGGTCGAGGCGCGGCGCATCTCGGACAGGGAGCCGAAGCGGCGCAGCAAGGCCTTCTTGCGCGCCCCGCCCACGCCGCGGATCTCGTCGAGGCCTGAGACGAGCGCGCGCTTGCCGCGCACGTTGCGGTGGTACGTAATGGCGAAGCGGTGCGCCTCGTCGCGCAGCCGCTGCACCATGTAGAGCGCCTGCGAGGCGCGCGGCAGCATCACCGGGTCAAGGCGACCGGGCAGGAACAGCTCTTCGTTCTGCTTGGCCAGCGCGGCGATGGGCTGATCCTCGATCCCCAGTTCGCGCAGGGCGTCGAGCGCGGCTCCAAGCTGCCCCTTCCCGCCGTCGACGATGATGAGGTCGGGCCGGCGCGTCCACGCGCCACCGTCGGAGGGGACCGCCGCGTCAACCGTGTCGTCGGCGCCTTCCTCCCGGTACGCCTCCGCGCCCATAAGCTCGTGCGGCGCGTCATCCCCGTCGAGCGCGCCATCGTCGAGGCCATTCAGAGGGGGCGCGGCGGCATGGTCGGACGGCACGTGGTCGGTCGGCGCCGCGCCGGGATCGATCGGGGCGGAGGGGATGGCGCCGTCGGCCTGGTCTATCACGGCGCCATCGGCGTGTCCATCCGTGGCGCGGCCGGAGCGTTTGAGGCGACGGGTCAGCACCTCGTTCATCGCGGCGAAGTCGTTCGGCTCGCCGGGGGTGCCGACCGTCTTGATGCGGAAGCGCCGGTAGGCGTCGGTGCGCGGCTTGCCGTTCTCGAAGACGACCATCGAGGCCACGGTCGAGGTCCCCTGGATGTTGGAAATGTCGAAGCACTCCAGGCGCACGGGCAAGGTCGGCAGATCGAGCGCCTCCTTGAGTTCGGTCAGCGCGGCGGCCGTCTTTTGCGTGTCGGTCAACCACTTGATCTGTTCCTGCTCCACGGCGGCGCGGGCGTTGTCGGCGGCGAGTTCGAGCAGGCGGCGCTTGTCGCCGCGTTGCGGGACCTCGAGTTCTACCCGCTTCCCGCGCCGCTCGGACAGGAAGTCCCGCAGCGTGTCGTGCCCCGGGACCGCGCGCGGCACGATGACCTCGGGCGGGACGATCGCCGCCGCGTCGTAGTACTGCTGCAGGAAGGCCCCAAGCACGGTCGCCTCGTCCTCGTCGGCGATATTCTCCATCGTGAAGGTCTCGCTCCCGGTGAGACGGCCGCCGCGGATGGCCAGGAGCTGCACCAGCACGTTGCTGTCAGAGCGGGCCAACCCGATGATGTCCTGATCGCCGCCGCCCGGCACCTCGACGCGCTGCTTCGAGGACACACGCTGGATCGTGCGCATCTGGTCGCGCAGGATGCGGGCGCGCTCGAAGTTGAGTTCCTCGGCCGCCTCGGTCATCTGCCGCTCCAGCGCGTCGAGCACAAGGTCGTGCTTGCCTTCGAGGAAATGTGCGACCTGTTCGATGACCCCGGCGTACTCCTCTTGCGACGAGGCCCCAATACAGGGGCCGACGCAGCGGTGAATGTAGTATTCGAGGCAGGCGCGGTCGTTGGCGCCGGGATGCGTCTCGGCGGCGTGACCGTCGACCGCGCGCGGCGCGAGGTAGTGGTTGGCGGCCGAGGGGACAGGCAGGACGGAGACGCCGGAGCCCTTGGAGTCGGGCGAGGGCACGTGGCGTCCGCGGGGCAGCTTGTCGGGCACGATGTTGAGCGCGCACGAGCGGTAAGGAAAGAGCTTTTTGAGTAGTTTGAGCGTCTCGGTCAGCGCGCCCGAATTGGCGTAGGGTCCGAAGTAGCGGCCGTGCCCTTTCTCGACGCGGCGCGTGCGCAGGACGCGCGGGAACGGCTCGTCGGTGATGACGATGTAGGGGAAGGTCTTGTCGTCGCGCAATAGCGTGTTGTATTTGGGCTTGTAGCTCTTGATGAGGCTGTTCTCGGTGAGGAGGGCCTCGACCTCGCTGCCGACCGTGACGTACTCGAAGTCGTCGACGTGCGAGACCATCGCGCGGATCTTGGGCGCAAGTTCCTGCGGAGAGCGGAAGTAGTTGGGGACGCGCGCGCGCAGCGAGGCGGCCTTGCCCACGTAGAGGACTTTGCCGTCCGCGTCCCGCATGATATAGCAGCCTGGCTTCGCCGGCAGCCGCCGCAGCCGCTCCTCGATCCGTTCGCTCGCCATCGCTCTATTCCCTCTATTCCTTCCTCCTCAAGTATAGCGAGGGGGTGTCATCGCTACGGGGCTGTCGCGCGGCTCGCGGCGTTGAGGGTACGCAGGGTCTGGCCGACCGCGGCGCGGTAGGCGCGGATATTGTTGTGGTCGCTGGACGGCGCCCACACCGGAATCGCCGTGTCGGCCGTGGTCAGGCCGCGGTCGGCGTAGGCGCGCAGCAGGGCGTAGATGTCGTTGATCCCCGCCCACCAGGTGGATTCGTCGGCATAGCAGCCGTCGTTGGTGCACAGCGCCCGTTGCGCGCCGATGGGGCGGGCGTTGGACAGGCTATGGGTATGCACGGCGATACCCTCGATCCCGTAGTGCGACTCCATTCTGAAGAAGCCCATCACGACCGCGGGGTCGACGCCGGTTTGCCGCCCTTTGTCCCACACGTACTCCGCGTAGGTGCGGCCGTCGCGACGGGGCGTGTTGTTGGCCAGCGGAGAACCCGTGGCCCAGAGCGCGCGCCAGATCGCCCCGACTGAGGCGGAGGGCGGGGCGACGACGGCGCCGGCCGCGTTGGGCGCTTCAGCGCGACGCCACGTGTCGCCGCACGGTCCAGGTCGCGGCAGAGCGCCGCCCGCGGGACGGCAGTCGGGCCGTCCCGGCGGGCTGACGACGCTGCCAAGATCGGAAGAGGGGCGTGATGACAGCGCATGCCACAGCAGTGACGTCACGACGAGGAGGATGAGGGCTCCGACCAGCAGGCCGGCCAGCACACGGCGCTTCCCGTTACCGGCGAGGGACAACCGCGCGACAGCGCGACCAAGGCCTGATCGCGTCCCGCGCCGTGTCAGGCGGGACAAGCCGCCTTTCGGTCTGGATCGCGGCGAGCGGCGTTTGGATGCGGGGCGTGACGAGACAGATGGCGGGTCAGCGCGCGATGCGCCCTCAGTGCGCGGCCGGCGCGCGTCTTGACGTACGCGCCGCGTGTTCCGGCTCCGCGGCTCGCGGCGCTCGTCCGTAGGTACCTGCTTCACATCTATGGTGTAGCAGAGAACCGCGTTCCCGGTTCGCTTCATCCATAAGCATAGGTTGTGTCTCTTCCGACAGGGCCGCCTCTCCTCGACTAACGCTCAGGCGTCACACTCCGATGCCCTGGTAGAGCGCGGTGCGGGCGACGGCGCCGCGTTGGTCGAGTTCGATAGCGACGACGTCGAGGCGCCAGTCGGCGTCCTCGAGCCCCTGCTCGGCCAGGTAAGTCTGAGCGGCCAGGGTGAGGCGCGAGAGCTTGCGCGGGGTGATGGCCTCTTCGGGCGCGCCGTAGTCGCTGGATCGCCGCAGCTTGACCTCGCAGAAGACGAGCGTCGCCCCGTGCGCGCAGACGAGGTCGATCTCGCCGTAGCGGCAATGGTAATTGCGCTCGCGCACGGTGTAGCCGCCGCGCTCCAGTAGCGCGGCGGCGATGCGCTCACCCCGCGCCCCGACGGCCGCTCGATACGTGCTCACGCTTGTGGCCCTCTCAGTCGCGCGTCGTGTAACAGCCGCTCACATACGGCTCATAGTCCATGACATCCGCCGACATCCGCCACTATAACATTGTCGGGGACGCCCTTTCAATGCCCGCGTCCGGACCCGCGCACCGTCGCGCTTGACGGCGCCTTCGTCGAGGCCTATGATTGACGCGACGCCCGATAAGGCGCATATCGCTAGACGAAAAGGAGATGCCCCGTGGGATTTTTGCGCGCGTTGTTCGATATTCGCTTCACCGAGATGATCACCGGCAAGATTATCGTGTTTCTCTACATTATCGCGATGATCGCTATCGCGCTCGGGTATATCAGTTCGGTCGTCGGGGCATTCGGCAATGGCGTGGCCGCGGGGTTACTCGTGTTGCTGATCGTCGGGCCCATTGCCGCGCTGTTCGCCCTGGCGTACATCCGCGTTATCCTCGAGGTCTTCATCGTGCTGTTCCGCATCTATGAGAACACGCGCGTGATAGCCGGCGATAGCGGCCCGTCCATTATGGGCGGTTCACCGGCTATGGGCGGTTCATCGGCGCGCCCACCCTCGGGACCGTCGTTCGGTGGTCCTGCCTCAGGACCGTCGTTCGGTGGTCCGACCCCCTCCACCTTTAGCGGACAGGGTGGTCCTGGCGATCCACCGGCGCGGGAAACGTACACGGCTCCCACGCGCGTCTCGCCCGTCCCCGGCACGGTCGATAGCCCTATCACAACGGAAGGGGAAGGGACACAAGCGGTTGATGGTCCCGGCACAACGTACGGGACCGGGACCGCGCCAACTGATCCGACACCCTAAAGGGTCGCTCACGGACGAGGGCGCAACGTGCTCCCCCCTCCCCGACCGTCTCTCGCCAGCGCGGCGACGCGCTCGATCTCACGCTGCCGAAGTGTGTTTTCTTAATCCATCCCGATCGCCGCCGCGTCGCGCAGTCCTAAGTCCTCGATCGACTGCTCCGCATCACGTACTTTTGCACCTTGCCGGTCACGGTCATGGGAAAGGCGTCGACGAACCGGACGTAGCGCGGGATCTTGTAGATGGCGATGCGGCCGCATCCTCGGCGCGCGACAGCACATCGCGCCACGCCATCATACCGGGGCCGGGTTCGTCGCCCAGGCACACGATCCCGCGCAGGTCCGGCAGGGCCGCCGACCGCGGCGGCATCGAGTCGGGTGAGGCGGCAAGCTCCGGGACGAGGCCGGCGAGCGTGGCGCGATAGCCGTGCTGTCGGAAGCCGGGCGCGGTGATGAGGAGCGTAACACCCGACTGACGCAGGGCGTATTCGAGTTCGTGCGAGCGGTAGGCCGGGTTGATGTTGACGAGGATGGCGCCCATGCGCGCCGTCGCGAACTGCACGAGGACCCACTCGGCGCAATTGGCGGCCCAGATGCCGACGCGCGTGGCCGATCAGCCGTCGACTGGAGCGAATCAGCGGATGCCCATGGAAATCCGTGTAAATTCTTCGTGCATCTACGATAGTCGCCTTGCTGGCCTAGAGGGACCTAAATCTCCCTGACGGGCTTGAACGACCGCCGATGATGCATCGTGGGGCCCAGACGAGCGAGTGCATGTAGATGCTCGGCGGTGCCATAGCCCTTGTTGCGCTCCCAACGGTAGCCGGGGTGATCGGCCGCGAGACGGGTGATGATGCGGTCTCTCTCAACCTTCGCCAGGATTGACCCGGCGCTGATGGCCGCGATCAATGCGTCTCCCCCAACAATGGCTTTAGTAGGTATCGACAGGAGAGGACATTTGTTGCCGTCGATTAGTGCTTTATGAGGTTGTACCGGTAGCGCCTCCACGGCACGTTTCATGGCTAGTAGGGATGCTTGGAGGATGTTGAGCGCATCGATCTCGTCGATGGTGGCTTCGGCCACAGCCCATGCCAAAGCTTGCTCTTTGATGAGAAACTCTACCTCATCCCGCTTCTGAGGACTGAGGACCTTGGAGTCAGCCAATCCGTGTATCTCACGGCGCGGATCCAAGATGACCGCGGCAGCGACTACCGGCCCCGCGAGGCACCCTCTGCCTGCTTCATCTACTCCCGCGATAAGGACCGTGAGGTCGTCCGGGGCGGCGATCGCTACATCTCGGTTATCGTTGTCGTGTGCCACAACCCTAGGATAACCGAATCGACAAATAGTCCTTGATATGCGATGCCACAAGCCATGGCTGCCATCGCGTGATGGCTGCCATGGCTGCGTCTGTCAATACCGGTCTTCCATTATGAGTCTCGGATACCTATATCCCACGTCTCCCGGTGCGCCCGATGCGCCGCTTTGCTCGGTCGATGTCGTATTCGAGTGCCGCATATAGGTAGCGTCGGGGCAGGTCGTACTCACGAGCAGGTCGCTCGTGCGCACGTAACGCGGATAGACGTGGCCGCGGTCTTGCCGCCCGGCGGCCGCGATCCAATCGTGGCGCGCGGCGTTCGCGGCGGCGCGGGCAGCCGCCTCGTCGGCAACAGACGGGACGCTGTGAGCGAGCGGGTCCGACGCGCCAGCGTCCCATGTTCCCAGCGCCAGCGGCTGCGGACCCGCAACTCCCGCGTTAGTGGCGAAAAGGATACCCGGCCCGTTGGCTCCCCACCACCCGTGATTCTGAGTCCTGACGCATCCGGCGCGCGGTCCTCGATGGTCAACCGACGCCTACACCTATGTATCAGTCAGTATGTACCAGGGATGTGCGGTCATGCGTCTGTGGCGGCGTGACTGTTCCAGTCAACCCACTCGCCGGGCTGAAGTACAAGTGTGCGCACACTGAGCTGTCGCGCTATGTCCAGAAACATCGCCTCCGCATTGGGATATTCGACGTAGTGGCCCGGGTCGTGCATGCCATAATGGATCGGGCACACCCGCGTCGCCCCGAGCACATGTCCTGCCGTGACAGCCTGTTCCGGCGTCATCGTCGCCGGAATCAGACTGCCACTATAGCGGCCACGCTGGTAGGTGACGCCATTGATGGGGACAAACGCGAGATCAAACGGGCCATACTGGCGCGCAATATTCCACCAGTGCCCATGCCAGAGCGTGTCCCCACAATGGATGATCCGGCGTCCGCCGCCATCGATAATCCACGACACCTGTGGATCTCCCCAGCCATCCGACGCGGGAACGGCGGTCGCCATGATATCGGCAGACAGCCAATCAAGCGGCGCCGGTTCATACGACTCGACCCTTTGGACCCGGAGTTTGTTGTGCGCGACGGACCCGCTAATGGATCGATGGCGTCACGTCGCCCCCGCCGGGCATGGTCGTGCGCGGCGTGCGGGGCGCCCCGCTAGCCCTCACCATTGGGGTGGTGCGCTGTCTCGACGGTCCTCCCGTGAGCCATGCCTGCCACGCGTTGCTCCAGGCCCTGCGCCGGGAGTTGACCGCGGTACCGCTAGCGGGAACTTTCTAGGGTTTCGTTGGGTTGACAGGAGGTCGTGGAGGTAGAACACATCACCGGCAAGATGGTCCAACAGGAGGCGGGCATAAGCCCTACCCCGGTCGCCTTGCTGGTCGCGCCACCCTCGGCTGATGCATAAACCCTATCGCCCGGGGGCAAACGCGTCGACACAGGGCAGAGCATCTGCTATTATGATGAATGTAAGCTCATTCAATGAAAAGGTCGTATGCCGCGCACCGAGGAAGTAAATCAGCAGATTCGGGAACAGCGTCGGGTGCGCATCCTCGAGGGCGCGGCCGTCATTTTCGCGCGCAAAGGCCTCGTCGCCACCAAGATCGCCGACATCGCCGACGCGACGGACATGAGCCAGGGCCTGATCTATCGCTACTTCGCCGGCAAGGACGAGCTCTTCGCCGTCCTGGTCGAGCAGGGTATGGCCAGCGTCGGCGATCTCGCGCTGCAGGCCCGCGCGCGCCCAGGCTCAGCGTGGGAGCGGCTGCGCTGGTTCACCGTCCAGATGGCGCCGCACCAGTACCAGCAACCCGCCTACTCCCTCGTCGTCGCGCACGCCCTGACGAGCGAGGCCGTGCCGACGGCGGTGCGGGACCTGACCCGGCGCCGCCTCGACGCGTTGCGCGAGGTCCTCACGGAGATCATCGTCGAAGGGCAGGCCAGCGGGCAGGTGGCGGCGGGCCATCCCACCCAACTCGCCCTGTTGTACCTGGCGGCGCTGCATGGCCTGGCGGCGCTGGCCGCCTTCATTGAGCAACCGGCGGACGGCTTCCCCGACGTCGAGAGTGTGCTGCGCATCCTCGCGCCGCACGCGGGCAGGAGTGGAGTGGAGAGTAGAGGAGGGAGCACGCGATGACCATCGTGGACAGGGAACGGATGCGGCCGCTCAGACCGGACGCCACGACCACACGCACGATGCGGTCGGCCACCGTCGAGGCCATCCAGGCGGACAAGCGCGGCGCCGAGGGGCTGATGACGATCAACTTCGGCCCCCAGCATCCCAGCTCGCACGGCGTGCTGCGCCTCGAACTGGATCTGGACGGCGAGACGGTGGTCGCTGTTCGCCCGCACATCGGCTACCTGCACACGGGCATCGAGAAGACGATCGAGGACAAGCGCTACGAGGCGGCCATCACCTGCACCGACCGCATGGATTATCTCAACCCCCTGGGCAACAACCTGGGCTACTGCCTGGCCGTCGAGAAGATTCTGGGCGTCACCACCGAGATCCCGCAGCGCGCGCGATACTTGCGCATCCTGCTGGCCGAGCTACAGCGTCTCTCCAGCCATCTCATCTTCGTGGGCGCGACAGCCATGGAACTGGGCGCCATATCCGTTTTCCTGTACTGCCTGCGTGAGCGTGAGCAGCTCCTCGATCTGTTCGAGTGGGCCTCGGGCGCGCGCCTGATGACCAGCTACATCCGCATCGGCGGTGTCGCGCGGCAGCCGCCCGACGGCTGGTTCGCCGGCCTGCGCGACGTCATCGCCCGGTTGCCGCAGCGCATCGACGAGTACGAACTCCTGCTCACTAATAATCCGATCTGGCGCGAGCGCCTCATCGGCATCGGCGCGATCGGCGCCGATGAGGCCATCGACGTCGGTCTGAGCGGACCGACGCTGCGCGCCAGCGGCATCAGGTGGGACCTGCGCAAGGAGATGCCGTATACGTCGTACGAGGACGTCGACTTCGAGGTGCCCACCATGATTGAGGGCGACTGCTACGCGCGCTACCTGGTGCGCATCGCCGAGATGCGCCAGAGCATCCGCATCATCACGCAGATGCTTGACAACATGCTCGACGGGCCGGTGTTGATCGACGATCGCAAGATCGTAGCGCCGTCGAAACAGGAGTTGGCGTCTTCCATGGAGGCGGTCATCCACCATTTCAAGCTGGTGACCGAGGGCGTGCATCCGCCCGTGGGCGAGGCGTACCAGGCGGTCGAATCGCCGCGCGGCGAGCTTGGCTTCTACGTGGTCAGCGACGGCTCGAACAAGCCGCACCGCTGCGCCGTGCGCGACCCCTCCTTCGCCAACTTGCAGGCGCTGGGGCGCCTATGCACGGGCCATCTGCTGGCCGATGTGGTGGCGATCGTCGGCTCGATCGATCCGGTGATGGGCGGCGTGGATCGATGAGGGCGGCGGACGGAGCGGGGACACCCCCTGCGCGCTGATCTGGTTGACGCGGCGGCGTCCGGCGATGCACTGGAGGATGAAGGGGTTGCGGAGCTCGCATGGGAGAAGGAGGACACGCCCAATGATACGTTTATTACGCGGAGGAGGAGAGACATGCAGCCACGCATCGAGTATGCGACGGTGGCCCTCGGGGCCATCAAGGCGATGTATGGACTGGAACGTTATCTGAGCGAGTGCGGCCTGGAGCCGTCGCTGCGCGAGCTGGTCAAGATACGCGCCTCCCAGATCAACGGCTGCGCCTACTGCATCGACATGCACACCAAAGAGGCGCGGATGCGCGGTGAGAGCGAGCAACGCATCTATGCGCTCGTCGCGTGGCGGGAAACCCCGTTCTTCACCGACCGCGAACGAGCAGCCCTTGAATGGACCGACGCGCTTACCTTGATCGCCGATACACATGTCCCGGATGAGGTGTATGAGCGCGTGCGCCCACACTTCACCGACGAGGAGTTGGTGAATCTCTCTCTGGCCGTGACGACCATCAACGCCTGGAATCGCCTGGTGATCGGTTTCCGAACAGTGCCCGGCACGTACAAGCCAGCGCGTCCCTGACGATGAGGTGTGACGACTACTTGACGGCCGACGAGGTGGGTGTAAGCGCCGATGAAGATGCGCGTCACTGGCCGGGATCAAATGTACACCCGCCTGCCCAGCACGGTCACGGCGGTCGTGGTGAATCCATCCGGTAAGGGGCGGGGCGATCGCGACGGTGCGCGGGGCGGTGGACGGGCACGGCCAGCTGCTCGGCGACGGCAGCCTGCTGATCTTCGACGCCCACGGCCGGCGCATCGGCACGATCCCCGTCGGCGTCGACCCCTCGGCGCTGGCGGTCGATCCCGCTAACGGGCGCGTGTTCGTCGCCGACACCAACCTCGACCCCGACGGCAGCTCGGCGCCCCCGCGCCCCGCTCCCACCCCTACTCTCCCCCCTGTCGCGCGCGCGGACGGCGCGCTTGCCTTCGACCCCGTCGGCGCCTTCGGCTATACCCTCCTCGTCGCCACCGGCCGCTCGGGATCGGCTAATCCGGGCGGCGCGGTCTTCACGATCGACCCCACGGGCACGGTGCGCCGTGTTGGCGCCTACCACAACCCTGGCGGCGCCGATGAGATCGCGGTAGCCCCGGCTCGTTTCGGGTCGGTTGGAGGTCAGGCGTTGCTCACGGTCGACGCGGGGAAAAGCGGCAGCCTGGTGGCTATGGATGCGCGCGGCCGGGTGCGGACTCTCCTACGCTTGCCGGATGGACCCAATCCCATCGTAGCCCTGGCGCCCGGTCAGGCGCCCCGCGCCGACCGCGCCTTACCCGGTCTCTACGTCGCGGACACACTTTCGCGCGCCGTCTTCGTCGCTCCGGCCGCCGAACTGGCGCCCTATCGGGGCGATGTCGTGGTCGGCAGCGAGGTGCGCGGGATCTTCTGGGTGGTACGGTCTCGTGGTCACGATTTCAGTGCGATGGAACTGCCAACCGCCCTCCACGGCAAGGCGTACAACCTCGAGGGCGCGGTGTACGTCGGCGGTTGAGGGAGGGGATGTCCGACGTTGGCGTGGTGGCAACGGTGTTACAGGAAACGCTCCGCCGTTCGAGGTGATGCCTTG
>JAABUZ0100005641.1_pt1 | contig 16257 bp, 11 predicted proteins | sample 5562091 | NCBI WGS metagenome assembly JAABUZ01 (sample SAMN12813069, study PRJNA571459) | rock metagenome | isolation source: Antarctica rocks | place: Antarctica: Victoria Land, Linnaeus Terrace sud | collected 2015-12-21
CAAGGCCTCCAGCGCGTCGTCAACCACCTCACCGATCGAGCTGCCGCGCTGGGCCGCGAGCGCCGCAGCCCGCGCTCGTGTCTGTTCGGACACCCGCACTGTCGTCGCCACGGACCACAGCATACGCTCCTGCACGCCCAAGCGCATACGCGTGCCGATCAGGCCGTTACGCCTCCTGCACCCGGATGCGACCCGACAGCAGTTCCGGCAGCAGCGTGTCACGCAGAGCCGCGAGGGTGGGGATCTCGCGTTCGGCGAGCAGCAGCCGGTCCCACAGTGGTCCGAGGCGGGCATCGAGTCGCGGGCTTCCGACGGGATGTGGTGGTCGGAGTCAGGGTCGGCGAGCGCGGTCTCGAGCGCGAGGCGCCGGGCCGTGAACGCGTCCGAGACGTACTTGAGGAAGACCAGGCCGAGTACGACGTGCTTCTACTCCGACGCCTCCAGGATTCCGCACAGCTTGTCGGCGGCGTCCCAGAGCGCCGCCTCCAGCGACTTCACCGGCTTGCCGCTGGCCTTGCGTGCCCTGCCACGTCCCCGCCCTCTGTCGCGCTACGAGGGCCTGAACCTACCGATGTGCGGCTGACGCCATGCCAGCCCTCGCTGGCGGCCACTTAACCCGTTGGATGTGATCCTCCACCGATGTCCGTGATGGAGCCGCCGGACAGCCCAGGCAGAGGCATGGTGCAGAGATGGACAAGCCACCTACGCCTCCGGTGGGCACCGCGAGCGCCTCCGCGCCACCGACTCTGAGCCAGGATCAGGCCGTGATCGGCTGGCTGGCCACTCGCCGAATGTTGCCCCAGCTGGCCCGAGACCTACTGATCGACGTCTTGATCTCGTGGGAGACCCTGGCGCCTTTGCCGGCCCGCCACCGCTGAGCCGACCCGTGGGAGCGACGTCGACATCGGCGAGCTCCTGCAGGAGATTGACCAGCGGCTGCTGGGTCACCCCTTCCGTTCTGACGACCCACACGCCCAGATGGCCCTGCCGACCTCCATCACCTCCTAGGCTTAGCCCGGCACTCCTTGCTGGACCCCGACGGCGCATGCGGGGGCTGAGATCGCAAGGAGCAACGCCTCGCTTAGATCGCGCAACTGCGCGTCCTGCAAGCGGACACCGCAGTCGATCTTGCGCTCGCCGACCTGCCCCGAGAACACGGCGCGTAGCCCGCCCTGCCACCACACGCCCGCGCCCGGGCGAGCACTTCACGTCCTCGGCGCTGGAGACCGGGCCGGCCGCGCAGCGGACGGTCTGGGCCCCAAAGCCATAACTTGCTCGCTCGTCTCCGAGCATCGCCGGCAAGACTTAGCACGGGGGGCGGACAAAGGACCAGAACCAAGTCGCTGCACCTGGCCCGAGCCTTCTGGCCTTGCTCCTGTCTGTCGACGGGCATCACAAAACCGGCCTTCGGGAGGGTAGACACCTTGAGCCGACAACCGCTCATGCCGATGTGCGTGCGTCCGGTCCTGCCAATGAGCGATCCCCGCGTTCCGCACGGCGTGTTCGTCTTGCGTTGCACTTCACGCTGTGAAGACTGAGGTAATGGGCAACGTTCTTGCAGATCCCGGTTTCTGGCAGGCGGTCGCCGTCGCCCTCATCACGGTGGTGGGCGCCATTGGCGCTACACGTCCAGCGCTCAGAGACTTCGGCCTGAAAAGACGACTGGAGACAACAGCCCTGTTCGAAGAGCTTGTCAAGCGCGCAAACAACGCTGGCGCGCTTGGCTTGGGACTCAGCCAACAGGTCGCCGCCATCTGCCTCACCGGCAGTTTCGGACGAGACGAGAAACATCTGCGAGATGCAGCGCGAGCGACTCTGCAGGGCATGCGGCACCAGTTCAAAGGAGCTGACTCGGAAATGGTGATCCGTGAGGCTGTCGAAGGTGCCCTCAAGTTAATTCCCTGAAGGCACCGACCGGAGTGCCCGCTCATGCCGCCTTGCGCGCCTTACTTGGCGCTTGCGAAGGCAGAGTGAGTCAGCTTAGTCTGACCAACGTGACCACACACAACGTGGCGGACGCCAAGGCGCACCTATCGCAACTGCTGGACGCGGCAGTGAATGGCGAGGACGTCATCGTCGCGCGTGCCGGCAAGCCCCTGGTCCGGCTTGTGCCGGTAAATGCGGCCGCCGCTCGCGTGTTGGGGTTCCTCGCCCTGCCTTCGCCCGATGAACGCTTCGATCCGATCGACGAATCCGAACTCGCTGCCTGGTCGTGACGATCTTGCTGCTGGACACGCACGCTTACGTGTGGGCGCTCACCGAGCCTGCCCGACTGTCTCGCCGCGCCCGAACCGCGATCGAGGCATCGAGCAACGCCGTGCTCGTCTCCGCCGCGACCGCGTGGGAGATGGCGATCAAGCACCGTGCCGGAAAGTGGCCGGAAGCCGAGATCCTGCTGGCCCAGCACGACGACCTCACGAGCAGACTCGGCGCGCAGACGCTCGACATCTCCGCCGCAGACGCGATCCGCGCGGGGAGCCTCGACTGGGACCATGCTGATCCGTTCGACCGGATGCTTGCCGCCCAGTCACTACTCCACCGAGCCGCGCTGGTGACCCGCGACGCAGCTTTCAACCACCTGCGCGGACTGACCATCGTCTGGTGACGACGCGGGGCGCCGGGCCAGAGCAGGGCGCCCATGCAGGCCGAGGCAACATCCGCTTCTGCCGCTTTCGGCTCGCTCGTCGTGGGGCTAATCCGGTCGCCGGTGACCCTCGCGAAAATTGCATTGCCGGGTCAGTCGGCGCCTGCCAGGCTGCGTATAGACCGATAGCGGAGGAGGTGCGACGACCGTGTTGATGACCGTGTGTGCGCCTCTCGGTGCTGGCTGAGGCTGTTCAGTCGGCCGAGCGTGGCGCCTCTCCGAGAGGTGGGCCAGTCATGGCTGAAGACAAAATCGCTCCTGCACTCGCGATGGCGACGGGGGTGCTCGTCGGCATGCCGCCCACGCGCGCCGTCCCAGGCAAGCGCGCGTTGGTGCTCGGCGGGGGTGGATCGGCCGGGAATGCTTGGGAGGTCGGCGTCATCGCCGGCCTGTTCGAGGCCGGCTTGGATCTGACCCAGGCCGAGCTGATCATCGGGACGTCGGCCGGTTCGACGGCGGCGGCGCAGATCGCCAGCACGCCGCCGCCAGAGCTCCTGGCCGCCATCTTTGCCGAGACGCCGCCACGGACGGCCCCGGCCGGATCCGAAAGCCGACGCCTTGGCGGAGGGTCGGGGGCCGACCAAATGGACAGAACGAGCCGGATCATCGCGGCTGCTGCGGATCCGGCCGACATGCGCCGAAGGATGGGCGCAGCGGCGATCGAGATGGATGCCGCCTCGGACGGTGTCTGGTCAGTGCGGTGGCGCGCGACCGTCGCCGCCCGGCTGCCCACGCTGCGCTGGCCGGAACAAGCGGTGCTGATCACCGCAGTCGATGCCCTAACCGGTGAACCAGTTGTGTTCGACCGCCACAGCGGAGTGGACCTGGTCGACGCCATCGCCGCCAGCACGTCGGCGTCCCTGCCCTACAAGATCGCTGACAAGCGCTACATCGACGGCGGCTATCGGCGCAACGAGAACGCCGACCTGGCCGCCGGATGCGAGTGCGTCCTGGTGCTTTCGCCGTTCGGCGGCGGAACACGGCATCCGCTGGAATGGGGCATGCAGCTCGCAGGGCAGATTGACGAGCTGCGCTCCCGCGGAAGCAGGGTCGAGACGGTTCTTCCGGATGCCCACGCCCTCGCGTCCTTTGGGTCGAACATGATGGACCTGTCGGCGCGTCCGCCAGCGGCGCGCGCTGGTTGCGGCCAAGGTAGAGCCCTGGCCGAGCAGCTCACCCGCTTCTGGCGCTGAGGTCCAAGTCGTCCGCAGCCCTCGTCGGGTTCCATCGCGCGGATGGCTGCACCGAGGCTTACTGGCACAAGCGGGCTAAATTCCCGGCGCCAGGAGCGTCCGCTTCTGCCGCTTAGCGAACGCACGGGGCCAGTGCCTAGATATGCGGTTGCACTTCGTCCTCTGACGGCCCGTTGGCCAGTACGGGAACAGCGAAGAACGAATTCTGTGGCCGGGTGTCAGAAGAGGCCTGGTCAGGTCGCGTTTGCTCTTGCCGTCGGCGCGGGCGGCCAGGTCCGCGTGGCTGCTGCGCCGTAGCCTGCGCAGGTGGTCGATCCCAATGCGGTTCCCGGGCTTGAGCCGGCCGCACGCCGCGCGGCGGGCAGTCCAGCCGTGGATTGGATCACTTGCTCGACGAGGCGCGACCGGACCGTCATCTCAGCCATTCCGCAGAGGTACTCCCGCTGCGCCACCATTGTGGTCTCAGCGGACGACTGCGCGAAGACGCGGGCAGACGCGGCGCTGGTCGAGGTGCTTCAGGTGCACGCGCCGGCCCAGCCGTGGTGGCTGGGCTACCTCGATACGGGGGTCGCCGACCTCGTGGCTCCCGATGCCCCGAGGCGTCGCTATACGTCGGGTGGCCGTACTCGCTGATGGAGGGCGGGCCACAACAAGCTTTGACCGCGCGCGGCAACAGCGACAGCACCCCTTGGCCCAGCGCTCTGCCGGAGCTCATGTTCCCCTTCGATCGCTCCTGGCTTGTCTCCCCGCTGTGGGACGACGACTGGCGCTGCGTCGGCGGGCCGGCTCCGCTCGTGGACGCGCTCCTCGCACATCCTGAATTAGAAGCCCGCCTGGTCACGCCCGACGAAGACGCGACACCACCTGGTCGCGACTGGTAGGTAGGCACCTACCTCACCGGGTGCTGTCAGCAAAGAACAGCCCTATCGTCGCTTCGTGAGAACGAAGTCCGGCGTCGCTATGTATGGCACCGGCGTTCCCGGCCCGGTCGCGCGGATGCTCCCTGCTGGCCGCGCCACGATGCGTGTCCTTCTGACGGAGCACCTTCAGTTGGCCGAACAGCGCGGCTCGACCAAGCACGTGGAGGCGGTTCGTCGAGAACTGCGGCGCTACGGGGGCTAGCGGCTGCTACCCATCAGCGGTCGAGCTTGATCTCGACCGCACGAGGCGGTCGTTACCCTCCTCCATGAACGTCCGCTTCTGCCGCTGGGCGGGTGCTACGCCAGCGGACGTAACTGGCGCTTCTGGCCGGCTGCAAAGCGCACCTATGTGGCGCGCCGCTCCGGGCAGACGCAGCTTGATCGGTTCAGGACCGTTCTGCCAGATCGGCCAGCTTCGCGACGTAGGCGGGCCAGTCCATGTCGCCCGGCAGGTTGCTGGCTTGCCGCAGCAGCCCCGTTGATCCGTCGATCTGCTCGCGCAGAATGTCGGCGTGACCGGCATGCCGCTGCAGGTCGACGATCTTGTACACCATGATCTCGTGAAGCGTGACCTCCGCTCCTCCCCAGTGCAAGACGTGGCCGATCGCGTCGAGCGGCAGCGCCTCGATGGTCTCGTTGCCGAACGCCTGCACTCTTCGGTAGAGGTCAACGAGGCTAGCCGCCGACTCCTGCGCGGTGGCGTACCAGTCAGCCTGTGCGTCGGTATCGCGCGCAGACACGAGCTCCTCGGGCGTGGGCCACTCGCGCCCGAAGGTCGGGCCGAAGTACAGGACCTCGGAGTTGAGCGCGTGCTTCACGATCCCGAGCAGGTTCATCCCCGTCGGCGTACGCGGTAGCCGCTGGTCACGCTCGGAGAGGCCGTCGAGCTTCCAGATCAGCGTGTCCCGTGCGCCTTGCAGGTAGTTCTTCAGCACGTCCTTGGGTGCGGCTGGCATAGCGCCATCATGCCGGTTTCCACTCGCGCCGGCGGTCGGCGACCAACTGTGAGTCCGGTCCGTGCGCGCCGGCAACTGCCTCACCGCCAGGTCGCTAGTCCACGGTGGCGACAGCTACGAATAGCGGCTACGTCGCGTCCGGCCGAAGCGGCAGGGATGAGAATCAAGGGTGTTCGCCCGCCCGGTCTGACCCTCATAGCGGCCGGCACCTACGGGTTGCCCTGTAAGCGATTTGTCGGCCGGGCGGGAGAACACCTGGCTCGGCGTCTGGTGGAAGTGACCTTGTAGGAGCCTGCAGCAACAGGCCCGTCCCTGTCCTGTCCGACCATCAGCTTGCGCCGTGCCCGCCCTCATCCTGCGACGAGAAGGACGGACATGAACACAATGACAGCCGAGCCGGGAAGTGTCACCGGTGGCGTCGACACCCACCTTGATGTGCACGTCGCCGCCGCGGTCGATCACCTCGGCGGCGTGCTGGCGACCGAGAGCTTCCCGACCAACGCTGCCGGCTACCGGCGGCTGTTGACGTGGCTGCGCGCCTTCGGGCCGCTGCACAAGGTTGGTGTCGAAGGCACCGGCAGCTACGGCAGCGCGCTGGCCCGCTATCTGACCGAGCAGGACGTCACGGTCCTGGAGGTCGGTCGGCCGAACCGGCAGGTCCGTCGGCGGCATGGCAAGACCGACGTCATCGACGCGATCGCCGCGGCCCGGGCCGTGCTGTCCGGTGAGGCCAGCGCCACGCCGAAGTCGCACGACGGGCCGGTGGAGTGCCTGCGGGTGCTCAAAGTGGTGCAGCGCAGCGCAAACAAGAACCGCACCCAGTCGCTGAACCAGCTCCGCAACCTCATCGCCACCGCCCCCGACGGGCTGCGCAGCAAGCTACGCGCCCTCAAGACCGCCGAGCTGATCTCAACCTGCGCGTCATTCCGCATTGGCTCCGACGATGACAGCCTGCTCGCCATCACCCGCCTCGCGTTGCGCGAACTCGCGCAGCGCATCGAGCTGCTCCAGGCACAGCTCGAGCGCGTCGTGGTGCGCCTGGCCCGGATCACCAAGGCCACCGCACCAGAGCTGATCGCCGCCCACGGCGTCGGCCCGGACACCGCCTCCACCCTGCTGGTATCCGCCGGCGCCAACCCGCACCGGCTCAGCAACGAGAGCGCCTGGGCCGCGCTCCTGGGCTCCAACCCGATCCCAGCCAGCAGCGGCAAGACCAACCGACACCGCCTCAACCTCGGCGGCGACCGCCAAGCCAACGCCGCTCTGTGGCGCATCGCCTTCGTCCGAATGCGCAGCGACCCGAACACCCGCGCCTACATCGACAAGAAGATCAAAGAATGCAAAAGCAAGCCCGAAGCGATCCGCTGCCTCAAGCGCTACATCGCCCGCGAGCTCTACGCGAAACTGCCGCGCGAAGCCCTCGCTTGACAGTAGGAGCATCGCTTCTGCTCGCCCTCGGGACGGGCGGTGAGGGGCACGTGCCGCCGGGCGCCTTCATCAAGAGGCGAGCCTGTGTTGCTCGTGCTGGTGCAGACTGGCTTCCTGGCCTAGCGGTGTCACGAACCTCCGCAGACATCGAGCGTGTGCCCCGGCCCCGGCCCCGGTCGTGCAGTCAGCTCGGCGAGAATTGGTAGCGCAAGCCTCGTCCGGCGACCCGGAACAGCCCTTGCCCCTTAGCGGAGAAGGGATTGGGCAGGCGGTGGATGCGCCGCTCGGAGGGGTCCAGCACCGAGGTCACGAGCAGGATCCGGTACCGGTCGCCGCGGGCGGCGGCCTGGGCCGCGCGGACCTCGGACTCCCCCATCTCGAACTCGACGAGCCAGCCGGGCTCGGCGCGCATGGCCTTGACCTCGAACATCAGCGTGGTGTTCCGCCAGGCGACCTCGAAGTCATAGCCGTGACCGTCGAAGGCGTCCCGGGCGCCGCTGACGATCGCGGCGTAGCCCGACACCCACTTCACATCGCGGTACTTGTGCGCGAGCCAGGCGCGGGCCGCGACCTCCCCGACGATGCCTATGGCTGACCGCTCCTCCTCCGACAGCGCCCGGTCCCGGGCCACGGCGCCCCGCCCGCCGCCGCTGGCGCCCTGGCGCGAGCCCGCGGCGGCCATCTGCGCCAGCACGGTGCGGCCGCTCTGCGCCAGGAACGCCGGGTCGACGCTGGCCAGCGCCGCCTCGGCGATCCTGGCGAGGTTGTCCGTGCCCACCGGCAGCTCCTGGTCGCCGACCGAAATGGTCGTCGCCGGCCGCGACGCCTTGCGGGCCGTCGCCGCGTCGTCCTCGGCGCGCCGCAGGTCCTCCGGCGCAAGGCCCAGTTCATCAGCGTCGGCGGCCAGCGGCATCCCGTCCGGCCAGCCCGCGCCGGCCGCGGCAGCGGCGAGCAGCCGGGCGTCGTCCAGCTCGACGAGGTCGGCCATGCCTGACTCGTCGAGCGCGAATGAGGCCTCCAGCAGCGGCGTGCCGGCCCAGGCGGCCGGCGCGTCGACGCCGTGCTTGCGGCACCAGGCGCGGACCAGCGGCGCGGCAGCGCCGACGAGGTCCTCGAGCCGCGTCGCGGCCGCTGAGCGCATGGCGTCGACCGAAGGCAGGACGGCGGGCGCGTCGAGGTCGGCCGCGGCGCCGTGCCCGGCCAGCCAGGCGCAGACGCAGTCCTGCAGCTGCTCGAGCGTCGGAACGCGGCAGGCGGTCAGCCAGTCGCCGTCCGGGGCAAGGCCGTCGAAGCGCCGTCCGGAGGCGTACCCGGACGCGTCCTCGCCGCGCGCCACGAGGGTGCGGTACCGCTCCCGAAGCCGCTCGATCACCGCCTCGCCGCGACCGGCCAGGAACTCGGCCATCGCCGCCTCGTGCAGGTCCGGGTGGGTCAGCGGGGCGTATGGGCGCCCGAGCCACTGCAGGGCCTCGTTGAAGGCTGCGAAGTCCAGCCCGAGCAGGTCCCGCGCCTCGTCAACGGCGCCGGCGCGGCGCAGCAGCGCGACGACGTCCACTGCCGTCCGTCCGAGAGCGGCCTCTTGCGGAACGAGCAGGCCGATGAGCGCTGCCTCGGTGCCGGACGAGGTGAGCGCGTCGTCGGCGGCGTCGCGATCCGCGGGGTCGGTGATGACCGCCAGGACTGGCCTGAGCAGGCGCTTGACGCCGTGGACGTCGCCCTCAAGGCCGCGGCGGAGCTCCGCAACTCTGGCGGCCGTCGTGTCGAGAGCACGCGCGAGTGCCTCGTCGCCGATGAGGTCCGGTGGCTCCTCGCCGAGGAGCCGCTCGAGCTTGATGAGCGCGAGTTCGAGCGCGTCGTGCAGATAGGGCTGCGCGAGCAGCTGCGCCAGCGCGGGGGCGCAGGCCTGCAGCTCGTCCCACTCCCCGTGCGTGTCCCACACCGCGACGGTCGGATCGGACGGGTCGGGCAGCGGGATGCTCCGGACGCCGTCGGCGGGCACGGCCGGCGCGCCTCCGATGACGACCGCGACCTCGGGGACCCTCGCGACGCGCACGGAACGGACCGTGGAGAGCAGCGCCCGCAGGGTCCTCTCGGTCGGGCGGACGAACGTCCCGCTCTTGAGCTCGAGCGCGAGGGCGACGACGGTGACGAACCAGTCGCGGCCGGCCGCGAGCAGCGGCCGTTGCGGGCCGGGAACGATTTCCTCGTCGGCGCTGAAGACCTTCACCGTCACGTCGGAGAGCCGGACGGCGCTGACGCCCTGGGCGGTCAGGGCCGCGGCGATGGCCTCGCCGTCGTCGGCGTCAGCGACCAGGACCGGGTGCCCGGCGAGCTCGACCAGGCTCTGTTTGAGCGCTCCGTGCTCGTCCGGGACGTACAGCGGGTCGTCCTCCGCGGCGACGACGGCCTCGAGCCGTCCGTTGCGGACGGCGGCGAGCTCCGCGCCGTCGCGGGCCCACGATCCGCCCGGACGGGCCGCGGCGGCGGCCAACGCCCTCGCGTAGTGCTTTCGGAAGGTCGCGAGGAGGTGGTCAGGCACGGCGCCGTCTGCCAGCCGCGAGCCGAGCTCGCGGACCGCGTCCGGGGCGTGCGCCGGGTCGTCCTATCGCCGCAGGCCGGCGGCGATGGCCCGGTCCAGCGCGCGGGGGTCGGACAGCAGCCTGCGAAGGGCCAGCGGCATAGACGGGACAAACGGCGGGAGGTCGCCGTCCGGGGAGTACCAGGCCGCGGACGGAGCGACGAAGCGCATCCCGCCGCCGCCCTCGCCGTCGTCGTCGCTCGACGCCACCGGCAGCCAGGGCAGGTGCCGCAGCGCCGAGGCGAGCGGTGTCGGCCAGCGGTGCGCGTCCTGCTGCCCGTAGGGCCGAGTCGGGCGCCAGACCGTGACCGCGAAGGCCTCGTCGTCCCAGTTCGCGAGCCCGAGCGCGATGAGCTCTGCCAGCTCCCGGCGGGCCGCGGGCCCTAGCGCCGGCAGGTCGCCATCGCCGGGCAGGGTGCGGACTGCGTGGGAGAACTGGTAGCGGGTCTGGGGGTGCGCGCCGCCGTTCCAGACCGCGGCGACGTCCTCGGCCCACCCGGCGGCGACGGCTTCCGGGAGCCCGTACTGCCGGGCGATGATGAACGGGGCGAGCTGTCCGCCCTGGCGCTCGGATACGGGTCCGACCTCGGTCAACGGCAGGCCGTCGCGGACTCCGATGCTGGACAGGAACTGCGCGTACGCGTCGGTGTCGGCGACGCCGCCCGGCCAGCCGTCGGGGCGCGCGATCCGGAGCGTGCGCAGGACCGCAAGCTCGCCGGTCCTGTCACCTGCGGCAGTGAGGAAGCGCTCCAGGCGCAAGGCTCCTTCCGTGGCCCAGCCGGGCGACATGAGGCTGTGCGAGGCCAGCGCCCAGGACCCGTCACCTCGGGGGACGTAGAAGCCGACGCCGCGCAGCGCGGACCGCTGGGCGGCGTTCAGCGAGGGGAACTGCCGGAAGGCGAAGGCAAGCGCGTCGCGGCGCAGCGCGTCGGAGCGGCTGGTCGCGAGCAGGTCCCGCATGGCGTCGTAGACCCTGTCCGCTCGGTATTCGCGGACCAGCTGGCCGGTCTCGAAGAACGCGCGGGCGCCCTTGCTCCAAGGGATGTCGGGGTGCGTGAACGCCATGCGGGCGCGCAGCGCCCTCAGGTCGCTGGGTATGCGCGCCGGCGAGTCCGCGCTGCTGTGCTCGGGCGAGAAGAACAGCGTGTCGTCTCGGCCGGGACCGTCGCCGCCGAGCGCGCGGCGCAGCGCGCCTGCCTGGTCCAGCACGATCCGGCGCCCGCGCAGCGGGATGGGGTCGGAGCGAAAGACCTGCTGCACGTCGTCGTAGAACGCGGCCCAGCGCGCGAGCGCGGCTGTTGCCTCGGGCGGCGGGAGGGAGCCGGCTATGTCCTCTGCCCACTCGGCTGTGAGCTCGGAGGACGGCCGCATGAGCGCTCCGAGCAGCGCCTGGTGCAGCTTGGCGATCCGGGCCTGGCGGGGCTGGCCGACGGCCGCGGCGTCGAGCAGGTCTCTTCCTCGCTGCGCGAGCGCCTGCCGTGTCAGCTCCGCCCAGGGCCGGGCGTCGTCGGGCCAGTCATAGGCGGTGCTCAGCGGCGCCCAGCCGCGGCCGCCGGCGAGCGGGATGAGGGGCTCGTTCTCGAGCCCGCCGTCGAGAACGGCGTTGAGCCTGGCCGGGGGGTACCAGCAGGCCAGGTCCGGGACCAGCCCGGCGGCGATCGCCCCAGGGGCGTAGTCGCGGACCGCGCGGAGCAGCTGGGCGGACAGCGCCGCTAGCTCGTCGAGCAGGTACGCATTGAGCGGGACGCCGTCGCTCATCGAGAGGCGGGCGAGCTTGGTGAAGAACGGCGCGTGGGCGTGGGCGCACAGCGGGGCCGGGGCCGCGGCGGCCATCGGCAGGAAGGTGTACAGCCGCCCGGCGTCGAGCGGCCGGTCCAGCCGCAGGGCGAGCCCGACCCACGCTCCCGAGCCATCCCAGTCGGCCCACCTCTGGTCGAGTTCGTGCGCAGCGACGCTGCAGGCGATGGCCTCGGACAGCGGCCCGGCGTCGAGGGGGCGACGTGCCAGCAGGTACCGGCCGGACTGGCCCAGGTCGACCTCCTGCGCCCAAGGGGTGTCCGGGCCGGTGAGCGCTGTCGGCTCGACCGCTCTGCCAAGGTCGACCTCTGGCGGGCTGTCCGCGCCGCGGTCGCGGTGCAGGACCTCGGCGGTGAGCGCCCGGACGCGGTCCAGGAACAGCAGCAGCGGCGCGTCGTCGGCCGCAAGGCGGGCGATCTGCTCCCGCGCGGCCGCGGCGGCGTGGCCGGACTGCAGCGGCAGCCGGACCACGGTCGAGTACCCCTGCTCTCGGAGGTCGTCGAGGACTTCCCCTTGGGGGAGCGCGGGGACGGGCAGGGCCAGGGGCGAGACCTGATCGACGACGCGGCGCAGCAGCGTTGGGTCGTCGATGAGCGGCGCGAGGTCTTGCTCGGCTGCGAAACGGAAGCAGTAGCCGTCGAACGTAGGCGAGCCAGGCCCGGACCGGGAGTAGATCTCCGGCCAGTCGGTGAGCTGGAGGACGCTGCGGAACCCGAGCCCCTTGTTGCCGATGCCCTCGCTGGCGCCCTTGTCCGACAGCGCGAACTCGGTGATCGCGCGGAAGTTGTCGTCGGTGAACGGGCGTCCCTCGTTGGCGACGTAGAGCGCGCCGGGTTCCTCGGTGAGGTCCAGGACCACGGCGATGCGGCCGCGCTCGTCCTGCCCGAGCGCGTCGTGGCCGTTCTGAACGAGCTCGAGGACGGCTCTACCTTCGTACTCCTGCGCGGTGTCCTCGCTGATCGACTTGAGGCTCTCTGCGAAGCGCCAGTCCTCGCCGGCGCCGTCGAAGATCTCGATCCGGCGGCGGGTGAGGCCCAAGATGCGTTCGACGTAGGGCCTCGCGAGGCTTCTGGTCACGCCCGCACCCTGCCATCGCAGGGCTTGCACCGTGCCCGTCCTACGGACACGCGCCTTTCGTTTGCCTCGGCTGCGTCGCGCTAGGCAGCGCGGGTGCCGCTGAGCTGGAGCGGCCAGAAGACCGGCTAGGGCCGCCAGGACAACATCCGCTATGCCGCAGGGCGGGCGTTTCGAGGGGCTGATGTCGGCTCGTCGAGGCGTGCCGGTTCGCGACGAGGGAGGCCGGGGTCTTGTGTGATCTTGGGGCGGTCGCGTGACCAACGGCTGCACCGTACGGCTCTGCGGTCAGCCGCCTGCTCCGGTGTTGGTGACAGTGAGGAGCCTGCGCATGACCCAGACTACGCGGGCGATGGCGCTCAGGGACGCGGCGAGGCAGGCGAACGCGATCAGTTCAGTTATCGGGTTCCCGATCATCTTGTCCACGTCGGTGAGGAAGGCGATGAGCGCGGCGACGAACGTTGCCGCGAGCGGGCGTAGCGCGGCGAGGAAGACGGTGCCGACTCGGGCCTTGTCGTCGTTGGCCATGATCTTGTCGAGGGCGGACAGCGGCGTTCGCATCAGGTTGATGAGGATGCTGACGCTGGTGAGGACGAACCCGGCGAGCGTGGCCGACAGGGTCGTCAGGGTCTGGAAGACGGCTTGTCTGGTAGCCGGTTCAAGATCGGTGATGAACGCCCTGGCGTCGGTGAAGCCGGGGACAAGAAGCCAGGGCACGACAACGAGCGCTGCGAGGAGGTCAGTTGCCGGGTGCTTCACCCAGGTGTAGGTGAGGCGACGCAGACCGGTAGGTCGCCCGTAGATGCCGGGCGTTCTACTGGTTGTCGTCTTGCTCATCTTCCGGAGTGTCCACGAACTCTCCGACAAGACTCGCGCTGCCGTCGCCGTCCACAGATGGGGTGCTGGCGGTGAGGAAGTCGCGGTTCGTACGCCATTGTTCATCGATGACTGCCCTCGCGGCGGGAGCGGCCCGCTCGGCGTCGAACAAGGTTTCGGCGTCCACTTCGACTTGGGCAACGAACTTCTGGTTGAGCAGGTCCACCGTGATCGGATTCTTGGTGCCGGGCTGCGTCCCGTGAACCTTCACGCGGCTGAAGTGCCCTAACTGATCTGGGCTACGGCCACGGAGCCGGTCGACGAGTTCGCGAACACGGGCCGTCTTGGCTTCCTTGACGGCTGCGTCACCGCCCCGCCCGATGGACATCTTGAGGCTGATCATTCCGTCTTCGATGAGGTTGCTGGCGTTGTCGAGGACCTCCACCCAGTCGTCTCCGCCGCCGAGCATCGGTACCTGCGCGGACGGGACGGACAGTTCGACGGCGGTCATCCGCATGGCGTCGAGAATCTCGGCGAGGTCCTCCCGGTAGACGGGCTGGAGTGAGACGTCGCATTTGAACTTGGCGTTGAGGTAGTCAGCGAGCCGAGCAGCGCGGGGACCGTCGTTGTTGAACAGCAGGCCGACGATGTTGCGGGGCAGGAAGGCGAAGAACGACGGTTCGGCGAGCGCCTGCGTGCCGGTGAGCGGAAGCCGCCCAATGCGTCCGTTGTCGTCCAGGCGCGGCAGGTTATCTCGGCGGGTCCGGTAGACGGCCACCAGAGGATGAGGGCGTAGTTCGAGTCCCTCGCTAAGGATCTCGACTCCGCGGGGCACAGCCGGTACCGGTTTTTGTTCTTCTTGTCCGCTGCTTGCAACTTGCGGACGACAGCACCGCCGGGGAAGGCAACCGGGAGGGCGGTCCCGTCTCGCTCGGCGATGCGCCAGAACTGGACAGTGCGGAGCAAGGCGACCTCCCAGGACGTTGTCGCCTTGTATACCTCTCGGGGCTGACGTTCTGGCGTCTTCGCCCGCGCCGACTCTCAGGCGGGGCGCGTTGGCCGCGCTTGTTGCGGCCTGCGGCCAGATCGATCCAGGCCGACCTCACGAAAGGAACTTGATCGCAGGTCCAGCCGAGGCCGTTGATGAGCACGGCTTGATCGGCGTCGTCGAGTGTGCTTTCTCGATGTTGACTGCGTGAACCAATCGGTCGAGGGCGAGGGCGAGGATCAGGTCCGGATCGGCGAGAGCGGGTGCGGGCATCGGCAGGGTTTCGGCTTCGCGAGGTTCCAACTCGTGGATGCCGCCGCCGTACTTCCGCCCGTGACCTCGCAGAAGGCGCACGTGGCGCTGTTGAAGTAGGCGGCGGTGAGTCGCCGGACCGCGGCAACAGGTTTCGTCCGTAGAGCGCCCGCCCCGCAGCGAACGTGCGGACTTCGCTGGCGGGGCAGGGGTGCAGAAGACCGGTTCTGCTCGCGCGACGGTGCTCGCTCCGAACACCCGCTTCTGCCGCTGTCCGGTCGCAGCGGCATCCACTGCGTGGACTGCAGCACTCGACGAGCTGAGGTGGGTTGGGGTCTGCCTTACGACCACCGGTAGTGCCGGCTCTTGTTGGCGACCAGCGCGAGAACGGAATCCGAACCCGCGCTCCGGCCGTGCCCGCTGCGTGCCCGATCGGCGGGCACGGGCATGGATTCGGCCGGACGTGCCCGGAAAGGATCATGCCTTTGAGCTGCGGTTATGTACTTCGGCGGATGGCTCCGGACCCCTCTCGCCGGACTTCCAAACTGATGGTGCCGGTTTGATCACGGTCGCCCGCTCCACTAAGACTGCAGGTCAGAGGCCCTTCTGGCACGCACGTTCTTGACCGCTCGAGCCCTCGCAGGCCCTTCCTCGCCGCTACTTGGCCCACGGCTAGCCCACACGGAACCCATGGATCGCCCCGCCCGCGCAGGCCTGCCGGACCGGCTCTTTCGGTCACTCCCCGTTGACGGCGGACGCACACCAGATGAGCGGCGCGACTGGCCACCAAGTGCGGGGTCGGCGAAGGCGATGACGTGGATGAGCACTTTGGCGAACTGCTCCGGGATCTCATCGCGGCGGTTCTTGCGTCGCCAGGCGTGGTACCGGGGCTGGGCGAGCTGGGCGTAGCCGGTCAGGACGACCGCGAGGGGCCTCAGCTCGATCTCGCGGCGGCTTGCCACGCTTGCCAAGGCGCTTGCCAGTTCAGCCCCGTCGACGTCATGCCGCTGGGACAGGATGTAGAGGTCACCGAAGTCCCGCCAGCGGGTGTTTGCCACACCTCCGGCTAGGGCAGTGGCGATCTTCTCCGCGTGGACCATGGCAAGGGGTAGCCAAGGACGTGCAGCTCTCCCTCGAGCAGCCGGGGGATGGCAACGCGCTATGGCGCGGGCGTGATCGGGTCGCCAACGTTGACATCGACGTGGAAGGTGACGTCGGCGCGGGCACGAGAACAGGCAAGGGTCACCCGGACGCCGGCGTACTGCTCCTCGTCCCTGATCACCTCTGCGCGCGCCTGCTCGGGTGAGAAGACGAGCCCGTCCTCGACATCGATCGCAGCGATGCTCCGGATCATCCCGAGGACGGACTCGACGTCGCCGTTGACGTGCTCGCTATGGAGGTCAACGTCCTGGGTCGGGCGACGGGCGTCGAAGGCGGCGAGGAGCACCCCTCCCTTGAGCACGAACCGAGCTGTTTTGGGCATGCGGCGTTGTAGATCCCCATCGAGATCCCCGCCCCGAGATCCAGGGCCTCCCGGCCGAGGTCGAAGGTCTCGGGAGCGAACTTGTGCCAGCTGATCGGCTCCTTGAACTGGCAGGCGCGTCCCGCGCG
>JAABUZ0100005642.1_pt1 | contig 16254 bp, 23 predicted proteins | sample 5562091 | NCBI WGS metagenome assembly JAABUZ01 (sample SAMN12813069, study PRJNA571459) | rock metagenome | isolation source: Antarctica rocks | place: Antarctica: Victoria Land, Linnaeus Terrace sud | collected 2015-12-21
CCGACAGCGAGCTGCTGGCGTCGGCCGCGAGCGACCGCGCGGTCGCGCTGTATGATCTGCGCAACGCGGCGCCCGTGCGCAAGCTGGTCATGCAGGCGCGCCGCCCGCGGCGCGGACGGCCGGCTGACCCACGAGCCTGGTGGCTGTCGCCAATTGTTGTCTTTGATGCTTCCGTGGCTGCGATACCAATTTCACGTGCTGCAGGATGTGCCAGACATACAAAGCCACCGAAGCGTTGCAGGCTGTAGCTGCGAAGGGCCGCTGTTGGGCCGTGTGAGAGTGAGGTTTGGCGGTGGAGGAGGTGCAAACAACTGCTTACTGCCTGCCAGGAGCCCTGCGCAGCACTAGGAGGTCCCTGAGAGCGCGGCGTGGCGCGGCGCGCAGACGCGCAGCAACGCCATCGCCTGGAACCCGATGGAGCCCATGAACCTGACGCTGGCCAGCGAGGACTGCAACCTGTACACCTATGACCTGCGCCGGCTGCAGGCTGCGCTCTGCGTGCACAAGGCGCGGCGCCTCGCCGGCAGATGGCCGCGCGCTTGCAGCGCGCTGGGCCGCTGGGGCATTTGTGGCTGATGTGTGTCTGGTGGATGGGCGGGGGTTAGGCATGTCCTGCAGGCACGTCCTGCTTGCCTGCACAGACCTGGTCTGACACTGAGCAAGCTCTCAACTGGGGTTCTTGATGTAAGCTCGACTAAGGCTCTGAATGTATGCGGCGGTCCAACCCGGGCGCAGGACTTCACGTCGGCGGTGATGGACGTGGATTACTCGCCGACGGGGCGCGAGTTTGTGGCGGGCAGCTACGACCGCAGCGTCCGCATTTTTGGCCACACGGGCGGCCGCAGCCGCGAGGCGCGCTTTCATCTGCATTCCTGTGTTGGACCTGCATTCTTGCATCGCAAATAGTCCTGGTGCTTGGGGCTGTAGATAAACCTCTACAACTTCACATCAGACTGATCGCACAGTAGAGGTCACTGGTTAGCTGCTGGCGACAAGTAGGACCAATACAAGGTTGGTGATGGCGCAGCTAGGAAGTGCAGTGCGCCATGACATGTCATGCGGGAGCTGGTTCAAGGAAGGCAGGCCACGTGTTGGTCACAGCAGGATCGAGGGCGGGGGCGTCGGCGCAGGTGTATCACACGGCGCGCATGCAGCGCGTGTTTGCCGCGCGCTTCTCAGGCGACGGCGCGTACGTCTTCTCCGGCTCGGACGACATGAACGTGCGCGTGTGGAAGGTGCGCGCGCACCGCGTCAGCCCCGCGCTCCGCATCCCGCTCGAGTGGGGTGCCTGCGCTGTCCGCACGCTGCTGCGGCGCGGCGAGCCCGCTGGCCTGCTGTGTCAGCTGGCGGCGTCGAGGATGTTGCGCAGTTCCTCGTTGTTTCTCTTCGGCGTGCTGCCTTACCAAGGCATGCCTGTCTCTCACTCCGCATGGCAGTTATGCACATATCCTGGCTTGCAACGAGAGGTCTCCCGCCTGACGTGGCGCGTGCGCTGGCGGCGCAGGCGCAGGCGAGCGCGCAACAGGGCACGCTGCTGCCGCGCGAGCGGCACAAGGCGGCGTACCAGGCGGCGCTCGTGCAGCGCTTCCGGCACCTGCCGGAGGTCAAGCGCATCGAGCGCCACCGCCACCTGCCCGCCGCGCTCTACAAGGCGCGCGCCGGAGGGTCTGGGCGCCGAAGCATAGGCAGGGTCGGAGCCTGGATGCGTGATAGGCGCGGATGGAGACCGCCTGGTCTGCTGGTGTGCGCGGTGGAGCGCCAATGCCACCTGCCGGCCATGCTCTGCATCGCGCGAGTGGGAGAGGGTAACAGAGAGTGCGCGGGGAGAGTAAGCAGAGAAATATGCGCTGCGACGATGCTTTCTCAGTACGCGTGCTTCGCGCCAGATGTTGTCTATCAGCGCTGTCCAAGGCATGAGCTGCACTGAGGGTAAGTGCGGCTGCGCGGCAGGCGACCAAGGCGCGGCGCGCGGCGGTGGACGCCGACTCGCGCAAGCTCAAGCGGCGGAAGGCGAACAGCGCGCCCGGCTCGGTGGGGGACAAGCCGGAGCGCAAGAAGCGCATCGTTGCAGAGCTGGAGTGAGGGGGTTATCAAGGGGCGCGGCCTGGGCGCATGTCTGTGTGCCCAGCAACTGGTGTAGCAGGCTGCCGCAGAGGCGGCGCAAGTGAGGCGAGTCACAGCCCCACAAGCTGTGTTTGCAGAGGCTGAACCTGGCTTGTGTTGTCAGTGTGGTTCACGGCTTCCTGTGTGTTCCGGGCAGAATGCTTGCATGCGTTGTAACAGTAGTGCTGCGGCGTATTGCACTTTTGATTAGGTTAGTGTGGTCTGCATGCATGTCTGTCAGCTTGCTTAGATATATCGTGCGTTTGCACATGTATGAAGTGCCTGTGCGGCCCGGCAGTCCTCAACTGCACCAGCATTGCACACCAACTTCATCTGCATGCTTGACACCACGGCTGATGATCACAGCAGCCGGCCCGCATCTTACATATGCATAAAGCGCTGTGAGGCGCATGTTATGATGTATAGCCAGAGCGCGGTGCCTGCACGCCAGGCATACCACATGAGTGGCCGCAATTGACCACTGCGAAGGGCCGACTAGGCCAGAACAAGGGGCCCCTGTGACCAGACACACAAGCTTGGCCGCGACTGGCAATGAGCAAGGCGCGGCAAGCAGGAGCGCTCACACTCGGTCAGGCGACGCGCTTACTAGCAGGCGGCGCTCGCTGACAACTTTGCGCCTCGCCACCGGCAAGCAGGCAGTGCCTGGCCAGAACCAGCAAGCAAGCAGGCAACAACCCAACCAATGACCCCTCTTGCTCCTGCAGGCTCAAGCTCGTGCAGTGCTAGCGCGTGAGAGTGCGAGCACGTCAGGCTACCGCAGCAGACCTGGCCAGAGCCTGCAGTGGTGTCCAGGCCCAGGGCCGCCTTCAGCGCCGCCTGTTCTTTCTTGGCCTTCTCCAGCTCCGCCGTCATGCGCGCCTGCAGCCAGCACAGCTTTATAGCTTCACGAGCGGCAGAACCGGCCCGGGGTAGCTGCCAGCACCTGGCACTGCCCGGCACAAGGGCACTTTTTCGCAGGCAGAGTGGAGCTTTGCTATGGGTGGGTTGACCGCACCAGGGCCACCACTAGCTCGGCACGGGTCATAGTTGTGTAAGAGCTCATATTTGCAAAAGCAAGGGGCGTAGTGCAAGGCTCGCGGGTGTTTAAAAGTATGCCTGGCCTGGAGACTTGATCAGCCTTGGGAGAAAGCAGCCATGCAGTGAGCTAGGGTTTGGGGATGTGCTGTTATTCATGCACTGCTCGGTGTACATCTAGGCTGGCTGGGCTCTCTAACCAGGCAGCACCGCACGAGGCGGCAAAGACAGCACAGCGCACAAGCGCGTCCTTGCCAATTCCGCACGCGCCCCATGCCTGGCATGCTGGCAGAGGTGCGCGCACCGCGAGCGAGGCCTGCATCCGGCCAGTGCGCGATGCATCGCCCCGGCGGCGAGGCAGCCACTGCGTTGAGCGGCGGGAGCGCCTGCATGCATGCAGATGCAGGGCGCCATCCGCGCCTGCACAGGCAAGGATGTCCAAGAACTACTGCATGTGTATGAAAGCAGCAAATGTGTTAGCGCATGCGCCCAAGCGTGGGCTATGTGCTATGCGTTGTTGCATTGACTCAAGTGTCTAGGCTACCTCGAAGTGTGGGCGCGCTGTCTGCTGGTTGTGTGTTTGCGCGGCAATGCACTCGCTGTAGCTGTGCACAAAGGAGCTGCGCCCCGCCAGCATGAGCTTTGAACATTTCCTGAGTCGCGCTTGTTCGCAGTTGACATACTCGCCTGTTGACAAGTTCTGTTGTTTCCCTTATGACAAGAGAATGGCATGTGCGTGCAGACCGCGTCGTCCAGCTGGCAAGCCTGGCATCACTGATAATGTCGCCTGTCATATTCAGGCCGCGCACAGTGCTACTGCATGCTGCTCTGTAGCTTGCTGGGCAAAGAGCCGGTCGGCGCTGACCACCGCGCGCGCAGGGCGTGCGGCGCATGGAGTGCATGGTCGCGCGCGGCGCGCGGGAGCCGGCACTGGCCTGCGCTGTGACCCCCAGCGCGACCTGGAGGACCCGGACTCGCATGGATGCGGGAGGGACAGTGCCGCTTTGGGCCGAGCAGCAGCTGACGTGGGTTCACATTTGAGAGGCAGCACGTGACTGTCCGGGCCGGCGCTGCTAACAAGGGCGGCACGCGCTGGTGCAGAGGGTGGGGGGACTGTTGCATCAGGAAAGCATGCAAGGCTGCCGGCAGCCAGCCGCGGCAGCTGTCAGCATTTGCTCTGCAGAACAAAGCGGGCTGACTGTGCTTTGGAGGGGCCTGGGCTTGTGGTTCTGTGCATCCGCAGGGCATGGCCTGAACATAGCGTGCGGCAGTGTTCTGCATTGAAGCAAGGACTCGCTGGAACTGTTTGGATCCAGAGTGTTTGGAATTAAAGCGTTTGCTTTCTCAGGAGACATTGTTGCAGTATTGTCTGGCCCGCTGGACGCTCAGCACATGCAGCAGTTGCTGGCTTACGCATCATGCGATGCCCAAGTGGCCCATGCGCATTTATATTTGAATGGTGTGCACAAGGCCAGCTGCTTGCATCTGTGGGGAACCTGGCTTGGCGCTGAACCTGAAAAAAAATCATCTAGCCGTTTGAATCTGAGGGAGAGCACACATGTGTGATGGCTGCCGCAGAAGGGCAAACAAATTACTTGGCGCGTTGTCTCCCTTGAGCTATGGCAGCCAGCAGCGAACGCGCATGGCAGTTTGTGCGCAGCGCAGCCCTGGGTTACCGCATGGACCACCTGCGTTTGGCACTCCAGGTGCGAAGGCTTCAACCTCACCTCAGCACATTGGCATGCTGAGCGCAAGCGCTTGTCAACACAACAGTACTGAGTCACTCGGGTGCTGTCGCAACGCAGATGGCACTGGCTGTTGCGGTGGCGCTGCCCTTTGTCTGGTGCAACTCCCTGTACTTTGCGCTGGGCTCCACCTCGTTCTGGGTCATTGTCACTGTCGGTGCGGCCACAAAGCTGCTCTGTCGCCAGGCAGCCCCGTGGAAGGCACTGCAGGTAGCCATGTGTGTATGACGCATAACACAGGGCCCAAGGCTGGAGTGCTGTGCTTGGTTTTTTAGCGGGGGATGTGCATGGAGTCCGCTCATACGTGATGTCTATGCGGGAGGGCGAGCTGTGGTGCTCTCTTGGGGGCCAGGGCTGTCCCTGCCTGCCACTGGTGTGCACACGTAGTGTCAACCCCCAACCCCGTGCCTGTGCGTGCTGCAGTGGTCGCTCTGGCGCCAAACGTGGGCTCCGCGCTCAAGAGGTCGTGGCAGGGGGCTGGAGGGACCATCCTGGGAAGCGCGCTCGGCATCGCAGTTATGGCGATCATGGAGAGAATCATCGGGAGCAGCGCCTTCAACCAGCATCCTGTGGCGTCGGTGCGCACCAGCACTTGGGTACCACCGGGAACTGCAGAAAGGGCAACCAAGCCGGCGGGCCGAGCTTGCTTGTGGTGTCACGAGAGCAGCTTGTGACCTGTGCCGAGGAGAGACGCGCTCACCCGGCAGGCGGTGTGGGGGACCGTGTTCCTGTCGCTGGGGGCCGGCCTGCTGATGCTGCACAAGGCGCGCCTCGCCCCGAAGCTGCGCTACGGCATGGACGTGGCGCTGCTCACGTTCGCCGTCGTGGCCGTGCCAGGTGCGGCCAGCGGCTCACGAGCACCTTGGGAGTGGGTGCATGTGCGCAGCGCGCTGTGCTTCCAGACGCGACCACACCGAAGTGCGCATGAGGATGTGTTGCGTAGCAAGGAGCGCGCCTTGTCTGTGTGTGCGATGTGACGGCAGTACACCGTGTGCATGTTTATAGAAGGCTCTGCCGCAAGGTGGGAGAGCAGGCCTCTCGGAAGAGGGGAAACATGTAGGGCGTGCTATGCCATCCTCTTGATTGCCTGTACAATGAAAGTACAGAGTCTGACAACAACGGTATGTGGCAGGTCTGCGGTCAGACGATGACAACATCATGGAGTCGCTCAGGCTGGCTGCAAATGCATGCATCGGCGTGGGTGATCCCCCAATCGATGGGCTCACCTTGACATTCCCCTGCACTGTGCTTGGCTGGTCTTCCATGATCTCGAAGCTGCTGTGCTCCCTGACTCTGGAGTGGTGTGATCACCCTCAGTCTAGCTGCCAGACAAGCGATCCAAACTTGCGTGTGGCCACACCGTTGTTCCTGCGGCCATGAGGTCATGCCCAAGTCAGGTGCTGGCCGAGCCGAGAGTGCTCAGGCATCACATTCAGCCCGAGAACAAGTACTAGCGGACTATTTCATATCGTGAGAAGGTTGAATGTGCTGCGTCTCGTCCGGATCCAAGCCTGCCCGCGACCCCTGTCCTGGCGGCACAGGCATCGCGCTGATAGTGGCGGGCGTCATCTTCCCGGTGCGCGTGCGGGAGGCGCTGCGCAAGGCCACCGCGCAGCTGCTTGAGCAGCTGGGCGACTTTGCCTTCTTCACGCTGGGCGAGTTCTGCCAGGCGCGGGCGCCAGGCACCCATGCGCAGCAGTGTCTGATCTTTGATAGTGGCCAGGCCCATGCCGAGAGGAACGCAGCACATGGTGCACGTGCGCTCGCACGTTACGGGGCTGTTGTGCTGTGCTCATCCAGCGTTCTGCAAGGTTCTCAAGCACATGCTCCGCAACGATGGCTGGGGCAGCTGTAGGAGGTGCCTTGCTTTTCTATATGCACGCCAGTAAGCAGCTCACATGACGCTGCAGACTCAAGTAGAAGCTCCTCGCCTGGACCCTGCAGACCCTGCTGATGACAAGGGCCATTCCTGTGTGCTTAGTATTACACAGCCGTGCATGCCGTCCCTGGCGCACGCAGGAGCCGGACGCGGAGGGCCGCGTGCCGGGCTGCAGCGGGACGGACGTCTCCCGCCAGTTCCTGGACGACGGCTTGGTGCGCCTGCTGCGCTCGCTCCGCGGCCGGCCTAGCATGTGCTCCCCGCTGGTTGCTGGCATACGCATCATTGCATGACATATGCATGCTCGCGGCATTTACGAGCACACTCGCGTGCGGCGCAGGCCGCCAAGTACGAGGACGCGTTGGCGGACGGCCAGCGGCTGCACGCGGAGCAGGCGCACGTGACCGCGTTGCTCGGGCCCGCGCGCGCGGAGTGGGCGCTGCCCTGCAAGGGCCGGGAAGGCGTGCCCGTTGCGGCCTACAAGCGCATCAGCCGGTGCGCGGCCGTCCTCGCGGGCGCGCGCGCGCGCCCATCGCGACCCCGACCATGTTCTCCGGAACAGCGCATGTCGCTGTTCTCACTTGAGTCTTGACATGGACTTGCTGCCCTGCTGCTTGCCAGGCAGGGCCGCCGGTACCCGTCCTTGTGTCCTCCAGCCCGCTGCACCTGCGCCGGCCCGCACATCAAGGCGCTGTCTGCGCACAGGGGCAGCGCTCTGCACCTGCACCGGCGCGCCCGCCCACAAGCCGCCCGCACGGCGCGCTGCGCCCCGCAGGGCGGCGATGCGCACGCTGACGATGCTGGTGGCGCTGGTGCACCAGCGCCGGCGCGCGCACGCTCAGCAAACCCTCCGCACCAAAACCCTGCGCCCCGCAGGGCGGCGCTGCGCGCCCTGACGACGCTGGTGTCGCTCGTGCATCAGCGCCGGCGCGCGCGCGCGCAGCAAACCCTCCGTACCGAAACCCTGCGCGCCGCAGGGCGGCGCTGCGCGCGCTGACGACGCTGGTGTCGCTGGTGCACACGCTGGAGGGCGGCACGCTGCGCCTGCGCCTGTGCGCCAAGAACGGGCCGCTGCTGGAGGTGCTGCGGCAGGACCTGGCCGCCGCGCTCACCGCGCTGGCCGGCATCGTGGCGGGGCATGGCTCGGGTGCGGCCACGCGCCCGCGGCGGCGCCACTCGCATGTCGGCTGCGGCAGCGCGGCGGGTGGGTGCCGCTGCGCGCGCTCCTCGCAGAGCAGCTGATGTTCTGATCAAGCGCGCCTTGTTTTAAGCATGTCAGGACGGTGACATACAAGTAGCACGAAATGCTTACTGGCAGCCGGTTGTGCAGTTCAAAAGCTACTCTGCCAGAGTATGATGTGCTGTGACGAAGAGGATGGAAAGCGCTGGTGGGGTGATAAAAATTAAGCACACAGTCCGGGTCCCTGACACGCCAGCGCGCAGAGGCGTACGCGGAGGCCAAGGCGGGCGCGCTGGGCGAGTCGGTGGCCGCGCTGCAGGCGGCCACGCAGGTCGAGCCGCTGGGCGGCGGCTACGACATGGCCGTGGAGACGCTCGCGCTCGCCTGCTTCGCGGCCACGCAGCTCGCGCGCCAGGCGCGCTGCCCCGCCCCGCATCCTTCTCATGAATCCCCCGCATCCTTCTCATGAATCGAGCAAAGCGGACACTCTCTCTGTCAGTGCCTTTTTTTACTCTTGACACAACGCATGAAACCTATGTGCTGGCCTTACCAGGCCGACTCGGCAAGGCCAGGCGGTGGTGCGGGCGCTGTTGCACCACATGAATATGATGCCACACACAACCAGGAAACATGGCAACATTATACAGCAAAGGAGCTCAAGGCTGGTGCAAATTACAGTGGGTGTGGCTCATCAACAGCCATGCCTGTCTGGGTCTGCGGCAGGGCGCATGCACGCCTCTGCACAACCTGCACGCTGATGGTGTGACGTACTCCACAGTCACGGTTGCGCAGGTGCCGAACATGCACGCCTCTGGACAGCCTGAAAACAGTGTGATTTACTCGTAAGCTCACGGATGCGCAGGTGACGATCATGTACGCCGAGCTGCGCCCAGGCCCCGGCGCGCGCGTGCACGCGCACGTCAGCGCGCTCAGCGGCATGCCGGCGCCTGGCGGCGACAAGCTGCGCGCGCCGCCGCCGCGCCAGGATCCGCCGGACGCAGGGTCTGGACGGCCTGACGGTGATATGGGTGCCGTGGGAGGGCCGTACCGACGGCCCTGCAGCGGGCCGGGCACTGAGAACGGCAGGGCAGCCGAGCCCGGGGCAGGCGAAGACCCGGGCGTGCCTGCTGCGGCCCTGACCGAGGGCGGCGCCGTGCAGCGCGTGTCGCCATTTGCGAGGCATGCAGGGAGCGCCGGGCCGCGCATCGGCAACCTGGCGGACAGAGACACCCCGCACAGAGCGCATGCGCACCCGGGCATGCGCTCCGATGAGAGTCGTGCGCACCCGGCCAGCGCGCTTGACGCCGGCGGCTGGCCAGCAGTATGGCAGCGCGCTGGCTGGGCCGCCATGAGCGGCGGGGCATTTCGCCCAGGCCGCAGCATGCAGAGCTCGCGCTCCGCGCCGCCAGCAGCCCTGCGCGCTGGCGCAGCGCGCTGCTCCGTCCCCGCAGCGTCCCGGATGCCAGCCGCTGACGTGGAGCGAGGCGAGGGCGCGCCCGGCGCTCCGCGCAGCGGTTGCAGCGGCGCCGCGGGCAGAGCGCCGGGCGGGCATGCAGGGCCTGGCCCAGGCCCACACCCCACCGCTGCGTCGTCTCCAGGCCTTGCCGCTGCGCTGCCCGGCGTGCCAGAGCGCGACGAGAGTGACATGCGCACGCCTCAAGTCTGCCAGCCGGCGGTGCCACGGGCCGGTGCGCAAGTGACTCCTGCGCTGTCAGCAGGGCAGCGGCTGGGCACCCAGCCCTCGTTCCACAGCCCGGATAACCCATGGGAGTAAGGGCTTTAGGCTAGAGCCTTTAGCAATGTGGATGTTTATGTACTACTGCTGGATTGCGTGTGTTCTGCTCCGTGTCGCATCTGCTACCTACTCAGCTCTGTCCAGCTCCGTCTGACACATGTACTGAAGTGAGTCCCTATGTATTCTACTGCTTGCTCTGGAAGTTCGCGCTTCATCGTTTGTGTCTAGGCAGCATGATGCAATTTGGGCTGCATTAAACTGCAACTTAGATGCTGCACATGCTGATATCAGTCTATCAATAGGTCTCATACCTGCTTGTGTTTCACCACTGCTGTAGGACATTAGCTATACTGTTATCGTTTGGACGTAACAGTGCATGCTTGCACATCCTGCCTCAAGTTGTGGTCAAGGTGTGTAAGCGGAATGCATCACTGATCAAGGCCAAACATGCGAAATGAGTATCCTTGTAACAGAGGATAATGACTTCAATGCGATCATTTGGCCGTGCTGAGCTGCCCCCCATACATGGAGGGACCATGCTGGTCTTAGCTGAATACCATGACAGGTCCCGTGCAGCACCCTCAAGGCCGTCCCTGCACTGCGTTTGCCTTCATGTGAACCTCCTCTGGCAATCTGCGACCTCACTGTAGGGGCAGCACGAGCTGACTCTCAGTACCTTGGGCATGTGTCTGTTTAATGCGCTGCACGGGTCTGCACAGTGATCACATATCCCCCTCACAACGCAAGGCCAGGAGAACCAGAGCTAATCATACCCAAAGCTGCTCGACCGCCAAAGAAGAACAACCCTGCCCCAGCTGCACTCACCGAGCATAGCCATATATGATGCCAAGGCCCTCACTCCGCACACGGTTGAGCCGATACGCGTGCAAAGCCTGCGCATGTGCGCGCGCCGCCAGCGGCGACCACGCCAGCACATGCATGTGCTGTGGTGCGACGCACTCGCGCCCCTGCAAGAGGTGTTCATGTCACTGTCAGCCTTTGCAGGCATGAAACACACGTCTATGATGAGGACGGATTGCTATGTGCAGCGTTAGCGCGCACGGACAGACTCTGCTCGGGCTCTATAGCGCGTGCAGGCCAGTCGTGGTATGGCAAACAGTCTTTGGCCATGAACAGTGTTGGATTGCTGGTTGGGCCAAAATGGCATCCTCCAGTCTTGCAGACGGCCTCTGGTACTCCATGAGCCGAGGCTCCGTGCCCCGCTGCCTGGGGCCAAACAGACGCCCCGAGTCCTGGCAGCCACTGGCGAGCGCATCGAGCGCGCCTGATATGGGCTGCGGCAGGCGCCGCCGGCAGAGCGCGGGCTGATGATGTCGGGACTGTCCGGCGGGCGCGCGCCGATCGCGACGCGCCGGCCGAAGCACGCATGGCTGCGCCCGCGCTCCAGCGGATCCACGTCGTCGGCGCTCAGTCCTGCGCACCTACTTATTTTAACCAGCGCACAGCGAGAGTGCGACGCACCTCGGACAGCTGCATGGCCAAGTGCTGACATATGGCAAGTCTGCCGGCATGTGTTATTCCTCCTTGATGCTTGCATGTGGGCATTGCCATCATTAGGACGGCAGGCACATGCAGAGCAACATTGCACCTAACAGTTGCCGAGCCCCTGCCCTGGATGCGCACCCTCGCCCAGGCCCATGACGCGCTCGGCGGTGCTGACTCGCGCGGCAGCCGTGCGCGCGCATGCAGCGCGGCCCCGCGGCGAATCGGGCTCTGGCGCATCAACAAGCGCGGCTGTTCCGTACAGGTGGTCGGCCTGGCTGTGCACAAATCAAGTTTGTGCTGCGGCGGCAAATGCTGCTGGGGCAGGACATTGCAAAATGCCTACCTCCCGCCGGCGAAAGAGGCATGCATGCAGGCAACGCTAAGTGCACTTGGTCTGGCAGACATTTGCACTTACAGCCGCCCCAGACACACGAGGAGAGCTGCACACACGTCTGAAAGTCCCTGGGGTGCCATTGGTCAGTCACAGGCAGGATCGATCACTGCTGCCATGCAGTGAGTGCCTGCACGCGCGGAGGAGCTTGCGGCTTCACGTGCCAATGGCGAGAGCGCGCGTGCGCGCCTGCGCGGAGGGCGCGCTGTAGCAGCGCTTGGAGGTGCGCGCCGCTTGGGCCGCGGGCTCAGAGCCCTCAGGCGCGCCCTGGCACAGGATGTCCCTGCATCACGCCGCGTGTGCAGGCCGGGCGTCAGACCACTGCACCGTCCACAGTCCGGATGCAGTGCGCGCTCGAGCACAGCATTATGCACTGGGTGGAAACTGCAACCCGCGAGCGCGGCGCAGGCTGGGCAAGGGCCTGCGCACCGCGGCGGCCGCAGCAGGGGCGAGTGCGGCGTCCACGCCCGGCCGGGCGGCGGCGGCGCGCCCTCTCGGCCGTCCCAGGGGGGCCGCCCGCGGCCCCTGAGCGGCCTGTCGCGCCCCTGGAACCGCGCGCCCAGCAGCAGGCCTGCCGCGCGGGGGTCCTGAGCCTCGTGATGCTCAGTGAAAGCTTGCCAGACTAACCAGGCAGGTGTGGTTGGGCCGCGGCCTGAGTCATGTGTCTGCATGAGCCTCACAGACACTCCCCGAGGTCTGGCTGGCGCGGCCTGCGCCGGACGCTTCTGGATGTCAAGGTGGGTGCATTGGCAGGGCGCTGTCAGTGCCGGCCGTGAGGCAGACGCCAATGTCCTGCTGCCGGGGGTGCGTTCCGCCGGCCCAACTCCACCTGAGCTGCCTGGCCGCCCACACGAGCCGCAGGGGCCCACCCGCGGCGACAGTGGGCGCCGGCGGCTGCCCACGGCCAGGCCGCTGCTGCCGGGGCGGCGCCGCAGTCGCCCCGCACCAGCAGGTCCCGCAGCCGGGCGCCTGCAGCGACAGGGGTAGGGTAGGGTTATGGCCCCCATCCTGTTACAGGGCTTCCAGTGCCTGCTCGCCCTGCACGCCCTGGCGCCCCGCGTGCGGCGCCGCGCACACCACAGGAGCTCCCTCCTGTGCTGCGTGTGCGCGTCACGCAAGCTGGCGCCTTCGCGTCGGTCACCAGCAGTGGCACCCAACGCCAGAGCTGCTAGCTGGAGCACAGACGTACGACTAGACAGAGGCTGTGCTGGAACGGGGGGCGCCCAAGGTGTAGTACCTGACACCGCTGGGGCGGTGTTGCGCAGGGCGCTGGCGCCGGCGCCGGGCGCGGACACCACTGCGCAGGGCCTGCGCCACCGCACTAGGACAGGTTTCCACTGCAGCCGTTTGCGGACTGAGAGGGGCTCTTGCGGCAGCCCGAAGCTTCCACTGCACGTTCGGGCCTGAGCATATGCTACAAGCTGTCTCTACAGGCGCTCTGGTCAGCGCCAATAGTCAGCACGCAGCAGCCACGAGCAGCGGAGCGGCGAGCGCCCCAGGGGGCGCGCACTCCTTGGCGCTCGCCGCCGCTCGTGCGGGAGCGCCCACGCCACGGTGGGGGCAAACCACCTGCGACCGCGCGCTGTGCGCCTTTAGCGCCGCAGGGGCTTGTAGAAGGGGGGCACGCCTGTGACTCCTGTGAGCGCGCACCCAGGCGGAGGCGCAGGAGGCTTCTTCCTGGGGGTGAGTATGCGGGCCGGGGGAGCTGCCATAGCGCCCCCGCTGCCTGGCTCCGAGCACTGCACAGCACGAAGGCTCAAGACGCCGGGGGCGGGCCTGAACAGCTAGCTGCCTCTCTCGGTTTGTAATCAAAGGCGAAAGCGGGACGGAACGGTGAGCGGGGGAAGAGGCAACGGTCGAGCGCGACTCAAGCATTCCCGCTTTGCCTAGGCCGCCATTGTGCCAGTGCAGTGGTGAAGGGCGGGGCCAGGAGGCAGGATGCAAGTGGCAGGCGCCCTGGTGGGCGGCTGCGGCTGCACAATGGGGGCGCAAAACTGCGGCAGGCCGGCCGGGGCGGGGCGCTGCCGTGCACCGTCGAGGAGAGACAGGCGAGCGTTTGACAAGGCTGCGCGGAGGCGCTCGGAGCTGGTCGCCTCCATCGGTGCGCGCCTCGCTGCCGCACGGCTTGCCTCCCTGGCTACTTGTGCGCTGCAGCTCTGCCGGGGCCGCTCCGGCTGGGCGGACGTGACCGAGCGTGTGGTGCCACTGCACCCCCGGACCTCGCACTTTGAACAGCATGTCCATTTGTATAAGCAGCACATATCCGGTCGTAGCACTTGCACACCCCCTGCGCGTGCTTGCTCGGCTGTTGTGCACCCGCTCTGTACAGTCACGAAGTGGTGTCCAGTGGTCAAAGTGGTGTGAATGTGGCGGAGCAGGCTCCCTTGCCTGAGAGCGCCCAGCGCGTGACACAAGCTTTGGCTAGCACACCAAGTTGTTCGGGTGTAGAGTGGCCCAGCATCAGCATGCAGCTCGCCCAACAGCACTTTGAGCGGATAAGCACAGTCCGCGTTCTCTCACTGCTTTGAAGGGGGGGCTTTCTGTCTTGCTTGGCACGGCCTCCGGTCAATATGACTGACCTGCATGCTTGTCCTATTTGTGGGTACTGGTGTGCAGCGCCGGCTTGGCCGCTGAGCGAGAGGCAGCGCAGGTCTCGGAGTGCCGGCCTGCGCGCAGCTGCTGGGCGTCAAGCCGCCCTCGCTCCTGCAGAGCGTACAAACACAAGGGTGACGTGACTGTGTAAGCCTGCCCCTGCTCGTCGCTGAGGCTGTGCGGCGCTCGTGGCGCAGTGCCGGCCGGGCTGCCGTCGAGCGCGGAGGCGGCCGCGGGCAACGGCGTCGCCGACTCGCAGCTGCTGGACCCAGACCTGCTGGCGCTGCTGCAGGACGTGCAGGCGGGCGGCGTGTCGCCGGAGGCGGCCGCGCTGCAGCTGCGCGAGCGCAGCGCGGGCTACGAGCAGGCGCGCGCGCTCAAAGTGCTTGGTCTGAGGAACAGCCCTTGCTTCACGGGTCACGGGAGTGCAAGCGGTACACTGCTCCGCTGAGGCTGTCGAAGGGGGTGGAGGAGACGTGCTCATGTGCGAAAGATTATGGCCCTAAAGCCCAGTGCCATCAGCCGGTGCTGCAGCTGCGCATGCGCTGCCCACCCCAGCCGCTGCTCCTTGGTGCCACTCGAGCACTTGTCAGGAGCGGTTGTCGGCATGCAGCAACACACCATGGCTTCGCTCCGAACGTGGTCAGACCTGTGCCGCACGGTTGGCGGGCTGCCAGCGTTCGGAGGCGCCCCGCACCGCAACCTCCTCGCGGAGGGCAGGTCAACGAAGCCCCGCGCCCTTCCCGGCAGCCCGCTGGTGCCCGGGGGAAAGGGGAAGAGCCTGGTCGGAGCGGGCCGCAGGGCGGAGCAGGGCTCCCGCGCGGGGGGAGCTGGCAGAGGTTCAAGTTGAGCGGGCGGCGCCGCGCGCCAGGTGCTGGAGGGCGAGGCCAAGCTGGACTCCTGGCGCGCCGAGCGGACGGGCTTCCCGGAAGTGGTGTTTGGGCCCGGCAAGAGCGCGGAGCAGGTCGCGGCCATCATGCGCAAGATGGCCGGCAACGAGCAGGTCGTGATGGCCACGCGCATCACGCCAGAGGCGCGCCCGCCTGCGCCCTGCCCTGTCCTGGACCTAATGGCCCGACTCTTTGGCAGCGATGACCGTGTCGCGATGGCCATGCGGAACCCGCGTCGCGGAGTGTGCCTGGGGGTGCGCGCCTGCAGCGCCGCTGACCAGGTTTCAGGCCTGCAGCATGTGCATGCGCGCCCTGTTGAGCCCGCTTTCCGGACAGCACAGGGCCGCATGTGTGTCGTGGGAGCTGTGCGTGCTGTCAGCCGCAGGATGCGTTTGCGGCTCCTTCTCTGTGCCGGCGCGTGCAGAGCGCCGCAGGGCACACTGTGCTTCAAACACAGAGGCGCTTGGCCGCATGCCGCAGGTGGCGGCGGCGGTGCGCGCGCTGCTGCCGGACGTAGAGTACAGCGCGCAGGCGCGCGTGCTCACGCTGCGCGGCGCCCAGGGTGGCCGCCGCAAGCAGCGCCGCCTGCCGGGTGCGCCGCATGCGGCCCGGGTCATGATTCAGCTGGGCTTCGTAGCTGCTGACCCTTCGCTGCCTGTCTGGGCTGAGCTGTAGGGTGAGCCAGCGGACGTTCTTCAGGTGGTCTTCTGCGTGATCTCATGAAACAGGTTGCTGCTGTTTCATGCGGACTGCAGTCAGCCTGCGTCAACTCTATTTCACAAGTTTACTGGTCCATTGCAGAGTGTGTTGCTGTGCACCACGGACAGGCACAGTGGCGTTGCTGTCGGCGGGCACGGCGGACGAGGCGGTCGCAGAGGAGTGCCGGCTGACGGCGGACGTCATGGGCTGCTACTGCTTCCGGCTGCCCGACGTGTCCGTGGATGGCCTGCACCGCCTGCTCCAGAACCTGCCGGGCGCGCCGTCCTAGGGCTAGGGTAGATTAGAGCTGGTGCAGAACCTGCCGGGCGCGCCGCCCCACGGCCAGGGCTAGGAGACAGGGCTGCTGCAGAATCTGCCGGGCGCGCCGCCCTACAGGGTAGGGCTCGACACTGGGCTGCGTCCTGCAGCCCCAGCAGCCGCAAGCAACGGCTTCACCCTGCCCTGACGCCAATGCTATACCCGCAAGCATTTTCGCTCC
>JAABUZ0100005644.1_pt1 | contig 16252 bp, 17 predicted proteins | sample 5562091 | NCBI WGS metagenome assembly JAABUZ01 (sample SAMN12813069, study PRJNA571459) | rock metagenome | isolation source: Antarctica rocks | place: Antarctica: Victoria Land, Linnaeus Terrace sud | collected 2015-12-21
GGTGGGTCGACGTGTGGATGCCCGCCGAACACCTGTACATCCAAGAGCAGCGCCCGGACCTGGCCGCCCACGTCGTGCTGGACGGCAGCGGCTCCGGGTCGCCGCCCGTCTACTACGTCGTTGCGCCGCCCACCGCCTAGACGGTTAGCCAGCCACCGAGGGGTAGACCGACCCCGATGACCAGGACCGCGACCAGGAGCGCAGCGGCCTGCATCACAGCAGTGTCGCCACCCCCGGCCCTCGTGGACCACGGATCTGCCTGACTGCCCCTCTGGTGCTGTCGACGCCAGTCGCTCAACTCCAGAGACGCGACACGAGAAGTGGTTGGGCAATCTCGGTTCCCCGGGGCCTTGAGGTTGGGTAAGTACACTCGACGGCCGGCCGACAGCTGCCAGTCACCCCTCGGGCGCGCACCATTGTCGCCTTCTCTGCATCGACGAACTCGGCTAGATGGAATTCGACCGCCGCAGCGCCGAGATGCTCTTTCTCACCGAACGCGAAGAGAAACATAGCATCGCGATCGCCCCCGACGAATCGCTCTGGATCAAGACCTTCACCGACCCACGACTGTGCGCCGCCATCGTCAACCGGACGTACCCTCACCCAAGCCGCGAGCTGACTCCCCTAAGTTTCGAGGACGGAGTGCTGTCTCGCCCATGCCTGACTAGTTGCTTGGGCAGTCACTGGTTGCTGAGGACCTGCGCCCACGGTTCGTCGAGGTCGGCCAAGCCCAGCACTGCGACGACGTTGTCGAGCATGCCTGCACCGAACCACCGACGGACCAAGTCGTCATCACCGACAAATTCTCGGATGGTCTCGACCTGCTTGGCGTAGCACCGACGTACCGCGTCGGCTATCACCGGCTCCTCCGCCGCGCAATTCGCGTGCATCAAGAAGCGGAGGATGACGCGATCCGCGACGAGGTCCGTGTAAGCAGTCCGCGCCGCTTCCAGGGTCGAGTCGACGGACTTCCACTCATGAGCCGATCTCGGCGCGTGGGCAGTCAACGTCTTCGTCATCAGGTCTGACACCTTGTCGACCGCATGCGCGAATAGCGTCTCTTTACTGACATACAAGCGATACAAGTACGGCTGAGAAATCTCGGCCTGCTCCGCGACTTCGTGGGTGGTGGTTCCGTAAAAGCCCTTCCGGGCGAAACACACGATCGCTGCGTCGAGCACGGCCAGACGACGTTCGTCGGCTTTGGCTCTGCTCCCAGCGGCGGGCATGAGCATCAGTCAAGCACGTCTGTGCTCACCCACCGAAGGTCACGTTGAGGTCGGGGTCGGCCGGTGCGTCCTGCGGTGCCAACGCCTCGATGGCCACCAGCGGGTTCCAGTAGTCGAGGTAATGGGTGATGCGGGCTTCGTCGTCCGTGTAGACGACTGAGATGCATGTCTGCTCGTACGGCTTTTGAGTAGGCACCGCGATTCCTGTCGAGCGGAACTCGACGATCACCAGGGACGGATCGACAGTCTCGTGAAAATTGAGGTCGACAAACTCGACGTCGAAGGTCTCAGGAAACGCGCGCATGTGCGCCAGCAGCGCCTCGCGGCCCTCCACCCTTCGCGGGACACCCGCTGGTGCGTAGGGAAACTCAAGGACAGCGTTCGCGGCGAAGAGTTCCACCCACTCGTCAACCCGGCCCGCAGCCGTCAGGCGGAGGTGTTCAGCGACAGTGTGTTGGGCGGCCGTGCGCCGGGCTGCGACTTCATCAGTCATGGGCAGGCACTCCTCTATTAGTGGTAGACCCATATCTTACCACGTCGCCTCCGCAGTACGAGGCACCCCCAGGCCGCGCAGACGTCGCCGGGTGGTGGTCCGCGACCTGGGCCGCCGCCGATCGCAGGGCCCAACCCACTCGCCGATCTGCCGCACGCAATCTTTCGCTCGCATCCGCAGCTTGGCGGGGATCCCATGGGCCCGCTTGCCAGCGGCCCGGCTGCGGTCCCGTACCCCACGGTGCGGGTCGCTCCACGGTGAAGTGTCTGATCTACGGAAGGGTTACGACGATGCGCCCGGTGGTGTGGCCCTCCTCGCTGGCCGCTTGCGCCGCGCCGATCTCAGCAAGGGTGAAGGTCCGCTCGACCGGGATGCTGAGGGCGCCGGCTTCACAAAGGCGCGCGGCGTAGGCGAGCGCGGCGGCCGGCTCCTTCGGTGTCCCGGAGACCTGGGCACCGTGCTCGGGTGCGCTGAAGTCCGCAATCGACAGCACCCTCGTGGGTTCGCCGGTCAGCTCGACAAGTTCGGGAATGACACCGGAGCCGGCGATGTCCAGGGCTGCGTCAATCCCGTCGGGTGCGAGCGGTCGTACCCGATCGACCAGACCCGGCCCGTAGGTCGTCGCTGTTGCACCGAGGGAGGCCAGGTAGTCCTGGTTGCTCGGGCCGGCCGTGCCGATCACTCGGATCCCCCGGTCCCGTGCGATCTGGACGACGGCCGAGCCGACACCGCCGGAGGCGCCGCTGACCAGCAAGGTCTGTTCGGGCCGCACCCCGACCTGGTCCAGGATCCGGACTGCCGTCTCGACCGGGATGGGAAGGCCGGCGGCCTGCTCGAAGGACAGCGAGCCGGGCTTCACGGCCCAGCTGGTCAGAACGGCATACTCGGCAGAGGTGTTGACACCGGTGCCGAATACCGCGTCGCCGACCTCGACACCGCTGATTCCCGAACCGACCTCGTCAACCACGCCTGAAGCGTCTTTACCTGTCCCGGATGGCAGGGACAACGGCATCATCTCCCGCATCTGGCCGGCGCGGAGCTTCCAGTCGATGCCGTTGACCCCCGCCGCACGCACCTTGATGCGCACCTGCCCGTCACCGGCGTGCGGTTCATCCACGGTTACCAAGCGCAATACTTCGGGCCCGCCGTACTCGTTGAACTGTGCTGCTCTCACAATTGGCCTCCTATGTCGGTGTGGTGGAAAGTGGATCATCGAATTTGTGGGGACATGGCGGCTGATCCGGCGGTGGCTCCTAGCTTCGTACGGCGGCGACCGCTTCGTCGAAGAGGCGCTCGGCGTCCGCGGTGCCGCCGGACTCGCGCCAGGCGTCGACGGCGGTATCAAGGCAGGCCAAGGCAGCTGCCACAACCGCACGCGCACGAACGTCCGGGGTGGGAGTTGGGGGCAGCCCGAGCCGGCGCTGCACGTCCGGTGCCAGCAGCTCCTGCCAGCGGCGGTGCTTCTCGAGGTGCCGGGCGCGCAGTGCCGGGGCGTCCGCGTAGAGCTTCGCCACGGCGAGCGTCTCCTCGGGCGAGACCGTGGGGTCGCGCAGGGCGGCGAATGCCGCCCGAAGGGCCTCCCACGCCGACTCGTCCGCCGCCCGCGCCTCGAGCGCGTCCCGGACCCGCTCGCCGTGGGCCGCGAGGTCGCCGAGGACTATGTCCTCCTTCGTGCCGAAGTACCGGAAGAAGGATCGCCGCGAGATGCCCGCCGCCTCGACGATCTGGTCGACGGTCGTCGCCTCGAAGCCCTGTCGTACGAACAGACGCATGGCGGAGCGGGCGATCTCCGCCCGGACAGCGCGGGAGGTGCGCTCCCGCAGCGTCGGTCCCGCAGCGGTCATGTACCGATCGTAACGCCGGGCGACACCCTCTGCTAGTAGCGGCACTCAGTGCCGGGTTCGGCGTACGGTGTCAGCATGGCTGCTGTCGACTTCACCCACCAGACGGTGTTGATCACCGGAGCGAGCTCCGGCATCGGCCGTGAGTTCGCCCGGACCCTAGCCGGCCGCGGCGCGGACCTCGTGCTCGTCGCCCGACGGGCCGACCGGCTCGAGGCGCTCGCCGCGGAGCTCGAGCGGGCCCACGGCATCCGCGCAACTCCGATCCCGCTCGACCTCGGTCGGCCGGGTGCAGGTCGCGCCCTTGTCGCCGCGACCGCCGAGCGGGGCCTTGCGATCACGAGCCTGATCAACAACGCCGGCTTCGGCACGGACGGCCCGTTCCACGAGGAGGACCCGGACCGAATCGCGGAGGAGATCACCGTCGATGTGGCGAACGTGGTCGACATCGCGCGCGCCTTCATCGAACCGCTGCGCCAGGCGGGCGACGGCGTGCTCGTGAACGTGGCGAGCCTCACGGCCTATGCGCCTTTCGCGAACCAGGCCGTGTACGCGGCATGCAAGGGGTTCGTGCTGTCGTTCACCGAGGCGCTGTGGGCGGAAAACCGCACTGGTGGGCTCCGCGTGCTTGCCCTCTCGCCGGGCCTGACGCAGACGGAGTTCTTCGAGGTCCTCGGTTCTAAGGCCTACCGCGGGCGCTACCAGACTCCGAGCCAAGTCGTGGACGTCGCACTTCGCGCCCTCGACCGTGGAGTCCGCCGCCCGAGCGTCCTCACGAGCCGCACGAACGGCCTGGCGGTCACGGCGATGCGACTGCTCCTGACCCGCAAAGCCACCGCACTACTGACCGCAAAGATCAGCGCCTCCACGAGCCCCGACTCGCCCGCAGCTACTGGTGCCCTCTGAAGGTGTCGACGGAAGCCGATCGTGGATGACCGGTCGAGCCTGGTGGCCACGTTGTGCTTCTCGCGCACCAGCGGGATCACCGACACCCGCATCGAGCTGTTCCTCGACGTCGACCACAAGATCGGCACCCGGGCCGAGCGGGGGGTGGGAACCGAGCTGCGCAACGACCTGCGCCGGGGTCCTCGATGGACCTGGGCACGTTCGGGGACTGCCACCGCAGGGCGTTCGCGCACTTCGGTGGCGTCCCCGGCTCGGTCGTCTACGACCGGACCAAGACCGTCATCTCGCGGATCACCTCGATCTACGAACGCGACGAGATCACCGCGTCGTCCCGGTACGACCCTCGACCTCGAACCGACCGCATTCGCCGCCTTCCGCCCCTCCTACCGGTGTCTTGCCTGGTACCTGGGCCAGACCGGCTCGGACGTCCGCTCTGACCTGCTCGGCGATGACAAGCCCGAAGCAGTGGCACGCCACTACCAGGCCGAGAGGGCCTGGCTCGACGACACGACGGCCACCGTGGCCGACACCCCCTGAAGGAGCACTGACATGCCCGCACTCGCCCTGGTCACCGCCGCCTCGTCCGGCATCGGCAAGGCCTTCGCCGAGGGCCTCGCCGCCGACGGCTACGACCTGATCGTCGTCGGCCGCCGGAAGGACCGGGGCTGCTCACCGCAGGGCTGCTCGCGGGGTCGCGAGCGGGATCCATCGTCGTCAACCAAGGCACCGGGACCCCTCGTCAGGCGATGCGGTTCGCCGAGACCTGCGCTGCCGCCGGTGTCGAGTTTCTCGATGCGCCCGTAAGCGGAGGTCGCGTCGGGGCAGAAGCCCGCACCTTGACGACATTAGTCGGCGCCCGGAACCGGTCGCTCAGGCCTGTGAAGCGCTCTTTGGGTCGTTCTCCGCCCACGTCGTACGGCTCGGAGGTCACGGGGCGGGCGAGCTGGCCAAGCTATTCAACACCTTGACGATGGTGAACCAGGAGAACATCGCCGAGATCCTCGAGCTGGCGACACAGCTGAACCTCGACGCAATTCCTCTCGTCGAGGTTCTGAAGGGGGCAAGCGGCTCGAGCACAGCGCTCGAACTGATCCCCGTGAACAGCCCGGTGAGACTCGAAGGAACGGTCGAACACGTGCACGAAGTGCTCCTGCTCGACATGGAACTGTTCGACACAGCGATGAAGGAGATAGACGCCCATGCCGACGCGATCACCGCGCGGGCAGTGGTCGGCGCGAACAGGCTGCCCGCAATCGTCGGCATCCTGAACCCGTGACCGACATCGGGGTAGGGCCAATGAGCGGACAGAAGAGCCTTTGGGAAACGTTGCAGCTCCCTCACCCGAGTCCCCCGCCACTATTGAAACGCTGGTCGGCGCGTCGGGAGGAGTGCCGGTAGCGGGCGGGCGACAGGCCCTGGTGGCGTTTGAAGGCAGTGCTGAACGCGCTCACTGAGTGGTAGCCCACCTGCCGGGCGATCTGCGAGACCGTCGCGTCACTGCGGACCAGCGCGTCCTTCGCCAGCGCCATGCGCCATGCGTACAGGTAGTGCATGGGGGTGGTGCCCACGCTCGCCGTGAAGCGCTGCGCTAGGACCGAGCGGGAGGTCAGCGCCGCAGCCGCCAGATCAGAAACGGTCCAGGCGCGTGCGACGTCACGGTGCAGGGCGCTGAGCGCGGTGGCCACGCAGGGGTCTGCCAGACCGCCGAGCAACCCTGCCGCCCCAGGCGCGCGAGAAAACGGCTGCTCCCGCAGCGCTTCGACGAGCATGACCTCGACGAGCCGTTCCGTCACCAGCAAAGCGCCGCGGCGTCCGGCCGTGGCCTCGTCACCCAGCAGCCCGAGCAGGACCCGTAGACGCCCGGCCGCACCGGAACCGGACAACAAGTGCAGCATGCCGGGGAGCAGCCCGAGCAGCAGATCACCGTTGACGCTGTCCACAACGAAGTGGCCAGCGACCACGCTGGCCGTCTCCCGCCCTGACCCGATCGTCACGACCGTGCCGTCATTGCCCCGCAATGCGTCGTCGCCATCAACCGGTTGGACAGCCTCACCGCTGCCGAAGGTGAACGGGGCCGGCGCGGTCAGCAGCAGGAAGTCGCCCTGCGAGAGATATACCGGCGCACCCGCGCCGGTCAGGACACACCGACCGGACAGCACGGTCCCGAAGTTGACGTCCCGATTCGCGGCGAACCGGAGAGCCCACTCCCCTTCCCCCCGCAGCCGTTTCCACAGCACCGCTCGCGGACGCAGCAGAGAAATCAGATCCGTCAACGGGTCGACCTGCTCGGACGCTCGCGCAAGTATCACGGTCTAACCAGCATAGACACTCCGGACGAGGTGGTCGAACAATCGAGTCATGACCGATACCGAGCGCAAGACAGTCCTGCTTACCGGCAGCGGCTCCGGCTTGGGCCGAGCAGCCCGGTCGCTGTTCGCCGAACGTGGCTGGAACATCGCGAGCACATCGCGGACCGTGACCGCCGAGCACGCCGACGCCGGCTCGGACAGGGTGCTCGTGCTGCCGCTGGACGCCCGCGATTCAGCCGCGGTGTCCGCGGCATTCACGGCCACCATTGCACGCTTCGGCCGGGTGGACTGCGTCGTCAATAACGCCGGCGTGGGGTTGTTCTCGGTCTTCGAGGCCACCCCGATGGCCGTTGTGCGAGACCTGTTCGAAACCAACGTCTTCGGGCTCATGCAGGTGACGCAGGCCGCGGTCCGGCACTTTCGCGACGCCGGCGGCGGACGGCTGGTCAACCTCAGCAGCGGCGCCGGCATCGTCCCGGAGCCGCTGATGTCGGTGTACGCGGCGACCAAGTTCGCGGTTGAGGGCTTCACCGAGTCCCTGCGCTACGAACTGGCTAGCGAACAGGTATCCGTCGCGCTGATCGAGCCGGGCCTGGTCATGGGCACCGGCTTCCTGCCCCGCACAGCACAGTCATCGGCCGCCGTTCCCGTCCCAGCGCCCTACCAGAGTCTCGTCGGGCAGATGTCGGCCGTGTGGCAGCACGAGCCCCCCTCCGGGCTGGCCACCGAGGCGGCGGTCGCCGAGGCGATCCTCGCAGCAGCGACCGATGACCCTCCGCGACTGCGGTACGTAGTCGGCGAGGACGCCCAAACCTCGGCCCGCATGCGCCGTCAGACCTCCGAGACCGAGTACGACGCCTGGGCCATTGGCCGGTACCCGGCCCCCGCCTGATGTGCCGGCCACAAGCAGCCCTGTCGGCCACCGCGGGTTGACCCCATCGCGCCGCTAATCGTCGGTGGCACAGCTCGGCGCAGGTTCAGGGCGGCGGTGCGGTGGTGCAGCCAGGCGTCGTTCTTGACCACGCCTCGGTAGTGCAGCCGGTTCCGGCCGGCGACGAGTCAGGCAATGCTGCGTTCAACCATGGCCCGGTGCCGTCGGTATTCGGCGAGCACCGCCGGGTCGGCGAATCGCATCCGGTGGGCTCGCTGCAGAGCGTCATGCTGGTGCAGCAGCACCGTCCGGCCGGCGGCGCTGGTCGTGCACCGCTCCCGCAGCGGGCAGCCGGCGCAGCGGGGGCCGAACTTCGCCGCCCGTTTCCCCGGGGTGAACGTGACGGTCTGCCCGGCGGGGCAGGTGATCGTCCGGGCGGCTTCGTCGACGGTGAAGTCCGCGGTGGTGAACCCGCCGGGGATCGGGTGGCGCAACGGCCAGGTTTGATCGTCGCGGTGTGCCCGGCGTCGACGAGGGCGGCGAGCATCGACCCGGTGCCGTAGGCCGAGTCGCCCAGCACCTCGACCGGTGCCGGTTGCGGCGAGCAGTTTGATCCCGACGGCGGCGTCGCCGGAGGGGTCTCCGCTGGCCTTGGTCAGCCCGGCAGTCGGCAGTCAGCAGTCGGCAGTCGGCAGTCGGTGACGATGCCGGTGTCGGTGTCGGGCTCGGCCGCCTCCATGGACGCGAAGCCGATCGTCGACGGTGACAGGCCCGAGCGCTCCGCCATCTTCGCCCGCGACCAGTGCGTGGCGTTCTTCGGCGTCGACTCCAGCGTTGCCACCACGATGTCCTCGACCTGCTCGGCGCTGACAGTGGGCGGCCGGCCCGGGCGAGGATCGTCAACCAGTCCGTCGAGGCGGCCCTCAACGAACCGGGCGCGCCACTTGCCCACCGTCACCGTCGACACCTGCTCCTGGGCAGCACCGGCTTTGTTGGAAAGCCCTGCCGCACAGGCCAACACGATCGGGGACCGCAACGCCAGCGCCTGCGAGGACTTGCGTCGCCGCGCCCACCGCACCAGCTGCTCACGCTCCTCAACCGAGAGCTCCAACAGCGCCTTCGGGCGGCCAGCTCGCGGCATCGTCATTCTACGACTCACATAACGACACGTACGGTGACCGACACTAGGCGTGCAGATGCCCTCTGAGCAGGGACGACTGGTCTTGCGTCGGACAGATCGGACCAAGCAGAGAGGGCACCCGACAGGTGCGAGCAAACCACGAGTTGAGCCGTGTGTCGGTGAGCTTCGATGAGACCAATCTGGAGGCGACTTCTGGGCTGCCGCCGGCCGCGGTCCTGGCGCAGCGGCTCGGCCTGGCCGGGCTGGCCTGGTTAGCGCTTGGCGAGATCAGGAGTGGGGGTATCAGCGGCGAGCAGCGCCGCAGGAATCGCGTTTGCGCATGAGTGCCTGACGAGCCGGAACCGGTCGCGCTACTGGCGGTACATCGGCGACCGGACGTACCGTCCGACTCGGGCAGCCTCGCCGGACGGCGGGAGTTTGACGCCTCAACGGAGAGGGGTGAGATGGGGATAGTGACCTCACGTCTCCGGACGTGAGTGCCGGCCTGGTCGGGCGCGACCAGGAGCTAGGTGCCTGCGAGGAGCTGTTCGGCCAGGCGAGACGCCAGGGTGGGTCCTTGCTGTTCCGGGGGTCAGCGGGTATCGGGAAGACAGCGCTGCTCGCGGCTGCCCGTGCTCGCGCGGACGCGATCGGCTTTCGCGTGCTAAGCACCGCCGGCTCGCAGGCCGAGACCGCTTTCGCTTTCGTGGGCCTGCAGCCGCTGCTGTTGCCGGTGGTCGACGAGGCTGCGGCGCTGCCCGAGCACCTGAAGGCCGCCCTGTTGTCGGCGCTTGGCCTGCTGGACGCGGAGATCCCGGCCCTTGAGACGGTGGGCCTGGCGGTGCTGGGTCTGCTGGCTGTGGTCGCGTCGGAGGATGCCCCGCTGTGCGTGGTCATCGACGACCTGCACTGGCTGGACGCCTCGAGCGCGGGCGTCCTGCGCTTCGTGGCCCGTCGACTGGGTGCCGATCCGGTCGTCCTGCTGGCGGCTGGCCGGGAAGGTGGCTGGGTGCCTCCCGGCGTACTGCCGGAGATGCCGCTCGAGCCGCTCGGGCGCGTCGCGGCCGAAGCCGTATTGGCCTCGTCCGCGTCCGCGTTGTCGGGGTCTGCCCGTAGCCGGGTGCTGGAGGAGGCCCAGGGCAACCCGCTGGCCCTGGTGGAGCTCCCCCGCGCCTTGGGCTCGTCCCTGCGCGACCCGGCACGTGGGCTTCCGCAGGTCCTGCCCATGACCGCCCGTCTGGAGGCGTCTTTCAGCCGGCGCACAGACCTTCTGCAGGAGGACAGCAAAGTGTTCCTGCTGGCCGCTGCCCTCGCCCCAACCGCGAGCCTTTCAGAGCTGCTGTCAGCCGCCGGGGCGGTGGTCGGCCACCCGGTGGAGCTCATGGCGCAGGACCACAAGGAGCTGTCGGCCTTGGTGGAGCTGGACCGGCGACGGGTCGACTTCCGCCACCCGCTCATGCGCTCCGGCCTCGTGCACGTCTCGCCAGTGTCGCAGCTGCAGGCCACGCACCAGGCGCTGGCCGGCGTGCTGACCGACGCCGGACGCCGCCTGCACCACCGGGCCGCCGCCAGCACGGGTCCCGACGACGGGCTGGCCGACGAGCTTGACCAGGGCGCCCGCCTAGCGCTGCGTCGGGGCTCCCCGGCAACGGCTGTCGCCTTACTCGAGCAGGCGGCCGAGTTGACTGTTCGCGGACCTCGGCGCGACGCCCGGCTGCTGCGGGCGGCGCAGCTGAGCTTCGAGCTCGGGCAGGCCGGGGAGAGCCGTCGTCTGCTCGCTGGGGTCGACGGCGATGTGCTGGACCGGGCGGACGGGGCTGCCGCGCGGCTGCTCGGGCTTGCCCTCGACGGTCTGGACAGCGATGACCCTCGCCCCGTCTGGGAGCTGATCGCTCTGGCCGAGGAAGCCATCGCAGCCGGTGACGGCGACTCAGCGCTGCGTCTGCTTGAGTTCGGCTCGGTGCACGTCGCCTGGGGAACGCCAGGAAGGGACGTCGGGCGTGCCGTCGTTGCCACTTCCCGGCGGGTCCCGGCCTTTGAGACCGAACCCCGGGCGATTGCCCTGCTCGCGCAGGCCCTGCCGGTGGAGGGGCACCTCGAGCTAGCCGACCGCCTAGCCCGGGTGGACGAGGACAAGCTCGCAGATGCGGAGTCTCAGCGGCTGGTGGGATTCGCTGCCGGTATCGCGGGCGACTACGAGCGCAGCGCTCGGCTGCTTGACCGGGCAGAGCGCGAGCTGCGCAGACAGGCCCGGCTGGCTCTGCTGGCCGCGGTGCTCACGTTCCGCGGCGTGGCCGCGTTCGGCTGTGGGGAGTGGCTGCTCGCGGAGCAGGTCCTCGACGAGGCCGAGCGGCTGGCGGACGAGACTTCCCAGCCGGCCTGGCGGAACAGGGCACGTCAGATGCGGGCGGGCGTCGCGGGGATGCGGCAGGACGAGGAGCTTCACCGTCGGATCGTCGAAGAGCAGGTCGTGGCGTATCAGAGGACCGGTGCGCCGCACCGGCACAACCATCTCAGCTTCATGCAAGGGATCACGGCCGTCATGCTCGGACGCGTCGACGACGGCCTGGCCCTGTTGGGCGGGCTGTTCGAGCCCGAGGACCCCATCTTCGATGCCCGCACGTGCTACGAGGCGTTCTTCTTCCTGGCTGATGCGGCCAGCGCGGCGGGCCGCCCGGACGTGGTGCAGCGGGCCGTCGATGTTATGGGGGTGACCGTCCCTGCCCCGTGGCCGCCGACCCTGCAGTCGGGTGTCGACTACGCCCGGGCGGTGACGGCCAGCGACGCGGAGGTCGGGAAGCGCCTGGAGACGGTGCTGGTGGGGCTGGTAGGCGGCCGCGCGTTCGACCGGGCCCGGGTCCAGCTGGCCTACGGCCGCTGGCTGCGCCGCAACCAGCAACGCCTACAGGCGCGCGAGCAGCTCCGCGCAGCCCTCGGCACGTTCGACCGGCTTGGTAACGAGCCCTTCGCGCACCGCGCCCGAGCCGAGCTTCGGGCTGCCGGTCAGGCCGGCCCACCGCGACGCGGCTTCGGCTCGGGGACGGACCGGCTCTCCCCTCAGGAGGCCCAGATCGCGGGACTAGTCGCCGAAGGGCTGTCGAACAAGGAGATCGGCGAGCGGCTGTTCCTGTCCCCCCGCACGGTCGCTTCCCACTTGTACCGGGTGTTCCCCAAGCTCGGGATCACCTCGCGGGCCCAGCTTGCTGCCGTCCTCCGGTCTCGCTGACCGCAGCAGCGAGGACGGCAGCCCGCCAGGTCACCTTGCGACGCGGGCGACGGCCTGCTCGATGACTCGGGTAACGAGTGCGGGGTGGGTCAGCAGGGACAGGTGACCGGAGTCGACCGTGGTGATGTGGCTGTGGGCCCGGCTGGCCATGCGCCGCTCCAGAAAGGGCGCAATGATCTGGTCGTCAGTGCCGAGCACGTACCAGCTGGGCAGCGTCGTCCAGGCCGGGGCGGTGGAGGGCTCGCTCAGCGCTCCGGCGGTGACCGGCGTCTGGGAGGCGCCCAGTTCCTGGGCCTGGCGGGCGGGCAGCCCGCTGGCGAACGCCTGGAGGAACACCGGCCGCTTGAGGTACAGGTCGTAGTCGTTCTTGGCCGCGGGGTATTTGACGAAGTCGAACAAGTCGGTGGCCGGCGGGGCGCCGGGCACTGAGCCGACCAGGTCCAGGACCGACTCGCCCTTGGCCGGGGCGAAGGCGTCGACATAGACGAGGGCCTTGACGTCGGGGTCGGACAGGGCGGCATCGGTGATGACCGCCCCTCCGTAGGAGTGCCCGACCAGCACGACGGGGCCACTCGTCCGCTGCTCGAGGAAGGAGGTGAGGTAGGCGGTGTCGCTGGCCAGCCCCCGCAGCGGGTTGGGCTCGTTCAGCACGAGGTAGCCGTCGTGCTGCAGCAGGGCGGTAACGGGGGCGAAGCTGGAGGGGTCTGCCCAGGCGCCGTGGACCAGCACGATGGTGGGCTTTGGCGGGGTCTTGGCCGCTGGCGCTGCGAAGGCACCCGGACCGGCGACCAGGGTGGCGGCTGCCGCCGCGGTGAGTACGACTGCTCCGACGGTCGTGCGCCGGGACAGGTGCTGTCGGGGTGTGCTCACGGTGTGCTCCTTGTGGGGTGGGTGTGCGGAAGGGTCGGTTCGTCGGGTGCTTCCAGGAAGTCGAGGATCGTGCTGCCAACGTCGGCGGCGTGCTGGAACAGGAAGGCGTGCCCCGCGTCGCTGTAGAGCACGACCTTCGCCTGGGGCAGCCGCTGGGACATCGCGTAGCTCTGGTAGGCGGGCACCACGACGTCGTGCGCGCCGTTGGCAACCAGGACGGGAAGCTCCAGTCGGTCCAGGTGCTCCCAGGTGCCGCCGCGGTCGCCGTGCCAGCGCTGCGTCGCTGCCTGCTGCGCCGCCACCGCCGCTGGCCCGACGGTGGCGTGGGAGGTATCGAGCCTGGTCTGCAGGCGCATCAGCGACTGGCGGCCCAGTGCCCTGGCCCGGGGGGTGTCGGGGAAAAACAGGTAGAGGAAGTCCTCCGCGGTGTTGACGGCCCTGCCCGACACCTCAGCAGCCGCGGCCGGCCGAGGGGGGGTCCCTGGGACCCTGCCCGGGCCGCTGCCGGCCACCACCAGCCTGCGAACGGACGCAGGGCGTTGTAGCGCGACGCTTTGGGCGACCATGCCGCCCATCGACCAGCCGAGCAGGTCATACCGGGTGAGGCCGACCGCTTCGGCGAACTCGGCCAGCGTGGCGGCCATCCCCTCGATGGTCGAGGCGGCCGCACCGCTCGACAGGCTGACGCCAGCGTTGTCGAACACGACGACATCGCGGCGTTCGGCCAGGACGTCGAGCAGGGCAGGGTCCCAGTGGTCCATAGTGCCGCGGAAGCGGTTCGCCAGCAGCAGTGGAACGTCGCCCTGAGGACCGGTCCGGCGGTAGGCGTAGCGGACGTCGCCGACGGTGACGAAGCGCGTCTCCACATGGTCGGCCGCGTAGCCGCTCATCCGGCCGGCTCGGAGTAGAGCCGCTCGCGAAGGAAGGCGATGGCCACTGCGATCGCGGCGCCGGCGGCGTGGGTACCGCGCAGGGCGTCGAGCATGACGAAGTCGTGGATGACCCCCGCGTAGCGCACTGCCGTGACCGGGACCGCCGCGGCGCGCAGATGATCGGCATACGCCTCGCCCTCGTCGCGCAGAACGTCAGCCTCGCCGGTGATCAGCAGTGCGGGGGGCAGGCCAGCCAGCTGGTCAGCGGTAGCGCGCAGCGGTGAAACGGTGATCTGGCCGCGCTGGTCGGGGTCCTGGGTGTACTGGTCGAAGAACCAGCGCATGCCCTCCCGACTCAGGTAGTAGCCCTCCGCGAACTGCTCGTAGGAGGAAGTGTCGAAGCGGGCATCAGTGACCGGGTAGAACAGGACCTGCCCGGTGAGGCCGACGCCGCCGCGCTCCTTCGCAAGCAGGGTGAGCGCAGCAGTCATATTGCCGCCGACGGAGTCGCCGGCGATGACCGTCCGAGAGTTGATGAGGTCGTGCTGCGCCCCGGCGTTGACGACCCACTGCAGGGCGGTCCAGCACTGCTCGAGAGCGACCGGGTAGCGGACCTCTGGGGAGCGGTCGTAGTCAGGGAACACGACCGCGGCACGCGCCCCGACTGCGAGCTCGCGGACCAGCCGGTCGTGGGTGGCGGGGCTGCCGAACACCCAGCCGGCGCCGTGCACGTAGAAGACCACTGGCAGCGGGCCTGCAATGCCGGGCGGCCGGACGATCCGCAGTCGGACCGACCCGGTCGGGCCGCCGGTAACGGTCAGGTCCTCCACCGCGGCCTCAGGCATCAGGTTCCGTCCGGACTGGAGGTCCTCGACCGCCTTGCGGCCCTCGTCCGGCGATAGTTGGAACAGGAACGGTGGCTTCGAGGTCGCCTCGGCGAGCTCCCTTGCGGCCGGCTCCAGCACCGGGCGCTTGGGTGCGGGCAGCAGGGTCTGCAGGCGGGCAGCCGACGCAGCTGGGGGCCGGTTCACTTCACGAACCGCTGCACGAAGTCCAGCGCCGTCTGGGCGACCTGGCGCCACCCGCTGTCGATGGTCAGGGCATGGCCCCGGCCCGCAATCTCGATGATCTCCGTGACGCCCTCGTTTCCTGCCTGCCTCTTGTACGTGGCGTTTGCGATCGCCCAGGGCACCTGGTGGTCCTGCTCACCGGAGATCACCAGCAACGGGCCGCGCTCGGGGTTGTGCGCATCCGCCCAGGCCTCGCTACGTGGGTTGATGTTGGCGAACGCCGCCTGGAAGATCGGCACGCCGGAGCCGGCGACCGAGAACGTCTCGTACAACTGGTGAGCCTCGTCCTCGCTGACGGCGTTGGCGAAACCGAACCGGAACTGCTCGAACGTCAAGGCCACCGCCCGGTGCCGGTTGGCTGGCTTGGACAACACGGCCGCCGATGCCTTGAGCGCAGTCGCGGGCAGCGGCAGGACCCCCCGCGTCGGGGCCGGGTCGATCGCGACGGTCACCGCGGACAGGCCCCTACCGGCCAGGATCTGCGCCAGCAGCCCGCCGAAGGAGTGGCCGATCACGACCGGCTTGCGCGCAAGCCGTCCAATAATCATCTGCTGGTAGCCCGCGATGTCACCAAGGCCCTTGCCGGCAAAGGACTCCGGGTGCTCCCGGGCCTCACCGACGCTTGCCGGGTCATCCGGCCAGCCGGGGGTCACCGCGGCGTAACCGGCGTCCTCGAAGAACGCGGCCCACCGATCCCAACTGGAGTCCAACAGCCACAGGCCATGGACGAACACGACAGGCGTCCTGTCGCTGGCGTTCGCGCCGTCGATCTGGGCGATCTCGCTCGCCGTCGGGCGCAGCTCGGTATCAGTCATTGGAGCTCTCCTCGAGGGGTAGGGCGGCCCTCTGAACGCGCAGGTTGCGGGCTACTTGGCCGTCGAGGTGAGACTGCTACTGCACGGCAGGCCGTCGCTTCAGTCATTTGACTGCGGGTGCGCTGGAGTTGACCCGCAACGGTGGGCACCCTGATCTTGGGCGGTAGCGCCCGAGGAAGGGGTCGTCGAGAGCCGTCCGAGCAAGTACGGCGCTCCGGGCAGGCCGCCCGGCGGTGGTGGTCCTCTATCGGGGGGCGTGGTGCCCGCACTGCAACGTGGCGCTGCGCGCCTATTAATAGACGCTGGTCGCCGAGCTCGACGACCGAGGCGCGGCCCCGGTGGCTCTCAGCGCGCAGAAGCCGGACGGGTCCCTGTCGATGCAGGACAAGAACGACCTGTCCCACGCGGTGGTATCCGATCCGGGGAACCAGATCGTCGGCCAGCTCGGCGTCCTGACGGCCCCCCGGACCCGGCCGCTACACGTCGGTCGTACGGCGCGCCCGTGATGGCGCTCAGGTGAAGTTCCCCAGTCCTGCTCCAATGCCGGTGAATTAGTGGTCGACCGGCGGGCGTAGCAAGCCAGGTGCGCTGCGGCGCGCCTGCGGGGCGGAAAACGGAACTCCCGGTATG
>JAABUZ0100005647.1_pt1 | contig 16250 bp, 19 predicted proteins | sample 5562091 | NCBI WGS metagenome assembly JAABUZ01 (sample SAMN12813069, study PRJNA571459) | rock metagenome | isolation source: Antarctica rocks | place: Antarctica: Victoria Land, Linnaeus Terrace sud | collected 2015-12-21
GGGTGCAGTGGGTGAGGATGAAATGTCGGTTGATGTGTTGTTCTGTGAGGGTGGGGTGTCGGGGATGGAGTTGTGGCTGGTGGTTGGGGGTTGTGAGTCGATTGAGAGGGGGTAGGGAGAAGGGTTTGAAAGATTCGCGGAGGGTAAGGCAAGTAAGGAGCGCGGGAGGAGAATGGATGAGGTTAGCATGTCAGGAAAATGTTGTATTGAGATAGTGTGGAATCTTTGTATAGAAGTGGTGGATCCAAGTATTTCCGTTTCTATTGGTAAAGGCTAATGTCTATGTGTGAGGCTTGCGCCGGACTAGATATATACCTTGCATTGCCCGTGCACTGTGGACATGCTCTATACAAGGAAGATTTTGGTTTATACGGAGGTCGTGCGGGCTCTGTGTGGTATATATATCGTGGAGGATGCGGGTGCTGTCTCTATAGTTATTGATGCCGAGGATGGTAAGGTGAGAGAACCAGGTAGGAGCTTTTATCAAAGGAAGCCGGATGAGGGCCTGAGTGGTTAGGTTACATCGCCTTCTATGAATTTTCTGGGACGTCCGGTCGAGATGGACTCCCATATCTGTTCGGTTTTGGTTCGAAGCATCCGGTGAGTAGCCATCGCCTTTCTGGAGCTTTGCTTGAAATGTCGGTCTCAGTCAATGAGCTTGAGTGGCCAAGGTGCTGTTGTCGCGGAGATGCTGGTGATTGGGAGGTATTGCACTAAGCCAGCAGCCGTCCGCAGTTGGATGTGTACAGAAATTGAGGATGGCAAGTAACTAGCATCTGTTACCGTAAAAAGAGTGACGCATAAGCCGAGAAACATAGCCCATAAAGTAGCAATGTCGATAAAGGAACTCTGTTTGCAGGTGAAGTGCCACTCTGCGTAGGAGAGCTTGATACCAATGGCGTAGCAGTCGGAATTGGAAGAGCCGTTGTCGACGACTGGCTCGACTGTGAAGGTGATGCGTTGATGGATGTAGCCGTGGATGTGGAACCCGTGGAATGGGAAGCAGCCGCCTCCCTTTTCCCATAGTACTGCGTTGAAGCCTTCGTATCGTTCTTGGCGGTGCACCCCTCATCCACCATCTCCACCCCGGTGCCGTTGTACACCACATAGCTCAACTCCCCATCCCCCCCATCCGCCAACATATACGCCTTCCCCAAATCCGGCGGATCACTGGCCGAATTCAGTGGTTCACCGAAGCCTTCCTTGTTCGAGTTGGCATTGACCGTATACCACCATTTCCCCGTATTACCACCGGCGGTGCCATTGTCGGTGGTATTGCCGATGCAGCGCCAGAGGTCGGCGGTGGAGTCTGTGGAGGCGCGGGAGGGTTCGAGGGCACAGAGGCAGTGGAAGGTGTCGATGAACTGGGGGGTGGTTAGACTGGTGGTACAGTTGGTGCCGGTGAGGATGCAGCGGTCGGTCATGGAGTTGGTGGACATGATTGCTGGTTTACTACTTTTGAAGAAAGGTGTACCGTGGGTGTAGTAGAAGTCCAGGAAGACATGGTGGTATTATTTGTTGTAAGGCTTGAGCTCTTGGCGTAGGATGTGGTGCAGGATTGGGGGGCACACGACAGTGAACAGGGAAGGAACGTCTTGGCGAGAAGGATCAAACTATATTGCCCCGTGCCAAGGCAAGATCCTGGGGGGCTAAGGTGGTACGACTAGCCGAGCCGAGGACGGGCGCCAATCCTTCTTCATCTGACGCTGCACAGCTATCGGATGGAACAAAGCCCGTGTTTCAACGGGTATCCCAATTCATACCAACGAGATAGGTATCTTCTCAGAGGAGAGGAGAGTATATAAGCCGAGGGTGTTGCACCTAAATGAACAATGATGGTTCGGTGTATCGTACGGAATAGAAAGCGCAGCTTCGGTACATGACATCATGCTAGTAAATGCTAATCATCTCATCCCATCTCAACTCATCCCGATTTGGAAGTGGGAAATGAGAGGGTGGAGACTGGACGTGGGAATTAAGCGACGGAGATAAGCTGCATATAATGATATTATGTACAGTGTTATTAGAAGACCGGCCCCCGTTTTCTTTATCGTCGCCGTGTGGCCGATTTCGGTCGTTGTAAGGATGGCATAGGTACTGTAGAGTAATGAGAGTATCGTTGAATCGATCGGGACTTCTACATACCTTACTGTACTTGAATTCTGTACAAGCTTAGGTATCGAAATGTATCTATCGACGATGCCAAATTCCACCAACGCCAGCCATTGAGCGAGCCATACTACATCGTAAGGTATCGTGATGTCCTCGTAAAGTTCTCAAAAGCTACAATCACCAAACGCCACGCCCAACCAGTTACGGATTAATGACTGATGTACTGGAAAACCGCGCTGACCGCCGTATCTTCCGTCTCCTGCCTCAGCAAGAGGTCTTGGATCTTGCCTAGCGCACCCGCTGCCCCGTCGTTGACAAAGTGATTCCAGCTGCTCGTGTCACCGTACAGCATGGCAGGCGCTTTCATCCATTGCTTGCCGTCCGGCTTGCATCGCTTGCACTTGAAGGTATCGTGGGTATCGCTCGTGGTCCCCGGCTTGAATTGAAACAGCTCCCGTAGCGAGTCCAGCGTAAAGTGCCGCTCAACATCTTCGGCAGAATCGACGACACATGAGGACAGCGACTGTTTGTGTGACTGGCGTTGAAAGATCTTTTCTTCAATGGTCCCCGTGGCGATGAACCGATAGACGAAACAGTCCTTTTTCTGCCCGTCACGCCAGACTCGTGCCAGAGCTTGCTGGTCGGCCGCCGGATTCCAGTCCGGATCGAAAAGCACGAGGCGGTTGGCCCCGATGAGATTGAGACCGCATCCACCGGCTTTGCTGCTGAGGAGAAAGACGAATTCAGAGCCTTCCGGGTCGTTGAACTTATCGACGAGCTTCTGACGCTTGTTAATATTCATCGTGCCGTCGAGGCGAAGGCATCCGTAGTTGCGGGAGCGACAAAGCTTGTCGAAAATGTCAAGGGTTTGAGTGTAGTTGCTGATCAACACAATCTTGTCGTTGGTGTCTTGTCTGATTCGAGCAAGCATACGGTCGAGGACTTGCATCTTGCCCGAATACCACGTCTTCACCTCTCGATCTCGACCTCTTGAATCCTTGTGGACATAGTCGTCCGGAAAATGTTTCTCGCTACCAGGAAGATCGGACGACAATTCAAGGAGGTCTGGGTGGTTGCAGAGTTTCTTTAGCATGCCGATTGCCTTTAGTGGCTGGCTTCCCTTTCCTCTGAGTAGGCTCTTGATTTCTGGGCTTTGGATAAAGTGATTGTATAGATCCATCTGAAAAGGTGCAAGGTTGCAGAACACAACATGTTCGTACTTGACGGGTAGGTACTTGGAGAGAATGTCGTTCGTGCGGCGAATGATGAATTTGTTCACTAGTGTTAAAAGCTCTCTAAGACAGTCATCACCCTTCTTTCGGTCTGCATCGGTACCCGCACCGTCACGACCCCTCAAGATTGGTATTTCGTACTTTTTGCGGAAATCGTTCCGAGTCCCCAGGAGGTTTGGATTGGCAAAGTTCAGTAGAGAGAAGTACTCCATCAAGTCGTTTTGGATGGGGGTTCCAGATAGTATCACCCGACGGTCGACGTTGAGACCGTTCAACGCCGTGAACGTTTGAGACTCGCCATTTTTCAGCCGATGTCCTTCGTCGCAGAGAAGTAAACCGATGGGGGTGCCCTTCAATTCGTCCACGTTGAGCCGAAGTGTTTCGTAGGACACGATGAGCACAGGTCGTACCACTGCTCGGCCACTTGCAATTGCCCATTGCCTAAGCTGAGAAGTAAGTTCGGCTTTCGAAGCCTTTCCGTCCACTGCAAATGGCGTGACGGCATCCGGGCCAAGCCATTTTACTTGTACCCGTCAGCGGAATCCTGACACATGTGAGGAACTGTACTGACCCAGCTCGTTGGCCCAATTTCTCACTAAAGTTGAGGGACATGCTATGACGCATTTCTGGATAGTGGACTTTCCAGCCTCGGAAGACTGTTTGAGTAGTGTCCACATGAGTGCAATGCATTGAAGCTATTAAAGTAAGCAAGCATGGTCGAAAGAGAAGAAGAGCAATACCCACGGTCTTGCCCAAACCCATCTCGTCTGCCATGATACATCCATTCGCTTTGGGATCAATGAGGCCCGTCGTGCATCTATATAGGAACTTCGCATACAATATATCAGTGTTTCGTTCAAGTCTCCCTGCGTTCGATGCCCACCTTGACACCTTCAACCTGATGAGGTCTAAGTACTTTCGCCAGCTTTGGATCAATGACAACTGGTATCTTCGGTTTATCATCCACCTTTTTCTTCAGTCCCAATATATCTGCCAAGCTCTTGTGCATGATCGGGATATCCAACTTTGGCTGCTCCTCTTCCCCATCCACTTTCTCCCCCGCCTCAATTGTAACAGGCCTATCATCAACCGTAGGGTCATAGAGGACAATTGCAAACTCCCCACTAGGATCATGTAGTGGCTTCGCTATGAAAACGGCCCCGGTTCTCATACCCAACGTAGGAGCCGGTCGAAAGGGATTGTAGGCTCCAGATTCTTTATTGATCAGAGGTACAGCAAACCGCTGGCGGAACAATGCCTCCTTGTCCTTTACCTTGAAAACCGGAAACTTGTTTATATCACGATTTGCCAATGCAAGACGGTCCTCGTTGGTCCAAGGCTTCTCCCCATCCTCGACACTACCATCTGCGTCCGCATAGCTGACCTTCCGCTTCTTCCTTGCAGGCTTCTCGGATGCGCGAGTCGGAGTGGCTGAACCAGGGCATTTGAAAGGTCGAACAAGGCGGTCAATAGATTGCGGGCCTGCTGCATAGAGTCTGCAAGGTGTGTGAGATTTTGAGATGTTTTCCTTGTCAGTGGACGGTGTCGAGGGTTTGGGTCTATGCCTGTAATAGGACCGTCAAACGGGGTATTCGAGGTTATAATCCAAGGAATAGCTCACATTGAATACAATCCTCCGTTAGGCTATCTAAAACCTCGAACTTTTCTTGCTAAAGCAGATATTCAAGTATCATCATCTGGTGAATAATCTGTTAACGCACGGTTGACGCGCTTTTCGCCACAATCATGACGCGAAATCGCGAAATCACGTGATTATGCTTTCAAGTCCGATTTAGTGATCTAGCTTCGACATTTTATCGTAGTTACCGTGGTAGTTTCTTCATGCACTCCCTGTCAATGGGTCTTGAGAATACCATATCAGATGACTTCCACCATCGGAAAACTTTTAGACTAGCTCGCTGGTGGAGGTGTCATTACCGTTGTGTAGCACACATAGATAGAAACATCGAAACTTTGAATCGTTCAAATCTTCAGGTACCGGAGAATAATTGGTAAGATAAGCTCCTTGGGTTTTGATCTCTATATGCTATTGCACTATGTGGCTTTATTCCAAATCAAAGCTCAGTGTTGGTATCATCATCCCACCACCCTTTACTCCATCTCCCCATCCGTGACCATTGATAAACATCTAGTGGTGCTTGTCCATACCAAGGGCACCTTTGAACTTATCACCGCTGGATGATTGTCAGCAATGGATTTGTTTGTTCGGGGTCTGAGTGTGAGCATACATGCTCTCGGCACTGCCTCCATGAACCTCACGATCGGATGCACGGCCCGTTTTGTCCATCATGGACTGCGAGGCTGACTTGTCATGGTCGGGTTGTACGCCACTGTAGCTCAAGTTAGACGGTGGTCAACCTTGGGTTAGCATGGAGCATGGAACACTGTACCGAGCAGTCTTGTCCATGGTGTCAGTGATGCCTTCCTTCATCTTTTGTTGTGTAGACTTGGTGGAGTCGGGGGTCATCTTCTCCCCCATTTCTGCGGGGTATTAGTGACCAGCATTTCGAGATGCGACCTCAAAAGACAGCGTACTGGTGTGAGCATCTTTGCGGAATGTATCCGACATGACTGCGTATGGCTGAAGGTTCGGTCTGTGTTTGGTACGTGTTTAGTTGTATTTGGTGTAGGATCTAGTTTGATGTTGTTGGGAAATAGAGGAGGAACAAAGTTGAAGTAAATAAATACCTTAGGTAGAGCTGTAGGAACCCCGCCTGCTTCACTCACCGACTCAACCCCTCGATGACGTCGAAGCGCAGGGTCCGGGTGATCAAACAAAAAGCTGAAGCTAAACCCAAGGCAAACGCCCTTGCCTCCAAGCTGCCTTGGCGTCAAATTTTGCTTGGAGCGGCTTCATTTGGACAATACTTCAATGACGTATCGTTTTGACATATGCATGGGAAGGTAGGTAGGCAACACACAGAATTCTACGATAACGATGCGACCAAGGAACAGGGCAAGGAACAGGTTACCCCCCATGTGTTGATCACTGCGAGTATTTCATGCATGTCATAAAGTACTGTAGGTACCTTAGGTACCTTACAGTATCAGTCTGACACCCATTACTCTCTATCTCGGCCTCACGAACGACCTTATGTGGTACACGGATATACTTGGGGGATTATCCACCGGGTGTGACTACCTGCTTATTTCACAGTCTGTTGTCAACTTGAGCTGTCATTCCTCTAAAACGCTTGATTGGCATTAGATATCCTGGAGAGTCGCATCACATACTCCGATATCCTCCCTTTTAGTGGCAGTGTTTCTTTAAACACGTTGCCTTTTCTTATTTGCATATTGTATTATTTTTCTAGCTTCTGAATAATGTAGTTGTTTCACATACAATTCTCTGAATGCGGATATTTCATGCAGCTTACCCAAGACAACAGATTGATCCCTCTGGCAATGCTAGCTATGCCGGCCCCCCCTCCAAGCATGTACTGCATAAAGGCTTTGAGCATACGTACAATTTCCTGCGTTAGCTGTGGCTACTTTCGTCATCGGAGATTTTCGGCAGGTCGCTAGTTGAAAGGTGACTGCCAGGGTCTTCCAAGGCGAACACCATGCTGGCATCGGAATTACCGTACTCAACGTCCTCGAAGTACTGTTTGGGCTCCTATCAGATTATCTTCAGCGTAGTACAAGAGAAAGGATCAGACATCCAAAGCGAATGAACAATGTCCCTTCGTCAAGACCTGAGTTGCCAGCGAGGGCGCAGTCCTTGTGTACTTAGATGAAATTTTCGATCATTAGTTATATCAGCATTCGTGCGATTGCGAGGAGATTTCGAAAAGAGGAGAGTATTGAAAACCCGCGAGTCATGGTCAGGTTCCCAAAGACACTACATGCAAAAGCAAAGGCAGCGAGAATAGATGGATGTAAACAAGATAGATATTATGCGGATTCTGTTTCTATTTCCCTAAAGCGTTCAAGGGGGCACGGTGGCGGCAACCCTTATCTTGGTAGCGCGCGATCAAACCAATCCTGTAGCCGTGCAACAAACTGTCGTCTCCTCATGCATTGATTTCTCACCCACAACAATAATTTGCATTGCTCTTCACCTTTCCACCATGATAGGGAGGAAACGAAAGATCTTCTGAGTTGTAGAGACAGACTACAACACACGAAGACGTCCATCCCCATATTTTCCAGGGATCAGGACATGCTCATTTTGATGATTGGCACCTTCAAGAATTGCGGGAAAAGGAAGAATTATGCGTCCCAGTATTAGCGTGTGCAGAAAGGTTTAGAATCCTTGGCATTCATTTTTGCGCTGCCCCACGGTGATCCGTTTATATGAGGAATTCGAAAATTCAACCCCATCGCCCCTCCAATTGCCCAAAATTGAAGCTATTCAGACCTCTTTGTTTGTTGACGTTCCTGACGTTCTTGCAACCGTTTTTATTCGAAATGCCTCAACGCCGAAGTCAAAATCTACCTCTAGATGACTCCCTCACCCCCTCTAGAGCATCCGGAAGACTCTATTAGAACTGAGTCGTTAAATAGAATCAAATTCCTGATTTCCTACCTCCAATTCTCGTTCCAAAGCTCTGATATCTGCCTCAAAGATGTAGCCTGAATGCTTGAAGTGCTGCCTCGGATATCTATCACATCCGCTTCGTTCAACAGCGTAATGAAGAAAGTCACCAAAGGTGCCTTCAAAATGAGGCCATATCTCGTCAAAATGCCTACGAACCCAGGCCTTTAATACGCTGAAGGTGAGTTCTATGGGGTTGTAATCCGGCGAGTAGGGAGGCAAATATCGCACCTGACATTCATATCAGTGGTAGATCGTCAATTCAACGAGGCAAATAGCTTACCTGACATCCGTGTGAGGTGATGAGCTCTTCGATTCGACTATTGCAATGAACACTCGCATTATCCATGATGATCACACTCCTTGGAGCCGGAAAGGGACTGCATAGAGGTAGCAGTTCATCTGCTAGCCATCGAAAGAAAGCCTCGCCGTTGAACCAGCCTTCACGAATACCGGTACAGGATAGATATCCATCTTTCGTATAGGCCGGAAGAACACTCCAGCAATGCCCTCTCGTTCTAGAGGCTTGATAGCGAGCCGGTTGACCAACGGGAGCATAGGCTTGATGACGCCAGCCCGTGGTCTCATTGAATAAGGACTCATCCACGAACACGAGCTGTTCAGCCGTCAAACGAAGCATGTCTGCTACCCAATTCAAACGAAGCTCATCGTTTTGCCTGACTCCTACACGCTGTCCTTTTTTATTACTCCAGCGTCTTCTCTTCAGAATTCTTGATATCGTGGATCGATGCACGTTAATGCCCCACTCCTCCCATATGTACCAGACCATCTCTTTCTGCATGGCCCATGGCTGCTCTTCGAGGTAGGCTATGAGGCCATTTTCAGCTGCCTTAAACACCTTGCGGGGGGCCCCTTTGGGCCGAAACTGAGGTCTGAAAGGTGAGTTATACATAAAGAGGTTCTCTTGAATATTGTATACAGTGGCAGGGCAACAATGAACCTCTTCAGCGATTGCCCAAGGAGCCCAATGAAGTAGCAGAAGGCGTAGTATTCTGGAGCGAAGGCTTGCAGGAAGTGGTCCCGGCATAGCTATAAAAGCGATCTGTAAGCGAGGAGGTCTGAATAGCTTCAAAATCAGCTTTTTGAATGCGATAATAGGTGGTGGGGTTGAATTTTCGAATTCCTCATATAAACGGATCACCGTGGGGCAGCGCAAAAATGAATGCCAAGGATTCTAAACCTTTCTGCACACGCTAATAACTGTAAGCGACCTTGCGCCATCTCCGAATTGGCGTCTGCGCTTGGCAGCACCACCGTTCTGGACACGGTGTTGGGACTTGGGATCGCAGCAGCATCATGCACCTGGTGAACTTTAACACTTGTGCATCCACCACTACTGCTGTTTTCGTATCTCCCTCCAAGCCATGACTAGAGTCTCAAACGGGAAGTTTGCAGTTGACAGGATCTGGCGGCATCTCAGGCACAGGCTCTTCACCACTACTTTATTTACACCGTACACAAATCCAGTCTACAATTGTGACTGTAACGTCGGTTTGGCTTTCCACACGCCTACCGTTGGTCCGTTGCTCGGAACGGTCCTCTCAGCGGTGGCGTACTAGATTAACTGTCGAGCGTCTTCTGGCCAATGGACAAGTATGCGTACCTGTTGACAGCGCTTGGATCCGCTACCGAAGGAGTGTACAATACGGCTGCTTCCGCTGTACCTGTGCTAAGGCACTGTATTGCCTTGACGAATCAAGTGGTTGCCGAAAGCTTGTTGGTTTATGTCGTAGCCCTGTATATTGGGTCCATTGCATTCTGCCGTCACTCGCCGTCTGGGAGGGAAAGACCTGGGCGAACTCTCTTTCTCGGCAATCACCTTGTGTCAGACGCAGGGACCGATAATGTTCAGCAAAAGGGGGGATGATCTCTCAAGTCTTATGCACATTCGACTATCTCGAACCCACGCCTCTGGATACTCACATGGCAGATTCGATCTTGATGCCTCGATGAACTATGAACTAGGATCCTTGCAACTTCGAGGTTTCACAACATGAGTATTGCATATAGGGACTCGTTGTGGATGTCCTCAAAGGTTCATTTCTTGTTTTCGAATTTGTCAAATAGTTCGAGACTTTTTTGATTGGGTATCCCCATACTAAAACTCGAATATCGTTCTGGTACTCTGATTTGGCGTTTCTGTTAGCGTTTTCCTTAACACACCTACTTCAGAATTCTCAACACTAATTATCAATGCGGCCTCCCGCTAATAACTCACGACCTTGTGCTTTATGAACCCCACCTGCAAATGCAACCTGTTCCAACCCTCGTTGATCCTCATCATCATCGTTTCCTACCTCTACTCTACCTTCGACGTCATGGCAGACACGACGGCAGCACTCTCCAAGTGTAATGAGAACCAACAGACGATGCTCCTAAGTCTGAGCTGGGTGTTCCTTAGTGTTGCCATCTTCGCAGTGTCTGGTCGTCTGTACGTCAGACTGGGTCTACGCAATGGCATCAGGGCAGATGACTATACAATTATTGCGAGTCTTGTATGTGATCCTGCTCTGTACATAGCTTGCAGTCCTGGTAGGGCGAGCTACTAATCCAGTCCCAGGTTGCCGCTATCATTGGCACAGCATTTCTAACGAAGTTAATCTATACCGGCGTTGGGAGACACATCTACTGCGTACCTGCCGAACAAATTCCGATAGGTATCAAATGGAGTATCCTGGCGCAGATTGTCAACGTGATTGGTATCGGACTGGTCAAAGTCTCTGTGATTCTTTGTGTATTACGGCTTATCGACAGAGCAAGGAAGCAGCTCAATGTGTTCCTCTGGATCCTCGTTGGTTTCGTCTCGGCCAGTCACCTTGCGCAGGTTCTTTTGTTTCTTGTCCAGTGCAGGCCCATGGCAGCTATTTGGGATCCTCACGTCCACGGGAAATGCTTTTCCTCCCATGTCACATATCTTGCTGGGTACATTGGTTTCGGTAAGATGGCTCAAAAGCAAGGAGTGAACATTTAGCTGACACTTTACTACCCCTAAAGGCCTCGACGCTTTCACGGATATAACATGCGCAGGCATACCCATCTTTATCATCCATCGGCTTCAATTGAATAGGCAGACAAAAGTGGCTCTATACTATGTAATGGGCCTTGGTGCCCTTACCGCCAGCTGCGCCATCGCCAAAGCCGTGCTTTTGAAAGGGCTATTCTCAAACGACTACACGTGGACCATCGTTAAGCCAGCCATATGCACAGTTTTAGAGCATCTGCTCGGAATCGTTATTGCTTCGGTCCCTGCCCTGAAGCCACTGTTCAGCAGAAGACTCTACGCGGCTACGTCGTCCGGAAATTCTAGTGGACGTTCTTTCCGTCAACTACTCAACAGTGGTGGCAGCACACCGCCGCAAAGCACCTTTGCTGGGGATCGCACCGATGCCAATGGCCAAAGGATACCCCTCGATGACAAGAGTATCACGAAGACGACCGACTTTTACCTCAGTACAGAGCAATACCTAGACATGGGTGATCATGGGGACTCTCCATGGCCCATGCCCAAGTCCCCGGCACCACCTCTACCAGCGAAGAAGAAACATCGAATGTCAATGGTTTGATTCGGACGAGGCTGTAATGTGGATACGAACAGATGGCATAAACTCTATAGTTAGCGAAAGGTGTCTTGCTAGGGCGGGATAATGCATGTGGAGAGGATCTTACTACATGATAGGATAGAGCACTACTGGCGCAATAAGGTAGACAAACATTCGGCAACGTAGAGACGCAGCGTTACCGCGAATTCTTGCCATGCATATGTCATTTCTTCATGGCGCATAAGCAGGGATAGGTCGCCGATGAGAGGCAAGCCAACCATCGCGTAGCACCGTAACTTTCGCCATAAACGTTGACCGTATTGAGCGACATGCTCGACTGCAAAATCGTTCAAACTAGGAACACTTCTCTGCATGACCTTCTGGTCTCGGCCACTGCAGGCCTTCCCTTCTTGGCCTTACACTATCGATAACGGGATGCGCAGGACATCTCCACACGCAGCCCCCCCCCAGTTTTCAATACTTGCAGCAACCTGCGGGATCGGGTCGTTGTTATCTATAGGTACCCGGTGCTGGGGAACGAGACCCGGCTCCCCCCGTACAGGCGGAGAAGTTTTAAAATGTTGTGGGTGCTTGCATGAAGGAAAAGTATTGGGAGTTGACGATAATGAAAGTCAACTTCTGCGGGCCACCAAAGCTTGTTGGTACCTTCTATCGTGTTCTCGATTTAATGTTGGCATAGTTTTGGCTAACGCGGACACGGAACTATTGGTTCCACGATTCTGGTCAGCGTTGATTGACAGGTCATTGGGAGCTTTGCTGTACCTGAAGCAGATCTGTTTAGAATATGAAAACGGAGCATCCTCACGTGACCCGGATTTTCGGTAGAATCTCCCCCCCTTGTTGTCTTGAGCAACTACGCGAACACCCACGACCTCCACTATCCCAAGTCGAATGTTACTCATCAATAATATGCGGGCTCCTAGGAACTCTGGCTTTCGCTCCGTAAGGTCTGCTCTCTCACTCTCAGAAGTCTTCCCACGTAAGGAAGCGAGCTTGTTGGAAGACCGTCTCTAGCCGAGTGTTCATCAGCTGAGTCAACGATAGCGAATGGCCTATTGATCGTCGCTCTCTGTCTAATATGCCATTTCCTTTTATCAAATTTGCAATAATCCATTTCACCCGAGACTGTCGAGTCCCATGCTTGCTCACAACTGCAACCACTGGGCCTGTGTAGTGATCATCCGAACCTACCTTATTATCAATTAATTAGGGCCGCCATCTTCTTCCAATACTTGATTCGCGTCTGCGCACTGTGTTGTGCCATGGACTACGTGCTTACGAAACAGAGCTGCATAAGCTGGTTTTCACAGCTTCTCGCCGTGGCTGTCTTAGCAGGGCTTTCCGTTGTACGTACTAAGGGTCTTTCGAACGGTAGGAGCGTCGACTGACTTGGCTACGTTGAGATTATAACCATAGTAATCTACAGACTGACTTTGCATCCACTCGCAAAATATCCTGGGCCTTTTCTTGCAAGAACAACCGACTGGTATTCTGTTTACCACGCATGGAAAGGCGATAGGCACTTGGAATTTTGGAGATGTCATGAGAAATACGGTCAGCTAATGTGTCAAAAAGTCTACAGCCTATCGAAGTCTCATTAAGACCTTTGTTAGGCAAATTTGTGCGGCTGGGGCCCAACAGTCTGTCCGTAAATAGCAATTCTGCTTTCAAGGACATCTATGGCTTCAAAGCCAACGTCCGTAAAGCGCTCTTCTATTCAGTGTTTCCTCCCAACAAGCAGACATTCAATACTCACAATACAATTGATAAGGCAAGCCATGCGCGAAAGAGGCGCGTCCTCTCCCAAGCATTTTCTGACAGCGCACTGAAGTCCATGGAAAAGTACATCTTAGCCAATATACGGACTTTCTGTGCCCATTTAGTTCAAAACTTATCATCGATTCCAGCAACAGAAAAGTATTCAAAGACATGGGATGAACCCCAGAATATGGCCGAGCTGTCTAACTACTTTACGTTCGATGTCATGGGCGATCTCTGTTTCGGCAAAGCCTTTGGGATGTTTGAGAGGAGTGACAATCGGTTTGCCATTGACCTGATTGGGAATGCGGCGCATCGGCATCTTATAGTCAGTGTACCTAGTATCAATCGTTTTTACTTACACTGACGAAAAGCAGTGCGGAACATTACCTATGCTTCATGAATGGCATCTCGATAAGATCCTCTTCCGAAAGATAGCTGCGGGCCGGGAACGATACATGGCCTATAGCAAAAGTCAAGCTTCGGAACGGACGAAGGTTGGCTTAGATACCGACCGCAAGGATTTCTTCTATTACATGCTAAATGCCAAGGACCCTGAAACTGGCAATGGTTTCACTCCACCTGAACTTTGGGGAGAAAGTAACCTTTTGATGTAGGCTTCCTCCTTTATAGCCTCGGGACTTCCTGGCTGCTTCTAATCGTCTGTTTCCTAACATAGCGAGTAGTATCGCCGGATCCGATACAACCTCAACTGCTCTAGCTGCAGCCTTTTTCTACCTTACCCACAATGTGCAAGCCTACAACAAGGTCACCGAGGAAGTTCGCCGCAAGTTCACCGATATTGAGGATATCTGCTCCGGTCCAATGCTAAGTTCGTGCACTTACTTGCGTGCTTGTATCGACGAAGCAATGCGGCTCTCCCCTTCCGTCGGTGGCCTGCTGCCGCGAGAAGTGCTCGCAGGTGGACTTAATGTCGACGATCATTACGTTCCTGAGGGTATTGTGGTAGGTACACCCCATTATGCTCTCCATCACAACGCCGAGTATTACCCAGACCCTTTCAATTACCATCCGGAGCGGTGGATTATCGACTCCAGAACAGGCGTGGGCGAGAAGGATGTCGAGTTGGCGCATTCGGCGTTCTGCACTTTTAGTATCGGGCCTCGAGGCTGCATCGGTAAAGGCATGGCGTATATGGAGCTGATGACCGTGCTCGCAAGAACTTTATTCATGTATGATATGCGTCAAGCGCCGGGAACGAGTCTCGGTGAAGGGAAACCTGAACTTGAGTGGGGTAGACATCGGCAGACTGAATTCCAGTTGAAGGATACGTTTACGTCTATGAAGAACGGACCGATGGTTCAATTTCGTCCGCATAAGGATGAACCCAACTAGCATACGACTTAAGGACGGTTGGTACATCTATGATTCGTATTGATCGAGTCGATTGGATGGATCATTTCTACACCGAGGATTGTGTGTCCAGAAACTTGTGTTGGGGTTCAATTACATAGCGGAAGAAAAGCACAGGGGCTCTGATTTTGATGTCGCTGCTACTGGCTCGAGGGTTAGGGCTTTGTTATAGGGTTCGGTTTGTAGCGGCTTTGCGTGGGCAACTACTGCCGAGGCTTTCCTTCTGTATACTCGACACAAGCAAACCGCAGTTCATCACAAGTAACGGAACACTGTAAGGCTACGCAATGTAGTGAAGTAACACTGTCTGCAAGCATGCAGCACGTGGCATCCAAGGGACATTCTCCACAAAGCTTCATAAGACCATCGAAGCTGCTGCTGTCTGCTAATATTCCAAATGCTAATGCGAAGCCAGCCTGCCTGCTAATCTCGACATTATACGCATCAGATTAGCCAGTCATGGCATCCTCAACTTCTACAAACATTGCTGCCTCCACCCATACACTCTCCTCCCACGATAGCCTCGTTTTGTCCTCCATTCTCAACCCCGAATCCCTCCTCGCTACAACTCTCGTTGATTCTTCCCTACCTGGGCTCCCTCATACACCACCAGCACTCCTACCCACCCTCCAAAGCCGTGAAACTCTTATCATCCGCCCTCTCAACAACGCTTCTCCCTCCTCACCAGATATCCAAAATGCCCTCGCCTTACTCGGCAACCTCATAACCGAGCACCCAGAATATGCCCCTGCATACAACAACCGGGCACAAGCAACACGCATGCTCTGGGGCGATAATTTAAGAGATAAGAATATTTCCTGTAGCACGCTATGGACCGATCTAGGAAAGGCGATTGAGCTTGCCGCACCTCCGTCGCCCTACACCGCTGTGTCTCCCTTGCAATCTAAGGTCCTAGCTTCCGCCTACACACACCGTGGCCATCTCACTTGGCGGCTTGCCAAATCAATGGACCCTCGATTGAACTCTGATGATCAATCGGCAGATCAAGAAAAACATCTTCTCCCGCCGCAGCTTCAAGGCAAGAGCAGAGAACAACTAGAAGAAATGGCCAGCCGAGACTTCGAGATGGGCGGGAGATACGGCAATGACGTTGCGAGGGAGATGGCGGTGCGGACGAACCCGTACGCTAAGCTTTGCGGGAATATCGTCAAGGAGGCAATGAGAGCGGAGATGCTTGGGATGACCGGAGAGGTGTGAGAAGACATTCGCAAGGGGAAAGAAAACACGCAAGCCTGGGGGCAGAGGTCTGGATAGGCTCGGTGTTGAGGGCGGTTGGAGCTCTTGAGGCTGTATGCTACTAGGTTACTGCCAAGAGGATAAATGTCATACGGATGCAACAGCCACAAGTTCCAGCTGATCCTTCGAAGCTATGATTTCGGAGCACTATCTATCGAGATCCTCTTCGCCTCACCAGTCCATTTCCTAAAGCAGGCCCTTCCTTCCCAACCCCACACCTACCCCGTATTTTCAATCACTACGTCAAACCGACCCCCCCCCCCCCCCCTCTCAGGACTATGGATATCTACACGCAGCGACTACCAGAAACCTTCAACACCAATCAATCAGTCGTATGCCGAAGCTAGAAACTTCACAGTGGCGAATAATTAAACGGTA
>JAABUZ0100005649.1_pt1 | contig 16248 bp, 15 predicted proteins | sample 5562091 | NCBI WGS metagenome assembly JAABUZ01 (sample SAMN12813069, study PRJNA571459) | rock metagenome | isolation source: Antarctica rocks | place: Antarctica: Victoria Land, Linnaeus Terrace sud | collected 2015-12-21
CTCCAATTGAAGCGACTTCGGAATGCGGCGTCCATGGGAGGACACCCATCCCCGGGTCCCCCGCCGGCGGCGCCCGCGGGGGGTACTCGAAACTTCCTTGCGCAGCCCGTCCGGGGACGGATCAACGCCGCGACCTGCAACCACACATACCACGACCCTAACCCACCGGGCGGACGAGCGTCGACCGATGCAGACTAACCTGCGCCACCGCCGACCTAAACCCGGCACACTGCAACCAAGCTGAAGCCTTTCACAACCAGAGGAGAAGAGCGGGTGAGCGATCGCGGCGCAGAAGACGAGGTGCAGGTGACACAGGGTCAGGACCGCCGGGAGGAGGCAGGCGGGGGGCTCGATGGGGTCACCCGCCGCGCCCTGATCGGCACCGCGGCGGTGGCCGCCGGCGCGGCCGCCCTGCCTGGCGAGGCCCAGGCACGCCATCACCGCAAGCGCCGGGTCGGGCGTGCGGGCGCCTCCTCAGGGTCGATGAGCGCCGACGTGGCGGTGGTGGGAGCGGGGCTGTCGGGGCTGAGCGCCGCCCGCGAGATCGTCGCCGCCGGCCGGTCAGTGGTCGTCCTGGAGGCTCGCGACCGAGTCGGGGGGCGGACCCTCAATCACGATCTGGGCGCGGGCAAGGTGGTGGAGATCGGCGGTCAATGGGTGGGCCCCACCCAGGACAAGATCGTCGCCCTAGGCCGCGACATGGGGGTGGGCACGTTCAAGACCTACAACCAGGGCAACTACCTCTACTACCAGAACGGATCCCTGACGCCCTACAGCCCCAGCGGACCACTGGGTGCGGTTCCCCCCGACTACACGGGGGCGGCTGACGCCGAGAAGGCGATCCTCCAGCTCGACCAGATGGCCTCCACCGTGCCCCTGGACAAGCCGTGGACGGCGTCCAACGCCCAGAGCTGGGACAGCCAGACCTTCGAGACCTGGAAGCTCAACAACACGAGCACCCCCGGCGGCCGGACGCTCCTGGACCTGGCCATCGAGGCGGTGTTCGCCTGTGAGCCGCGCGACATATCCCTGCTCCACGTCCTGTTCTACATCCACAGCGCGGGCAACGAGACCACGCCAGGAATCCTCGAGCGGCTGATCAACACCGCCGGGGGAGCCCAGGAGAGCCGCTTCGTGGGGGGCTCTCAGCTGGTGTCGATCAAGCTTGCCCAGGCCCTGGGCCGCCGGATCTTGCTCAGCTCACCGGTGCGCCGCATCGCTCAGGACTCAAGCGGCGTGACCGTCTACTCCGACAAGGCCACCGTCAAGGCCGGCTCGGTGATCGTCACCGGGCCGCCATCACTGAGTGCGGGCATCCGCTATGAGCCCGACCTGCCCCCCATCCGGGCCCAACTGCTGCAGCGCTTCCCCCAGGGCTCGGTGATCAAGTGCGAGGCCGTCTATGACCGGCCCTTCTGGCGTGACCATGGACTCGCCGGTCAGGTGACCAGCGACACCGGACCGGTGCGCGTCACCTTCGACAACTCCCCGCCCGACGGATCACCCGGCGTGCTGCTGGGCTTCATCGAGGGCCACGACGCCCGCGTGTTCGGCCAGATCTCGCCCGCCGAGCGCCAGGCGGCGGTGGTGGCCAACTTCGTCACCTACTTCGGGCCCGAGGCCGCCCACCCGCGGGGCTTCATCGAGATGAACTGGTCGACGGAGCTGTGGACCCGGGGCTGCTACGTGGGCTTCACCCCGCCTGGCGTCCTGCTCGACTACGGAGAGGCCATCCGGGCGCCGGTGGGGCGCATGCACTTCGCGGGGGCGGAGACCTCGGACTACTGGAACGGCTACATGGACGGAGCCGTACGGTCCGGGGTGCGCGCCGCCCACGAGGCGCTGGCCTGACCGCCCTGCTGAGGATCGACGCCGTAGAGCCCACGGGCACCCCGTCCCCACCCCCGTTCGGACAGGCCGAAGCAGAGGCGCAGACGGGGTGACGGTAGCGGGAGCGACGGGACTCGAACCCGCGACCTCTGCCGTGACAGGGCAGCGCTCTAACCGACTGAGCTACGCCCCCGAGACCTCCGCCACAGTATGGCAAGGAAGGGCCCACCCCTGCTCGGAGTGCCGAGCCCCGCGCCAATACACTTGTCGGCGCCCATGTCGCTCACCGGGCCACCGACGCCCTCCAGCAGCCCCCTTCGCCGGATCGTCGCCGACCTAGCGGCCGAGCGTCGGGCCGAGGTGCCCTTCCCCGCGGGGGAGACGTCGTTTGACCTGGGGCGCACCCGGCGCTTCGGCGCTGACCCGCTGCCCCTGCTGCTGGCGCTCTACGAGCGCTTCGGCCCGGTGTTCACGCTGCGCATCCTGCATCAGAACGTGGTGTTCATGCTCGGCCCGGCGGCCAACCACTACGTCAACGTCTCCCACGCCGACGCCTTCTGCTGGCGAGAGGGCCACATGGGTGATCTCATCCCCCTGCTCGGCGACGGGCTGCTGACCATCGACGGAGACTTTCACCGGCGCTCGCGCCAGATCATGCTCCCCGCCTTCCATCACGAGCGCATCGCCGCGACCGTGGAGACCATGGTGGCCGAGGTGCGAGCGGCGCTGGCCGGCCTGCGGGCGGGCGACCGGCTCGACGTCTATGCCTGGACGCGCCGACTGGCCATGCGGATCGCCATGCGCGCGCTGTTCGGGCTGGACCCCGACGCCGCGGGGGCGCGCGGAGTCGACGCGGCGGCCCAGTTCGAGCGGGCGCTTGCCTTCTACTCGCGCGACTACCTGATGCAGGTCCTGCGGGGGCCGCACACGCCGTTCGGGCGCATGCAGCAGGCGCGAAAGGCGTTGGACACCATGATCTATGCGGAGATTGCCCGGCGCCGCAGCGCCGGCGCCCGCCGAGAAGACATCCTCAGCCTGCTCCTGGACGCCACCGACGAGGAGGGAGGTCGTCTGTCTGACGCCCACGTACGCGACGAGGTGATGACCCTGCTGTTCGCCGGCCACGACACCACCACCTCGACGGTGGCCTTTCTTGCCTACGAGCTGGCCGGCCATCCCGCGGTGAGCGCGCGCCTGGCCCAGGAGCGTGAGTCGGTGCTCGGGCCAGGCGAGCCGCCGGCGGCCCAGCTCGGCCGGGCAGCGCTGCCGGAGCTCGACATGGTGCTCGACGAGACCCTGCGGTTGTATCCGCCCGCGTGGATCGGGCCCCGACGCAGCACCCGCACCTTTGAGTTCGAGGGGGTGAGGGTGCCGGGCGGGATACCCGTCAACTACTGCTCGTGGGCCAGCCACCACCTGGCCGACGTGTTCTCAGACCCCGAGAGCTTTCGCCCCGAGCGCTTCGGCGCCGAGGCCCGCGCCCGCCTACCCAAGGGGGCCTACATCCCCTTCGGAGGCGGCTCGCGCATGTGCATCGGCATGCGCTTCGGACAGATGGAGATCCGGGTGATCGCCTCGCTGCTGCTGGAGCGCTTTGACCTCGAGCTCGCCGCCGGCTACCGGCTGGACATCCGCCAAATGCCGACCATCGGCCCGCGGGAGGGGATGCCGGTGATCCTGCGTCAGCCCGCTCGGGCACCCGTGCGGTCGTTGCCCGCGGCGGCCTGACGTAGCAGGGGATCAGATCATCTCCCGGCCCGGCGTGGACGTCGTCGTGCCCTTCCGGGGCAGCGACCGGCAGCTGAGCGACCTCTCAGAACGCCTCCTCTGCCTGCAGACCGGTCCGCAGGACTGCGTCACGGTGGTCGACAACGGTCCCGGCGCGCTGACCGCGCGGCGCGCGAGCGCCGGGATCGCCGTGGTGGCCGCGGCCGAGCGCCCCGGCTCCTACCGGGCCCGTAACCGGGGGGCGCACGCCGGGCGGGCGCCGTGGCTGTTGTTCCTGGACGCCGACGTGGACTGGCCCAGCGACCTGATCGCGCACTACTTCGAGCCCGCGCCCCGGGCGGGCACCGCCGTGCTCGCCGGGGGAGTCCTCGACGAGGTCCCGGGGGCCGGGGCCTCGCTGAGCGTTCGCTACGCCTGGCTGAAGGGATCGATGGGACACGGGAGCACCCTGGGACACGGCCGCTGGGCGTTTGCCCAGACTGCCAACTGCGTGGTGCGCCGGGCGGCGTTCGAGGCCGTCGGTGGCTTCGTCGACGACGTGCGCTCGGGGGGCGACGCCGACCTGTGCTTTCGCCTCGCCGAGGCCGGCTGGGGACTGGAGGCCCGGCTGCAGGCGGCGGTCGTCCACCGCAACCGTGCCACCCTGGGTCAACTGGCTCGCCAGCTCGCTCGCCACGGCTCGGGCGCGGCCTGGCTGACGCGTCGCCACCCGGGGTGCCTGCCCCGTCGCCACTGGCCGGGCCTGGCGTGGTGGAGCCTGCGCCGGGCGGCGGCCGGGGTGGGCGCCGCGGTGGGGGGACGCGGCGACGAGGCCCTGGTGGGGTTGCTCGACGGCCCGGCGGTGTGGGCGTTTGAGCTCGGGCGCCTGGCGCCCAACCGGATCGCCACCGCGCGGGGCTGGGGGCGGGAGGACGATCAGGCTCGGTAACGCGCCCGGGCGCCCAGCAGACCGCTCGCGCCGGGCACAGCGAGCATGAGCGCGAGCTGGCGCTGGCGGTGGTTGGGTGGCGCCAGCGCCCGCCCCTGCGCCAGGGACTCGCGCGCCGCCCCGCGCCGCCCGGCGCGCGCCAGCGCCTCGGCCAGGGCGTAGTGATCGCTGGCCTGGGCGCGGCGGCCCACCGCCTCGGAGACGAGGTGGGCGAACTCGGCGTGCAGCTCGAGCTGGGCCCGGGCGAGGGCGGCGATGTCAGCGGTGAGGCTGGTGGGGTGGCGGCGATAACGGACCACCGCACCGGGCACGCACACCAGCGCCTCACAGCGGGCGAGCAGGCGCAGCCACAGCTCCCAGTCCTCGGCGCGCCGGCGGGGGCTGTCCAGCCCGCCCGCCGCCTCCAGCGGCGCCCGGCGCAGAACCACGCTGGAGGTGGGGACGGGGTTGGCCTCATAGAGCCAGCCCAGCGCGTCGGCGCCGGCGTGGCGCCCGGGGGCGGGCTGAGCCCAGCGCTCTCCCGTGGGGCGATCGTCGGGGCCCACCACCAGCGCCCGCCCGAAGCACAGGGCGGCGTCGGGGTGGGCGTCCAGGGCACGGAGCTGGGCGCCCCACAGGCCGGGCTCCCAGGCGTCGTCGGCATCGCAAAGCGCGACCAGCCCGGCGTCTGAGTGCTCCAGGGCACTGGCGCGGGCGGCGGCGGGACCGCCGCGGGCCGGGCGGCGGATGAGCTCACAGCGCTCCCGGTGGTCGGGGTGGAGGGCCAGCGGCTCGGGGGAGCCGTCGTCGACGACGACGATCTCCTCGGGCGCCGGGACCTGGGCGAGCAGGGCGTCGAGGGTCTGGGCCAGGTAGGGAGCCCACCCGTAGACGGGGACGATGACCGCGGCACGCACGGCGCCCGACTCTGACAGGATCGCCTCGATGCCCACCCCGGCGGTCAGCCACGCCCAGCTCGCGGGAATGCCCACCGTCGCCGGTGTCGAGCACTCGCTCGTCGAGGTCGCCCCCGGGGTGGCGTTGCACGTGGCCCAGGCCGGGAGCGGGGAGCCGTTGGTGTTGCTGCACGGGTGGCCCCAGCACTGGTTCCTATGGCGCGCGCTCATCCCCGAGCTGGCGCAGCGCTACCGGGTGATCTGCCCCGACCTGCGCGGGCAGGGCTGGTCTGACGTTCCCGCCGGCGACTACACCAAGGAGCGTCTGGCCGCCGACGTGCTCGGCCTGCTCGACGCCCTGGATATCGAGCGCACCCGCCTGATCGGCCACGACTGGGGGGCGTGGACGGGGTTTCTGGCCTGCCTGCGCGCGCCCGAGCGCTTCGAGCGCTTCCTGGCCCTGGGCGCCCCGCATCCCTTCCAGCGCACCGACCCCCAGCGACTGCTGAACATGTGGCGGCTGTGGTATCAGGCGGTGATCGCCGCCCCCGGGTTGGGGGAGGCAGCCCTGCGCCACGGGGGCTTTGCGCAGCGGATCATGCGCGGCGCCGTGGGTCCGGATTATAAATGGGAGGAGACGGTGGTGGCGGCCTTCGCGTCGCGCCTGCACCAGGCCCCCCGGGCGCGGGCCAGCGTGGCGCTGTACCGCACCTTCCTCGTGCACGAGCTGCCCGCGCTGGCGACCGGGCGCTATGAGGGCCAGCGCCTGGAGGTCCCCACCCTGCTCATGGCCGGCGAGCACGATCCCGCCGTACGCCCCCAGACCCTGGCCGGAGGTGCGGCCCACGCCCGCGAGCTGCACGTCGAGGTGGTGCCGCGCTGCGGGCACTTCATCGTCGACGAGATGCCCGACCTGGTCATGACTCGCATCCGAGATTGGTTCTAGGCGCTGGGCAACGAGGGCCTCAGCCCAGACGGGTGAGGGAGTAGGGGGCCAGCACCAGGGTGCCGGCGCCCCGACCCAGGGCGTGATGCAGTGACGTCGGCCCGCGAACGAGCAGGTCGGGGGCGCCCCAGCGCTCAGCGAACGGGCGCCCGACCAGCGCCGGGGGAAGCACCACCGCCACCGCTCGGGGCAGGGGATTGACGAGCAGGGCCCGCATTGTGCCCGCGGCGCTGAGCTCGGCCCCCACGGGGCGGTCGGGCGCAGAGACGGTGGAGGTGAAGGTCAGCCCCCGCACCGCGTCGGCGCCGTCAAGCACCGCCAGCATCGTGCCCAGGGCGGTCCCGGTGGCCGAGCGTGCCCACGGGGCGGTGGGCACCGGCCCTCGGGCAGGTGAGCCAAAGGCGGCGGCGCGGGCATCGATGCCCCCGGGCGCCGGTTCGAAGTCCAGGCCGTGGGCGTCGGGGAAGATGGCTCCAAAGGGGGCGCTGGCGGTGAGGGCGTGCGCGTCAGCCTGGGCGACCCGGGGATCGAGCGCGAGGCCCAGCACGCAGAGGGCCACGTCCAGTCCCTGGGCCCAGGTGGCTGAGGCGCGTGTCCCCCGATCGAACAGGTTGAACTCGGTCACCCACGCCTGCACGCCGGGTGGCAGGCGCCGCGTCTGGGCCACGGTGTCCTGGGTGCGGGTCAGGGCGGCGGCGAGCATTACCTGGGCCGACTGGGGATCGCCGGGGGAACCGCCCGGGCCCAGGCCCGAGCGAAAGTAGGTGTGCAGGGTCAGGGCGTCCTCGCCGCGGCGCCCGGCGAGCACCGCCTGGTTCCAGCCGGCCTCGCGGGCGGGCGCCAGGCCCACTGGATCGGGCGCCGGCTGATCGCGTCCGGCCAGCGCCACCCGAACTCCCGGGAACGCCGCCCGCAGCGCCGCCGTCCAGCGGTTGGCCACCCGCACGTAGTCGGCGGCGCTCCCGAAGCGCCAAGCATAGCGAGCCGAGTAGAGCTCGTTGCCCAGCTCCACCCGGGTGACTGGGAGCCCCAGGCGGCGCGCGGCGGCCAGCATGGCCAGCTGATCGGCCAGGGTGGCGGTGACGAGGTTGAGGTCATAGACGGGCACGGCGCGCGCCGCGCGCACGACGCGCGCCCAGTCGGTGAGCGACACGTGGATGCGGCGGCGCAGGCGCGCGAGGGTCGGGGGCACGTGCGCGTCGCGCACGAAGGTGCCCGTGCGCCAGTCCCAGAAGTTGGCGGGCGTGCCGCCGAAGACGCGGATGGCCTGGGGGGCCAGGGCCGACACCGCGCCCACGAAGCGCACGTCTGACCACAGGCCCGGCTCCCCGCCGGTGACCGCCTCGCCGTTTAGTCCGAGAAAGCCTACGGGGAGCTGGCGCTCGTCGTTGCGCGGGGCGCCCGTGAAGGGCGCCCCGCTCGCCCGCATGCCCGGTGGGCCGACCGTCTGTGCAGCCCGGGGTCTCGCGGGGGCGCCGCAGCCGGTGGCGGCCACGGCGACGGCGAGCGCGGCCAGCGCCGCGCCCGCGGCGGGTGGGGTCCACGGGGCTCGCGGCGCGCCCGGTGCCCAGCGGCGCAGCCGCCCTATCAATCCAGGACCCGCTCGGGAGCCGAGTAGACGTTGACCTGGCCGCGGCGGGCAAAGCCGGCCAGGGTCAGCCCCCGGTCGCGAGCCAGCTCCACCGCCAGGGAGGAGGGTGCCCCCACCGCCACCAGGATGGTCGCCCCCGCGCGCACCGTCTTCTGGACGAGCTCGAAGGACAAGCGGCCGCTCAGGCACAGGATGGCGTCGGCCAGGGGCAGCTCGCCGTCTAAGAGGGCGCGGCCGATGACCTTGTCCAGGGCGTTGTGGCGGCCCACGTCCTCGCGCACCAGTTGGGCTTCACCGTGGGCGTCGAAGCGCGCGGCGGCGTGCAGCCCCCCGGTGCGCCGGAAGGTGGGCTGGCGCATGCGGTCGGGCAGCGAGGCCAGCAGGGATCGCGCCACCCGCGGCCCCTCGCCCAGCACGGGGCTGGAGGCGCGCACGTCCTCCAGCGCCCCGATGCCGCACACCCCGCACGACGAGCTGGCGTAGAAGGGCCGCGAGCGCGGGGCGCCGGTGAGCGGACTCTGCACCTCGATGGTGTTCACCGCCAGGTCGGCCGGCGGCCCCAGGCGGGGGGCGCGGTCGATCAGCCCCTCGCCGTAGAGAAAGCCGGCCGCGAGCTCCTCGTCGTGGCCGGGGGTGCGCATGGTCACCACCAAGGGGTTGCCGGCGGTTCGGATCTCCAGCGGTTCTTCGACGGCGAGCTCATCGGGCTCGCCGTCGCGCACCACGGTCGCCCAGGCGCCGTGCTTGCGTACCGGGTCCGGCGGCCGGCGGCCGGCGGGTGGCGCGCGGTCAGGCGGGCTGGAGCGCGGAGCGGTCGACATCGTCGAAGGTCGTGTACCCGCTCAGGGCCAGGGTCAGATCGAGCTCGGCGAGCAGGCAGCGCAGGACGTGGCGGACCCCCTCCTCCCCGGCCAGGGCCAGCCCCCACAGGTAGGGCCGGCCGAGGAGGACCGCCCGGGCGCCGAGGGCCAGCGCCTTGAACGCATCGGCGCCCCCGCGGATGCCGCTGTCAAAGAGCACGGTGAGCTCGGCCCCGACCGCGTCGACCACCGCGGGCAGCGCCGCCAGGGCGCCGATGGCGCCATCGACCTGGCGGCCCCCGTGGTTTGACACCACCACCCCGTTCATTCCGCGGGCGGCGGCCTCGCGGGCATCGTCGGGATGGAGGATGCCCTTGAGGAGGATGGGCAGGTCGGTGCAGTCGCGCACCAGCGACAGGTCGTCCCAGGTGACGGTGGGGTTTGAGAACAGGCCGACGAAGTGCCCGACGGCCGCCAGCGCGTCCTCCTCGGGGGGGCGCTCCAGCGCAGCGCGAAACACGGGGTCTGAGAGGTAGTTGGCGATCCCCTCGCTCCACAGGAAGGGCAGGTAGGCGCCCCGCAGGTCACGCGGGCGCCACCCCAGCAGCCAGGTGTCCAGGGTGATGACGATCGCCTCATAGCCCGCGGCCTGCGCGCGGCCGACCAGGCTGCGCGTGAGCTCCTCCCCGCGCGGCCAGTACAGCTGAAACCAGCGGGGTCCCGAGCCGCTCGCCTGCGCGATGTCCTCCAGGGTGTGCGAAGCGGCGGTGCTCACCACCAGGGGGACCTCCAGCGACGCCGCCGCCCGGGCCACCGCCAGCTCGGCCTGGGGGGCGACGATCGACTGCACCCCGATGGGGGCGAGCATGAACGGGGCGGGCAGCGTGGTGCCCAGGACGGTGCGCTGCAGGCTGCGCGTCTCGACGTTTCGCAGCATGCGGGGGACGATGCGCCAGGCGTCAAAGGCCTCGCGGTTGGCGCGCATGGTGTCCTCGCGGCCCGCCCCGCCGGACACGTAGCCCTGCGGGCCGGACTGCATCGTGGCCTGAGCCCGGCGCTCGAGCTCGACCCAGTCCATGGGCAGCCGGGGATGGCGTCCGGTGATGCCGCCGAGATAGATCTCGTTCTGAAAGCCGGCGAAGGGGACGCTCATGGGTTGGTGGTGCGGGCGGGTGGGTCAGGCCTCGACCTTGACGTCCTTCCAGAAGGCGACGTGGTCCTTGATCTCCTTGGCGGCGTCCTTGGGCTCGGGGTAGTACCAGGCGGCGCCGGCGCTCTCCTGCCCGCCGGCCTGGACGGTGTAGTAGCTGGCCGTGCCCTTCCAGGGACAGACGCTGGTCTGCTCGCTGGCCGCCAGGTGCTCGCGCTTGAGCGAGTCGGGCGGGAAGTAGAGGTTGCCCTCGACGACGACGGTGTCGTCGCTCTCGGCCAGGACGGTGTCGTTGAAGATCGCGCGTGCCATGGGTGCTCCTCCTTCGGGCGCCGGCGGCCCGGCGCGGCGATTGACGGGTTGGGAGTATGGCTGATCCGGCGCCTGTTCCTGTGGCAGGCTCAGGGCATGGCCGGCGCAGAGATCGTCACCCAACGTCTTCGACTCCGGGGCTGGCGAGCCGCCGACGAGGGGCCGATGGCCGCTATCAACCGTGACCCGGAGGTGACCAGGTTCCTGAATCGTCCGGTGGACGAGCAGGCCGTCACGGCGTTCTTCGGCGCGATGGTCGAGCACTGGGACGTTCACGGGTTCGGCCTCTTTGCAGTCGAGTCGTGCGAGGCCGACCGCAGCGGCGCATTTCTGGGCTTTGTCGGCGTCGGTTTCCCCACATTCCTTCCGGAGGTGAGCATGCGGCCGGAGCTGGGCTGGCGGCTGAAGCGGACAGCGTGGGGTCGAGGACTCGCCACCGAAGCAGCGACCGCTGCCCGCGACGACGCTTTCGGTCGACTCGGCATGCGGGAGCTCATCTCGATAATCCACCCGTCCAACACCCGCTCACAGACGGTGGCCTCAAAGCTGGGCATGTCCGTCGAGGGTCAGGTGCTCAACCCGGTCATCGACCGTCAGGTGGACGTGTGGCAGCTCGATGCGGCGAAGGAGTGAGTAAGATCAGGTGCGGGTTCGTCCATTGCGAACATGGACACCTCAAGCAATCCGGCGGTCGCCACCGATAAAGGGCGTGGCGCCCCCGATCTGCGCCTTCTATGTCCGTCTCAGGGCTCAAGCCCCCCAAAGGAGCGATACGACGATGAACTTCACGGCAAGGATTGTCACGGCGGCCTCGGTGATCGCCCTGCTCGCCGTTCCCGCGAGCGCAAGTGCGGCCGGTGGCTCGGGCGATGCCCACGGCAAGGCAGGAAAGCACGGCAACCACTGTGGCCGCGGCCACGCCAAGCACGTCAAGGGCCAGGGTGGACTGAAGCTGGGCAAGACCTGCGTCAAGGCCAAGCACGGCGCCCAGGGGTCGAACCCGGCAGCAGCCACCGGCAATGACAAGCGCGGCAAGTCCCGCGTGAAGTCACACCACGGAAAGCGCGACGTCACCTCCGGCGCCGGTCAGACCACCGACCCCAGCCAGACGACTGACACAACCGACACTGCCGATCCCTCGACGACGGACACCGCTGACCCCACGACGACCGACGACACGGCAGACGATCCCTCGGAAACGGACACCACAGAGACTGATTCATCGACGGGCGATACGGCCGATACCACGACAACCGACAGCACCGATTCGTCGACGAGCGACGCTCCCGACCCCACCGACACCACTCCCGACCCCACCACGGCCGACGCGACTATGTAGCTGCCATCGTCGTAGGCATGACGCTACGTCAGAGTGGATAGTCCCTTGGAGGAACTCGTCCGGCGCGGTCTGGTCACGCCACCCGCATCACCGCGCCGGGCGTGCTCCCCAAAGGGAAGCACGGGGCTCGGTCTCCGGCCTCGTCGCGCAGCAGCGCCGCTGATTCTGTACTTCGACACCTCGGCGCTCATCTGAGATCCAGACCTCAGGCGCGTAGCCTCGCAAAGTGGGTGCGTGACCGCACCGGCAGACCGATCGCCGCCCGTCAGTCCAGCGCCCGGCGGATGAACAGGCGCGCTCCGAGCGCGCTGAACAGCACCAGCGAAATCCCAAGCCCGAGCGCGATCCAGCCTCCGGCGAGATGCGGGAGCTTGGTGAGCGCGCCCCGCAGCCCCTCGCTCACGTAGGTGATCGGATTCAAGAGCGTGAGTACCTGAAACCAGCGCAGCTGGTGCAGGGCGTTCCACGGGTAGAACGTGCAGCCCGTGAAGATCAGCGGCGTGAGCACCACCGCGAAGGCGACGCTGATCCGGTTGGGCGGGACAGCGGTGCCGAGCACGAGGCCCATTGCGCCCGCGGCCAGGCTTCCGAACACGAAGATGGCGATCAGCGCCGGCCAGTGGGGGCCGCTGACCTGCAGGCCGCCGGGGAGGATGAGCGCGGCCAGAGGCAGGATGATCAGGCCGGCGAGGATCCCGCGCAGCGCGGCGATGAGGATCTTCTGAACCGCCACGGTGGCGACGGGCAGCGGCGCCAGCAGGCGGTCCTCGATCTCCTTGGTGAAGGAGAACTCGATCACGAGGGGCAGGGCCGTGTTCTGAAGGGCGGTGAGCACGAGGGTCAACGCCATCACCCCGGGGAGAAGCTGGGTGCCATAGCCGCCGCGGGCGGCGCCGATCTCGGGAAGGACGCGCCCGAAGACGAACAGCAGGAACACCGGCTGCAGCAGCGCCTGGGCGAGGAAGGAGCCCAGCTCATGGCGGACGGTGACCCACAGGTCGCGTGCGCACAAGGCCAGGAACGCCCTGAGCTGGACGTCGGCGGTTCCGGCGGCGGGCCGGTCGGTGGGGGCGCGGTCGGAAACGGCGCTCAACCCGACCACCGTCCGCTCGACTGCGCGCCATCGGCACCGCGCAGCCCCCTGCCGGTCAAATGCACGAACACATCCTCGAGGGTTCCCTCCAGTCGCCTGAGCTCGATCAGGTCGAGCCCGCCGCCCTGGACGGCGGCAAGGGCATCGGCGGGCAATGACTCGGTCGACCGACCGTCGCGCTCATAGATCCGTACCTGCCAGCGGCCCTCCTGTCCCGCCCGGGCCTCGATGCGCTCCGTGTCGCACACCCCCGCGAACACGGACGATGGGTCAGCCGTGGCAGCGACCGTGACCTCGACGCCGTGCTCGGCGGGCAGCAGCCGCCGCAGCCGGGTCGGGGTGTCGAGCGCGATGATCTGGCCGTGATCGATGATGGCGATACGGTCGCACAGGCGGTCGGCCTCGACCATGTCGTGGGTGGTGAGCATCAACGTGGTTCCGCGCTGGCGCAGGTCGACCATCATGTCCCATAGGAAGAGCCGCGACTGGGGGTCCAGGCCGGTGGTGGGCTCGTCGAGGATGAGCAGGCGCGGCTCGTGCATGAGCGCCCGAGCGATCATCAGGCGCTGGGCCATCCCGCCCGAGTAGTTGTTGACGTGATCGTTCTCGCGCCCGGCGAGCCCGAAGCGGGCGAGCAGCTCACGCGCTCGCTCACGACGCTCGCGCCGGCCCGCGCCGAAGTAGGCAGCGTGGAAGGTCAGGTTCTCCAGGGCGGTCAGCGCCCGGTCGAGGTTCGAGAGCTGGGGTACCGCGGCGATACGCAGCTTGGCCGAGACGGGATCCTCGCTGACATCGATGCCGTCGAGCAGCACGCGTCCGCCGGTCGGGCGCACGCGAGTGGTGATGGCGCCGATGGTGGTGGTCTTGCCGGCACCGTTGGGTCCGAGCAGCCCGAAGATCTCCCCTCTGTGCACCTCGAAGTCGATGCCGGCGACCGCCTCGGGACCGTCGGGGTGGTAGCGCTTGTGCAGGTCCTCGACGCTGACGACGGGGGGTGGGGCGGCGGTGCTCATTTCAGGCGCCAGGTTAGTCGCCAGACGGATGCTGACAGCCGAGCCCCTTGAGGCGCTCGTGCGTACTATCTCGACACCTTTGACCGAGACACAGCAGGGACCGGATGACGGATGACTGGTTGGCAGCTAGATGATGTCGTAGACGTCAGCTGCTGGACTGGACATCACTCGATCGGCCATCTCCAGCTTCAGGACGTCCAGTCGCGTCTCCTGCGCCGGGCTGCGGTCCTGGCGGGCCAGGTCAATGAACTCATCGGTCACATAACCGTCACGCAGAATCAGGGTCACGGCGCGCTCGCGGTAACCGATCCGAAAGACGAAGCGCTCGAGCGTGGCGCCTCGCTCGGGCCGAGCGAGCCCGGCATCGACGAGGTAGCGGTCGCGGGACACAGCCCGGGTGACCATCTCCCAGGCGTCGCGCGCACCCGGACCCCCGAACGCGGTGGCCACCATGATCTCGCGCCGCTCGAGCGGTCCGTTGGGGTCAAGGGCGGCGAACCCCCGCTGCATGACCTTGAACGCATGGGCCACCCCACCGGGCGACCCGTGCCCGTGGTAGAGGATGAGATCCTCGTAGGAGTAGGCGAGCGGGCGCCCGGCGTCGAGAACCTGAATGGCCTCCGCCTCGTCCGGCTGGCCCAGGATCTGCACATGGTCGGCCGCCAATGTCGCGTAGGCTCGGTGCAACTCCTGGTGGGCCGCCGCGAGGATCGGCGCCGGAGCCGGTTCGGGGGCCCAGCGACCCTTGATGGGATCGGTCGCCACCAGGGCCTGAAGCTCCTGGGAGGCGGTGCGCAGCCGCTCATGGGCGCGGCGCAACCTGATGCGTTCCTCCGGCGACAGATCTGCGGTCGTGGCCACGCTGCTGATGATGTCGAAAAGCAGGCCGGCGGGCCGGCGATGCCAATCAGTGGCCGCTCTGGTCCAGCGCCAGAGATCCGCCGCACGGCGGCCGCTAGGCTGACCGGCGATGGCAGACAACGGCTTCCCGGGTCAGGATCTTGCCGACTCCATCGGGCGGGCCTCCCTCGCGCCCACTCCGCCGTCGGCGCCCGGGGATGCCCCCGCGCCTGCGCCGCCGCGCTGGTGGGGCAACCACTTCGCCGAGCTGCGCTGGCAGGCCGAGCTGGCCCGGCTGCTCGTCGATCCCGTCTACCGGGGCCAGGGCGTACCTCGCGGAGATGGCGGTCCGGTGATCCTCATTCCTGGCTTCCTGGCCGGTGACTCCTCGCTGGCCATCATGCGCAACTGGCTGGGGCGCCTGGGCTACCGGCCCTTCCCGGCGGGCATGCAGGTCAACGTGCGCTGCTCAGACCGGTCGGTGGACCGCCTCGAGTCCGTATTGGAGCGCGTCCATGCCCGCACCGGCGAGCGCGTGGCGCTGGTCGGACACAGCCGGGGCGGTCATTTCGCCAAGGCACTGGCCCACCGCCATCCCGACCAGGTGTCAGCGGTGGTGTCCATGGGGGCCGGGCTGGACGCGCCTTACGACATAAGCGTGCCCACCAAGCTCGCCGTCGGCGCCCTGCGCACGGTCTACGCGCAGACCAGCGACCGGGTGGCGCGGCAGGGATGCCTCACCGACACCTGTGACTGTCGCTTCAGCCGTGACTACGCCGCCCCGTTTCCGGCCGGGGTGCCGCTCACCTCGATCTACAGCAGGGAGGACGGCGTCGTGCGCTGGTCGGCCTGCGTGGTCTCCTACGCGCGCTGCGTCGAGGTCACCGGCAGCCACGTCGGCCTGGCCTTTAATCGCAAGGTCTACCGCGTGCTGGCCCATACGCTGGCCGAGCAGACGGCGATGACCTGAGTCCGTCGGCCTAGGGAGCCCGTGGACCAAGGCGCTCGGCGGCCAGCGCGGCCAGGCTGGCCCCGGTGCGCAGCCCGCCGAGGGGAAGCCCCAACCGCCGCGTGACCGGCTCCATCCTTCGAGGCCACCCTGTCCGCGGGGCTCCCGCGGCGACGGGCCCGCGGCGCTCCAGCCAGTCGAGCATCAGGTCCAGAGACTCCTGGGGTGCCTCGAGGGCATAGGCATGCCCGGCGCCGGGGACGATCGCCAGCTCCGCGTCGGGAATGCGGTCGGCGAGCAGGCGGGCGTTGGCCAGGGGAGCCATGGCGTCGCGTTCACCGTGCATCACCAGCGTGGGCGCCCGGATCTGGCCCAGGCGCGCGATGGTGTCGTGATAGATGGTGGCCCACCACTGAGCTGTCGCCCCGCGAACCGAGGGCCGGTAGCGCGCGAAGAGCTCGAGCAGCTCGGCCACGCGCTCGGGCTGGCGGCGGCGAAACTCCGCCGAGAACAGGGCGGGGGCGAGAACGGGACGGCCGGGCTGAGAGAGCGCCCGCACCGACGCCGCCGTCAGTACCCCGAGCTCGCGCAGGGCCGGGCGCACCGACCGGGGTCCCCCGGGCCAGCTGCAGCCGAGGATCAGCCCTCGCACGCGCTCGGGAAAGCTGATGGCCAGCTCCTGGGCGATCATCCCCCCCATCGACACGCCGTAGACGTGAGCGCTGGCAAGGCCCAACGCGTCGAGCAGCCGGCTGGCGTCGGCGGCGAGCTCGGGCATGGACGTCGGACGCAACGGCGCCCCCGAGCGCCCGGAGCCCCGGTTGTCGTAGGTGACGCACTCAAAGCGCTGGGCG
>JAABUZ0100005650.1_pt1 | contig 16247 bp, 16 predicted proteins | sample 5562091 | NCBI WGS metagenome assembly JAABUZ01 (sample SAMN12813069, study PRJNA571459) | rock metagenome | isolation source: Antarctica rocks | place: Antarctica: Victoria Land, Linnaeus Terrace sud | collected 2015-12-21
CCTGCCCCGGCCCCGGCCCCGGCCGCCGCGACCTCAGCACCCTCATCGAGGATGGCGGCTGGCTCCCCCACGTCGCTCGCCACGGCTGGCCAGTGCGTGAGCTCACCCGCGCGGTGGCATTCGGCGCGGCGCTCACCTACCGGCGGCGGCATCTCGGAGCAGCGCTCATCGCCGATCGGGCATCGCGGCGCGAATGCACAGCCGGGCGGCACGTGACGCGGATCGGGCATTCGCCCCGAGAGGGAGGCCAGCGGTCCCAGAGGCCCGTCCATCTGGGGCCTGCTCGCGATGAGGCCGACGCTGTAGGGGTGGGCAGGGGCATCGATGAGGCTTCCGGCAGCGCCGCATTCAACGATGCGTCCCGCGTAGACCACGGCGATGCGGTCGCAGATCGTGGCTGCCACCGCCAGGTCGTGGGTAACGAGGAGCACCGACGTACCCCGTTCGCGCAGGCGCGAGAGCAGCTGCAGCACATGGGCCTGCACGGTGACGTCGAGGGCCGTGGTGGGCTCGTCGGCGACGACGAGGCTCGGCCTGCGGGCAACCGCCATCGCGATCATCACCCGCTGACGCAATCCTCCGGACAGCTCGTGGGGGTACTGCCGGGCACGGTTTCGAGGGTCCGGGACGCCGGCGTCGGTGAGCAACGCGGCGACCGCGTCGTCGTCGGCCCCACCTGCCGCCTCAGCGACCTGGCGTCCGATAAGCATCGAAGGGTTCAACGCAGCCATCGGGTCCTGGAAGACCGCCCCGACGTACATCCCGCGCCGGGCCCGGCGCTCGGCCTCGGGTGCGGTGGCCATATCCAGCGCACCGAGCCGTACCTTCCCCTCGAGCTTCATCCCCTTCACCGCGGGCAGCAGCCCGAGGGCAGCGAGCCCGAGCACGGTCTTGCCGGAGCCCGACTCCCCGACGAGGCCCACGATCTCTCCGGGGGCGATCGACAGCGACACTCCGCGCAGAGCCCGTATGGGGGGGCTCCCGGGGAAGGTGAGATGCAAGTCGCGCAGCTCGAGGACAGGGTCGGAGGCGACCGAGACTTCGACCGGCGGTTTGAGGGTGACGGTCAAGCGACCATCTCCGCCCGATCAAGGACGGCGAGCACCTGGGCGCTGTCAACCACCGCGTCTCGCTGGAGGTAGGTCATCGCCTCAAGGGCGGCCTCGTGCGCGCGAAGCGTCGAACCGCCAACGCAGTCGCCGACTACGCGGAAGTGGTAATCGTGCTGATGGGCATCGACGGCGGTGTAGTGAACACACACGTCGGTGAGCGCACCAACCAGAATCAGCGTCTGTGCCTTTAGGCTGCGCAGGACGAGGTCGAGCTCGGTGGCAAAGAAGGCCGAGTAACGGCGCTTGCGGATGTGGTACTCATCCGGCCGCGGCACGATCGCCATCTCGGTCCCAGGCTCGCCCTCGACGCAGTGCGGACCCTCATCGCCGTCGAGCTCGCGCCCGAAATCAACCCCTGATGGCTTGTGCACCTCCTGGATGAAGACCACGGGAACACTGCTGGCACGGGCGGCGTCAACGAGCTCGCGAATGCGCTGGTGGCGTCGTGGACCGCCGGCCATGATCGCGATGCCGGAGGATGGACAGCCCGGAAGCTCTCCCCTCTGCACGTCGATGACGATCAATGCGGCTCGTTCGTAGATGTCGATGCCCTCCATGTGGTGGCGAACAGACCCGGCAAGCAGGCGGACGGCAAGGCGGACCTGAAATCTAGGAGCAGCCGACCGGGCGCGCTATCGACGCTGGTCCAAACCGACCCTGCCACTGGGGCCAAAGCGCAGATGTGGCCAATGGCACCCGGCACGGCGCCTGAGTGAGGCCCGCAGCGACCGGCCACCGCGGGCCCGGCGACTTCACGTCGAAGTCACACGGTGATCTCCGGTCCGTAACAAAGAGCGGCGCTGTGCAGGCGATTCTTGTCGAAAGACCAGCTTTTCAGACCTCGGGAGGGCCGATGATCTCCGCCGCTGTCAGTCGCGCCGATCTCCACTGTCACTCGACGGCGTCGCAGGTGTCAAAGCTCGGGGTGCAGCGGGCGCTGGGGCTGCCCGAATGCGCCACGGCTCCCGAGGACGTATACGCCCTGGCCAAGCGCCGAGGCATGGATTTCGTGACGATCACCGACCACGACACGATCACCGGAGCCCAGATGATCGCCGACCGCCCCGACGTCTTCGTATCCGAGGAGCTGACCGCCCACTTCGCCGGTGAGCCCACCGCGGCGGTGCACATCCTCTGCTACGGGATAACCGCGGATGACCACCAGTGGCTGCAGGCCCACGCCAGCGACGTCGAGCGTTGTGCGCAGTACCTGCACGGCGCCGGCATCACCTGCGCCCTGGCCCACCCGTTCTACGCCGTGGCCGCGCCGCTGGCCCCTCGTCACCGCCGACGCCTGGCCGAGCTGTTCTCCGTGTGGGAGACCCGCAACGGCGCACGCGCCGCCGAGCTGAACCTCCCCGCGGCGGTCTACTCAGAGACCCACGGGGGTACGGGGATCGCCGGCAGCGACGACCACGCCGGTGTGGACATCGGGCGCACCTTCACCGAGACCCCGGCGGCGAGCGGTCCATCGGACTTCCTGGCCCACGTGCACGGCGGCAGAGCTCGGGCGCGCGGAGACCAGGGCAGCGCGGCCAAGTGGGCCCACGCCGCCATGGCCCTGGCCGTCCGCGCCCTCGGACGAGGGTCGGGAGGCGCTCCCGACGCCCGCGCCGTGCTCACCATGGTCGAGCGGGTGGTGCGTGAGGGCGGACAGCGCGCGGGAATGGCGGGCAGCGATCTGGGGCCCACCGAGGCTCGCGCGCTGCTGCGGGCGTGGCTGGCCACGGTGGGCCTGGAGCACCTCGACGACGTGGCGCTGCTGGCGCACCTGCAGAGCGATGATTTCGATCACGCCGAGCTCTGGCGCCGGGCGCGCGGCGCCCACGAACGTCAACTGGGCGACGCCGTATCCCGGGTGGTGAAGGCCGCGGCGAGCGGTGAGGGGTGGGCAACGCCGGCGCGAGACCTGTTCGACGCGTGCATCCCCGTGGTGCCCTACGCCCCGGCGATGGCGTTCCTGGGCCAGGAGAAGGGCAGGCTCGTCAACCGAGACAGCCAGGTGCCGCGGGTGGCGCTGATCGCCGACGGGACGGGAAGCATGCACGGGGTCACCCACACCCTCGACCAGATTCGCCAGCGCGGGGTGGCGGGCTATGAGGTCGAGGTCATCGGTACCGATCCTCGCGTCGACCGGCGCTTGCCGGCGGTGGCTGAGATCGAGGTTCCCTTCTATGCCGGGCTCACGGTGGGGGTCCCCAGCCTACCCGCCGTGGTGGAGGTCCTCGCCGAGGGGCGCTATGACCTGCTGCACGTGTGCTCACCGGGTCCCGCGGGCGTGGCGGCGGCGCTGATGGCCCGGGTCATGGACCTGCCGGTGGTGGGCAGCCATCACACCGAGCTGGGGGCCTACGCCGCCCTGCGCTCCGGTGACCCGGTGCTGGCGGGGACGGTCTCGATGGTCCTGGGAGCCTTCTACGCCCAGTGCCTTCGAGTGCTCTCCCCCAGCCCGGCCGCCGACGACACCCTGCGCTTGCTGGGGGTGCCCGCTGAGCGCATCGGACGCTGGGACCGGGGAGTCGACACCGAGCGCTTTGACCCTCGCCACCGCGTCGAGGACCTGCACCCCGGGGAGGTTAGCGTGCTCTACGCCGGGCGCATCAGCCACGAGAAGGGCATGGACCTGCTCGTGGAGGCCTTCGGCGAGGCGCGGCGACGGGACCCCCGCCTGCACCTGGTGCTGGCGGGCGGAGGACCCGAGGAGGGCCTGGTGCGCGAGCGCCTGGGTGAGAACGTCACCTTCTTGGGCTGGCTGGCGGGCGATGACCTGGCGCGGGCCTACGCCAGCGCCGATGCCTTTGTGTTTCCCAGCGCCACCGACACCTTCGGTCAGGTCATCCTCGAGGCCCAGGCCAGCGGCCTGGCGGTGGTGGCCGTGGGAGAGGGAGGGCCCCGATCGCTCATCCGCCACGGCGTCACCGGTCTCCTGTCTGCGCCCACGGCCCCGGCCCTGGCCGACGGGCTGCTGGAGCTCATCGATACGCCGCGTCGGCGCGAGCGCATGGTTGCGGCGGCGCTGGCGGCGGTCGCCCAGCGCACATGGGGCCGGGCGCTGGAACGCCTGGCCCAGGGCTACGGCGCCGCCCTCACCGACGAGCGCCGCCAGCGCCAGGCGGCCTGACCCGAGGGCCGCGGTCAGGCCCGGCGCTTGAGGGCGATGCCCTCGAGGATGTGGGCCACGGTTTCACACGCGTCCACCGAGGACTCAAGGGACTCAAAGATGTCCTTCCAGCGGATCACCACCATCGGGTCGATACCGCCGGCAAACAGGGAAGCCACGCCATCGCGCAGCAGGCGGTCGCCCTCGTTCTCCAGGCGGTGGATCTCCACGAGCTGGGGTCCGTAGTCGCCTCCGGTGCGCAGGCTGCGCAGGGCACGCGCCACCTGCTCTGCGGCCCCCACCAGCACCCCGGCCAACGCCACCGCCTGCTCCATGGGCGCCTCGACCCCGTAGAGCCCCAGCGAGTCGGCGGTCTGCTCGGCGTAGTCGACGATGTCATCCAGGGCGGTGGCCAACGAGTAGCCGTCAGCCGAATCCAGCGGGGGTCGTCCGCTTCCGCCGCCGTTGAGGCGATGGATGATGTCGTGGGTGATGCGATCGCCCTCCTGCTCACAGAGCAGCAGCTCGCGGGCCAGCTCGGCGCGCTCGGGATAGTCGCCGATGAGGTCGCGCAGCGCCAGCGCCGAGCGCTGGACGTTGCGCCCGGACTCCTCCAGCAGCACGAGCGGTCCCTGGTCGAGGGTCTGCCTGGGGCGCCGGCGCACGGTGATTGACCCTAGAGGCCGAGCGCGGGCTCGGGACGGCGTTCACATGTTGTTCACAGCGCGTTCACGAACCGATAACGACGGCGGCCACCATCCTCACCAGACTCGGGCAGGTGGCCAGCGCAGCCAGGCAAGCGGAGCCCTCAGAGACCGAGGCGGTGGTCCACGTCGGCCCCCTGGAGGTGCGCCTGGACGAGGGTCTGGCCGCCGCCAAGGGGAGGGCCCTGATGCTGTCGGGGCGCGAGTTCCGCTGCTGGCCGCGCTCGCGCGCTGGCGGGGGCGCATCGTGGCCCGCACCGAGCTCTACGAGATGGTGTGGGGGCGCCCCCTACGTGACGGCGACCGCTCCGTCGATGTCTACGTGAGCAAGCTGCGAGGCAAGCTCGAGCGCGCGCTTCCCGACCTGCGCTTCATCCACACCCATTTCGGCTTTGGCTATCGCCTGGAGCCGGAGGCTTCACAGCCTTTTCACAATCCCGGTGCGCCGGAGTAACAGACTGGCGCCCGATCACCGGGAGCCTCCCGCAGGCCCCATACCCCTCCCAAGGAGATGCAAGTGCGACTACGTTCCCTCCCGGCCCTGGCCGGGATGGCTGCGCTCGTCCTGTTCGTGACGGCGTGCGGCTCCAGCAGCAACGGATCAGGCTCCAACGCCAGCTCCCCCGGCGCCGCCAAGACCGGCGGCGGCGCCGCGAAGTCAAGCGGTGGCGCCATCAACGGCGCCGGCTCGACCCTGGCGGCCCCCGTCTATGAGCAGTGGGGCTCAAACCTCAAGGGCCAGGGCGTCACCGTCAACTACCAGCCCGTCGGCTCGGGCGCTGGCGTCCAGCAGCTCACCGCGGGCACCGTGGACTTCGCGGGCTCAGACCCCTCGCTGAAGGACACAGAGATCTCCGCGGCCCAGGCCAAGGGCGTGCCCGTTCACATCCCCACCGTGTTCGGAGCGATCACCGTGGCCTACAACCTGTCGGGCGTCAAGGCGGGCCTCAAGCTCGACGGCAAGACGATCGCCGACATGTTCCTGGGCAAGGTAAAGACCTGGAGCGATCCCGAGATCGCCACCCTGAACCCGGGGGTCAAGCTCCCCTCGACGGCGGTCAGCATCGTCCACCGCTCGGACTCCTCGGGCACCACGGCGGGGTTCACCACCTTCCTGGCCGCCTACAGCCCCACCTGGAAGACGTCGGTGGGGGCCAACAAGGACGTGAAGTGGCCGAGCGGCACCGGGGCCAAGGGCAACGCCGGCGTGGCCGGCGCGGTCAAGCAGACCGACGGCGCCGTAGGCTACGTGGAGCAGGCCTACGCCCTACAGAACAACTTCACCACCGCCCAGGTCAAGAACAAGTCCGGGACCTTCGTGGCACCGACCCTGGCCTCGACCAGCGCCGCCGGCGTGGGGCTCAAGGTCCCCGCCGACCTGCGCATCAAAGCCATCAACTCGCCCAACCCCAACGCCTACCCGATCGTCTCCCAGACCTTCATCCTGGTCTACAAGGACATGTGCAAGGCGGGCGTGAGTCAGGCCACCGCCCAGAACGTGGTCAAGTTCATCAAGTACGGGCTCGGCGCCGGCCAGGGCGTGGCCAAGCAGCTTGAGTTCGCGCCGCTGCCCGCTCCCCTGCTCGCCAAGTCCCAGGCCCAGCTGGCCACCCTGACGTGCAACGGAAGTCCCCTGACGGCGTAAGCCGCACCCCATGGAGGCTGCCGCGCCAACCGTCCCCCACGGCGGCGACCGCTCGATCCTCGAGCGGTCGCCGTTGTCGCGCCTGCCCGACCAGGCCCTGCGCTACGGCCTGACCGGCGTCGCCGCCGGGGTACTCGTGCTCATCGCCTACTTCTTCGTGCGCCTGATCGGTGAGTCCAATCCCGCCTTTGCCAAGTTCGGGGTCTTCGGCTTCACCTTCACCAACGACTGGGACGTCTCACGCGCCACCTTCGGGGCACTGCCCCTGGTGGTGGGCACCCTGATCACCTCCGCCGTGGCCCTGCTCATCGGAGTCCCCGTGGCGGTGTCCACAGCGGTGTTCATCACCGAGCTGTGCCCGCGACGGGCGCGCGGGCCGCTGACCATCCTGGTCGAGCTGCTGGCCGCGGTGCCCTCGGTGGTCTACGGACTCTGGGGCTTCTTCGTGCTCATCCCCAAGCTCAAGCCCGCCGAGCAGCTCTTCGCCGACACCTTCAGCTTCGTCCCCTTCATCGGAGGCGCAACGGTGGCTGGGCCCAACTACTTCATCGCCGGGCTCATCCTCGCGATCATGATCGTCCCCATCGTCAGCGCCATCACCCGCGAGGTGCTCACCACCGTGCCCCCCGCCCATAAGGAAGCCGCCCTGGCTCTGGGCGCCACGCGCTGGGAGATGATCCGCCTCGCCGTGCTGCCCTACGCGCGCAGCGGCATCGTCGGTGCCTCCCTGCTCGGCCTGGGCCGGGCCATCGGAGAGACGATCGCGGTGACGCTGGTCATCGGCAACGCCCCCGTGATCGGCCACACGCTGTTCTCCCAGGGCTATGCGCTGGCGGCCGTGATCGCCAATGAGTTCGGCGAGGCCGACAGCCTGCACCGCAGCGCTCTGATCGCCGCCGGCCTCGTGCTCTTCGTGCTCACCCTGCTGGTCAACGCTGGCGCCCGGGTGTTCGTGCGCCGAGGACAGCGCATGAAGCATCACGGCTCTGGCGGGGCGGCGACGGCCGTGGCGGCCTCGGCGTGAGCATCGGGATCGAGCGCATCAGCGCCCGGCGCCGGCGCACCGACCGGGTGGCGCGGGGGGCGGTGGCGGGCGCCACCGGCCTGGCTCTGGTGCCGCTGATCCTCATCGTCTACTACCTGCTCAAGCAGGGATTGGGCGCGGTGAGCTGGCACTTCTTCACCAGCGATCCCAACGGCAACTTCTTCGGAGATCCCGGCGGCATCAAGAGCGCGATCATCGGCACGGTGATCATCGTCGCCCTGGCCACCGCGGTGGCGGTACCGCTGGGCATCGCCGTGGCCCTGTACCTCACCGAGTACGGGCGCACCGGGCGCTTTGCCAACGTGGTGCGCTACTTCATCGACGTGATGACCGGGGTGCCGTCGATCGTCTTTGGCCTGTTCATCTACACGACCCTGATCCTCACCCACATCGGCGGTACCAACACCGCCTGGAAGGGCTCGCTGGCCCTGGGGCTGCTCATGCTGCCCATCGTCACCCGCTCGGCGGAGGTGGTGCTGGCGCTCGTACCCGACACCCTGCGCGAGAGCGCGCTGGCCCTGGGTGCCCCGCGCTGGCGGGTGGTGACCCGGGTGGTCCTGCCCACCGCCCTGCCGGGACTGGTGACCGGCTCGCTGCTGTCGATCGCCCGAGCGGCGGGGGAGACGGCACCGCTGCTGTTCACCTCGCTGCTGGTGTTCGGGACCAGCGTCAACCTCGGTAGGCCGATGAACTCGCTGCCCGTGCTCATCTTCTCCGATCTGCAGGCCTCCCAGCAGCGCCTGATCGACCGCGCGTGGGGAGCGGCGCTCACCCTGGTGGCGATGATCCTCCTGCTCACCCTCCTGGCCCGACTATTCTCCCGAAGGAGCCGCCTGACATGACGGTAGACGCAAACCCCTCCATCGACGAGATGCCAAAGGAGCAGGAGATGCCCGCCGGCCGTCTGTCACCGACCCAGCGCGCGCAATCCAGTGCGCGCGCTCGGGAGGCGTCGGCCTCCAAGCGACCCATGGATCACCAGGCCCACAGCGTCACCCTGGACAAGCTGAGCGCCTTCTACGGAGAGTCAAAGGCGGTCAAGGAGATCGACCTGGCCTTCGAGGCCAATCGGGTGACGGCCATCATCGGCCCCTCCGGGTGCGGCAAGTCCACCATGGTGCGCTGCATCAACCGGATGCACGAGGAGATTCCCGGCGCCCACGCCAGCGGACGCATCATGCTCGACGACGTCGACGTAAACGGCGAGGACGTCGACGTGGTGGCCGTGCGCCGCACCATCGGCATGGTGTTCCAGAAGCCCAATCCCTTTCCCACCATGTCGATCTATGACAACGTGGCCGCCGGCCTGCGCCTCAGCGGCGACGCCGGCGCCAAGATGCCCGAGCGCGTCGAGGAGGCCCTGCGCGGCGCCGGCCTGTGGGAGGAGGTCAAGGATCGCCTCGACCAGGCGGGGATCGGCCTGTCGGGGGGCCAGCAGCAGCGCCTGTGCATCGCCCGCACCATGGCCGTCTCCCCGGAGGTCATCCTCATGGACGAGCCTTGCTCGGCGCTTGACCCGATCGCCACCCTGAAGATCGAGGAGCTCATCGAGGAGCTCAAGGGTCAGGTGACCATCGTCATCGTCACCCACAACATGCAGCAGGCCGCGCGCGTGGCGGATTCCACGGCGTTCATGCTCGACGGCGAGCTCATCGAGGTGGGGCCGACCGAGCGCATGTTCACCAAGCCCGAGGACCCCCGTACCGAGGACTACGTGACCGGCAAGTTCGGCTGAGTCTCCCGTACGTGCCCCCGAACCGGAGGAAACGTCGATGAGCGGACGCCAGCATTTCCAGGACCAGCTGCGCGGACTGGAGGAGGCGGCTCTCGGGGGACTGGACCTGGTGGTCGAGCAGCTCGATCGCACGCTTGAGTCCCTGGAGCACCAGGACGTCGAGCTCGCCCAGATCGTCATCGCCGACGACGACCGCCTCGACGGGCGCTTCCTGGAGGTCCATCAGGGCATCCTCTCCCTGCTCGCCCTCCAGGCCCCGGTGGCCGGCGATCTGCGCCTGGTGGCGGCGCTGCTGCACACCATCAAGCACGTCGAGCGCATGGGCGACCAGTGCGTGAACATCGCCAAGCTCATCCCGCTGGCCGGTCATGAGCCGCCGGTGCGCGACGAGGTCCTCGAGCGCGTACTGCGCATGGGCCAGCACGCCCGCTCGGAGGTGCGCCTGGCCAAGCAGACCTTCGCCAGCCGCGATGTCGCTCTCGCCGAGGACCTCGTGCGCCAGGACCGCGACATCAACCACCTCAACCGCGAGATATTCAAGCTCGCCCTCGAGGTGGGCGAGGATGCCGACACCCGCGAATGGGCAATGCTCATGATCCTCGTCGCCCGCTGCCTGGAGCGCATCGGCGACAACGCCGTCGACATCGGCGAGCAGACGGCGTTCGTGGTGACGGGGCTGTTTCGCGAGTTCTCAGACTCCTCGCACCCCCTGCCCAGCTGAGAGTCCGGCGAGCGCCACTTACCTCCTGAGCGTCGGCACCGGCCGGGCAGCGCGCCAAGTTTCCCGCAAGCACCGCTGTTGTCGCTGTGAACATCCGGTGATCGAGGCCTTCACCGGGTCCATGGACGACAGGCGGCGCCACTACACTGCGGCGCATGAGCCAAGCGTCTGTGACCGGCGCCGGCCCGGGTCCGTCGAGCCCGTCCACCGCCGGGGCCATCCGCCTGGCGGTCGTGGATCGCGACTCGGGCTTCCTGGCGGTGCTCGCCAAGCGACTGGACGGCCTGGCCTGGGAGCACCGGGTGCTGGCCAGCGCGGTCCCGGTGGAGGCGGTGGTGGCCATGCGCCTGAACGCCCTCCTCATCGACCTCGCCATTCTCGGCCCCCCGGCCTGGGAGTACCTCGAGCGGTTGTGCTCGGCGCTGCCCGGGCTGGGAGTGGTGGTGTGCACCGGGCAGTCCACCGTGGCCCAGCGGGTGCGCGGGTTGCGGCTGGGAGCCGATGACTGGATCACCAAGCCCTGTCATCCCGAGGAGGTCATCGCCCGGCTGGAGGCGGTGGTGCGCCGACGCCGCCGCGCCGAGCCTCGAGAGCAGTCGGTGCCCATTCGCGCCGGAGAGATCGAGGTGCGCCCCGACCAGTTTCAGGCCTTCGTCGGCGGCCTGAGCCTCGACCTCACCCGCCGTGAGTTCGAGCTCATCGAGCTGCTCGCCGCCGCCGGCGGCCGCGTGCTCGAGCGCGAGGAGATCTACCAGCGGGTGTGGGGCTACGCCATGGCCCGTGGTGATCGTTCGGTCGACGTCTTCGTGCGCAAGCTGCGCCAGAAGCTCGAGGGTGCCTCCCCCGAGTGGCGCTACATCCACACCCACGTGGGGGTGGGCTACCGCTTCGCCCCCGAGCCCGCGCTGACCGGGGTCTGCGTCTCTGACTCAGATCTGGAGGGTCTGGCCATCCTCCCCGCCCAGGACGCACGGCGCCCGAGTGCTCCCAAGCTCTTGCCCGCCTCCTGATCTGCCCGTCACGGCGCGCGCCCGGCCGGACCCCCCAGTGCTAGCGGTCGGCCCCCTCGTCGGTCTGCGACAGGGGGTCGAGTTCGCGAGGACGCAGGAGCACGATCAGCTCGCCCTGAGGCTCGCGCAGGCGCACTGCCGCCACCCCGCCCTTCTTGAGCTCGATACGGGCGCCGGTGAGATCGCTGACGATCTGCGTGAAGTCGGGCTCATGACCCACGAGGAGGACCCGGTCGCCATCGCCGGGCGCCTCCAGCGCCAGCGCCCGGGCCTGCCCGACGTCAAAGCCGCCCGAGAGCGGGGCATGCACCACCGGGGTGGCGCCCAGGCCCTCGGCGGCCAGGCGCGCGGTGTCGCGCGCCCGCACCCGGGGGCTGGTGAACACCGCCTGAAAGACCACGCTGAGACGGGCCAGGGCCCGCCCGGCCGCCAACGCCTGGCGCTCGCCGCGCTCGGTGAGGCGCCGCTGCGCATCGGCTCCGGCGCGGTGCTCCTCGGCCTCGCCGTGGCGCAGGAACCAAAGCTGCGCGGCCACGCCCCCACCCTAGCGACTGCTCGTTGCGGCCCGTGCTGCGGGCGCGGGTAGGTAGCTTCTGCGGCCATGGTCTGTGCCTGTATCGACATCGGCTCCAACACCACCCGGTTGCTGGTCGCCGAGTCGGTGGACGGGCGCCTGCGCGAGCTTCTGCGCCAGCGCGCCTTCACCCGCGTGGGTAAGGGCCTCAAGCGCGCCGACCGCATCTCGACCAAGAAGATCGCCGAGGTGGCCGAGGTGGTGGCCACGCAGGTACGCCTGGCCCAGGAGCTGGGTACCGAGACGCTGCGCGCGGTGGCCACCGCCGCCATCCGCGAAGCTGCCAACCAGGAGGATCTGCTGTCGGCCATCCACGACGCGGCCGGGGTCGGAGTGGACGTGCTCTCTGACGAGGATGAGGCCCGACTGGCCTTCGTAGGGGCCACCCGCGCCCTCGAGCGCGCGCCCGACGGTGAGATGGCAGTCATTGACGTGGGCGGCGCATCGTGTGAGATCGCCTACGGAACCATGCTCGCCGGGGTGCGCTGGTCGGCTTCCTTTCGGGTGGGCTCGGGCTTCTTGGCTGACTCCTACCTGCGCTCTGACCCCCCGTCGGTCGAGGAGCTCCAAGGCGTACGCGCCCACGTGGCCGGAGTGTTCGAGGGCTTCGAGCTGGCGGCGCCCGAGCTGGCCATCGCCGTGGGCGGCAGCGCCACCTCCCTGCGCCGCCTGGTGGGAGCCGAGCTCGAGCACGAGACCCTGGAGCGCGGACTGCGCATCCTCGCCAGCACCCCCATGGAGGAGGTGGCTCGACGCTTTGAGCTCGAGCCCGAGCGCGTGCGCCTGCTGCCGGCCGGCATGCTCATCCTCGAGGAGTTCTCCGACCGCCTGGCCCGGCCACTGCTGATCGGCAAGGGAGGGCTGCGCGAGGGTGTGATCCTCGACCTGCTGAGCTCGGGACGGGTGGCGGGCTGATGGCCCGCGCCCGGCCGGTGGTGGGACTGGACCCGCGGGCCCCGTTCGCCGATGCCGCGGTACGCGTGCTTGACGTGCGGGCGGGCGAGCTGTTCGCCCACGCCGAACACGTCCTGGACGTATCAGACATCGAGCGTGTGCACGCCATGCGCGTCGCCACCCGCCGCCTGCGGGCGGTGCTTGAGGTGTTCGCCTCCTGCTTTCCCAAGGCACGCCACCGCCACGTCCTCGCCGAGGTAAAGGCCCTGGCCGACGCATTGGGCGCCCGCCGCGATCCCGACGTGCAGATCTCGGCGCTGCAGGATCTCATCGCCCACGCCGCCCCCACGGATGTCGAGGCCGTCACGGGCCTCGTCGCGGGACTGCGCGCCGAGCAGGATGCGGGCAATGCCAGGCTGTCTCGGGCCCTTGAGCGCATGCGCGAGCAGGGCTTGCGCGAGCAGCTGACCGCCTTGGGGGAGCACGTGAGATGAAGGCGCGCCCGATCAAGGGACTGCATCCCCACCGACCGCTGGACGAGAACGCGCAGATCATCGTCGCCACCCGCCTGGATGAGCTCTACCGCTTCCTGCCCCGGGCCCTTGACCCTGAGCAGCCCGAGGCCCTGCACGACATGCGCATCGCCGCCAAGCGGCTGCGTTACGTGCTCGAGCTCACCGGCTTCTGCTTTGGTCCCTACGCCGCCACCGCCACCCGCCACGCGCGCGAGTTGCAGGAGCTCATCGGCGAGGTCCACGACTGCGACGTCATGCTGCCTCGCATTCGCGGCCACCTCGAGGAGCGCCGCCGCACCGATGCGCGCGCACTGGCCGCCACCGCCGCCGATCCCGACGCCCTGACCCTCACCGACGCCGGTGCGGCCGGCGACGGTGACGTCTACCGGGCCCTGGAGCTCCTGACCCTCCACTACGAGGCTCGTCGCATACGCTGCTTTGCGCGCTTCTGCCGCCGGTGGGCGTCCTTGGAGCGCGCCCACTGGCGTTCGCGCCTACAGGAGGCCCTGACCCAGGCCCCGGCGGCTCGTGTGCCCACGACACCCGCCCTCGTCGAGGAGTCCGCGTGACCAACCCTCCCGAGCTCGGCGACCCCCTGCCTCCCGCGCCATCTCCGCGGCTGGCCGCCGCGGTGGGCGCCCGTCCCCCGGCGCCCGTGGCCTCGCCACCGTCTGAGCCCCCCGAGCCCTCGGGCGCCCCGGCGCTGCGCGACCCCGACCTGTACTTCAACCGCGAGCTGTCGTGGCTTGACTTCAACCACCGCGTCCTCCAGCTCGCCCAGGACCCCTCGGTGGTGCTGCTCGAGCGCGTCAAGTTCTGCGCGATCTATGCGAACAACCTCGATGAGTTCTTCATGGTGCGGGTGGCCGGCCTGCACGATCAAGTCGACGCCGGGGTGCAGGCTCCCGGTGCCGACGGGCGCACCCCGTTTGCCACCATCGAGCAGATCCGCGAGCGAGTGCTCGACCTCGACGCCCAGCTCACGTCGTGCCTGGAGGGCGATCTGCTCAGCGATCTGGCCGAGCACGGCATCGAGCTCTGCCACGTGGCAGACATCGACGAGGACGACCGCCAGTTTCTGTGTGAGCGCTTTCGCCGGGAGATCTTCCCCGCCCTGACCCCCCTGGCGGTCGGTCCCGGCAGACCCTTCCCCTATATATCCAATCTGTCGCTCAGCCTCGCCGTGCTCGTCAGTGACCCGAGCAGCGGTCATACCGCCTTTGCCCGGGTCAAGGTGCCCAAGGAGATCCTTCCCCGCTTCCTGGCCCTGCGCCAGCGCAACCGGTTCGTCCCCCTCGAGGACGTCATCGCCGACAACCTCGACGCCCTGTTTCCGGGGATGGAGATCGTTGACTTCAACTTTTTTCGGGTGACCCGCGACGCCGACCTGACCGTCTCCGACGAGGCCGACGATCTCCTTCAGGCCGTCGAGGACCAGCTGCGGCGCCGGCGCTTTGGCGAGGTGGTGCGCCTGGAGCTGGGGGCAAGGACCTCGCAGCCACTGCATCGCGAGCTCACCCGCGCACTGGGAGTGGAGCCCTATGACGTCTACCCGGTGAGCGGCCTGCTCGATCTCCAGGACCTGTGGCAGCTCGTCAAGCTGCCGGGCCTGGCTGACCTGCGAGACCCTCCGTGGACGGCGGTCACCCACCCGCGCTTTCGCGGCGACGACGAGGGACGCGCCGACGTCATGGCCGCCATGCGCGACGGCGACATCCTCGTCCACCATCCCTATGACTCCTTCTCCAACTCCGTCGAACGCTTCGTCGATCAGGCGGTCAACGACCCTCAGGTCCTGGCCATCAAGCAGACCGTGTATCGCACCAGCGATGACTCGCCGCTGGTCCCCGCGCTGGTGCGGGCCACCGAGCGCGGCAAGCAGGCGGTGTGCCTGGTCGAGCTCAAGGCGCGCTTTGACGAGCGGATGAACATCCAGTGGGCCAAGGCGCTGGAGGAGGCCGGCGTGCACGTCGTCTACGGCCAGCCCTCATTGAAGACCCACGCCAAGTGCGTCCTGGTGGTGCGCCGCGAGGGCGACGGCGTGCGTCACTACGTGCACGTGGGGACGGGCAACTACCACTCCGCCACTGCCCGCCTGTACACCGACTTCGGCCTGTTCACCACCGATCCCGAGATCGGTGCTGACGTGGCGGAGATGTTCAACCAGCTCACCGGCTACGGACGGCCCACCCGCTACCGCAAGGTCCTCGTCGCTCCCGAGCATCTGCGCGACGCCCTGCTGGAGGAGATCGAGCGCACCGTCGCCAGCCACGGCGATCAGTCTCCGGCCCGTATCCGGATGAAGTGCAACGCCCTCGTCGATCCCCGCTGTATTCGCGCCCTGTATCGCGCCTCCCAGGCGGGCGTGCGCGTCGATCTCAACGTGCGCGGCATCTGCTGCCTGCGTCCCGGCGTTCCCGACGTCTCTGAGAACATCCGCGTGGTCTCGGTGGTGGGGCGATTCCTCGAGCACTCGCGCATCTATGCCTTTGAGGCAGACGGTCAGCACACCGCCTACATCTCCTCGGCCGACCTCATGCCCCGTAACCTGGATACCCGCGTGGAGCTGGCGGTTCCGGTGGAGGATCCGGCGCTGCGCGACGAGCTGCTCGACACGCTGGAGCGCTGCCTGGCCGATGACTCAAACGCCTGGGAGCTCGGCGCCGACGGGAGTTGGACACGACGCCATGGTGACCGTGACCGACCGCGCAGCGTCCAAGCCGAGCTCATGGTGCTGCACGCCGCCCGCGCGGCCGAGCACCCACCCGACGCAGTGGCTCCCCGTTAGCGCTTACAGGACGCGCCCGAGCTTCTCCTCGGCGCGGAGCAGGTCGGGCTCCTCCATCGGCCCGTTGCCCCGTGGGTGACTCTGGCACGGGATGGCGTCGTGATGGGCCTGCACCGAGCTCGCCGACAGGGCCTGCGCGAACGTCGGTGTCGGGTCGGCGTCGTAGTGGGTGAGATGGTCGTGGAATCCGATGGTGCTCATGCTGCTTCCTCCCGGGGTCGGGCCCTCCTGGGCGATGAGGCTTTCAGCGAGCGCTGTCAAACGCTCGCCCTCTCACCCTAGCCTCGATTCGTCAGTAACGCTGGCGGCGGGGTGCGGCTGGGCGAGCTGAAACGTCCGCCTGAGCAGGGAGAGTTGTGGTTGCGAAGCCCAACATCTCCCGCTCAGGAGGCGCACCTTGAAGG
>JAABUZ0100005654.1_pt1 | contig 16236 bp, 16 predicted proteins | sample 5562091 | NCBI WGS metagenome assembly JAABUZ01 (sample SAMN12813069, study PRJNA571459) | rock metagenome | isolation source: Antarctica rocks | place: Antarctica: Victoria Land, Linnaeus Terrace sud | collected 2015-12-21
ACATCGACGCCGTCGTCGCTAGCTTGCGAGCCCGCGGCGCGGAGCTCGTTGGCGAGGTGGAGCGCTACGAAGACAGCTATCGGCTCTGCTACGTCCGCGGCCCGGAGGGGATCATCGTCGAGCTGGCCGAGCAGATCGGCTGAGGGCTCCCGCCGGCCGCCAACCGCCTCGCCAGCGTCAGCGGTCGTCCCGGGGCAGGATCCTTCAGCGGACGGACGATAGGGTCGTGGGTCCTCGGCCAGCGAGAGATCGAGCGCTCACGTAGGGGTGGAGATGAAGATGATCTCCGAGGCGACGGTGAAGCCGGCGCGGGCGTAGATGGCTTGCTCGGCCTGATGGGCCATGAGCATCAGGACGGGCACCCCGCGGTCAAACGTCGCTCGGCCGAGGGTGCCGGTCAGCGCGGCGGCGATTCCGCGCCGACGCCAAGCAGGCAGGACGCCGACCGCGGCGAGCTCGGCGAAGCCGTGGCTCGGGGCGGCGACGAGTCCCGACGCCACGCCACCGCCGCTCACCTCCTGCGCGAGGCCGACGACGCCACCGGCGTCGATCGTCTGCTGAAGGCGCGCGATGTCAGCGGCAGTGGGCTCCGGCGCGCCGTAGGCGGTGTTCTGGATCGCGGCGGCCTGACGCAGCGCGTCGCTGCCTACGGCGACGGTCAGCCTGATGCCGGGCGGGGGCGGCAGCTCGCGCAGTTGGGCGGGGGCGCAGGTCATGATCGGCAGCCGGTCGTCGGTCACAAAGCCGGCCTGGAGCAGCGCCGCCTCGGCTGCGGGGGCTGCCGCGGGCAGGAACTCCAAGCGCGGAAGCCGGTTTCGCCGGGCGAACCGGCGGCAAAGGTCTTCGACCTCCTCGGGCGTCGGCCGCGCGCCCTCATCCGGGATGGCGTAGTTGCGGAACCGGCTGTCATCGTCGGCATCGAACCCGGCTAGGAACGGGCCGATCGACTCGACATCGCGACGGCCGCTCAGGGCGGCACGCAGCGACGCCTGAAGCGTTGCATGCATCGGGAGAGACCTCATTGTTCGAGGGATACAACCGCGGCGAGCGCACCGCGATCAGCACCACCGGCATGGGATGGCGCGAGGCCCACCGGCAGAAAGGCCAGAGGGCGGAGAGGGTCGTGAACCGGATCTACCGGCGCATCTCGAGCAATGGCCTACGGACGTCAGCCTACCGTCGTCCAGGGCCACGGTCAACGCACCTGATTCGGCGGGGTCGCTGCCAGCACGTCTTGTTGAGCGAAGGGCCGCCGGACGCGCCCGAGTCGCCCCGCAGGGGGATCGGCTTACGGGACCGACTGGGAGCGCGGAGAGAGGACGGCGATGCGGTCGACGGGCTGGAAGCCGAGCTTTGCGGCGAGCTTGAGGGAGGGCGGGTACTTCTCGTAAGCGGCCCAGACAGGCTGCCTTCCTCGAGACGCCATCCATGTCGCGAGCACTCGGAAACAGGCGGTTGCGTAACCGCGACGACGGTGACCTTCGAGCGTGTCGATGCCGACGTCCCAGAGGGTCTCGGTCACATCGCTGGCGACGCAAACAGCGACGACTTTCTCTCCCAGTACACGGACCGCGGCTGCTTCTGCGATTGCTGCATAGAGCCGAACGTCGTCAGGAAAGTGCTCGAGGAAGCGCTGCGCAGGTGGCGCCGAGACGACCACGCCCAGCTCGGCCGGGGCGCTGCTGGCATAGGGGTGGGCTGGGGTGTGGACGATGACCTCGGCGACGGCCCAGTGAGGAAGCGCCTGCTGGGCCTGGTTCAGAGCGTCCATCTGGATGATTAGCTCGAAGTCGTCGGGGACGTCGGCGAGCACGTCGCGCAGGAGCGCTGAGTCAGCTCGTCCGACGAGGCTTCCCGAGGGGGATTGCGTGTCGGTCACGACGACTCCGTCGCCGTGCGCAGCGATGCTCAGGGTCCCGCCGGAGAGCAGCAGCGAGCGAGTCTCGACCCACCGCGGGACGTCTGGCAACGAGGCCGCGAGCAGTTCGGGGTCCTGAGATAGGCGCACGGTGCCACCGACGCTACGCGGTCCAATCGGCAGACGCTGGCCCATTCCACCAGCGAGGCCGCTCTCCGGTCGACTCGGACCGCCCTCCTCGTTACTGGTGGTCGACCACTTCGATCGAGCATGTCGGACCGGTCGCGGCGGCGAGCCGCCGATCCGTGGTCACGAGGATCGCCCCCAGCGCCTCGGCGAGCGCCACGTACATCGCGTCCCAGCCGCGTACGGTGTCTCGCAGTCGCCACGCCCGGGCCAGCAGGAGCCGGTGACCGAAACGCTCGCCGGGCCAGGCGTCGAGGTCCTCGACCGCCTGGGCGGCTTCGGTGCGATCAAGGCGCCCACGCAAGTGCTCGCGCCGGACGACGCCGAAGACCTCGACGTCGACGATGTGCGGGGCCGCGTGATCGCCGTCGGCGGCCAGCCGGTCGCGGATTGCCTTCGCGCCCAGCCCGCCGATCAACACCTCACAAAGGCATGAGGCGTCAACCACCAGCATCGGGCCACGGGCCGCGCTGCTCATCGAGCGCCGCCACGACATCGAGCCGCCCGAGCGGCGAGGAGCGCCGCGTGCGCTTGAGCCATTCCTCCACGCTGGGCCGGGCGGCGAGGCGGGCAGCCTCGACTCGCAACAGCTCCGGCACACTGACCCCAGCCTCGGCGGCGCGGCGGACCAGGCCCGCGTAGACATCGTCGTCGAGGTCGCGGATCTGCACGGTCTTGGGCATGGGTCATTCTAGCATGCGTTTCGCATCAGGGCATGCGAATGCGCACCTTGCATCGGCCGAGCGCGGCTCCGGACAGCAGGCGCGTGCTTGCTGCTCGTCCACGGTTGTAGGCTCAGCCGCCATGGCCGAGGGCTACGACTGCATCGTCATCGGGTCGGGCCCGGGTGGCTACGTCGCGGCCATCCGCGCCGCCCAGCTGGGCATGCGCACGGCGATCGTCGAGCGCGACGTGCTGGGCGGGCGCTGCCTCAACTACGCGTGCATCCCGGCCAAGGCCGTGCTGCGCGTCGCCGACGTGCTCTCCGAGATCGACCAGGCTGGCGAGTTCGGCATCTCCGTCCCCTCGCGGGAGGTCGACTTCTCCGCCGTGGCCGCCCGTCGGGCCAACGTCGTGGAGACCCTCACCACAGGGGTCGCCGGACTGATGAAGAAGAACGGCATCGACGTGCTCGAGGGTGAGGGCTCGCTCGCCGGTGACGGCCGGGTGCGGATCGGTGATGCCGAGCACGCGGTCCAGGCGGTGATCCTGGCCGCGGGCTCGGTGGCCAGGCCGATCCCCGGCGTGGCGTTCTCAGAGCGTGTCATCGACACCGCCGGGGCCTGGCTGCTGCATGAGCAGCCTCGCCGCCTCGCCGTGGCCGGAGCCGGGGCGTCGGGCGCCGAGATCGCCTCCGCGTACGGCCGGCTTGGGACCGAGGTCCTGCTCTTCGAGGCGCTCGACCGCGTCCTGCCGCTGGAGGACGCCGACGTCTCGCGGGTCGCCGCCCGCTCGCTGGCCAAGCAGAACATCGCCATCCACGTCGGCACGAGGATCGAGAGCGTCCAGTCCGGCTCCGACGACGTGACGCTCACCTTCGGTGGCGGCGATCAGACCGAGACCGTCGACTACCTGGCCATCGCCGCCGGCCGCGGCGCCGACGTGGCCGCCCTGGGCCTGGACGGCGCCGGTGTCGAGCTCGACGACAGCGGCCTCGTCGCGGTCGACGGGGCCATGCGGACCTCCGCCGCCGGCGTCTACGCGATCGGCGACCTGGTGCACGGACCGGCCCTGGCCCACAAGGCCTCCGACGAGGGCATCATCGCTATCGAGGACGCGGCCGGGCGCGACACCCACCCGCTCGACTACGACCACGTCCCCCGGGTGACCTTCTGCACGCCCAACGTCGGCTCGTTCGGCCTCTCCGAGCAGCAGGCGCGCGACGCCGGCCACGACGTCGTGGTGGGCAAGCTCTCCTACGGCGCGGTCGGCGCCGGGACCGTCTACGGCGACCGCAGCGGGATGATCAAGATCATCGGTGACCGCCGCTACGGCGAGCTGCTGGGCGGCCATATCGTGGGGTCCAAGGCCACCGAGCTGATCGCCGAGCTGGTCAGCACGCATGCCCTCGAGGGCGGATACCACGAGGTGGCGCGCATCGTCCACGGTCATCCCACCCTCTCGGAGGGCGTCATGGAAGCCGCCCGGGCGGCCGACGGCTGGCTGATCCACGGCTGAGCAGCGCCGGGACGGTGCAGTGCTCGTCCTCTAGCCTCAGACCATGGCCGAGCCTGCGGCCCCGGTCCGCTTCCACTTCGATCTCGCCGGGGCCAGCTGCTACCTGGTGGCCGAGCAGGTCATCGGGGTGCTGGGCATGGTGCCGGAGTGGCGTGCGGTGGACGCCGGCGAGCTGCCGGGGGGCACCGGCGAGGTGTTCCGCTGCCAGACCGAGCTCGAGGTCTTCCAGGTCGAGGCGGTGCGACGGGCGCTGAGAGCCGGGACCCAGCCGCTGCGCTGGCCGCCGGGCTGGCCCGAGGCCGAGACGGAGCTCGCCCTGCGCGCGGCGACCTACGCCCGCAGCATCGGGCGGGGCGTCGCCTTTGCCCAGGCCGCCTTTCGCCAGGCCTTCGCCGGAGGTCGCGACCTGCGCGACCCCGACACGGTGGCCATCGCCGGCGTGGCCTGCGAGATGCACCCCCGGGCCCTGCTGCGCGCGGTCGACGGGCACGGCGTGCGCCGGAGCCTGACCGAGGCCACCGATCAGGCCGCCGCGGCGGGGGTGGGCTCGGTGCCGGCCATCACCGTCGGTTCACACGTGTTCCACGGCGAGCAGGAGCTCGCGGCGGCGGCCGCCGCGGTGGCCGAGCTCCGCGGCCCGCCCGCCGCCGCCTCCAGCGCGACGGGCTGACCCTCGGCGCAACCATCCATCCGGGGGACACACTCGGGCGGTATCGTCACGCGGGATGACCAAGCGCGTGGTCGCCGACGATCCCGCTGGCGCTGGCGCTGGCCCCGGCGCAGGACCCGCCGCGCCAGCGCCCGCGCCCGCCGCCGCCCGCGAGTGGCTCGAGACGATGTCGCTCATCCGTCGCTTCGAGGAGCGCGCGGGCGAGCAGTACGCGCGGGGCCGCGTCGGTGGCTTCCTGCATCTGGCCATCGGCGAGGAGGCGGCCATCGTCGGCGCCGCCCGGGCCCTGGAGGACCGCGACTACCTCATCTCCACCTACCGCTCCCACGGCCACGCGCTGGCTCGCGGGACCGAGCCCGAGCGGGTGATGGCCGAGCTGTTCGGCCGCGAGGGCGGGGTCTCGCGCGGGCGCGGCGGGTCGATGCACCTGTTCGACGGCGCGCGGCGCTTTATGGGCGGCTACGGCATCGTGGGCGCCAACCTCCCCATCGCCGCCGGCATCGCGCTGGCCTCAGACCAGCTCGGCCGCGATGAGGTCACCCTCTGCGTCTTCGGCGACGGCGCGGTCAACCAGGGCAACTTCGGCGAGACGCTCAACCTCGCTGCGCTGTGGCGACTGCCCGTCGTGTTCCTGGTCAGCAACAACCAGTTCGGGATGGGCACGGCGGTCGAGCGCCACTCGGCGGTCACCGACCTCTGCCGCCGCGGCGAGGCCCTCGGCGTCCCCGGGACACGCTGCGACGGGATGGACGTCGCCGAGACCCACTCCGCCGTCTCGACCGCCGTGCGACGCGCCCGCGAGGAGCGCGAGCCGACGCTGGTCGAGGCCCTCACCTATCGCTTCCGGGGCCACTCGGTCGCCGATCCCGAGCAGTACCGCACGAGCGAGCAGGTCGATGCCTGGCGCGAACGCGACCCCCTCGTGACCTTCGCCGCCCGGCTCGTCGAGACCGGCACCCTCGGAGCCGACGAGCCCGAGACGATCGATCGTGCCGCGGCCGAGCGCATCGAGGCGGCTGTCGCCTTCGCCGAGTCCTCGCCGGAGCCGAGCCCTGACTCGCTCTACGACGACGTCTACGTGCTCGGCGACCAGGTGCGCGGCTGGTGGTCGGTCGACGCCCGCTCCGCCGCGGTGCACCGCGGCGAGGACAACCGCTCACACCCCGACGTCGCCGCCGATGCCCCGGGCCGCGACACCAGTCCTCCCGCCCCCGGGGCGCCGGCGCCCACCCGACCGGGGCCGAGCGACGACTGGGCGCCGGGGTGAGCGAGATGCGCTATCGCGAGGCCCTCGGGCTGGCGCTGGCCGAGGAGCTGCGCCGCGACGAGCGGGTGCTGGTCATGGGCGAGGACATCGCGGTGTTCGGAGGGTCCTTCCGGGTGACGGCCGGCCTGCTGGAGGAATTCGGCGAGCGCCGGATCCGCGATACGCCCATCTCCGAGAACACCATCGTCGGCGCCGGTGTCGGCGCCGCCATGACCGGGCTACGGCCCGTGGTCGAGCTGATGACGATCAACTTCTCGCTGCTGGCCCTCGACCAGATCGTCAACTCGGCGGCATCGATCCGCTACATGTTCGGCGGCCAGGCGGCGGTGCCGATGGTCATCCGCATGCCCCAGGGCGCCGGGCATCAGCTCGGCCCCACCCACTCCCACTGCCTCGAGGCGCTCTTCCTACAGGTCCCGGGCCTGCTCGTCGCCGTCCCCTCCACGGCAGCCGATGCCCGCGGACTGCTCAAGGCGGCTATCCGCGATGACAACCCGGTGATCTTCATCGAGCACGAGTCGCTCTACGGCGTGCGCGGGGAGGTCGACGACAGCGATCCGGACGCCGTGCTGGACTTCGGGCGGGCGGCGGTGCGCCGCAGCGGGGACGACGTGACCATTGTCGGGATCTCGCGCATGGCGGTGGTGGCGGAGCGCGCGGCGGTAGGGCTGGCCGAGCATCACGGGATCGAGGCCGACGTGATCGACCCGCGCACGCTGCGCCCGCTGGACCTCGACGCGATCTGCGCGTCGGTCCAGCGGACCGGGCGCTGCGTGATCGTGGAGGAGGGCTGGCCCCACGGCGGGGTTGGCGCCAACCTCGCCGCGCTGATTGGAGAGCAGACGTTCGACTGGCTCGACGCTCCGGTGACCAGGGTGACCGGGGCCGACGTCCCCATGCCCTACGCACGCCCGCTCGAGCAGGCCGCGCTGCCCCATGCCGAGCAGATCGAGGCGGCCGTGCTGGCCGTTACGTCCCGCTCGTGAGCGAGGTCGAGCTGGTCATGCCGCGGTTGTCGGACTCCATGGAGGAGGGCACCATCCTGCGCTGGCTCAAGCGCGAGGGCGAGCGGGTCGCGCGCGGGGAGGAGGTCGCGGAGATCGAGACCGACAAGGCGACGATGGCCTATGCGTCCGACGGCGACGGCTTCCTGCACATCCTCGCCGACGAAGGGACGACGTTGCCGGTCGGAGCGCCGATCGCTCGGCTGACGAGCGAGCCGAGCGCCCAGGCCGGCGAGGGCTCCCCGTCCGACGGCCAGGCCGAGCCCGCCGCCACGCCCACCGGCGGCGCCGCCGAGGACGGCCAGCCCGAGCCAGCCGTCGCCCCCAGCGGCGGCCCCGCCGAGGACGGCCAGCCCGAGCCAGCCCCCACGCCGACCGGCGGCTCGTCGGGAGCCGGGGCGGCCGCCGATCGACCCAGTCGGGTGCGCGCTTCGCCGCTGGCTCGCCGCATCGCCCGGGAGCGCGGCGTCGAGCTGGGCACGGTGACGGGAAGCGGACCCGGCGGCCGGGTCGTGCGAGTCGACGTGGAGACGGCGGACCCACCGGCGCCGGCGTCACCCGCCGGCGCTCCCGATGCGCGGCCCGGAGCCGAGACGGCCCGCGGAGTCCCGACCGTCGTCGAGCCCACCCGCAGCCAGCGGGCCGTGGCCCGACGCATGGCCGAGTCACGCGCGACGGTGCCCGACTTCACCGTGTCGGTCGAGGTCGATATGACCGAGGCCACGAGGCTGCGCAAGGGCCTGCGCTCCTTGGCCGGCGAGGATCCCGTGCCCTCGCTCAACGACATGGTGGTCCGGGCCTGCTCGCTAACCCTGCGGGCCTTCCCCCGGGTCAACGCGTCCTACCGCGACGGACGCTTCGAGCTGTACCCGCGGATCAACGTCGGCATCGCCGTGGCCAACGAGGAGCACCTGACCGTGCCGGTCATCCACGACGCCGACCACCACTCGCTGGGCGAGCTGGCACGCCTGACCCGAGCGCTGGGCGGGTTCGTACGCGACGGCACGGTCACGCCACCGCAGCTGGCCGGAGCCACGTTCACCGTCTCGAACCTGGGCATGCTCGGCGCCGACCGCTTCACCGCCATCATCACCCCGCCCCAGGCCGCGATCCTGGCCGTCGGCGCCGCCCGGCCACGTCCAGTGCTCCGCGACGGCGCCGTGGTGCCCGGCGTGCTGATGGAGCTGACCATGGCCTGCGATCACCGGATCGTCTACGGCGCCGAGGCCGCCCGCTTCCTCGCGCGTCTGCGCGACCTCCTCGAGCAGCCGCTGGCGCTGGCCTGAGAGCGGTGTACTACGGCCCCAACGACGGCCGGAACAGCTCGGCGTTGGACTGGGTGTCGTGGTCCCGGGTGATTCCGGGCGGCGACTGCCCGGTGTCGACGTAGAGGCACAGCCACCGATCGCCCTGCGGGCCGGGCACGCAGCCCCGGTAGTAGCCGGGCCCCAGCTGGTGGATGGTCAGCGCGCCCAGGCGCAGGTGGTAGTCGGGCGGCGCGTTACGCACAACCCACCCCCGCGTGGCGTCGGCGGCCAGGACCTGGTCGCGGCGCTGGGCGCGGATGGCGCCGGCGTGGGTGAGCCCGGCGGCCAGCGCACCGATCAGGCCGGCGCAGAGCAGCGCCGTCCCGGCATAGTTCGACGCGACGACGCGGGGCAGGTCGGGACGCCGCCGACGCAGCAGCCTTCCGACCAGCGGGCCGACGACCGCCACGAGCACGAGGTTGGTGAAGCCGGCGAACAGCAGCGCCGAGACTGTCGCCGACCCGTTTCCCGATACCGGCAGCGCATGCAGAAGCAGCGCCTCGACCAGCGTGACCACCAGGAAGGTGGGCCACATCCAGGCGCCGCGCATCCGCCAGCGCATCCGGATCAACCCCGCGCGGTCCATCCTCATCGGAAAGCGTAGCCCGGCGGGGCGGGTGCAGCGGAGCTACGCTGCACAGAGCTTGATCGCGTCCACCGCCCCCGACCTCCTCGTCGCCGAGCTGGGGCTCGTGGCCTACGGCGACGCACTGGCCATGCAGGAGCGCCTCCGGGCGCGCCGCCAGGCCGGGGAGCTGGACGACGTCGTCCTGCTCCTCGAGCACCACCCCGTGTACACCCGCGGGCGACGGAGCGAGCCCGGTGAGCTTCCGATGGGTGAGGATTGGTACCGCACCCAGGGCATCGACGTGGTGGCCACCGATCGCGGCGGACGGGTCACCTACCACGGCCCGGGCCAGCTCGTGGGCTACCCGATCGTCGGAGTCGTCGACGTCGTCGCCTACCTGCGGCGCCTGGAGACGGCGATCATCGCCGCGCTGGCCGACGTCGGCGTGCAGGCCGGGCTGCGCGACGGCCTCACCGGCGTATGGGTGATCGAGCGCAAGATCGCCTCGATCGGCGTGCACGTCTCGCGCGGGGTGACCACCCACGGCTTCGCGGTCAACGTGGTCAACGACCTGCAGCCCTTCGAGTGGGTCGTCCCCTGCGGGCTGGAGGGCGTGCGCATGACCTCGGTGGGCACCGAGACCGGGCGCTTCGACCTCGACCGGTTTCGCGGGCGCATGGCGCTGCGCCTGGCCGAGGCGCTCGATCGCCGCCCGCGCCCGATCGACCCGGCCCGACTCGTTGCGGCGGAGGTCCTCGCACCCCCGCGCGCCCGCTGATCGTCCTACTACTACGCTGGCCCGGTGACCCTGACCGAGGGCCTTGATCCGACGACGGTGCGCCCCACCCCGGGCACGCCGACGCGCTCGCGGTCCAATCCCGGCGGGGCCGATGCCGCCGGGCTGCTCGGCGAGGTCCGCCCCCTGCGCGAGCGCAAGCCGCGCTGGCTCAAGGTCTCGGCTCCGGGAGGCCGTCGCTATCGCGAGCTCAAGGCGATGATCGACGGTCAGCGGCTCAACACGGTGTGCGAGGAGGCCGCCTGCCCCAACGTGGGCGAGTGCTGGGAGCGGGGCACGGCGACGTTCATGATCCTCGGCGACACCTGCACCCGGCGCTGCGGCTTCTGCAACGTCCAGACCGGGCGCCCGACCCACCATGACCCGCTGGAGCCGGCCCGGGTAGCCCGCTCGGTGGCCCGGATGGGACTGCGCCACGCGGTGATCACCAGCGTCGACCGCGACGACCTGCCCGACTACGGTGCCTCGGCCTTCGTCGGGGTCATCCGCCAGCTTCGCGCCCAGGCCCCGGCCTGCCGCATCGAGGTCCTGACCCCCGACTTCCGCGGCGAGGAGATGCCCCTGGCCCGAGTCATCGCCGAGCGACCCGACGTGTTCAACCACAACGTCGAGGTGGTCCCGCGCCTCTATCCCCTGGCCCGCCGAGGCTCGCGCTTCGAGCGCTCCTGCCGGGTCCTGCGGACGGCCAAGGAGCTGGGCGGTGACGCGGTGACCACCAAGTCGGGGCTCATGGTCGGTCTGGGCGAGAGCTTCGAAGAGATGGTGGACACGTTTGGGGCCCTGCGTGAGCACGGCGTGGCCGTGCTCACCGTCGGGCAGTACCTGCGGCCCACCGAGCGCCATCTGCCCGTCGTGCGCTACTGGCACCCCGACGAGTTCACCGCGCTGCAGCGCGCCGCCTACGCGCTGGGCTTCGAGCACGTCGCCGCCGGACCCCTGGTGCGCTCCAGCTACCACGCCGACGAGCACGTTCCCCAGGACCGGGCGGGCGTCGGTCCGCTGGCCACGCCGGTCGGCGCCTGACCGCGTCGACGCTCCCGCTCGGTGATCCCGCTCCGGGACAACGTCCCCACCGACCGGGTCGCGTGGGCGACCTACGCGCTGATCCTGGTCAACATCGTGGTCTACCTCTTCTTCGAGAAGGCGGCCGCCCACGGCATCCTCCACGTCGATCAGGAGACGGTGATCCGCTACGGCGCTATCCCGCTGGAGCTGGCCCACCCGTCGCGGCAGTGCCTCCAGGCCCTCGACGCCGCCGGCAACCTCGTCTGTGGCGCCCACCTGCCCGGAGCCCGCGACACCGCTGCCTTCTGGCTCACCCCGTTCACCGCCATGTTCATGCACGGCGGCATCCTGCACATCGCCGGCAACATGCTTTTTCTCTGGGTCTTCGGCAACAACATCGAGGAGGCGATGGGCCGGGTGCGCTTCGTTGCCTTCTACCTGCTCGGTGGCGTGGCGGCGATCGCCCTGCAGACGGCGGTGGACCCCGGCTCGGCGGTGCCGACGATCGGCGCCTCGGGGGCGATCGCCGCCGTGCTTGGCGGCTACATCGTGCTCTACCCCCGCGCCCGGGTGCTGACCATGGTCTTCCTGCTGTTCATCTTCTTCGTCGAGCTGCCCGCGGTCCTCGTGCTGGGCCTGTGGTTCCTCGAGCAGGTGGCCTTCGGGGCCGGGAGCCTGACCAATCCGGTGGGCGACGGGGGCGGGGTGGCGTACTTCGCCCACGTCGGGGGCTTCGCCTTCGGCCTGCTCGTGGTCCGGGCCCTCGCGCGCCGACGCAACCCCAACTACCTCGGCTCCAGGCCGGCGCTGGCCTGAGGGGCAGGCGAGCGACCGCCCCGTCGGCGCCGTGCGCCATCCTGGCATCCATGGATCAGGACGTCCTGCGCGAGATCGCGGCCCGGCGCGAGTGGCGCCGCCATGAGGAGCGCATCCGCAGCGAGCGGCGCCGCGCCCAGCTGCGCCGCGCGCTGGGCCTGCTGTTCGCGGTCATCGTCCTGGCCGGAATGGCCGGGGGCGTGCTGGCCAGCGGGACCATCGGCACCGGCTCAGGGCCGGGACCGGGGAGTCAGCTCGGAACACCCATGGCCCACGCCGGGGCGGCGGCCATCCCGCTGCCCGCGGGACTCCCGCGCCGGCTGGCCCCCCAACCGACCCGTTACGGGGAGCGTCCGGCGCCGCCCAGCGAGCAGGTGCTCGTCACCTTCAGGCGTCCGCCGGTCAGCGGCCTGTTGTGGAACATCGATACCGGCCAGATGCTCTGGTCGCGCCGGCCCACCGCGCGGGTGCCGATCGCCAGCCTGACCAAGATGATGACCGCGCTGCTCGTCGATGAGCGCACGTCGCCCGGGGAGCCCGTGCGCATCACCCGGGCCGCCGTCAACTATCAGGGATCGGCCATCGGCGTGCTCAAGCTCGGGATGCGCATCGGCGTCGAGACCCTCATGTACGGCCTGCTGCTGCCGTCGGGCAACGACGCGGCCATCGCCCTGGCCCAGCACGTGTCAGGCACGCTGACCGCGTTCGTGGCGCTGATGAACCGCACGGCGGTCCAGATGCACCTGGGCTGCACCCAGTTCGCACGCCCCGATGGCTTCCAGGATCAGGGCAACCACTCGTGCGCGGTGGACCTGGCGGCGCTGACCCGGGCCGTTCTGGGCCGACCTCGTCTGGCCCGGATCGTCTCCACCCCCATGGCCGTCCGGCCGTTCCCCGAGAAGGGCGGCAAGCTCTACCTCTACAACAACAACCCGCTGCTGCTCGCGCGCTATCCGGGCACGATCGGCGTCAAGACCGGCTACACGCGGGCCGCCGGCCACTGCCTGGTGGCGGCCGCGCAGCGCGGGTCGGTGCGGCTCGGCGTTGTCCTGCTCAACGCTCCAGGGCCACCGGGCACCGGGCCCGAGGCCACCCGATTGCTGGATGCCGGCTTCCGCGCCTTGGGGGTCTGAGCGCCGGGCGGTGGGGCGCTGGGGGTCTTCCGCGGAGCCCTTGACAGCCGATACGTAGCGATGTATCGTGAGCGCACAACGACAGTCCCCTACACCCAGAGGAACCTATGACCAGCCATTCACCCACCCTCCCCATCGACCACGACATGTGCCTCCCCCCCGGCGCGGCCCGGCGCATGCGCCGGGCCCGCCTTCACGCCCTCGCCGGGATGCGGGCCATGCAGGCGCCCGGTGGCCCCGGTCCAGGCCGCCACGGCCCGTTCGGAGCGCCTGGCTTCGGTGCCGGCTTCGGCCCCGGCTTCGGTGGCCCCCGAGGCGGCTTCGGCCGGCGCGCCCGCCGCGCTCGCCGCGGCGACGTCCGCATCGCCCTGCTGCTTCTCCTCGCCGAGGAGCCCCGCAACGGCTACGGCCTGATGCAGGAGATCGAACGCCGCAGCGACGGCCGCTGGCGCCCGAGCCCGGGCTCTGTCTACCCCGCCCTGGCCCAGCTCGAGGACGAGGGCCTCGTCCGCTCGCAGGACGACGAGGCCACCACCGGGCGCATCTTCGTCCTGGCCGACGCGGGCCGGGCGGAGGTCGAGGCCCGCGATGCCGATCAGCCAGCCCCCTGGGAGGCGCCGGCCGACGGCCACGACGACCCGCTCCACGAGCTGCGTGCCCTCGTCGGGCAGCTGGCCGGCGCCACCATGCAGGTGGCCCAGGCCGGCGACGCCGCCCAGGTGGCCCGGGCGCGCGACCTGCTGGCCGAGACCCGACGTGGGCTCTACCGGATCCTGGCCGACGACGAGCGCGGGACTGGCGTCCAGAGCCCGGCCGACACGCAGAGCACCGAGGACGTCGAGGGCAACAAGGCCTGAGCGCAACCCAGCGCGGACGGGGCCGCGGCGCCACGACGACGCCGCGGCCCGTCCTGCGGCGAACGGCGGCGGATCCCCCAACGTGACCGCCATCCCACGACCCCCCACGCCATCGTCCGCGGGGCGGAGACCGCCCGGAAGCACGGCGTCCGGGTCCTCCGCGCGCTAGCGTGCACCACCTCCCGGTCTCCTTGCTGACCGGCCAGCCAGACTCCGACCCCAGGGAGAGCGCGTGGACCTCAACGACACCCCCGAGCAGGCCGAGTACCGGGCCGAGGTGCGCGGGTGGCTCGAGCAGCACGGCGAGCGCGCCCCCCACCTCACCGGCGACGACATCGACCCGGAGATGGTCACCGCGCGCCGCGCCTGGCAGCGCCGGCTGGCCGAGGGCGGCCTGGTCGGGCTGACCTGGCCCCGGGAGTACGGCGGTCAGGGCCGTGGCGCGCTGGACCAGGTGATCGCCAACCAGGAGATCGGGCGGGCGAGGGTCCCGGGCATCTTCGACGTCATCGGCGTCGGCATGCTCGGGCCGACCATCATCGCCCACGGGTCCGAGGAGCAGAAGAACCGCTACCTGGGCCCCATGCTCCACGGCGACGAGGTCTGGTGCCAGCTCTTCTCCGAGCCCGCGGCGGGCTCGGACCTGGCCGGTATCCAGGCCCGCGCGCGCCGGCAGGACGACGGATCGTGGCGCCTCTCGGGCCAGAAGGTGTGGACGACCAACGCCCAGTTCGCCTCCTTCGGGCTGCTCATGGCCCGCACCGACGCCGACGTGCCCAAGCACAAGGGCCTGACCATGTTCGTCGTGCCCATGGATGCGGGCGGGGTGACCGTCCGGCCCCTGCGCCAGATCTCGGGCGACGCCCACTTCAACGAGGTCTTCTTCGACGACGTCCACCTCGAGCCCGGCGCCGAGGTGGGGCCGGTCGGCGGGGGTTGGGGCGTGGGGATGACCACGCTGATGTTCGAGCGGGTGGCCATCGGCCTGGGCGGCGAGGGCTTCGGGTGGCGCGCCGATCGCTTCGCCGCCGCCCTGGCCGCCGATCCCGAGGCCCGCACCGATCCGGAGGTCCGGCGGCAACTGGGTTCGATCACCGCCGGCTTCCTCTCCCTGCGCTTCACCGGCTACCGGATGCTCACCGCCCTGCAGCGCGGTCAGATACCCGGTCCCGAGGGCGCACTCTCGAAGATCACCACCATCAAGGGCGCCATCGCCGCCGGCGAGCTGCTGGCCTATGCGCTGGGACCCGAAGCGCTGTCCTCGGAGGAATGGGGAGGCCTGATCTCCGACCTGCCCGGCCTCAAGTCCGCCGGGGGAACCGAGGAGATACTGCGCTCCATGGTCGGCGAGCGGGTCCTCGGCCTGCCTCCCGAGCCGCGCCTGGACAAGGGCATCCCGTTCTCCGAGCTGCGCTCGCGCGAGGCGGCGCCGGCATGAACTTCGAGCTCTCCGACGAGCAGGGCTACCTGGTCGAGGCGGCGCGGGGCGCCCTGGGCCGGGTCAAGACCCTCGAGGCGGCCCGCGCCGCCCTGGAGGGTGAGCCGCTGCCCGACCTGTGGCCGACCGCGCGCGACGCGGGATGGACCGGCCTACTGCTCTCCGAGGAGGTGGGCGGGGCCGGACTCGGCACCCTCGATGCCCTCCTGGTCGCCATCGAGGTCGGCCGCGTGCTGGCCGGGGTGCCGCTGGTCGGCCACGTCGCCGCCACCGGACTGCTCTCCGCCGCCGTGAGCGTCGACCGCGACCTGCTCGCGGCCCTGGCCACCGGCGAGCGCCGCGCCGCGCTCGTGCCGGCGCGGCCGGCGGACGACGTCGTAACGGCCTGGACTGTCGATGCCCTGCGCGGCCGGGGGCGTGAGGCTGCGCCGCGCGTCCAGGACGGCCGGATCACCGGCCGGGCGTGCTGGGTGCCCGACCTTCCGGGAGCTGACGTGCTCGTCTGCGTCGGCGTGGAGGGGGGACACCCACGAGCGGTGATCGTCAACGCCGCAGCGGAGGGGGTGATGGTCGAGGCGGTCACGCGCTACGACGCCACCCGCGCCCTCGGCCACGTCACCTTCGAGGGCGCGCGGGTGACCCGGCTCGACGTCGCCGAGATCGACGTGGCCGCCAGCTGGTACATGGCCGGCGCCATGCTCGCCGCCGAGGCGCTGGGCGCTGTGGAGGAGTGCCTGCGCATGGCGGTGGAGTACGCCAAGGAGCGCCACACCTTCGGCCGGGCCATCGGCTCCTACCAGGCCATCAAGCACACCCTGGTCGAGGTGCTCCGCCGCCAGGAGAACCTGCGCTCGCTGCTGTACTACACGGGCTTCGCCCGCGAGGATCTGCCCACCGAGTTCGCCCTGGCGGCCAGCGCAGCCCGGGTGGCCGGCGAGGAGGCGCTGGATCACGCCACGCGGGAGTTGATCTCCGTGCACGGGGGGATCGGCGCGACGTGGGAGCACGACGCGCCGCTGTACTTCCGCCGCGCCCAGCTGCAACGCCTGCTCCTCGGCGGCGAGGCCCACGCTGCCGACCGGGTGTCAGCCGAGCTGTTCGCCCAGGCCGACGCGGTCGAGGCGCTCGCCGGGGAGCCGACAGCGGCCCGGGT
>JAABUZ0100005655.1_pt1 | contig 16233 bp, 18 predicted proteins | sample 5562091 | NCBI WGS metagenome assembly JAABUZ01 (sample SAMN12813069, study PRJNA571459) | rock metagenome | isolation source: Antarctica rocks | place: Antarctica: Victoria Land, Linnaeus Terrace sud | collected 2015-12-21
CGAGGAGGGCGATCCCGTCCCGGGCGGCGCGGAAGCGCAGGAGCGCGCTCCCGGTGACCAGGTCCACGACGTCGACGGCGTCCGAACCCACGGCGTCGGCGATCGCCAGGGCCAGCGGGGCGGGGTCGAACCGCGCGTCGTCACTGAGTACGTGTCGGGAAAGTAGATCTTGGTGCGGTGTGCTGGTTGGGTGGGCGCGCTCGGGGTGGTCAGGGTGGTCGGCGTGGTCGATCACAGCACTCGGCGGGGCTACCCGAGCGACCTGAGTGACGAGCAGTGGGCGCTGATCGAGTCGTTGCTGCCGCCCGCGCGGGGTGGGCGAGGGTGGGGTCGTCCGCTCAAGCGCCCGCGTCGGGAGATCGTGGATGCGATCTTGTACCAGGCCCGGACGGGCTGCTCGTGGCGGCAGCTGCCGGGTGATCTGCCGCCGTGGTCCACGGTGTATGACTACTTCGCCGCCTGGTCCGCTGAGGGCACCAAACGGCCGCAAGCGCCAATCGTGGTCGACACCACCGGGCTGCTGCTGGTCGTGCTGGTCACCGCCGCCTCGGTGCAGGACCGTGACGGCGGGCGCTCGAGATCGTGCGCAAGCCCGACGGCCAGCGCGGGTTCGCCGTGCTGCCGCGGCGGTGGGTGGTGGAACGGACTCTGTCGTGGCTGACCGCGCACCGGCGCCGGGCCCGGGACTACCAGCGGCTGCCCGAGCACTCCGAGGCCCGGGTCAAGTGGGCCATGATCGGTCTCATGACCCGCCGGCCGGCACCCACACCCGGCCGCAAACCCTGGACATGATCACTTTCCCGACACGTACCGAGACTGAGGCCGGGGGCCGGGCGGCCCCGGCGTGCTCCACGGTCCGCGGGATCGTTACCGGGCTTGCCGCCGCTCCTGGCACCACCCTCAGCTGTCACCGCGGGCGAGTTCGTGCTCAACGGCCCGTCGGATCCAGTTGGAGACCGAACGGTCATCGGCCGCTGCCCGATGGCGAACCTCGTTGAGCAGCTCTTCGGGGAACCGTACGGGCACGGGCTCGCCGAGCTTCGCCCGACGCCGGACGGGTGGTCCTTGAGGGACCTGGTTGTCGGGTTCGGCGTAGTACGCGTTCTCCTGCTCGGGGGTCATGTTCGTCGCAGTCATCGGTCCTCCCGGTAGCGGCGGGCGAGGTGGTCGGCGGCGATATAGCAGCCGATGGGGCGGCATCGACTCGGGTCACCGGTGTCCGACGGCGCCAGCGCCACCGTGAGGACCCGTCCGGAGACCTCGGCGACCATGAGCCAGTGGGCAGGTGGCTTGGCGGGATAGAACAGCGGGTCACTGACCCAGACGTCGCCGATGTCGTCCAGGCCGAGCCCGGGGTGTCTTGAACAGATGCCCGGCTTGCCGGTCGATCTCGAACGGCCAGTCGGCGTCGAGGCGATCGACGTCGAGCCGCTCCACACCGTCATCGTATTACAACCGCTTACGAACAGCTACCGGGATGCCCGCTCGAGCCAACCCCGGTGCTCCGGGCGCACTGCTCCCACCGATCTCCGGGCCTTCACCGACGACCTCGGTCGCCGGCCTGGACGGGCCAACCACAGCGGCTGAGGAGCGGAGCCGTGGGTATCCGTCCCGCATGCAGCTGATCCCCGGACCCCGCCAGGTGCTGCGCGAGGCCGCGATGCTCACCGGGCTGCCCCGCGGGCTGGCCGGCCTCGCGTGGCTGTGGCTCTCCCCGTCCACGCCGGTGCACCACGTCGAGGAGCCCGGCGACGAGTCCGACCGCCCCCCGGACCTCCCGGGCGGCGTCTTCCGCGACCAGCCCGTCGGGGACGGGTACGGCCCGGTGTTGCACCGGACGTTCCGCATCCGGGTCCACGGTGCCCGGCTCGGTCCCCGCGAGCTGGTCGACGCCCTCGCCGCCGACATGAACCGCGCGATGGTGCCCGGAGTCGCCCGGTTCGACCGCGTCGACGGGGCCTCGACGGCGATGCTCGTGGGCGACGAGCTCGTCGTGCGCATGCCCGGTCCCTGGGACGGGCCGGTGCGCGTGTCCCACCGGGACGCGACGTCCTTCCGGCTCGCCACCCTCGCCGGGCACCTGGAGGCCGGGCAGATCGAGTTCGCCGCGTCGTGGCGGACCGACGACCCCGACGACGTCCTCGAGTTCGCCATCACGATGTGGGTCCGCGCGGGCGACCCGCTGGCCGACCTCTTCTACAACCACCTCGGTCTGGCCAAGGAGATCCAGTTCCAGCTGTGGGTGCACGCGTGCGTGCGGGCCGCGGCGGTCTCGGGGGGAGAGGCGCCCGACGGTGTCGACGTGCGGACCCGTGTGCTCCCGTGGGCGGAGGCGCTGCGTCGCGGACTGGTCGACGCCTCCCCCCGACGGGCGTACACCGGACGGGCGTAACGCCGAAGGGGGATCCGACGACGTCCCGGGTGGCCCCGTGGTGCCGCCGGACCCTCGATCCGGCGGCCCCGCGGGGCCGTCCGGATCCCCTCCGCGGCGCGGCGTCCGATCGGTTGCGGGACCGATGCCCCGAGCGGACACGCCCCCCGACCTGAGCGGATCTCACCCTCGATCGAACTACCCTCGATCGGGTGACACCCGTTCCGGTCCGCTCGTCGGTGCCGTCCGCCGTGGTCGGGCTGGTCATCGCTCTCTGCGCGCTGCTGCTGCTCAAGTGGTTGGCGGTCGTGGCGCTCGTGGTGGTGAGCGCGGCGCTGCTCGGGCGCTGGGTGTGGCGGCGTCACCGGGCGCCGGAGCCGACCCGGGGCCGCGGGGACGATCCCGGGGCCGACGTCCCGGTCGCGGACCCGGTGCTTCCGCGACGCCGGGTCGAGGCCCCCCGTGCGCCCGCCGACGACTGCTCCTGGTGCGGGCTCTCCGGAGGGCACTGGGCCCCCGACGGTGCCCGGCTGCGGCCGCGCCACGCACACACAGCGCGATGACCTGAGAGCCCCGTACCTCGGTGCGGGTGAACCGGGCCGGGGCGGATAACGACCGGGCGTCGGGAACCGACCCTGATGACGTCCCTCGACGGTGGGAGGTCACCCGTGCGCCCTGTCCTGCCGCAGCAGCGGAGACTGACCGTGCCGGCCCGGCCCGGCACTGCCCGGGCGGCCCGGTTCGTCCCGGCCGCCCGGTCGGCCACGGCGACGCCGTCCGCCCGGTCGCTGCTCGCCGAGGCCACGCGCGATCACCACCGCGCGATCGAGCGGCAGGCCGACGCCGCCGCCGCCGTCGAGACGGTCGACGAGGAGCTGGTCCGGGCCCTCGAGCAGGTCGACGTGGCCCGCTCGGCCCTCCGGCGCGCCCGCCGGGGTCTCGCGCTCACCGTCGAGATCCACGCGCTGGTCGTCGGCGACCGCGACGCCGCGCGCGGTGTCGCGGATGCGGCGGACGCTGCCGTCACCGACGCCCTCCACGCGCGGGACGCCGCGCACCGCGGGAGCTCCGCGCGCCGTCGGGCGGCCGCCGCGGCGCGGGCCGCCCGCGCCCGCGCCGCCGCCGCGCGGGCCGCCCTCGACCGGTCCGAGGTCTCCGTCGTCGGGTCGATCGACGACCTCGCCGCGGCCCGTCGGGCCCGCGACGCCGCGCACCGCCACCTCGTCGCGGTGCTGCCGGTGTTGAGCCGGGCCCGCGCCCGCCTCGTCGCCGCCCGCGCCGCCGTGGCCGCCACCCGCGGCGAGGAGCGCGACGCTGTCGACCGGCTCACCGCCGCCACGCAGGCGATGGTCCGCGCGGGAGCCGGGGCGCGCCGCTGAGGGTGCCGACGGCTACCGTCCGGTCATGATCCCGACCGCCCCGCCTGCCGCCGGCGAGCTCACCGAGGGGCCGGGTCGACGCGTGCCCGCCGTGCTCGCGGTCGTGCTCGCGGGCCTGCTGCTGGTCGCCGGGTGCGGTGGCGGCGGGCCCGGAGGCGGGTCCGGCGGCCCGCCGCCGAGCCCGGCGGACGCCGTCCGGCAGGCGTTCGTCACGACGCGGGACGCGGGGACCGCCCGGGTGGCGCTCGTCAACCGCACGTCGACGGCGGGAACATCGCTCGACGTCACCGGTGACGGGGTGCTGCAGCTCGCGACGGGTGCGGCCGACCTCGGGATCGCGCTGCCCTCGCTCGGCGGTCGGGTCCGCGTGCTGTCCACCGGCGGCGTGGTCTACGCGGCGCTCCCACCCGCTATCGCATCGTTCCTCGGCGGCGGCAAGCCGTGGGTCTCGACCGGCCTCGACCGGCTGGCCGGGTCGGCCGCCCCGCTCGGCGGGGCCCTCACCACCGATCCGGCGCAGCAGCTGGCCTCCCTGCAGGCCGTCCGCGACGACGCCCGCCTCGTCGGGCCCGAGCCCGTCGACGGCACGCCGACCACGCACGACGCGGCCACCGTCGACCTCGACCGGGTGCCCGCCACGTCCGACTCCGCGTCCCGTCCCGCGCTGGACCGGGTGAAGGCGAAGCTGGGCACGTCGACGTTGCCGGTGGATGTCTGGATCGACGAGCAGGGCCGTCTCCGGCGCGTCGCCCAGACCGTGGGCAGGACGACCACCACAGTCACGTTCTCCGACTTCGGCGTTCCCGCCCCGGTGGTGCCGCCCCCGGCCGACCAGGTCGCCGACGTGAGCGCCCTCCTGCCGCGGTGATCAGCCGTCCTCGGGTGGGCGCGCGAGCTGGGTCGCGGCGAGGAAGGCGCCCGCGACCCCCACCACGACGAGCCCGACGACGGCCTGACCCATCGCCCGGTCCTGCGCTTGACTGACGGCCCAGACGGCCAGCCCCACACCGAGGGCCACGAGCGCGCCCGCGTCGCGGCGCGAGGGCACCGCCCCCCACACGAGTGACCAGCCGCGCCCGCGCAGCCGCCCCGCGAGCACACCCGCACCGGCGCCGATCACCCCGAGCGCGACCAGCAGCTCGACCACCACGCCCACGATCCGCGGCTCTCCCACGGTCGGGAGTATCACAGCTCCCCGGCCCTCCGCCGCGCCGACCCGATCGGGGCCCGACTTCAGGTTCCTGTGAGTTTTCTGGCACTATTCACCGCGTGCCGACCGTCGGGTTCCTCCACACCGACCGCGCGCACGTCTCCGTGTTCTCCCGTCTCGTGCACGACCGGGCCCCGACCCTGACCGACGTGCACCTCGTCGACGAGACGCTGCTGCACGATCTGCTGCGTCGTGGTCTCGACGACGACGTCCGGCGCCGTCTCGGTACCCGCCTCGGCGAGCTCAGCGGGCGCGCCGTCGACGCGGTGGTCTGCACCTGCGTGGTGCTCGGCGAGGAAGCCCTCCGGCTGGGTGCGTCCAGCGCGCCGGGGGTCCCCGTCTTCTCGTGGGAGACGTTCTCCCCGCTGCAGCTCGCGGCGTCCTGACCGCGCTCCCCGGCCCTCTCAGAGGTCGAGGATGTGCCAGCTGATCAGGTCGTGGACGTCGGAGGCCTGCTGCTCGGAACGGCACCGGAACTCGTAGGTGATCCGCGCGACCTGCAACGCGATCGTGGCCGAGAAGATCGGCTCGTCGTCGGTCGAGACGTAGGAGACGCTCGTCACCCGGGTGTAGGGCACCGACGTCAGCGCGACCCGGCCGCCCGGGAACGATCGGTCGAGCAGGATCACCCGCCGGTTGGTGACGCCGACGAGCGCGATGCTCGCGCTGGTGGAGGCGTACACCCCGTAGAGCTGCTCGTTCTCCAGCAGGCTGTCGCGCACCACCTCCAGCTGCGCGGTGCTGTCGAACGACGGTGACCGCGCGGACATCGGACGACCGCGGGCGTCGAGGGCTCCGCTCGACCGGCTGCTCGAGGAACTGGCCACCGCACCACGCTAGCGGCGACCGCCCCGCCGCCGTACGAGCCCCGCGACGTACGCAGCCTGGCCCGCGTGTTGGATGTCGTCGTCGACGACGCTGATCAGCCGCACGCCGCGGGTCACCGGCGGATCCCAGGCGTCGTCGACGACCGCGTCGAGGTCGTCGTCGGTGAGCGTGCGCAGGTAGGTGACAGTGCGGTCGTGCACGGCGTCGTAGTAGCCGAGGAGGAGCTCGACGGAGTCGACGCGGACCGCGTCGACGTCGGCGCGCGAGTGGCCGAACCCGATGCCGGCGTCGTCGAGCGGCAACGCGAACCGTTCCGCCCAGCCGTCGGCGGTGTACACCTGCGCGGTGCCGGCGAGGTCGGCGACGTGGTCGTCCTGCACCCGGGTGAGGTGCCACACCAGCCAGGAGATGGGGTTGGCGTCGGGGTCGAGGCGCAGCGCGAGCTCGTCGGGGCCGAGCCCGTCGAGGGCGCGGTGCACGTCGCTCGCGACGCGACCGAAGGCGTCGACGAGCACGTCGAGGGCGTTCACGATGATCTCCTCACGACGGCGGTGTGGGGTCGGCCCTCATCCTCTGGCACGAGGGGGGTGCCGGCACGAGCAGGGTGTCCCGACGCCGCGTGCCCGCCGAGAGGTGGCCGACACGGACCCACGCACCGGACATCAGCCTGTGGCGGATCGCCTCCGCACTCAACCCGGCCTTCGCGGCCTGCTCCGTGCTCACGACGCCGTCCAGGCGGCGCTGGATTCGGCGGAGCTCGTCGATCCCACCCACATCCTCGTCGGAGGGCGACCCCGCCGCCGGTCCGCGGTCAGCGCTCGGCGAGGTCGGCGAGCTCGGCGTCGACCATGAGGTGGGCGAGCTGTTCGGGCATGGTCTGGGCCTTCCATCCGAGGTCGCGGTGGGCCTTCGACGGGTCGCCGATGAGGGCGTCGACCTCGGTGGGCCGCAGGTAGTTCTCGTCGAACCGCACGTGCGACTCCCAGTCCAGCCCGACCCGCGCGAAGCAGAACCCCACCCAGTCCCGCACCGTCGTCGCGGTCCCGGTCGCGAGGACGTAGTCAGCCGGGTGCTCGGTTTGCAGCATCCGCCACATGCCCTCCACGTACTCCGGCGCGTACCCCCAGTCCCGCACCGCGTCCAGGTTCCCCAGATACACGTGCTCCTCCCTGCCCGCCGCGATCCGCGCCGCCGCCCGCGCGATCTTGCGGGTCACGAACGTCTCCCCCCGCCGCGGGGACTCGTGGTTGAACAGGATCCCGTTCACCGCGAACAGCCCGTGCGCCTCCCGATAGTTCCGCGCCATCCAGTACCCGTACACCTTCGCCGCCCCGTACGGGCTACGCGGATAGAACGGGGTGTCCTCCGACTGCGGCGGCGGCGTCGCCCCGAACATCTCCGAGGACGACGCCTGATAGAAGCGGCACTCGATCCCCACCATCCGGATCGCCTCCAGCAACCGCGCCGTCCCCACCCCCGTCGTGTTCCCCGTGTACTCCGGCTCGTCGAAGCTCACACGCACGTGCGACTGCGCCGCCAGGTGATACACCTCGTCGGGGCGGACCTTCTCCACCAACGTCACCAGCCGCGAGGAGTCCGTCAGATCCCCGTAATGCAACACCAGCCGCGGATCCGGCTCGTGCGGATCCTGATACAAGTGCTCGATCCGCCCCGTGTTGAACGTCGAGGACCGCCGGATCACCCCGTGCACCCGATAACCCTTACCCAACAACAACTCGGTCAGATACGAGCCGTCCTGGCCGGTGATCCCCGTGATCAGGGCCTTCTTCATACGTGCGCTCCCTGCTCCAGGCTCTCCCGATACCAGCGGTAGGTCGACGCCAGCCCCTCCGCCAGCCCGATCGACGCCTCCCACCCGTTCTCCCGCAGCCGCGACACGTCCAGCAGCTTCCGCGGCGTCCCGTCCGGGCGCGAGCGGTCCCACACGATCCGCCCCGTGAACCCCACCGTCGACGCGACCGCCTCCGCCAGCTCCGCGATCGACACGTCCGCACCCAAGCCCACGTTCACCGGTTCCGGACAGTCGTAGGAATCGAGCAGGTGCAGGACCGCCGACGCCAGGTCGTCCACGTGCAGGAACTCCCGCCGCGGTGTCCCCGACCCCCACACCACCACCTCCTCGGCACCGTCCCGGATCGCGGCATGGAACCGGCGGATCAGCGCCGGCAGCACGTGCGACCGCTCCGGATGGAAGTTGTCGCCGGGCCCGTACAGGTTCGTCGGCATCGCCGAGATCCAGCGGTGTCCGTACTCGCGGCGATAGGCCTGCACCGCCGTGATCCCCGCGATCTTCGCCACCGCGTACGCGTCGTTGGTCTCCTCCAACGGCCCGGTCAGCAGCGCGTCCTCCCGGATCGGCTGCGGGGCGAACCTCGGGTAGATGCACGAGGACCCCAGAAACAGCAGTCGCCCGACACCCACCGCGTGCGCCGCCTCGAACAGGTTCGCCTGAATCCGCAGGTTGTCGTGCAGGAACTCCACCGGCTCCGCCGCGTTCGCCGCGATCCCACCCACCCGCGCGGCCGCGTCCACCACCACCTCGGGCACCAACGCCGAGAGGAACGTCGCCGTCGCCGCCCGATCGGTCAGGTCGACCTCCCGCGAGGACACCCCGAACACCGAGGAGAACCCCTCGGCCCGCAACCACCGCACGATCGCCGACCCCACCAGGCCCGACGCCCCCGCGATCAGCACCTTCGCCTCGCGGGGGACCGGCTCCAGGGGCGAGGAGGGACCGGGGGCGTCGGGCATGGCGGGAGCTCCTCAGGGTGGGGGTCAGGTAGGGGGACGGTGTGCGCGAGGCGGCGAGCGGAGGGACTCAGCGTAGCCACGGCCGGCGTCGCCGAGATTCCGGCGGAGCACCTCCTCGCCACACAGTGCTCGGGAGCCGGCACTGTGGCGCCGCTGATTCTTGGTCGACCTTGATCGTCACGCGTGCCAGCCTCAAGGCTGTGAAGACCACGGTTGCGGGTCTCGACGTCCAGGTGCAGGGCTCGGGCGAGCCCGTCCTGCTCGTACATGGGTCCGGCGGCGGGCCGGACTCCTGGACCCTCGTGGCCGCTGAGCTAGCCGAGAGCTTCGAGGTCTGGACCTTCGTCCGTCGCGGCTACGGGCCTGGTCCTGCTCCGGCGACCTTCGCCGAGGAAGTGCCGGACCTACAGGCCCTGCTCGACGCGATCGAGCGGCCGGCGCGTGTCGTGGGGGCGTCGTTGGGCGCCACCCTGGTCCTGCACGCGGCCTTGTCCGGCCCGCGAGGGATGCGGTCGCTGGCACTGTTCGAGCCCCCGCTGCTGCTCCCTGGTCGGCACCTGCACGGGGTCCGGGCGCGGTACGAGGTGCTGACCGCCGCCGGAGATCACGCGAAGGCCGGGTTACTGCTCGCCCGCGAGGTCATCCACCTGCCAGAGGAGCTGGTCGCCCTGCTGGCGAACGCTCCCGGCCCGGACCCAGTCGACGCCCATCGCGAGGCGCGCGGCTGGATCGGTGACCTGCGGCAGCTCGCTGCCGACACGACCGATACCGCGAGATGGTCCGCGATCACGCTGCCGACGTTGCTGATGCAGGGCGCGGACACATGGCCGCCGATCCCGGAGGGCGTCGAGGCGCTGGCGCGAGCCCTCCCTCACGTCGAGCGCCTGGCCTGGGAGGGCCAATCCCACTTCGTCACCATGACAGCTCCGCACCTGTTCGCGGCCGCGGTCGCCGAGTTCGCGCATCGGCAGGTCTGACGCCTCCCGTCGGGGTGACCGATCGGACGACGTGACGCGCGCCCGGCGTCGCGTCGGTGACCGACCGCAGCATCTTCACTGTCCGGGTTCCCACGCCACCGCATCGGACGACGCCGCGGACCTCACGAACCTGTGGTCGACGTCCGATGGTCAGGGGAGCGGGTGCCGCGCCCGCCGCCCGGCCGGACCCTCCGGGCGACGAACGGACACCGGAGGACGCCGCGTGATGGTCACGGTCGACCCGTCGGCACACGTGCACGAGCGCGCGAAGCTCGGGGACGGCTGTCGGGTGTGGCACCTCGCCCAGATCCGGGAGGACGCGGAGCTCGGCGACGGGTGCGTGATCGGGCGCGGGGCGTACGTCGGGCCCTCCGTCCTCGTCGGCCGTCACACCAAGATCCAGAATTACGCGATGGTCTACGGGCCGGCCCGGCTCGGGGACGGTGTCTTCGTCGGCCCGGCCGTCGTGTTCACCAACGACCGGCACCCGCGCGCCGTGGCACCCGACGGAGGCCCGAAGGACGGCGACGACTGGGACCCGGTCGAGGTCCGCGTCGACGAGGGCGCGTCGTTCGGCGCCGGCTCGGTGGTGCTCGCGCCGGTCCGCGTCGGGCGGTGGGCGATGGTCGGGGCCGGCGCGCTGGTGACCCGGGACGTGGCGCCGTTCGCCCTCGTAGTCGATCGGCCCGCCCGACGCGTCGGCTGGGTCGGGCGGGCGGGAGTCCCTCTCGACGGCGACGGCGACGGTCTCTGGGTGTGCCCGACGACCGGCGCCCGCTACGTCGAGACCGCCGGGACGCTGGCCGAGGAGACCTCATGACCCTCGCTGCGACGTCGAGCAGGACCATCCCGGTGGCCCGCCCCATGATCGGAGCCGAGGAGCGGGCTGCGGTCGACGCCGTGCTCGCCGGCGGGATGCTCGCGCAGGGCCCGGAGGTCGCGGCGTTCGAGGAGGAATTCTCCGCGCACGTCGACGGCCGGCCCTGCGTGGCTGTGGGCTCGGGGACGAGCGCCCTGCTGCTCGGCCTGCTGGCGGCGGGGATCGGCGCGGGCGACGAGGTGATCGTGCCGTCGTTCAGCTTCGCGGCCACTGCCAACGCCGTGCGGCTCGCGGGCGCGGACCCGGTCTTCGTCGACATCGAGCCCGACCACTTCTGCCTCGACCCGGCGGCGGTCGCGGCGGCGGTCGGCCCGCGCACCGCGGCGGTCATGCCCGTGCACCTCTACGGCCACCCCGCCGACATGGACGCGTTGACGGTGTTGGCCTCGCGCCACGGACTGCTGATGGCCGAGGACGCGGCGCAGGCGCACCTGGCCGCGCTGCACGGTCGCCCGGTCGGGGCGTTCGGCGGCGTCGCGGCCTTCAGCTTCTACCCGACGAAGAACATGACCTGCGGCGAGGGCGGGATGGTCGTCTGCGCCGACGCGGCCACCGCCCGCCGCGTGCGGCTGCTGCGCAACCAGGGCATGGAGCGCCGCTACGCCAACGAGATCGTGGGCTACAACGCGCGCCTCACCGACATGGCGGCGGCGATCGGACGGGTGCAGCTGCGGAAGCTCCCGGGGTGGACGACCGACCGCCGCCGGCTCGCGGCGTCGCTGTCGACGGGCCTCTCCGGGCACCTGCGGATCCCCGTCGTCGCCGACGGCGCCGAGCACGTGTGGCACCAGTACACGGTCCGGGTGCCCGGGCGCGACGCGCTCGTCGGCGCGCTGGCCGCCGACGGCATCGGCACCGGCGTCTACTACCCGACCCCGATCCACCGGCTCCCGGCCTACGACCTCGAGCTCGACCTCCCGGAGACCCGCCGCGCGGCCCTCGAGGTGCTGTCGCTGCCGGTGCATCCCGGACTCGACCCGACCGACGTCGACCACATCGTCGACGCCGTGACCAGGAGGACATCGTGACCGAGGACGGGATGCGCCCGCTGAGGGCCGGACTGCTCGGGCTCGGGATGATGGGTCGCAACCACGCGCGGGTCCTGCGGGGACTGCCCGGCGTCGACCTCGTCGCCGTCGCCGACCCGCACGGCGACCCGCACGGTGTGGCGGCCCCAAACGATCTCCTCGCCGACGTGGACGCGATCCTCGCGTCGGGCGTCGACCTCTGCGTGGTGGCCACGCCGACGGCGACCCATGAGGAGGTCGGCGCGCGGCTCGCGGCTGCGGGCGTCCCCACCCTGATCGAGAAGCCCCTCGGCCACGACGAGGAGTCGGCCGAGGCCCTGGTCGAGGTGTTCACCCGGTACGGGACGCTCGGCTGCGTCGGGCACGTGGAGCGCTACAACCCGGCGCTGCAGAACATGCGCACGCGCCTGGCGGAGGGCCAGCTCGGCGACGTGTTCCAGGTGGTCACCCGGCGGCAGGGTCCCTACCCCGCTCGCATCGCCGACGTCGGCGTCATCTTCGACCTCGCCACGCACGACATCGACCTCACCGCGTGGGTCACCGGGCGGGAGTACGTGTCGGTGTCGGCGCGCACCGCCTACCGCAGCGGGCGCCACAACGAGGACCTGGTCTCCTCGGTCGGCCAGCTCTCCGACGGCACCGTCGTGACCCACCTGGTCAACTGGCTCTCTCCGCTCAAGGAGCGGGTGATCACCGTGACCGGGGAGAAGGGCTGCCTGGTCGCCGACACGCTGACCGTCGACCTGACCTACTACGAGAACGGGACCGTGGGCTCCGAGTGGGAGGCGATGGCGGCGTTCCGCGGCGTGCGCGAGGGCGACGTCACGCGCTACGCGATCGCGAAGCCGGAGCCTCTCGTGAGCGAGCTCAGCGCCTTCGTCGCTGCCGTGCGGGGTGAGCCCGGCGGCATCGTGACGCTGGAGCAGGGCCTGAACACGGTGCGCGTGGCCGAGGCGCTGCGCCGGTCGGCGTTCGGCGGCGAGACGGTGAAGGTGGGCGTGTGAAGGTCACCGTCGTCGGGCTGGGCAAGATCGGGCTACCGCTGGCCGTGCAGTACGCCGGCGGGGGCCACGAGGTCCTCGGTGTCGACACCGACCCGCGAGTGGTCGACCAGGTCAATGCGGGACGGGTCCCGTTCCCGGGCGAGGCGCACCTCCCGGAGCGGCTTGCCGTCGCCGTCGGCTCGGGAGCCCTGGTCGCGTGCGGGGACAGCGTATCCGCGGTCTCGCGCAGCGACGTCGTCGTCGTCGTCGTTCCGCTCTACGTCGACGACGAGGCCCGCCCCGACTTCTCCGCGATCGACGCGGCCACGACGGCGGTCGGCCGCGGGCTGTGCGCCGGAACACTCGTCGTTTACGAGACCACCTTGCCGGTCGGGACGACCCGCTCCCGGCTCGCACCCGCGATCGCGGCCGCGAGCGGAATCAACGTCGACGACCTGCTGCTGGCCTTCAGCCCCGAACGCGTCTACTCGGGCCGGGTCTTCGCCGACCTCCGGCGATACCCCAAGCTCGTCGGCGGGCTCAGCGACGAGAGTGCGCGTCGAGCAGTGGCGTTCTACTCGCAGGCGCTGGTGTTCGACGAGCGACCCGACCTCGCCCGGGAGAACGGCGTCTGGGACCTCGGGTCGGTCGAGGCGGCCGAGCTGGCCAAGCTCGCCGAGACGACCTACCGCGACGTCAACATCGGACTCGCGAACCAGTTCGCCCGCTACGCCGACCACCTCGGGGTCGACGTCTTCCGCGTGATCGAGGCCTGCAACTCGCAGCCCTTCAGTCACATTCATCGGCCGGGGATCGCTGTCGGCGGGCACTGCATCCCCGTCTACCCCCGGCTCTACCTCTGGAACGACCCGGACGCGACGATTGTCCGGGCCGCCCGTGAGGCCAACTCGGCAATGCCCGCGTGGGCGGTTGACGTCCTGGCTCGAGAACACGGTGATCTCGCTGGGGAGCACGTGTTGGTTCTCGGCGCGGCCTACCGCGGTGGTGTGAAGGAGACGGCCTTCTCCGGAGTGTTCGGCCTGGTCGACGCCCTCCGCGCTCGAGGAGCTGTGGTCAGCGTGCACGACCCGCTCTTCGACGATGCGGAACTTGCCGCGCTCGGACTCGTCCACCATGTTCCCGGAGAGGTAACGGACGCAGCGATCGTGCAGGCCGATCACGACGAGTACGGCACGCTCGGTAGCGAGGACCTACCGACGGTCCGAACAGTAGTCGATGGGCGCCACGTACTCGACTGGAACCGCTGGTCTGGTGTGCGGATCGCGGTCCTCGGGCGATCCGCCGCAGAGCTTCCCGTGCGGATTGGCGCGACCTGATCTCCTCTATGCCAGGGCCAGAACGGCCCGCACGGCCGCGATCTCAGCGCTCGGGATGCATGTCATTCGTGCCGCGACGATGGGCTGAACGGACGATTCTGAGAATCGATCTTTCGACCAATCGTCTACCGAGTCAGAGGAGGGAGGTTACCAGGTGCGGCAACCGAATCAGGACGCCGAGATTCCTCCTCGAAATGGTGACGTCGAACTACACTGAGGGTTCGGATCGGCGAGCCCGTGGAGGAAGCACGGCGCGATGAGATTACGCTTGACGCTTCCGGCGTCGATGTCCGACGGACACTTCGTCCGGTCCCTACTGCGCGCTGTTCCGCTTGAGGAGCGCAGTCATAGCTCCATGGCACGACGGGGCACGCTTGGCATGCTGGGTGTTCTGGCCCAGGGCGGCGTGCGTTTCCTTACCAATATCCTGGTAGGGCGGCTCGGAGGACCTGCGGTCCTGGCAACAGTCGCCAGTGCAGCCTCGACGGCCCAGCTGCTCTCTCTCGTCGGTCCCACGACGACTGGTAGCGCAGCTGCCAAGTTCCTCGCTCAGGCGAGAGGTCGGGCCGAATCCGGAGAAATCGCCGCCGTCGCAGCCCATCTGGCTCACCGGACGGTACAGACCGCGGTGGCCCTGGCCGCGGTCGCGGCGCCATTATGGGTCTTGGTGGACGGGGGCGGGTGGGCGGAAGGCCTGTGCGTCTCTTTGCTTGTTCTCGCCTACTCCGGCTACAGCTTCACACGCGGCCTGCAATTTGGAGCCGGCCAGGTCCAGCGCGCCGCGACGTACGACGTCCTCACGGGAACGCTGGCCTTGGCGGGGATCCTCGCGGCACTCCTTGCCGGCGTTCGCGGCATCTACGTGTTGCTGCCGCTGGCGGCTGCGTACCTTCTCTTTACCGTCGCCAATTGGCCCTGGTCAGCGTCCGGCCGGCCGATCGTATCGTTGCGGCGCGAGATGGATTCGTTCGTGGGGCTCGGGGTGATTGGTACCCTCGCCAGCGCGGGCTTTCTCCAGCTATCCATGATCATCGCGCGTCTGGGCGACGACGCAATAAGCGCTGGCTACTACGCAGCGGCTATGACACTGGCCACACCCCCTTCGCTGATTTCCGTATCCCTCAGCCTCGTCCTCTTCCCCGCGCTGGCTGAGAGCCTGGGACGCGGCGACCAAGCTGGGTTTCGTCGGAGGGTCGACATCTCTAGCCGCTTCTTGATCGCTGTCGTGTTCCCGTTTTTTGGGATTCTCATCCTCTGTAGCGACCTGATCGTGCACGTGATCTGGGGTAACCGATTCGACGGCGCCGCCGAGCTCCTCCCAATCATGTTCTCGGCGGTGATGGTGAATACTCTGGGCGTCCCCAGCGTCAATTCGCTCACGACACGGTCGCAGCTCGGCATGAAGCTCAGCACCGGTTCAACGCTCTTCGGGATGTTGTGCGGCATCGCGACCTGGGTCGCCGTGACACCGGCACTTGGGGTTCTAGGAGTGACCATCGGCTACTTCTGCGGCTCGGTCGTAATCGTAGCCATCCCCGTGGCTTCGGTGTGGCGCCGGGACCAGCAACCGTGGGGCCGCCTCGCGCTGCGCTTGGTCTGTGGTTGCACGGCGCTCCTCGTACTGTATCTCGCCGAGCGCGAGGTCGGGGCCAGTCCATGGTCGGACCTGTTGTTCGCCGCGCTATTCGCTGCCGCGTGGTCAGCGCTGATGCGTAAGGACATTCGAATAGCGCTCCGCACGATCTATCGACGCCGAGTCACCTGATCGCACACGGCATCGGCGATCGGTCGTGTCAGCCAGTCCCGACGAATGAAGCGAGTGCTTGCGCGGACGATCGGCCGTCGTGCCAACGCTCGGCGAATGCTGGCCCTCTGCTTGCTTGTTCCGCGAACTTTTCGGGCTCGTCCGCTATCCGTTCGACCACCTCGGCGAAGACCGCTGGTTCCGCATCGACGATTGGAGGGGGCGAATTCAGGCAGTGGAAGCATCTGCTTCGACGAGTTCGATGAACAACTCGGAGGGCTTCTTCCAATTGTGAATCTTACGGGGTCGGTCGTTGATGTCGCAAGCCACCATCGCCAGATAGTTCGGATCGGAGGTGATGTCGGTGCCTTTGGGGAAGAACTCGCGAACGATCCGGTTCAGGTTCTCGTTGCTGCCGCGTTCCCACGGGGAGTGCGGGTGGGCGAAGAACACCGGCAGACCGGTGGCGGTGACGGTGGCGTGTCGGGCCATCTCCGAGCCGCAGTCCCAGGTCAGCGACCGCCGGATCGCGGCCGGCAGCCCGCCGGTGGCGGCGATGACCGCGTCGCCGACGGTGAGCGCGTCGCGCCCGGACAACCCGACCAGGATCAGGAACCTCGAGGTCCGCTCGACCAGGGTCGCCACGGCGGTCTTGCCGTCGCGGCCGATAACGAGATCTCCCTCCCAGTGCCCGGGCACGGCCCGGCCGGTGACCTCGGCGGGC
>JAABUZ0100005656.1_pt1 | contig 16232 bp, 13 predicted proteins | sample 5562091 | NCBI WGS metagenome assembly JAABUZ01 (sample SAMN12813069, study PRJNA571459) | rock metagenome | isolation source: Antarctica rocks | place: Antarctica: Victoria Land, Linnaeus Terrace sud | collected 2015-12-21
GACACGCCCGACGTGTTAAAGGTATCTGTGACAAAGACCCGATCATTGAGGAGCCGGATGCGGGGAAACTCGCCTGTCCGGTTCTGAAGCCGAGCGGAGGGGGCGACCCCTTCGCTTAGGTTAACAACCGAGTCCGCCGACATTGCTCTCTCGGCTATGTCAGCCCAGTGACTTATGAACACTTGATGTGTTAATCCTTCTCTTTAAGGTGTCCACAAAAGCGGGTGAATCTCACATTGACACACACCTGCTCATGTGTCTTGTAGAGCATCAGACTCCCGTCGATTCCGCCAGAAGACACAAATAAGAGACGTCGGCTTTTCTTGCCGACGTCTCTTATTTTTATTCCTACGAGCTTTCTTCCCTCAACAACCCGACTAAAGCACCTCGACTACTACCCACCTGTTTAGCCACTTGTCTAACTGACACGCCCGAATCTATCAAGGTATGAACTTCTTGTAACTGCTCAGCAGTCAACTTCCGTTGTGTTGGAGTCAACTTCTCTCCCTTCGTTCGTAACTCAACACCATCACGTATCGCAAGACGCCGAAGGATATTGTCAACTGGGGAAGGTAGCTGAACTATGTGCTAGAATCAGGCTTCGTTCTTGCAAACAAGTTGACAATACCATCGGCGCTCTAGGCAGAAAGGATGCTTGTCAGCAAGGCTACGACATCCATTGCACAGCCCCACGAGAGGGTAATCCCGGCTCCTCCATGACCGTAGTTGTGGATGAGCAGTCGCTGTGGAGCAGGTCGCTCGGCCTCAAGACGCACCGTCGAACGCACTGGCCGCAGCCCGCAACCGATGCTTATGATATCGCCCGGCGTGAGCGTAGCAAAGGCGGGGACAAGCTCTGTACAGCGCCGCAGGATCACCTGTGTTGTCTCAGGATCGATCTCGGTACTCTCGTTGTACTCTTCATAGGTCCCGCCGAGCACGATATCGTGCGTTCGGGGTACGATATAGGTGAGTTGAGCAAGGTTGTGCTCGTCAATCAGCACCCGACGAAAACCATTGTGCCTGACGCAGACAACCTGACCGCGTGCTGAGTGCAGGTTCCGGTCACCAACCAGTTCGCGGGCTCCCAGACCGGTGCAATTGATGACAAGGTTGCTCCTGGCAAAAGCCTCTGCCAGATCGCCGATTGCCCTCTGGTAGACCTGCCCTCCACGCGATTGAAAACTGTGCAACAAATAGTCGAGGTACACGCGTGTATCAATCACCGGTGCCTCGAAGGCGAAGCCATCGGCATAGCCCGGAGGCAACTCGTCTTGGCCCACGTGCCGAAAGCTCTCAACTGCCGAAACCCACCAGGGATCGCTACTGGGGTCTGTTTTAAGATCAAGCACGTCAGCCATGAAGACGCCGCTCTCCCGCTCAGCCTGGAGCATCTTGAAACGCTGAAATGTCGTTTTCCCCCACGCAGTCACGCGCTCAATGGGGAACGCTTTGAAGGGCAGCCAGACTGCCGCAGCCACGTTAGAGGTGGTCTGCGGTGGGAGATCCCTTGCCCAGATCGTGACGCTATGCCCGGCCTCAAGCAGGCATAGGCCTGACGTGAGGCCGGACACACCACAACCAACCACAAGAATATCCATCGCTTTGTCTTTCTCGATCACTGTCCGCGTGCTTTGACGTGCGTCTCGAACCAATCCAGGGTCAGCTTCCACTGGAAATAGCGGTGGTGTGGGCTGGCGGTGCCGGCTATTACGTGGCTGGCGTTGGGAAAGCGGATCAGTTCCACCGTCTGCTGGCGGGCGCAGAGCGCGGAGAAGAGCTGCTCGCCCTGCTCAATCGGGCAACGATAGTCGTTCTCTGATTGGAGCAAGAGCAGGGGCGTTGAGATGCGCGCCACATACGTAATCGGCGAGCGAGCCCGATACCATTGCCAGGTCTCCTCGCTTTCCCAGAATCGCCCGAATTGCACGCCAAGCCAGAGTGTTCCCACATCGCTTGTCCCGCACATGCTCACCATGTTTGAGACTCCATTCACTGAGACACCGGCAGCAAAGCGGTCGGTATGCCCCAGTGCCCAGTTGGTCATAAAGCCACCATACGAGATGCCCGTAATGCCCAGCCTCTGAGGATCAGCTTCGCCCTTCGCCAGCACCGCATCAACGCCCGCCATCAGGTCGAGGAAATCTTTCTCGCCCCAGTCAGCCGCTTGTGTGAAGGCCTGAGAATAGCCCTTGCTACCGCGTGGATTGATGTAGAGCGAGGCATAGCCAGCACCTGCTAGAGCCTGAGCTTGGAAGTAGAAACTATAGCCCCACGCGCTGTATGGCCCTCCGTGAACGTGGAGAATCAGCGGATAGGGATGTTCAGCATGAGACGGCCTGACAAGCCAGCCCTCGATCTCCCAGCCGTCGGGACCAGTGAAGCTGATGCGCTCGGTCGGCGCAATGCTCACTTCAGCGAGCAAAGCCTGATTGGTGGCAACCAGCGGCTGGAGTTCACCCCCGCTCCAGGGGACGGTGAAAAGATCGTAGGGCTGCATCGCCGTTGCCGCCACACCCACGAACATCTGACCAGCCACTACGCTTTGCAAGGCAACGATATCTGCGGTGGTGGACGAAACACGCGGGCAGTCGCCCGTCTCGACCGCGAGCGCGAAGATCGCGTTTGCTCCACGCTCGGCACTCACAAAGTAGATCGTCTGCCCATTTGGAGTCCAGAGAGGTGGGGTGCCTGCGCTGAAAAAGTAGTCAGGCTGCACGGCGGCTAGCGTGCGATCGAGATGGTTCATAAGATCACGCTGATCGCCACCCGCTCGCGAAACCAGCCAGAGGTGTGCGTCTTCATAGCCGCTTCGAGCGTTCAAGGGGCGTTCCGCGAAGAATGCAATGTGTTCTCCGTTGGGCGACCAGGACGGGAATACAGCACTGAGATCTCCAGCGGTGAGGCACTGCAGCACACCACGCTCGACCGCAACCGTCCAGATATCGCTGACCAGGCTCGCATTGGCATTGGCGGAGCGGTTTGCCACAAACGCGATCAGCGTCCCATCGGGCGACCAGGCCGCTTGAGCCGCGTCAAAATCGCCCTCCGTGAGTTGATGAGGCTCGGCCTGCGCATCGTCCAGGTTGAGCAGAAAGAGTTGAGCACGGCGCTCGATATAACCACGGGCGTCGAAACGCGTGAGCAGCGTAGTCTGGCGTCGCAGATGCGGAGCGTTTTTATCGACATCGCTGTGCGCCTTGAACCAGGCTGTCTCTTGCGCTACCTTTTGCCGATCCGTGTCCGGCGTTGAAGTGTAGCAAAGTTGCTTGCCATCGGGCGACCAGAGCGGCGAAGTCGCGCCATCGACCACGCTGGTGAGGCGCCTCGCCTCTCCGCCAGTTACCTCAATGAGGAAGAGTTGTGGCTTCCCTTCATGGCGTATCGAGACAAAGACCAGCCGCGTGCCATCAGGCGACCAGCGCGGCTGCATATCCTGGCTCTCGCCGCTCGTCAACTGGCGGCACTGGCCATTCTCCAATGAGGCCAGCCAGATCGCTGAACGGTCCTGATTCTTCGCCTCGTCATAGCTGCTCACCACGTAGGCAACCTGCGTACCATCGGGCGATGGCTGAGGATCATCTACCGCCTTGAGTCGCCAGAAATCCTCCAGGGTAAGCGCGCGTTTTTCTTCGGACATCGTATACTCCTTACCTGTGTGTTGTTCTCTATAGAACGGCACGGTTGATAAAAATGGTCTCCTATGAAGAGAAAAGATGAACTGCAAAAGTGTCTATTATGTGTTTTTCAGTCAAGGGTTAAAGGCTTTTTGCAGGCCGTCTCCCACATAGGAGAGAGCCAGCACCATGCTCGTGAGTACCAGCGAAGGCAACAAAACCTCCCATGAATGCGTATCGATGACGTTTAATCCCTCCACAATCATCAAGCCCAGACTCGAACCAGGCGGCTGTACCCCTAATCCTAACAGGCTAATGCCAGCTTCTCCCACGACTATCGCCCCAAGATTAAGCGTCGCAGTCAGCACAATAATGTTCAGCAGATGAGGAAGGATGTGGCGTCTGATGATCCGCCTATTAGAAGTTCCGCAGACGCGAGCTGCTTCCACAAATGGCTGCTCCTTAATCTGGAGAGCCTGTCCCCGGACAAGGCGTGCCATCAACGGCCACCCGGTTACTGCTATTGCCAGTGAGACAATCATCAGGCGCGCATCCCCATTGGAGCCAACGAGCGGAATAGTCCGCAGATGCGTATCGGCCCAGGGGCCGAAGATACTGGCAAGCAGGATCACAAAGAGAAAGCTCGGAAAAGCAAAGGTAAAATCAATGAGACGCGCCAGAATATGGTCCACCCAGCCCCCGTAGTAACCGGCCAGCACCCCGATCGTTACCCCCAATCCCAGCACGATCACCTCGACCATTACAGCGACAGTGAGTGAGATCAGCATCCCTTGCATCAACCGCGCCAGCAAATCTCTGCCCAGGCCATCAGTTCCCAGCCAGTATTGCGCGGAGATAAATTCATTCTGGTTCTCCAGTTCCTGGTGATAAGGGTTGTGGTAAAGTGTCGCGGGTACAACACCGTTCAGTGCGCTCTGATAGGGAGCCCCAATGTGTTGATAGATGAGCGGGCCAAACAGCGCCACAAAAACGAAGAACAGCAGCAGGGACAGGCTTATCATAGCGCGTTTATCGCGGCGGAACAGGCGCAATGACTCCCGCATAGCTGAAAGTGCTGGCGTAGCGGGGGAATCGGTAGAAGCTCTCCCTGCTGGTCTGCTAATTTCTGTATTCATGAAGATCTTCTCTTCTCCTCTCATTTAAGCGAATTTGATGCGTGGATCAACCAGCGTATAGAGGAGATCAGAGAGAAAGTTGCCCAGAACCACACCGAAAGCGAGCAGGATAGCTGTTGCCTGGATCACCGGGTAGTCATACGCCTGGACTGAGCGAATCGTAATGTTGGCAATACCGGGTATGTTAAAGATAAACTCGATAAAGAAGGCCCCCGTGACCAGCAAGCCCAAAGAGAGGCCCAGGAGAGTCACCAACGGGATCAAAGCATTGCGCAGAGCATGCCGGTAGATTACCACACGTTCTGACAACCCCTTGGAGCGAGCCGTGCGGATGTAATCCTGATGGATAACCTCTAACAGGTTGGAGCGGGTAAAACGAGCGATGTAGGCGATGCCACTCAAAGACAGGAGCAGGATGGGGGCAATCTTGTATTGTAAATCGGTCCAGCCATACTGCCAGGGCGCGCCCCAACCGGCGATTGGCCAGCCGATGCCAGTCTGCTGATCGAGCCAGACCAGTAGAATCTGCACGAAAACACACGTAATGAAAGTGGGTAGGGTATAGACGATCAGGAGCGTGCCAGTACTCAGCGTATCGACCCAGGTGTTCGCCCTGGTCGCTGACAAGACGCCCAGCGGAATGCCAACCAGATACTCAATCACAAGTGCCCAGAAACCCAGTTCAACGGAGATTGGCACGCCCTCTTTGAGAACATCCCAGACAGGACGGTTTGTCTGGGTGAAAGAGAGGCCCAGGTTGAAGTGCAAGAGATTGATGAGGAAGCTCCCGTACTGTTGATACCAGGGCTGATCGAGGCCATATTTATGCCTGATCAGGGCATACACTGTGGGATTAAATTGCTGTCCCAGCAGGGTGCGAATAGGATCACCTGGGGCCAGATACCCCAGAATGAAGGTAACAAAGGTGACTGCCAGGACAATCAAGATCAGGCCAACCAATCGTTTTAGAAGCATCTGGATCATGAAAACTACCCCTTTTCTCGTATATTATGGAATAGCCCGACAATTTCAAACCGACGATATATCTCCGCAGCGGCTTCCCTGGCAGGCATGAATACTGTGTCTCCCTGCATCCCCCGCGAGGGTAATCTTCCCTGGTAACAAGCACGCACGAGACCACGAACGCCTCTCCTGACCGCCAAGGAGTTTATGAGCACGCCGATCCGATTCACGGGTCGGCGACTGCTCGTGACCTTCCAGGAGGTCAAGAAGTGGTACTCTGAGTTCCCTTCCTCTTGCTACACCGAGATGTAGACATTGCTCCAGGTCTTGGTAGGAAGACCATTCGCAGCGAGATTCTGTACCTTTGGATTAATCAATGCATCAATTCCTGCCTGGAACAGCGGAATCCAGCCAACATCGTTGACGATTTTTTGCTCGGCATCATTGTATTGTTGTGTGCGCTGCTGAGGGTTGGTATTCGTCGCCGCCGTTGCCAACTCTTGCTGGACTGCCTGTTGTGCAGACGTCTGGCCGTAGTTTCCGTCGTTGAGCGATCCCCCTTTACCAAAGAACGTATTGAGCCAGAAGAAAGGATCGACAAGATAGGAGTACCCCAGGAACCAGACCTGTAAGGGACCGGCGTGGCCGAGAGTAGCGGCCAGGTCTCGCGAGACGAAGGTAGACACGTCTTCCACCTTTAATTGCGCCGTAACGCCGAGTACCGTTTGCCATTGTTGCACAATCGCCTCTGCCACATTCTGGAAATCCTGACCGAGGTTTGGGAAGGTAAAGGTGATGGCAGGTAACGCGCTGACACTGCTGTATCCTGCCTCCTGCAAGCCCTGTTGCAGCAATTGTTGCGCTTTCGTCTTGTTTCCTGCAGTACTGCTCACACCAGCTGGTCCCGCCAGGTTCTGGTTATAACCCGGCATACCCTGTGGTAAGAGGTGATTGGTCGGCGTGTACGCACCGTGCAAGACATTACTGGCTAGAATATCCTTATTGATAGCCAGGGCAAATGCCTGGCGAATATGGACGTTGTCGAAAGGCTTGGCCAGAAAGTTGAAGGCCAGGAAATCGATATTGAGAACAGCGGCATGGTGGTAGTCGTGGCGGGATTTGGCACCGGCGAGATCGGCAAGTGGAATCGCGGCATAGTCAAGCTGACCAGCCAGATACTCTTTATACACGGTGGCTGGATCACTTGAGGGCAAGAATTCGAGCTTCTGCAAGCGGGCTTTGGTTCCATAGTAGTGTGGATTGGGAACCAGAACCATCCCCTGACTGTGGCTGTAGCTAGCCACCTTGAAAACCCCGGCACCAGCACCCTCTTCCAGGTGATCCGTCCAGGATTTGCCATATTTGTTAATCAGTGCTTTATTGACCACATGCGTATTGAGTCCTGCCAGTTCTTGCAGGAAATAGGGAGCAGGAGCACTCAAAACGAGCGTAATGGTCTGGGGATTGTTCACAATCAGACTATCGCCAATCAAGGTTGGAATCTTCCCGGTGAGCATGGGGAGAAAATCTTTGATGGCCGACAGAAACGAGGCAGTCGGAGAGGCAGTCGCCGGCGATAAGGCCCGGTTGATGCTATAGGCGACATCAGTCGCGGTCAGGGAGGTGCCATCGCTAAAGGTCAGGTTGGGATAAAGCGTAAAGGTATAGGACAGCCCATCCGAGGAGACCCGGTAAGAAGACGCCAGGTCGAGTACCACTGAGTTGTCACTGGTGAGTTGCACCAGGCCAGGAAAGATCAAACTGACAGCCGTGTAATCCGTCGCTACATCGCTCAGAGCAGGATCGAGCGACGAGAAATCCGGCGTGCCAATTGGGTACCGTAACACCTGTTTATCAGGAGGCGCAGCGGGAGCATTGCTCTGGGGCGTAGAGGTTGGACCCTGACCCCCACAAGCAACCATCAACAGGACTAGTAGGCACGTAAAGATGGAAAACAAAATTCGACGAGTGCATGTCTGTTCTCGCATAGCGTAGCTCCTTAAATACAGATACACCGTGTATCAGGTTGCGCAACGAAACACATCAATGAGTTTTATGTTGTTGCCGGGTCTGGCACACGCGTGAAGACTTGCGCATTCACCGTCGGCTCCAGTTTGACGGTCAGGCTCTCTATGTCTCCTTTCTCAGCCGTAGCAAATGACACCTTTGTTTTGAATTCAAAGCGTTCGAGGTTCAACTCGAAGATGTCGTAATGGACGTGGGTTAGGGATGAGGGAATATCGTTATAGGTAAACTGCAAGGAATCTTCGACCTGGCTGATGGTCACAACGCCATAACCAGGATTCTCGTATCGCCCACAATAGGCGTCTAGTGTGTGCGAGGGTTGGGTACCGGGAATCGCTGGCTCGGCTTTCTGCATCTGCGCGAGTTGCTTTTCTGCTTGGGCTTTGAGGTCCGAAAATTCTTTCTGCAAGCGCCCGTTCCAATCCACCTTTTCCGCGCCGAGCAAGCGATCACAGGCAGTGAAGGCGATGATATAGGGCACTAAAGTACTGCCGTGATTGGTGAAGACGGCCACCGCTATATTCTCCTCGGGCAAAAGTACGACCTCAGCCATAAAGCCATCGATCGATCCACCATGCTGGACTATACGATGGCCGCGATATGAGCCAACGAACCAGCCCTGCCCGTAACACCAGTTAGCAATCTCGGGATACTTCTTCATTGGAATCTCGTCGCCAACTGGGACGACCATATGGGGAGTGTGATTCTGCGCCAGGTACTCGGCAGCCAGTAGTTGCGTCTCTGCGTGTTTGCCCTCGTTCAACTGAAAGCGGAGCCAATGCTCCATATCTTCTAGATTGGTGTTGATGCTGCCTGCTGGACCCATAGCCTGGAATTTGCTGTAGAAGGGGACTTCCTCAATCTCGTCCTTTCTCTCCGCATAGGGCAGCGCGTAATCGTCGGTTTTTTGCGAAGCCTCTACAGCGGTGTTGCTAGTACTCATGCCTAGCGGCTTGAAAATGCGCGTGGCGACAAATTCTTCCCAGGTTTGGCCAGTCACAAGCTCGATCAAATAGCCCGCCGTTGCATACATCAGATTGTTATACTGGTAGAGCGCACGAAAATCAGCATTGAGTTCAAGATACGCTACACGCTCGACCATCTCTTTACGCGTCATGCTCGAACCATACCAGAGAAATTCGTGGCGTGGCAGCCCACTGCGGTGACACAAGAGATCGCGCACCGTCATGCGCTCGGTTGCGAACTGGTCGTGCAGCTTGAAGGTGGGCAAATAGTGCCTGACCGGCTTATCCCACTCCAGTTTGCCCTCTTCCACCAGCATAGCGATCGCCGCCGCGGTAAATGCCTTGCTTGATGAGCCAATCGGGAAAAGCGTGCGCGGGGTTACGTCCAGGTTCTCGGCCACGTTGCGCTTGCCAAAGCCTTGAGAGAGAAGCACCTCGCCCTCTTTGATGATGATGACAGCAGCACCTGGCGCCTTGCCATCCTGTAGCACGGCATATACATCGTCCTCAAAGCCAGCAAGCTGATCAGTACTGGTTGCTGTTTCTGTGTGCAAATTCATAGCCCTTCCTTTTCTGTCGATGTTTCTTTGCTCCAACGCGAGTAAAAACATTTCGTACTCCTGAGTGTACCCAAATATATCCTGCAAGAACATCCACCGAAGGGTAAATGTGGGGATAACTTTTCCAGCGTGGGAGACGGATTTCATGATTAAAGAAGGCCGAGCGAGCGAGCACGGTTGATGGCCTGAACGCGGTTGGTGACTTCGAGTTTCTGATAGATCATATTGATATGTGCTTTGACCGTCCCGGTGACCACTACCAGTTCATCGGCAATCTCGCGGTTCTTGCGCCCAACGGCGAGCAAGCGAAGTACTTCGCGTTCGCGCAAGCTCAATGGATCAAAGAGTGGTTGAGAATCAGCGCGTGCAGTTGGCAGGAAGAAGGTGCCAGGCTGCGTAAAGGCTTTGAGCAACGTGCAGAGATAGGCCACGCTCATTACTTGTCCGCTAGCTTTTCGCACATGCTGCTGTTCAAGGAGATGGCGCAAGAGCTTAGCCAGCGGGTCGCCCTCAGCCACAAACAGACGGATATATCTGCCCGGCTCAGCCAGGGTTACTGCATGCTGAAGAGTGCGCAGTGCAGCTGCGTGATCATTCTGGAGTTGGAGTGCTAGAGATTGCAAGATCAGGACCTCTAACAGCACTCTGACCCTGCCTGCTTGATCGGCTGCGATGTGCCAGTGCTCTAAGAGTTCGAGCGCACGCGTGCCAGCATCTGGCTCAACGCCAGCCTGAGCCGCGGCGATCAGCACGCGTACGTGAGTCAAGTCAATAAGTTCGCTGCGCCTGTAACCGGGATAGGCATCGCGCTGGTTCTGTTCGCGCATCCAGAACAGAGCTTCTTCCAGGCGGTCCTCTGTGAGCGCAAAGCAGGCGCAGAGGGGCGCGATTATTTCAGTAAGCTCAACATAGCTCGCATTCTGACCGATGGACTCCAGTTGTTGCAGCCAGGATTGTGTAGCTACGCTATCTCCCTGCGCTTGCGCCACCTGGGCGAGCAACAAGGTACTCTGGAACAAGAGAGTGCCATTCTGTGTGTGTTTCCCCATCGTCCAAGCTTGCAGCAAATGATGTCTGGACTCAGTGAGATTATTCCATTCCAACAGAAGATAGCCCAATCCAATGTGGGCGGAGCCTGCTAAAAAAAGCGAGGAGACACCCTGCCCAGTCTCCAGCGCGAGGACGCGGCGATAGAGTTTCGCGGCCTGGAAGGGATAGCCCTGCGTCTCGTACAGCTCTGCCTGCGCCATAATGACATAGGGCAACAGGAGCGTGTGACCTGCCGCCTGGATATTGCTGTTCGCCTCAGAAAGTGCCCGCGCAGCCATGCCCAAGTCGATGCTGCGCGTGTAAGCAAAACCCAGCACCATCAAAATCAGGCCGCGCAGATAGTGACTATCGGCGGGAATTTGTTGAAGAGCTTGATGACAGGAGGTAATTGCTGAGGAGAAGTCTGCGAACGAAATGGCATAGAGCGAGCGGAGCGCGATAATCTCGCTCTGGAGCGCGGCGACCGTTGGTAGGGGCAGCGTCTCCTCAAGCCGATGGAGTGCCTGTTCCGCCGCCACGACCCACAGGATGAACGTACTGGGCTGCGAGGTGACAAACTTCTGCCAGACCCGGCTGATGCAGAGGCGAGGACTGGAGCGAACGACCTTCTCAGGTAGCGCGTCGAGCCAGTTTTGTAGTATGGTGAGTTTCCCCTCACTGATCAGGGCCGAGGCACCCCCTTCTATCAGGGTAGCCGCACGCGAGTAGTCCTGTGCTGCTAGGGCGTGCTCAATGGCCTCCCCGGGCAAAGCGTGGGCCTCGAACCATTGACTGGCTCGTAGGTGCAGCGTGGCAAACAGCTCCGGCTGTGTGCGTAACAAGTGATGGCTGAGTGCACTGGCAAAGAGCGGGTGGTAGTGATACCACCCCTCCCGTTCAGCCAGTGGACAGAAAAACAGATTCGTGCGTGCCAGCTCTTCTAGCATATGTGCGGTATTTTCCTGACCCGTCATAGCCGCACAGAGCGAGCTATTGCAGCGTCCAAGCAGGGCGGTAGAGAGCGAGAAGTTTTGCACGTCTCGGGGCAGACCTGCCAGCACCTCTTCAAGAAAATAGGTCTGGATGTGCCGATTATTGCCAGTGCAGGCGGCGAGAAAATGAGCAAAATCCGTCTGGCCCTGCGTAGCACTTCTCGCCAGGTACAGACCCGCGATCCAGCCCTCTATGCGCTCTTCCAACTCATCCAGCTCTTCCGGTTCGGGTTTCAGATACAGCACGCAGGTAAGCAGCTTCTCCAGTTCCTCGCGGGTCAAACGTAGCGCATCGGTTCTCAACTCTGTCGTTTGTCCAGATGCGCGTAGACGCGCGAGCAGGCAGGGTGGTTCGCTGCGACTGGCTATGATCATATGAATATGTGAAGGAAGGTGATCGAGCAACAGAGTGAGTGCGTTGTGAATGATTTGATTCTCAATCACATGATAGTTATCAAGGATAATTGTCATTTCCACTGGGAGAGAGGCGAGTTCATTGAGCAAACTCACGATATTTCCGGTGAGTGAAGTCGGCGATGAAAAACGGAAACAGGCAAGGATCTCGCTACCGAAGCCAGGCTGTACCTGCTGAAGCGACCCTATCAGATAGTCCAGAAAGCAGAGCGGATCATTCTGCTCGTCATCGAGAGAAAGCCAGGCGACCCGCCGTTTCTGGCGTTTGGTCCATTGAATCAGGAGGGTTGTTTTGCCAAAGCCAGCCGGGGCTAAGAGCAAGGTAAGCTTGCGCTCAAAACCAACGTCCAGCGCAGCCAGAAGGTCTTCGCGTGCGATGAGAGGAGCCGGAAGACGCGGTGTATGAAGCCGGGAAGCGAGCAATGGTCCCAAAGCAGTCTCATCCTGCAAAGACCTGGCAACCGTGCTGGACGGGGGCGTCTGATCCGCGCGGGTACTCAGCGTATCAGCTAACTTCTCTAGACGTGCGATTGTCAGGTCTGGCGTGCGCCCAACATATTGTTTGATCGTGCGTTTGCCCTGGCGCAAATAGGCATACCAGTATCCTTCACTCCCGCGTGACCGCGTCTCTTTGAGTAAGTTCAGGTGCCCATGCCTGCCTTGAAAGGAAAATGAGGTGTGGCTCGCTAGCCAGTCAAACAATGCCTGATCATTTTCCCGCAGGGAGAGAACGTTCCTCTGTTTTTCATCACGGGCGGCATAAACTTCTCGTTCCGCGGACCAGATGAGAGCGTGTCTGGCAGGTTTTGGCATGGTATCGTTCCCTGAATATTTCTTGTCTGTTCCCCAACAATATACTCAACGCCTGTTGTTCCCCAACAATGCATTGCGGACCACGTCTGGAAAAGAGATGCGCGAGTGTTCCCCAACAGGAGATCACTATAGCTCTGACTCGATCAGATAGGAGTAGTATACGCTAGCAACGCTGACTTTATCAACCTGGACAGGAGATTTCCAGACTAAGAGCGCCTCACTGAATGACAGCACAAATGCCTTGGTCGCGCCATACACTGCCATGTAGGGCGTTGGTTGAAATGCAGCAGTGCGCGATATTGATGATGACCCCTTGGCGACGGGCTACCATCAAGGGTACAAAGTGATGAATCAGATCAACCGGCGTGGCGACGTTCAGCAAAATTTCCTGCTGTTCACGCTCTGTGTCAAGCGTCTCGAACGCTCCATACGTCCCAAAGCCTACATTATTGATCAGCATATTAACGGTCAGGCCACGCTGCTGGGTCTCCTCGAACACGGTGCGTGCCTCCCCGACACGGCTCAGATCGGCGGCAATAACCTCAGCAAGAATGGTGTGCAGCTTCTCGAGCTGACTGGCGACTGACACACGGATAGAAAGACTTATGAGCTCTATTTCATCATCTGGCCCGTAGGATTCATAACTCCAGCTTTGCCTTGTGCGGCGAAACACGTCAACGGCCTGGTACTTCGATGCCACCAGTACATATTCTTCGACGGTTGGGCATACTCCATAATAGCCAAACTTCTTCCCCTATCATAGGATTCGGTTGAGTCTGAGAGCACTTCCCCAATGACACGAGGGGCTTGTAGTTCTTTCTGCTTCAGTGCTCAATGATCTCAAATAACGATTTGTTCGTGACAGTTCCGTCCAAAACCAATCTCATATTCAGGAGATGAAATGTTTTACTGCTCGCCGTTCTTGCTGACCTGATCACATGGCAAAAGAATATATCCATAGCGTAAGACGCGATAGATGTCCCATCCATAGGCACGCATCTTTGACCGCAGATGATCCATATTTTATCGAGACGGCCTTTCACACTACGATCAACTGGACACGCAAACACCATCCTGGCAAGCTGTTCGTCCGACAGGAGTCGGTCCTGGAACAAGGCTTCGCAAAGACGATACTCTGTCCATGTTAAGTGAACACACCGCTTCAAGAGGGGACAGCAGAAAGAGCGAGGGGTTCTTTGCAGATAAAGAGCATAGGAATCACTGCCCACAAATAACGGTTTCTCGTTCATTCATCTCCTCCTCAGAACTGCAAGATAGCTGCTACGTGAATATGTGAAGAAGAGAAACGAGGGGCCGAAGCAGAAGTGGAAATCAAGCTAGGAAGAAAGAAAGGAGCCAATCGCCACATCAGCTGCCAGAAAAGGGAGATTGATTGGATGTGTGGGGACTGTGGATGCCGGGATGCCAATCAATTTACGCGTGATGGGCACTATAAAAGAAATTTGGAGACAGGATGGGGGCATATACAAGACCCGCGAGTCCCAATGCTTGAGTGTCAGAACTGCCATCATGATGGGATCTGTACGTTTCGTCTTCTCAAAAAATACAAGCGATTTTGGCTCGACTTGGATCAAGATGTGCTCTTTAGCAGTGGCGTGGGGCAAAGTTTGCGCATGATCGGTGAGTGATGGAGTGAGTCCATCGAAGGGAATGTGGGACTGCGAACGATCAATGAGCGCATAAACCAGATAGAGCCACTGATCCAGCAGATGCAAGCAACAGTGTTTCCCATGTCGCCCTGTGTGATTCAACTTGATCGGATCTGGATGACGATGCAAAGGCAGGGTGATCTTGACCCGTTTTCGGGCTGTGTTGCAAAAACGCCCGGGGAAACACGATGGGCGTGAAGCCCCATTCTTGTTCAGCTTAGTCAGCCACTCCAAACAGGCTGGAGATGAACGCAATCTGCCCTATGATTTCTCCTTGTTCGACGCCTCGCCTTTGCCCTTTCCTTCCTGACCATGTTCATGACCTCGTATCTCTGGAGCGTGTTCCATGTCGTTTCAGGTGAGAAGAAGCCCAGCCCTGCTTTGACGCGTCTTTGGACGAGGTGTTGGATGAACCGGTGATCTTGTTCGACGATGTTGTTGAGAGACTTGACTTGCCGCAGTTCACAGGAGTCGGGAATGGCTCCTTTCGCTTGCCGTTCATTGAAGGCCTTTGGAGAGGCGGCGTTTTTATCAGCAGTGATCACACGAGGGGTGGTGGTATGAGGCGCAGCCAGCGTTTTTGAGAAGAAGCGTTTGGCTGCTTGGGCATCTCGTGTGGGACTGAGCAGAAATTCCAGCGTGTTGCCTTGCCAATCCACAGCGCGATAGAGGTACATCCCAAACCCCGCCAGGACATAGTGGGTCTCCCGACCTTTTGATGATTCAGGGACGTGTCTGTTTCGAGGGTTATTGCTAGGCTCGATGCAACACCCTCTTGCGTAGCACCTGGAAGCTACCACGACCATACATTTGCCTTTTCAATAGCTTTAATCGATGCACCTGTCCCTCAACTTGACCTTGACTCCACTGGAGGGTGAGTCCTGCTTTGACAGCATCGTAATCTTTCTGGAGTCCTCGAGCAAAATTTTTCAATTCATCTATTTCTTGCGCCTCTACTTGTTTGAGCCACGCATCTAACCCCTCTCCTTGTCGCTCCCGAAGCATGGTCGCAAAATCCTGTACAAGGAGAAAGAGTTGGTCCATGACAGGGTCAGCTTCGCAGAGTCGAGTCAGATAGGTGTTCTGCCAGTCGAGTCGCTGTTCCTTGGTAAAAGTCATCCAGCGAGCGACCTGTAAGGCGGTTGGAGGTCGATGCGGCTTCGCATCCTTCTTGCTCACTACTGTCTCTGGAGTCGGCTCGACGTGCTTGAAACTGCGTGCCTTCCCTTTGCTCTTGCGTAATCCCGCGATGAAGCGTCTCACATTCGACTCAGAGCAGCTATATCCTTGATCCATGATTTCTCGCCACATTTGCTGTCCATTGCGACATCCTTCATTCCAACGGGTGACAAGATACGGCTTGAAAGGCTCGATGAGTTGGACACGAGTACGATGTGGACGTTTCCGTTCTGGAGGCTGATCCATCTGTAAGTAGCGATAGACGGTCCGGCGGCTTACTCCTACTTGCCGTCCGATATTGGCAAGATCAATATTTTTCGCAGAAAGCTCATGAATCTTTCGGTATTGCTCCACATGTTCTTGGTGACGCTCCTGACTGACTTCTTCAAGATGTTGGCTATTTCCTGGCTGGTGAGAGGTGACAGGAGAAGATTCTCAAGCGGAGGCGGGCTCGCTCATCGCGTCTTTGAGGAGTGCTTTCTTGTGAAGGAAAAGGCCCTCCAATGCCTCCCCTAAATTCTTTAATATATGCCACCGATCTGCCGTCTGCTGTGCTTGAGGTGCTCCCAACCTTGCTCCTTCCGCATAAGCACCACCACGATCACGGCTCATGATCTCAACTCCTGGATGCTCGGCAAGCCATGTGACGAGAGTAGCTGCTTCGCGGTCTGGCAACAGATCAATTGGAATTCGCCTTTCCAGATCAACCAGGATCGTGCCAAATATTCGACCGCGGCGAAAAGGTCGGGTAAGGGAATGGCGTTACCGCCATCCCTCCCCTAAGAACCGTACTGGTGAATTTCTCCACATACGGCTCAAGCCTTTCATTCCGCCCGTGTGACCGGACGTGGCTTCCCGACGGAGATACC